>Ga0182027_10000182_pt1 | contig 103861 bp, 98 predicted proteins | sample 712E1DmetaG_FD_121300 | JGI IMG/M metagenome (GOLD analysis project Ga0182027, IMG submission 121300) | Permafrost microbial communities from Stordalen Mire, Sweden - 712E1D metaG (Illumina Assembly) | ecosystem: Environmental > Terrestrial > Soil > Wetlands > Permafrost | place: Sweden...
CTCGGCACTGCTGACCTTGGGAGCAGGGGCGGCGAGCGCGATAAGCGCGGGGACGATAACGGGACCGGGAAGCGCGCCGGTGGCCAATCTGACGATCAACACGCTAAGCACGGCGAGCATAGGGGTGGTGGGGACGAACATCGGGACGGTGACGGTGAGCCAGTCGAACGGGACAGTGTTCAGCGGGACGGTGAACGCCGCGACGGTGACGATAAGCGACACGCAGGCCGGGCAGACGGTGAACTTCCAGGGCAACCTGACCCTTGCGGGGAACTTGAGCGCGCTGGTGGGCACGGGGGCGTACAACGTGAGCCTGACGGGAGCGGCGAACGCGATCGGCGGGTCGGGGAGCTTCGCGAACACGGGCTTGGTCACTTTGGGAGGCTTGAACTCAGATACATCGTTTTTTTCGACCGGCCTCACCGCTAATAGCGCCGGTACCAGGAGCTTAATCGGGAAAATTAGGACAGGGGGGACAGCCATTGTCCTTGGCCCCTCCGCGCTGGCGGGTGACACGACAATAGATGCCACTGACAACGGAAACGCTTCTTTCCTCGCGGGTGCCACGATAACGACCGCAGCGATAACGACCGGAGCGGCTCCCACCCTCGTGATCAATGCCGGAACCGCCAATAATTATGTCCAGTCGGCCGGGACAATAACTGCGACGAGCCTTCGAATAATAGCCTCGGGCAGCATCGGGGCCTCGCTTGCGTCTCCGATAAACGCGCAAGTCTCCAACCTCGAAGCGAGATCGTACGCAGGGACTGTCTTTATCTCGAATACGGGCGTCGTGAATATAGGTTTCGTCGGCGGAGACTTCGCGGCTTTAGTCAACGGCGGCATCGTAACGACGGCCCAGAACGCGGGGCTATCATCCTCGGGGCAGATCACATTCACCAAGCCTTCGACGGCGACTGCTTCGACCTTTGTCGCGACCGCGCCCACGCTTACGATCACTGCGGCGACCATCACCGCGAATGGCGGCATTTCGCTCTATCCGTATACCGATACCGGGATCGCGCTGAATGACGTCGGGCCATTCTCGCTCTCTACCGCCTCATTAAACAATTTGATCTCGACCGGCACCGTGACGATCGGACGGGCCGCCGGCACGGGGACGATTAGCATTGGATCAGCCGGCTCACTCAGCTTAGGCGCCACAGGCTATGACCTCACGCTCCAGGGGACATCAAGCCCGGTAGCCTTCGATTTCGGAGCGTCTGGCCATACTCTCAGCTTGAGCGCGGCCAAGATCTTGACAATCGCGACCGGCGGCGCAGTCACGACGAACTCCAGCGGCGCTTCCGTGGACTTGACCATCGCGGGCGGGTTGCTCGACGCCTCGAACGTCCTCTCCTTGGGCTCGATCGCCAATCCGATCAAGGTAGCGGTCGCCACGCTTCGAGCCCCGGTCACGAACGGCGTAGTGTACGTCGCGGCCTCGGGCGCCATCGCCTTGGGCGACGCGACGCGAGCGGTCTCGGCCGCCAATGGCGCGATAGGCATCGTCGCGACTGGCGCAGTCACGATGGGCCAGGCCGTTACTACCACTGACTTGGGCGCCACGGCGCGCGTGATCTCCATCGCGGGAGCCTCGGTCGCGGTCAGCCAAAACATACAGGCCGCGAACAATGGGCAAATTTCGATCACGAGCGCAGCGGGCGCGATTACTCGGAGCGCCGGCGTAGTGGGATCGCCCGGCTCAACGAGCACGCTGGTCCTCTCGAGCGCTGCGTCCATAGGCGCAGATGGAGCCCCGCTCAATGTCGCAAAGGCGAGCTGGCTGTTTACCGACGTCGGGACGATTCGGGCTGCGGCCGCTGCCGGCGGCATCTTCATCTCCCAGGCCAACGGAGTTCAGCTTGGCGACGGCACGGCTGGACTTAGCGCGACCGGCGGCAACGTCGACGTAAGCGCTGGCGGACCGATCACTACCGGATCCTCCTTCCCCGTCAGCGCGAGCGGGGCGACGAGCGACCTGTATCTCTCAGGCACCGCGCTCGCCATCTCGGGTACGATCAGCGCCGGCCGCGTCGTGAACCTGACGGGCAGCGTTGCCGGCATCTCGATCGCCGCGGCGACAGGCATCGTCAACGGCGGCACAGGGCTCATGACCTTTAACAACGTCGTGACTCATTCCGCCGGACAGATCAACCTCGGCTCGGGAGGAGCGCAGTTTGTCGGCGATTATGTCGGCTCGGGTACTGCGAGCCTTGCCGGCAACGCGACTGGAGTTCTCAATTTCGCGGGCAATGCGACCTTCGGCGGATTCACGGCGAACACCGGCACTATCGTCATGAACGGCAGCGCCGCAACGCAGCAATTCGATTCGAACGGCAACGTGATCTGCAACTTCACTGTGGACAATACCGGCGCGGGCCGCGGAGTACAGTTGGTCAATCACGGCGTCGGGCAGACGGGAGGAAGCTTTGTACTGACGCTCACCGCGGGCTACCTCGACCTGAACGGGCAGGGCTGGATCGCGACATCGGGAGCGACCGCGCCGACTGCCGGGCAGTTCAATGGCGTGAACGGCAGCCTCAGCCTAGCCTCGCTTACCGAGCTACGTTGTGCGATCCTGAATACTACGGCCGGGACATACTCCATAAGCAATCCGGCCGCTGGCCCGAACAGCCTAATAACCGCATCGGGCAGCATCGACATCGAGGGCCCATTCTCCAATCCCGCATTTGCGACCCTCGTGATGACCGGCACCCCGACGACCCTGAAGACGGGGGCCGCGGTAGTATTGGGAACGCTAAAGATAGGCATAGGGACGACGGGGATCGCGTCGGGGCCGACCGCGACGGTCGCGCTGGCATCGGCCCTCCAGCTCGCCAGCGACCTCCAGATCAACGACGAGGGCGCCCTCGACGTCACCACCTTCGATATCACGATCGCGGGCAATTGGACTAACCGGGTCGAGGCGGCTGGCGCTTCGGCGCGTTTTAACGCAGAGGCGAGAACGGTCACTTTCACGAAGCCGGTCGGCGTGCCCATCTCCATCGTCGGGAGCAACGACTGGTGGAATTTCGCCTGCACGGTGGCAGGGCAGACTATTCAGTTCGACAATCACCCCGCGGTTCAGACCTTCATCAACGGCATCACCGTGACCGGAACTTCGACCAATAAGATAAGCCTCACTAGGCTGAACCCGGCTGGTGGAAATCCGACGGATCCTACGGACCCCACCCAGGCTCACTTGTTCTGGGACATAGACGTCAGGCCCACCGTCACCGTAGGCCTTCTCCTAAATTGGGTCGACGTTTTTTACAGCAACGCCAATCTCAATCCCATCATCGCAACCACGACCGTCAGCGTGAGCCCCTTCAGTTCGCACTGGTGCTACAAGTGGCTTTCTGGACTCATCCTCGTCTACAGCTACGCGGAGGATTCCGACGGCAATGGCAAGATCGACCGCATCCGCGTACAGGCCGCAACCAGCATCGGCAATGATTTCTCCGGCTTCTCGGTCAACGTCGCGGGCTATACGGTGACGGGTTACTCGAGGCCAGTGCCCGGAAACAACTTCTACATACTCCTGGAGGAGCAGAGTTACAACGACTCGGGCGCGACGCCGGCATGGACGATCACCTCCAATACTAGCCTCAAGGACGATAGCACGGGCACGAAGCTCGCTATATCCTTTACCGATCCCAGTCCGATGACGCCCGTCGATACGGCAATTCCGCGGATAGCCTATACCCTCGCCCTGCCCAACTCCGGGCATGTGTTCGTCCACATGTCCGAACCGGTTTACGCTACCGGACCGGCGATCAGCTTCTTGGGAGGCGGAGGATACACGGTCTCCGGCCCGCCCGCCGCCGTGACGACGGTGTCCGGGGGCGGAATAAGCGAGTTCATGCTCTCGGGTTCTGCTCTGACAGCCCAGGCGATCGCGGGCGGGGCCGATACTATCACCCTCGCCAACGCTAAGGATGCTGGGATACCGCCTGTCGATGCCTTCCTCGGCAATTCTTCCTTGCCGCACCCAACCTATCCTACGGCCTTGGGCAACTACTCAGCGTATGACGTACCGCCGGCAAATGGCGGTGTAGGCATTCCGCCGCCCTACACTCCGAACGCCGCCGCTGCCACCCACCGCGTCTCCGACGTCCTCGTCGACGTACCCATGGCTGCGGTAGGCGATCCCGGCTACTTCATCTGGCCGATCTACGCGAAGGACTCGGTCAAGCTCAGCTTGAGCGACAGCGCCATCGCCGCCCTCACGCCGGCTCAGACGGCCAGCCAGGGCATCGGCCTCATCCGAGCCTTCGACGGCAGCGAGTGGCTGCGCGCCCAGACCATCACCCTGCAGGCCAGGATGCAGAGCGCCTTGCCCGGCATCTCCGGCGCCACGCTTTGGTTCGACTCGAACGTCCCGGCGGCGCTCACGAGCGCCTACGGCCTCTGGCTGCCTAAGTTCGCCCAGACGGGCTTCTCGGGCCTCGTGCCCTTCCCGAATGCGCCTTCCTGGGGAAGGGGCGCTTCGGCCTCCATCGGATCGAGCCCTGGCTCGGGACTCTATAACTTCACGATACCCGCTTCGGACCCAAGGGTGGTTTCGATCTCCAAGCTCGACTTCTTCTTTACGCTTCAGAGCGACCCCGCCGGAGAGCCGCTCTACGTACTCAGGCTGGACCTGCCTGCCGGCGCGGCGCCGGGGGCGGTGCCGGCGGACAGCGCGGCCTGGCACTGGTACCTCAACCTGAAGCCCTTCAGCTTCCAGCTCCACAACGTCACCCTCCAGAAGGGCGGGACCACGATTCTCAATAACGTGATAGACCCGACCAAGGGCCAGACGGCGCGGCTCTCCTATCAGCTTGCGAGCGCGGGCTCGGTAACGGTGACGGTGTTTACCCTCGACGGCGATGTGGTAATGAGGCTGGTAAATGGTCAACAGGCCGCCGGGGACTACTCGGTGGATTGGAACGGCCGCAATATGTCGGGTGCCGCCGTCGCGCGCGGCCTGTATTTCGTGCGTATCGTCGCGCCCGGCATCGACGAGATACGAAAGGTCCTCGTCGTCAGGAATCAAAACTGAGTCAGTTAAAACTCCGATAGTTTGGAAGAGCTTCGCCTTCCAATTCGAGGCGCGGCGCCGCTATACTATAAGCGACGCCGCGCCTTTTTTATCCGCCGGCGGCATGTTACCGATGGGCCGGTCCGGCCTTTCCTACGAGGAGGGAACGCTACATGAAGATCCTCATGGTCTCGAGCGAGGCCGCTCCTTTCGCCAAGGCGGGGGGCTTAGGCGACGCGGTTTCGGCGCTCTCGCGGGCCTTGTCGAGGGCCGGCCACGATGTCCGGGTGCTGCTTCCCCGCTATTACGGCGTCGACCGTTCTAAGCTCGAGATCGTCCAAGGTCCGCTCGGGGCGCTGACCGAGTCGGGCGAGGAATGGGCGGGCGTCTATAAGTCCTATCTTCCCGGCTCTACCGTCGAGGTCTACTTTCTGGATCACGAGCGCTTCTTCGGCCGTGAAGGCATATACGGATCCAAGGCCGAGCCGGACTTCGCGGACAATCCGGAGCGCTTCGCCTATCTCTGCCGCGCCGCATTCCAGCTCTGCCGCAAGCTCGGCTGGTTTCCGGACATCATGCACGCCCACGATTGGCCTAGCTCCCTCGTGCCGGTCTTCCTCCGCAACGACGAGAGGCTCGGCGAATTCGCGAAGACGGCATCGGTCCTCACTATCCACAATCTCGGCTATCAGGGCATCTATCCCAAAGAGTCCTTCCTCTCCCTGCGCCTGCCCTGGGATCTTTTCCATAACGCCGGCTTCGAGTTTTTCGACAAGGTCAACCTTCTCAAGGCGGGCATACTCTCGGCCGACTGCCTCACGACAGTCTCGCCAAGCTACGCCCGCGAGATACAGACGCCCGATTCCGGCTTCGGCCTCGACGCTCTCCTGCGCTTCCGCTCCTCCGATCTCATCGGCATCCTCAACGGCGTCGATCTGGACGAATGGAACCCCGAGACCGACCTCCACATCCCCGCACGCTACTCCGCCTCCAAGATGGACGGAAAGGATGCATGCAAGGCCTCTCTCCAGAAGGAGTTCGGCCTGAGCGTCTCGGCGGACAAGCCTCTCGTCGGCATGGTAGCCCGCCTGACCGAGCAGAAGGGCGTCGGCGAGCTCTTCGGCCCCCTTTACGGAAGCGCCTATCGCATCTGCGCCGACATGGACATGCAATTCGCGATCGTCGGTTCGGGCGAGAAATGGTGCGAGGATGAGCTTAAGTCCCTCACGGGCCGCTTGCCCAACTTCAGGGCCAAGGTCGGCTTCGACGAGCGCTTCGCCCACCTAATCGAAGCGGGCTCGGATTTTTTCCTCATGCCGAGCCGCTACGAGCCCTGCGGCCTCAACCAGATGTATAGTCTGCGCTACGGGACTCTGCCGATCGTCCACCGGACCGGCGGCTTGTCCGATACCGTGGAGAATTACAACCAGGAGACGGGCGCGGGCACGGGCTTTATGTTCGACAATCTTACGCCAAGGGCGGTGTACGACACCGTAGGATGGGCGGTCTGGGCCTGGTACAACCGCCGCGACCATATAAAGGCCATGCGCGACCGGGCGATGGACAGGCGATTTACCTGGGATCATTCCGCCGCGGAATACAGCAAGCTCTACGAGCGCTCCTTGTGGCTGTCGGCCGATCGCCGGCCTAGCCTTAGTTGAGTACCGATCCGTCGCTGGAGGGAAGATGAGCGCCACAGAGAAGAAAGTCTACGATTACGACGCAAGCCTGGTTCGCGACAAGCTCGTCGATGTCCTTAAGAAGCGCAAGGGCGAGGCGACGACGGCCGACCTCGTCGCGCTCACGGGCTTGCCCAACGCGCAGGTCGAGGCCGAGGTCAAAGCCGTAAGCGACGAGTACGGGGCGCGCTTGCGCGTCACGGAATCCGGGGAGATCCTCTACTCCTTCCCCCCCGGGATGCGCAGCCGCTATCGAGGATTCGGTCCCTCGGCGTCGCGGGCCTGGAAGGCCTTCCGCAAGGCTCTAGCCAAGGTCGCGGCCTTCGTCTTCAAGATCTGGATCGTCGTGATGCTCGTGGGCTACTTCGTCCTATTCATCGGCCTCGCCATACTCGCCCTCCTGGCCTCGGTGGCCCTTTCCGCCTCGGGCAATTCCAGCGACAGCCGCAGCAGCCGCAGCGGCCGGGGCGGCGGGCTGGGCGGGATATTCATCACCGGGCAGCTGCTCAATACGATTTTCAGGATATGGTTCTACTCGGAGCTCTTCATGACGAGCGAGCAGCGCGCCTCCCGCGTCGGGCGCAGGCGCGAGCGCAAGCCGCTCTACAAGGCCATATATTCCTTCGTCCTCGGCGACGGCGACCCCGACGAGGGATGGGATGCGGTCGAGAAAAGGGCTTTTGTCGCCTTCGCCCAGGCCAACAAGGGCATTGTCACGATGCCCGAGTTCATGGCGCTCACAGGCCTCGGTCCTCTCCAGGCCGAGGAGAGGATCAACCGCTTCCTCTACGAGTTCGAGGGCAGCCCCGAGGTAACCGAGGGCGGGACGATCTACTATTTCTTCCCGAGCCTACTTCGCGGGAAAGACAGGGTCGATCGCAGCTACGGCTCCTCGGTGCCCATGAGGCCCATCGCCCGCTTCTCGGCCAACCCCAAGAAGGCCAACGCGACCTTCTGCGCCTTCAACGGCGCGAACTTGCTATTCGGTTCCTATTTTTTCATCGAGGCCCTCCGCTCCCACCCTCTGCTTTCGGTGATCTACGGCGGCCAATACGCAGGCAAACTCATCACGGTCCGCAATTGGGACGGATTCTATTATTTCGTCCATCAGCTGCTGGGCAAGGTCGCCCACCTGGCCGATCCCGCCCTCCTCATCGGCGTCGTCCTCGGCGCAGTGCCCCTCGTCTTCTCCCTCTTCTTCTTCGCGATACCCGCCATCCGCTCGCGCCGCCTCGCGGCCCGCAACGAGCGGGCTCGGGTAGAGAACCTGCGCAGGGTCGCGTACCGAACAGTCCTCGATTCGCCTATTCCCGTCAGGCCCGAGGCTATACCTGTGCGCGATGACGCCGCCAGGCCCAAGGCGGCCCGGGCGGCAGAGAAGGCCCTAAGCGAGCTAGCGGCTTGGTCGGGCGCGGAGCCGCAGGCCGACGGCTCGTATTCCTTCGCCGAGATCCAGCGGGGCAAGGCCGAAGCCGCGAAGGCCCGCGCCGCCGTGGACGAAAAGGCCTACGAGTTAGGCGGCGTAGCCTTCGACTCGGACGCCCCGGCGGAATAGCCTCGGGTACATACACGCCTTCTGGTCCCGCAATGGATCCGGCTAGCTCTTCTCTATCGCTAGTAACACAAGATGGATACCTATGGGTGATCGATAGAAGAACGTCTGGTACAAGGTCCGACTTCTCGACGGTAAGGAGGGCTGGTTCTTCGGATCCTTCGTAGCGAACCTCTACGATGGGCCTAATGGGAAAGCGCCACCATGGCCGAACGTGCCGGATTGGTGAGAGTAGACCCGCCCGAGCAATGCCCCCCGCGCGTCGCGATGCGACAACGCGCGCTGTCGTCCAACAGTGCCCCGTACCAACCCCTTCAGGGTTGGTGTACCGAGTGGAAATGATTTTCGTGTGCGCCCCCGAGCTTCGCTCGGGGGCGCACGACGGAATCCTGGGGCGCTTACGTTTAGCGAAGCGTTTGACGCCAAGGACTGCGCCGAGCGGGCCCGCGGGGTGCATGGGGGCTACAGGTCAGAACTTCGGCGCAAGCCCGGCTTGTTTGCAGATCTTGTTGGCAGTAATGCGATCGATGTCGTTATGGCGCTTGATGGGGACGGTGGCGGTACCGTTGGAGAAAATGGAATGGTTTCCACCCTCACGGATAAGCCTAAAGCCATTTCGCTCGAAGTAGCGGACCAGGTCTTTGCGCTTGACCGACATTAGACTTCTACTGCAAGTGGTTCGGTCAGGGCAGCGTTTGAAGCAGGGATTTCTTTGCCGCTCTCATGGTAGGCCAGGACCATTTCGTGCAATGCATCTTCGAGCATACTGCGGCAGTCTTCGAGATCGGAGCCTTCCGTGATAACCTCGGGCCACTCGATAAGCTCGCCCATGTACCCCGAATCGATCTTGGTGAACCGGGCGGTGAATGTTGCGATCATAGGCCCCCCTTACCCTTCTTGAGAATAATACTACTACGAATTGGCTCTGATGTGTCAACGCCGGCACGCGTACCGTGGATTAGCCGAAGGCATAGCGAAGCGTTTGGCGATGCGGGGTGCAAGGAACCGATAATTAAGATGAGCTCAGATTAGTTTGAGAAACTCATCGACCGAAAGACCGGACTGCCTGATGATACTGCGAAGAGTCCCGGTGTCGAGCTTTTTGTGATCGGGGACGACGAGCTGCGTAAAGGGATCTGTTTTTTTAACACTATGCGGCTGCCATGTTGACGGATGACAGAGAAACCCGCTTTTTGTAGAGCAGTTATGCATTCTCGGCCGGAGAGTCGAGGAAGAAAGCTCATACAGCGACGAGCATGGAGTCGAATTCCTCAGGCGGGACGGGTAGGCCCTGATCCTGAAGCGCGAGGGTATAGGCTTCGATGGCTTCCTTGATATTAGCGATAGCCTCTTCTTTGCTGTGACCCTGAGAAAGGCAACCCGGAAGGCTCGGGCACTCGACGACGTAGTAACCGTCTTCGCCGGGGTAAACGATGACTTGGCGCATGCGGCACCTCCTAGGGAATAATACTACTACAAATTGGCTCTGATGAGGTCATCCAAAGTTTTTTAGGATGGCCCTTCTTTTTTGCTCGGGCAGTTGTTCGAGCTCGCGGAGGCGGCGAGTCATTCGCAGAGAGGGGATGGCGTCGTTCATGCGGGTGCGGCCGGTTTCGTAATCGGTGACCTGCTTGCGGGAAATCCCCATGAGTTCGGCAAGGGCTTCCTGGCTTAACCCCCGGGCATTGCGCAGAGAAGCGATACGTTCGCCGGTTGGAATCTCGCCTTAAGGGAAAAGGGATGACGTCCGGCTCCTTGTCGCCGGCTAAGGAATTGGCGTATGCTTGAGGTAGTGGGATATCCCACTGCTTGGAGGCGACCATGGCTGCGGTTAAAGAGTACGACGCCCGGATCGACACGAAAAAGCGCGTGACCCTACGTGGGGCCGCGTATGCCAATTACCACGTCCAGGAGTACGCCGACGGCCGGATCGTCCTTGAGCCGCGCGAACTGGTCGCGCCCTTCGAAGTATCGAAGAAAACCCTGGCGACGATGGACGAGAGCATGAAGAACCTTAAGAAGGGCAAGGCTTCGAAGCCGATCGACCTCTCGGCCTTCGCGGACAAGTAAGAAGTATACGACATGTTCAAAATACGCCTCGGTGTTCTCGAGATGGCGGAGCTGTGGGAAGGTCTGCGCTCCAAGGCCGCGGGCGGAGCGCTCGGGAAGGATGAGGAGAAGCTCTACAAGAAATGGGGCAAGGCCATGGCCTTGCTTGCGAATGATCCGCAGTATCCCGGCCTTCATAGCCACGAGATCGAGGCCCTGAGCCGACGCTACGGCGACAAGGTATGGCAGTCGTATCTCGAGAACCGTAATTCCTCAGCCGCGCGGATGTACTGGGTCTATGGGCCGCTTAAGGGCGAGATCACGATCATCGGACTCGAGCCTCACCCCGAGGACAAGAAGAACTCAGGCTACGCGAAGGTGAAACTATCAGCGATCGGCAAAGAAGAAGACTAGGTTTTCCACGGCCGCCCCGCGCGGAGCCGAAAGCATAGTTGTCGCGCCGCCCCTTGGCTTAAGTGAAGAAAGGAACCGACCGATCTGCGGGTGAGCAGAACAATCGTGTTTCCCGCCATGACGAGCCAATTCGCATCCGAGTTGATTGAGCTTCCGGATGAGATCATCGCGATTCATGCAGAAACTACCAGCTCATCGACCTTTTTGACGTAGGGCAATTCCCCGGAGGACAAATCCCGATACAGATCGATCAAATGTTCCTTAAGGTCGTCTTCGGTTTCTCCTTGGGTCATGTAGTCGGGGTAGTCCTGGAGATATCCGAGAAACACGGAACCGTCTTTCCAATGTACATAGTGTAAGTTCATAAAACCCTCCCGCTAGCAGGATAGACCATATGCCCCATTTTGCAGAGAGGGCGGATGAAGGAGCGAAACATGCTGGCACTACGGCTACCGGATGATATAGAGAAACGGCTCGAGAATATTTCCAAGCGGACGGGACGGTCAAAGTCCTTCTACGCCCGCGAGGCCATCGTCGAGCATATAGAGGAGTTCGAGGACATCTACCTTGCGGAGAAAGAACTGCAGAAACTCCGTCGGGGAGCGGCAACCTACAGCCTAGACGAGGTCATGAAAGAATATGGGCTGGAAAGTTAGGCTGAATGATCGCGCGAAAAAGCATTTAAAGAAGCTCGATCAGCAAGTAGCGACCCGGATATCGAATCGGCGACTGGCGAGCGATTTGTTCAATCAAGGACGAGACGGTCATCGTTTTCGTGCTCACGGTGCAGCACCCAGCGAAGTTTATAAATAATCGGCCGCCCCGCGCGGAGCCGTCGGAACGTGTTCGCCGACCCGCTCGCCGTGACGCGCATCGACACGAGGGTATCAGACCTTCATGAACGAGCTGTTGCCGAAGAGCTTGCGAAGAACGAAGTCGAGTATCAGCTGGTACGGGAACTGATCCGTGTTCGGGGCGGCACCAAGCGTTAGGGGCCTTCCAGGGCCTTCGCGAGCAGCGCCAGCTCGCCGTCGTCGAAGTCTCCGGGGATGATCGAGGGCAGCTCGGCGTAGGGCGACAGGAGGACTCCAGCTCCCAGGGCCGCCTTGAATAGGCGGTCATAGTCTTTCGTACCTGCATCCGCGTGCGGGTAGAGGAAGGGGCCGCGGCGATCGAAATACGGCCTGAGGCGACGGTCCGTCTTCTTCCAGAAAGCTTCCGAGTAATCGACGGCGAAGCGATCGAGCTCGAAGAGCGCGCGATGGGCGCAGGCCAGGGCGAGGGGCGGAACGAGGTCGTCCGAGGCCGCTTGAGCAGCCCCTGCGTCCTTGAATAAAAGGACGGCCGGACTAAAGGCGGCGGGGCAGGGCAGAAGCAGCATGGCGACGCCGAGCATGGCCTCGGCCGGGATATCGACGGATCGGCCATCGGCTGCGATGAACATCGGCGCTAAGAAGTGCTCTTCGAAGGGCCGGACGACGCGGAGGGCCGAGAGCGTCGGCGTTCTGGCCGCTGCTGCCGCGAGCGCTCGCGCCTCGTCGCGGTAGAAGCGGACGGCGGCGTAGTCTGGGTATCGCGCTAGGACGTTCTTCGCGAGGCGGGCCTCGCGAATGGAAGGGAAGGGCCGCGTGAGGCCTGTATCCACGGCAGCTTTGGCGGCAGTGCCGATGCCTCTGCCCTTGGCCCCGAGCAAAGATCGGCCGCCGTCCATCCAGAAGTCTATGAATCGACGGCCGTCCTCGGCATAGAGCCTCCACCCCCTGGCGCGCCGTATCGGCGGAAGGAGCCGAAGCCTGTTTCGCGCAACGCTTTCATCGGTCACTGTCAACCTCTTTGCGGCTCGAGTTTGGTCGTGAATTTAGGAAAGAACTGCGCCTGTCTGCCGGTCTCGAAGCGTACCACCACGAGGGGTCCGGAGCTCGGCGTCGGACTCACTTTGATCACTACGCCCGAGCCGTAATCGTCGTGGTATACGGCAAGGCCCGCGCGCCAGGCTCTCGAGTCCTTGGCGCCCTGCCTCGCTCCCGACGCTTCGTAGCCGGGAGATGGCCTGGCGCCGATCCCGAGGGGGCCGACCCTCCGTCCCTCCATGGTCCGGATGAGGGAAGCATCTATCTCCGCGAGGAAGCGGGAGGGCGCGGTCTCGTATAGCCTGCCGTGGAGGCGGCGCCAATGACAGGAGCTCATGTAGAGCTCGTCCTTGGCCCGCGTGATCGCGACGTAGAACAGGCGCCTCTGTTCCTCGAGCTCCTCGCCTTCCTCCTCGTCGCGGGGAAAGAGCCCCTGTTCGAGCCCCGTCGCCATGACGACGGGGAACTCGAGGCCCTTGGTGTTGTGCATGGTGATCAGGGTCACCGCGTCGGCCGCGATCCCCTCTTCGGAAGCGAGGCTGCGGTCGAGCTCGATGGTCTCGAGGAAGTCCCTGAGGCCCTCCGGGCTGCGCGGGTAGAGCGAGGCCGCGTTCACGAGCTCCTCGATGTTGGCCACCTTCTGCGTGCCCGCGACCTCGTCTTGGCTCCTGTGGTATTCGATAAGCCCCGAGCCCCGCGCGAGGCGCTCGACGAGGACGGCGAGGGTCTCGCCGTCGGCGCTTGCGGCGGCAAGGAGGTCTTTGAGGCCCGATATGAAGGCGGTGAAACCCTTGATCCCCGCGCGGGCCTTGCCCTTCAGCGACTCGCCCGCGCCCTCGGCGGCTGTAAGGAGGTCGGCGCCCGAGGCATCGGCGGCGTCGAGGAGAATGTCTACGCTTGTTTGGCCGATCCCTCGCGAGGGCTTGTTCACGATGCGCTTGAAAGCCACCTCGTCGCGGGGGTTGCAGACGAGGGCCAGGTAGGCGAGAGAGTCCTTGATCTCCTCGCGATCGTAGAAGCGCGAGGCTCCGACTATGCGATAGGGAATGCCGAGGCGCGGAAACTCCTTCTCGAAGCCGAGGGATTGGGCGTTCGTCCGGTAGAGAATGGCCACGTCGCTCCATCTGCCGCCCGCCTTGACGCGATCCTTGCAGACCTTGACGCAATAGGCGACCTCCGCGTCCTGGTCGTCGAGGAGGGTGAGCAGGGGCTTCTGGCCGCCTAGGCGCTCGGCGGTCAACGTCTTGCCGAGCCTGCCCACGTTATGCGATACCATATCGCCAGCGACGTCGAGGATGCTTTGGTATGAACGGTAGTTCCGCTCGAGCTTGATGATCTCGGTGCCGGGGAATATCTCGGGAAAGCGCAGTATGTTGCGCACTTCGGCGCCGCGGAAGCGGTAGATCGACTGGTCGTCGTCCCCGACAACGCAAAGATAGGCCCTCGGGGCGCCGTCCCGTTCGCCGCCTCCCGCGAGGAGGCGCAAAAGCTCGAATTGCGCGACATTGGAGTCCTGGTACTCATCGACGAGTATCACGCGAAAACGCTGATGCGTGCGCCGCCTGATCGCTTCGTCCTCGCGCAGCAGGCGCGCCGGGAGCCTGATGAGGTCTCCGAAATCGACGTTGCCCGTCTTGCGCAGCCTATCCTCGTATAGCGCGTAAATCCTGCGCATGCCCGGGTCGGAGAAAGCCGCGGAGAGGTCGGGGGAATCGCTCTCGAGGCCGAGGTCCTTCGCGCGGGAGATCGCCTGAACCATGCGCGAGCATTCGCTGCGCGTGTTTTGGGGCATCGCGCCGTGGAGGAGGGTGGTTTGGTCGTCGTCGTCGTAGATGGTGAAGTTGGAGTCGAGGCCCGCCGCGGCGGAATTGCGGCGCAGGAACCAGGCGCCGAAGGAATGGAAAGTGCGCATGACCGAGCGCGAGCAGGAGGCCTCGATCGCGGCGGCGCGGTCGCGCATTTCGCGGGCCGCTTTGTTCGTGAAGGTCATCGCCAGCACGGACTCGGGATCGACGCCCTTCTCGCGGACGAGGTAGGCGATCTTGGTCGTGATCACCCGCGTCTTGCCCGATCCCGCGCCGGCTAGGATCAGGAGGCTCCCGCCCTCGTGCCGGACCGCGGCGAGCTGTTCGGGGTTGAGGGCGGCAAGGTAGGGGGGGAGGCTCGTTTCCATCGGCGGCGCCTTTACGGCCCGACCGGAATGGCGTCGAAGTCGACGCCGTTGACGGCGAGGACGCGAGCGCGTACGACATGGCCGCTCTCGTGGCTGCCGCGCAGGACGGTGAGGCCGTCCACGTCGGGCGCCTGGTTCCACGCGCGGCCGATCGACAGCTCTTCCTCGCCTGCGGCATCGTCTCCGCCATTGGCGGTGGGGGCGACCTTCTCCTCGACGAGTACGTCCAGCTCCCGCCCTACAAAGCGCATGAGGCGTTCGCGCGTTATGCGCTCTTGAGCTTCCTCGAGGGCCGAGCGGCGTGCGGCGACCGTCTTTTTGGGCACTCGAGCGGGCATATCGTAGGCGGCCGTGCCCTCTTCGCGCGAGTAGGCGAAGCTGCCGACCCAATCGAGGCGGGCCTTCTCCTGGAAGTCCCGCAAGGCGGCGAAGTCCTCCTCGGTCTCGCCGGGGAAACCTATGAGGAAGGTTGAGCGGATCGCGGCGTCGGGCAGTTCGGCGCGGATGCGCGCGATGAGCTTGAGGTAGCCTTCGCCCGTGCCTCTGCGGTTCATCGCCTTTAGGATGCGCGCGGAGGCGTGCTGGAAGGGGAGGTCGAAATAGGGCACGAGGCGCGGATCTGCCGCCATTATAGACAGAATGCGCTCGGGAAAGTTGTCGGGATGTATATATAGAGTGCGCACCCTAAAGTCGCCTTTGGCGGCGGAGAGCGCGGCGAGAAGATCGCTTAGCTGCGAGGGGCCGCCAAGCTCCGTCGTCGGCTTTTTGTCGCGGCCGTATGACCCGAGGTCCTGGCCGATGAGGACGAGCTCATGCACGCCCTGCCGGACGAGGTCGAGGCATTCGGACAGGACTTCGCCCTGGGGGCGGGAGCGCAGCGAGCCGCGGATGAGAGGAATGGCGCAGAAGGAGCAGAAATTGGAGCAGCCTTCGGTTGCCTTTACATGGGCCGTGCCGGGAAAGTCGAAGCGCCTGACGCGCCGGACGGCGCCGAATGAGGGCGAGGCCTCGGGTACCAGGACGGGCCTCTCGCCTGCGATGGTGGCTTCTGCCGCGGCGAGCACGGCATCCAAGTCGGCGTTGCCCACTATGCCGTCGGCTTCGGGCAGGTCGGCGGCGAGCACGGCGGCGTAGCGCTGCGAGAGGCAGCCTGCGACGAGCACGCGCTTGCCGGGATAGGCGGCCTTGAATGCCACGACCGCCTCGATGGATTCCTTCTTGGCGTCCTCGATGAAGCCGCAGGTATTGACAATGACGAGGTCGGCGCTCTCGATTCCGTCGGCGAAGGAGTGGCCCGCCGCCTCTAGGCGCGCGGCTATCTCTTCGCCGTCGACATCGTTTTTGACGCAGCCGTGGCGGTCTATCCAGAAGCGCATGTCCCTCTTCTAGTCGACGTCGGAGGCGCCGAGTATCCAGGACCCTGAGTCTCCCTGGGCCCAGGCGATGCGCTTGACGGCGACTTCCCCGGCCCCGCCTATGTCGAGGTCGGCGCTTTTTCCGCCCGAGGCCTGGATTGTCAGCTTGACCGCCTGGGCATTCGAGGCCCAGAGCTTCAGACTATTCTGGGCGTTGACGGTGACCGTCTCGCCTTTGCGGTAATAGCGCTCATCGCGATCGCGCTTGTCCACTTCGTAGCGGAGCATGCAGGAACCGCGGAAGGTCACGGATACGACGAAGGGGTAGGGGGTCTTGCTCGACTCGAAAAGAACGATGGGCTTGGCCGAGGGGCCAGCGCCCGCTAGGGCGCTGGCTATGGGAGCCGCCGCCTGCGGAGCGGCTGCCTGGGCGCTCGCCGGCGCGGAGGGAGCGGTCGGCGATACGGAGCCTTGGTCGCCTGAGTCCCCGGAAACGCCTGGCAGGGCATTGGGCGCTTGGCTGGCCGCCCTGAGTGCTGCGTCCGCCGATACGTACTCGAGCCTGAGGACCGCGCCCTTGGAAGGATCCTTCTTGGAAAGGTCGCTCACAAGAAGCTTGATCTCGGGCTGATTGTTGCGGTCGAGGTCTACAGTGCCTTCCTCGCCGAGCATGAGGCGCGTTGCGCCCACCGGGGTCTCGAAGGTGACGGCGTCGTCGATGCGGGACACGAGGATCTTGAATTTATCGTTGCCGTAGGCCACGAGGAGGGAGTCGCCGACAAAGAGGCGCTTTTCGAAGGCAGTCCCCTCGATGCGGTATTCCACCGGCGAGCGGCGCGAAGCGGCTTCGTCGCCGGCCTTGCCTCGATGACCGAGGACCGCCACGAGGATAAGTATCGCGATCAGGACGGCTCCGCCTATAGCCGCCCCCAAGAGGACAGGGGAGGGCCCGCGCTTGGGGATGAGCTGCTGGATAGGCATGGGCTGCTCTTGGATTTTCATGTTCTTGTAGGTGGCTACGAAATCGTCGGATGGCAGGCCGAGGTATTCGGCGTAGTTTCGCAGGAAGCCGATGACGTAAGGGTCGCCCGGGAAAACCGAAAAGTCCTCGGTTTCGAGGCCCGTGAGGTAGCGCTTCGCGATATTGGTATCGTCAGCCACGCGTTCGAGAGTCAGGCCTTTGCGCTCTCTTGCCGCTCGCAGTTGTTCGCCGATAGGGGTCATGGCGTTCTGGTCCTTTCTCTCAATTATCCGACTTGAATAGGAAATTATTGTAGACGTTGGCCGACGCGGGCGAGTCGTAGACAAAGTGCGAATCCGGAATGCCCACGTTAGTTTTGATGCCGGTGAAATCGAAGCTCAGCTTATCGCCGGCTATCGTCCAGCCTTCTATCCTGCGGATAAGCTTGGAATCGGGACTCACATAGAGCTTGAGAGTCTTGAAGCCCTCGGCGGCGGAGGTGCGGACGAGAACGAGCCTTACCGCTTCCTCGCCGGGGGAGCCTCCATCCAGGGGAAGAGGCGCGGGGCTGGACTCGAAGGCCACCGAATAGTTGCGCTTGAGCATTTTAAGGCCCTCGCGCGTCGCGAGCGAGGCGGAGCCCGCGCCTGGCTTATCGGCGGCCGACTGGGAAAGTATGGCATTGTAGCCGGGGATGTAGACCGTGAGGGTCTGCCCGTCGAAGGCGATGACCTGGTCGGGGGGGCTCGTAAAGTCGACGCGGAGGAGAGAGGGCGCCTTGAAGGAGATGTCGCCCTTCATGACGTCCTTGCCGGTCGCGATGGAGATCTTTCCCTCGTAATCCGCGACCTGAGCGTAGCGGTCGGCGACGAGGTTGAAGTACTGCGCCGCCGTGACTATTTCCTGGGCCGCGGCCGGCGCCGCCGCGAGGGAAGCGGCCGCGAGGAGTGCGCAGAGGGAGACATATTTCACGAGGTTCTTCCTATCGGTGGACTGTGTAAATTCAAGCATATAGTAGCGCTCCCTAAATAAAATAACAATCCCGCGCATCGGCGGGGCCGTCTATGGTTAGGGCGCCAGGCTATGACGGATGCTCTCGCGCACGAGATAGCGCAGTCTGTTGTCCGAGAGCTTGAGGGCTTCGCCGCAGTCGGGGCAGGTAAAGCGGCTGTCCGAGAGCTCGGCCTTGCGGCAGGCTATGCAGAAAATCTTGCCGCAGCGGGGGCAGGCCCCCGCCGGCGATTCGTCCGGCGGCATCGCCCTTACGTTCGCGCCGCTCTGGGGGCCGAGTTCGCGCGGAACTCGCCATTTCCTTCCGCAGAGCGCGCAGGAGAGGCCTTCGGTCGCGGCTTCCTCGATCTCCGCGTCAAGGCGGCTAGCGCTCTCGCTCGCGACCATCGCGAGACGAGAGGCGAGCGTTCGGGCCTTAGGTAAGTTGCGCAGGGAGATGTAGCAGCGACCAAGGGCGGCGAGCAAGGCGCCGTCGCTCGGGGAGGCCTCAAGGCCGAGGCGATAGGCGGCTTCCGCGCGCGGAAAATCGCCGTATACCCTGGCGAGGTTGCCGGCGAGGAGGAGGCCTCGCGGGCCGGACCCCAGGTCGAGGGTCTTCCTTATCCGATCCTCGGCCTCCGAATAGCGCTCTAGTTCCATGTAGGAAGCGGCTAGGTTGGCCTGGTACTCGGCCAATCGGGGCTCCAATATCGTCGCGCGCAGGTACTCGCGAGAGGCCGCCTCGAGGCGATCCGTCCTTTCCTCTTCCGAGGCCGAGGCCTCGGCGGCGCGCGCCAGTACGTTCCCGGCCTGATTGCGGCAAGCCGCGTTCTCGCCGAAGGCAGCGAGGGCGGCCAGGCCTAAGTCCGTCCTGCCCTCGCGCGATTCGAGGTCCGAGAGGTTGATGGCCGGTTCCTGCGCGCCGGGCAAGGCCTTGCGCGCGGCTTCGAGGAAGCCTCGGGCCTGAGCGAGATCGCCGCGCGCGAGTGCCTCCTGGCCGGCGAGGTTGAGGGTCCATCCGTCGGAGGGCGCGAGCTCGATCGCGCGTTCGATCGCGGCGCGTAACTCGTCCGCGGGGCGAGCGAGGAGGAAGAGCCGCTCGGCGTAGCGAAAGGCGTACAAGGGGAAGTCCGGCTCGAGGGCGAGGGCCGCCTTAAAGCGCTCAAGGGCTTTTTCGCCTTGGCCCTTCTCGGCGAGGATGAGGCCGAGGGTGTAGTGCGTGCCCGAGTCTAGGCTGCCCTTCACGACGAGCTCTGCCAAAAGTTTCGCCGCCTCCTCTTTCTTGCCGCCTCGGTAGAGGGCCTTGGCCTTTATCTCCTTGACTTCGGCGCTTTTCGCCTTTAGCGCCGTTAGCCGATGCAGGGCGAGGGCGAGGTCGTCGTCGGCCTCTTGAGCGGAGAAGAGCCTCGCGGCCGCGAGGTATGCCTCGGCGGCCTCCGTCTTTTTACCGGCCTGATCCCAGGCTCGCGCCTCGTTCATCCGGAAGAGGGCTTGCATCTGGTCGAGATCGGCGGCGGCGCGGTACTCGATCGCGGCTCCCGCGAAGTCCCCGAGGCCGAAGCGAGCATGGCCCGAGAGGCACAGGAGGCGCGCGTTGTCGCGCCTGGAGGGGAGGATGCGATCGAGTTCGTCGCGCAGCTCGAGATAGCGTCCGCGCAGGTACAGCAGGTTGGCCTTTTCCTCGGCCGCTTCCGTCTTGGCTGGGTTCAGGCTTAGGCAAGCGTCGAGGGCGGCCTGGGCCTCCTCCTCGAGGCCCAGGCGCAGGGCCGCCTCGGCCTTGAGGAAGAGCTCATCGGCGTCCAGCGGCCTGCGCCTCTCGATTTTGCGTATCTGGACGGCGGTGGCGAGGCTCTCGCCCATCGCGAAGAGAGTCTCGGCAAGGCGCCTTCGCGCCTCCGCGTCGGGGACGATGTAGTAGTTCCAGCGGTAGTACCAGGTCTCGACCTCTACGGGCCTGGAGTCGACCATGCATGAGAGGAGCTCGAAGCGAGTCCCGTCGCCCTCGCCGTAGTTCTGGGCCGCGAATGCCATGTGACCGCGGTTAAAGCTCTCGTCGGCGGCTTCGGCGACCCAATCGTCGTCGATGACGATCGTGAAATGCCCGCCCCGCGCGATGACGCGGAGCGAAAATGGGTCGTCGCCGGCATAGCCCTTGGGCGGGCTCGAGTCTTTGGATGCCGAAACGGCCGAAGGCAGTTCGGTCCAGGCGACGAGGGCGCGCGGGCTGCCGTTGAAGATGACGTCGAGGCGGAAGAATCCCCGGTTGGAGACGAGGGCCGAATAGAAGTTGCCCTCGTCCTGATAGCGGAAGAGGAACCCGCATGCCGAGTGGGCTTGGCCCGCGGGCATCGCGAGCTCGCCCTCGAGGACGAAGTCCGAATGCCGGTAGAGCGGGGCTTCCGTCCAGGCGAAGAGGTCGCTCTTCGAAAGCGCGAGCTCGAGGCATGGCCCCCCGAAGGGGGCCTGTCTTCCGTCGGATCGCAGGTATCGGCCCGAGTAGCCCTCGGCCTCTATCTCGAGGAAGCGTCCCTCCTTGGGCCCGGACATGGAGGCGACCCAAAGCTCCTCGACGAGGGAGCCTGGCTCCGGCGCGGCCTGGCGGCGGCCGAAGAAACGCTTTATGCCTTCGAACATGCCCGTTATGGTTTCTGCCCGCGCTCGAGCAGCAGGGTGTGCGTCGGCTTGTCGGTCAGCTCGAGCGGCCCGAAGTACTGGATGCCGCCGGGCAGCCTGTAGTCCGAGCTTTCGGCCCAGGCGGCGCGCTTGGACGCGAAGTCCTTGAAGGGAATCCCCTCCAGCTCGACCAGGGCCTTCTTGATGACTGGCTTGTCGGAGCCGTGGCGGTGCTCCATGTTCATCAGCGAGACGAGGGGCACGCCGCCCGCGATCCATCGATCGGCGGGGGCGGTGAGGTTGCGCACCGAAGAAAGATAGCCGGTCAGGCCCGAGGCCACGAGGGCGAAGGCCGTGTAGCCGAGGGAATAGCAGTAGTCGGCGTCGAAGTTGGAGGGAAAGCCGCATCGTCCTTCGTAGCCGAAGAAGTGGGCCTGGTAGTCGAAGGTTCCGCGATAGGCGCCGGCCGCCGCGAGGTCCTTCAGCCTCGCCCTCGTCATCTCGACGATAAGCTTCTCGGTCTCGATGCGCGACACCTGAACGTTGCCGTGGGGGTCGCGATCCCAGAGCAGCTGCTCCTGGATTCCCCGGGGCAGGCTTTCGAAGAGGAGGCCTGAGGGCTCGGTGAGGCGCTCGAGGATAAAGGCCTTGTGGTCGACGAAGCTCGTGAGCGCCTTGAACTCGTGCTCGGTGGCGGCGAGGATGTCGTTGATCTCGCCGATGAGGAACTTCACTTCGGGGACGAACTCTATCAGCCCCTCGGGGATGAGGACGACGCCGAAGTTCTCGCCCTTCTCGGCGCGAACGACCACCGATTTCACGACCTGGTCGATGATCTGCCCCAGGCTCATCTTTTTGACCTCGACCTCCTCCGAGATGAGGCAGACGTTGGGGCGTGTCTGAAAGGCGCACTCGAGGGCGATATGCGAGGCCGAGCGCCCCATGAGCTTGATGAAATGCCAGTACTTGCGGCTCGATGCGGCGTCGCGGCAGACATTGCCGATCAGCTCGGAATAGATTTTTGTGGCGGTATCGAAGCCGAAGGACGTCTCGATAGCCTCGTTCTTGAGATCGCCGTCGATGGTCTTCGGGACGCCGACGACGGCGATAGGCGCTCCTTTGGACGCGAAGAACTCGGCGAGGAGGGCCGCGTTGGTGTTGGAATCGTCGCCGCCTACGATCACCACCGCGTCGAGCTTGCGCCGCTTGGCCGTCTCGAGGGCCTTCTCGAACTGCTCCGGCGTTTCGATCTTGGTGCGGCCCGAGCCTATGAGGTCGAAGCCGCCGGTGTTGCGGTATCGGTCCACGAGCTCCGCGTCTATGTCCATGCACTTATCGTCGACTAGGCCCCCCGGGCCCCCTCGGAAGCCGTAGAGAGTCGAGTCGGGATTGGCCGATTTAAGGCCGTCGAAGATGCCGGCGATCACATTGTGGCCCCCGGGAGCGGGTCCGCCGGAGAGGATGACGCCGATCCTCATGGCCTTGCGGATGGCTGGATTGTCTCCCGCGGCGAGGGTGACTGTCGGAAGTCCATAGGTACGAGGGAAAATCGCCCTGAGGCGGTCCCTGTCCTCGGCGGGCTCGGCCGCGGATCCCTTGACTGTCGTTACTTTATCAATGCTGCCGCGGAGTATGGAGGGCAGCTTGGGCGCATAGGCGAAGCGCGCGCTCTGGAGTGGCGAAAATTCCATGATTCTCTCCTTGAGGCTGATGGTCCGGGGGGATTCTATCCAAAGTGAGGCTTAGGAGGAAGTAGGTCCGCTGAGGAGGGAGCTTGTTTCCTTTGCCTAGGATGTCGCCGCGGCCTCTATCTCTTCCTTCGTCAGAGGCCTGAGTACGCGGACGCTCGTCTCGCTCGTACGGATCAATAGGTCCTTGCCGTCGGGGCTGCGCGAACCGAGGAGCTGCACGACCGGATAGCGCGGATTGTCGGGATTCACGTCGATGACGACCGCGTTCTTCCCATTCGTGAGCATGACCTGGGTCCCGATAGGGAAGATCGAGAGGCTGACGACGAGGGCTCGGATCACTAGGTCGTCGTATTGCTTGCCCTCGTTCTTCAGGATATCGACCATCCCGGAGTGGCCGTCCTTGGCTTGCTTATAGGGACGGTTGGCGGTGACCGCGTCGAAGGAGCAGGCGACCATTATGATCTTCGAGTAAAGGGATATCTTCTCGCCGGTGAGCGCGCGGGGGTAGCCGGATCCGTTCACGCGCTCGTGATGCTCCAGGGCGGCGAGGCAGACCGCCAAGGGCACCAGCCGCTCCTTTAGCAAATTGTAGCCGAGGACGGGATGGGCGGTGATGGATTTTTTCTCCTGCGGCGACAAGAGGCGGCCCGCCATATAGAGCTGCGGCGGGAGCCGTACCATTCCTATCTCATGGAGGGCGGCCGCCGTGCCGAGTTCGATTAGCTTAAACTGGGGCAGCTTGATCGTTATCCCGATCACGATCGAATAGACCGAGCTGCGGACCGCGTGGGAGACAAGGTAGTTCTTATGCTGAGGGGCGAGGGATTGGGCGCGGAGCAGGAAGCGCTTGTTTTCGATTATTACCTGGCAGAGGCTCTTCATGCGCTCGCTGAGCTCTTTGTAGTCGAGCTCCGTCTTGGTTACGAAACGCGTATACAGGGATTCCATGTATACGGCGAAGTCGGAATAGTAGACGAGGATGCGCTCTACGCGCTCCTTGTCGCCGACGCCGTCGGGAAGAATGACTTGGGCGGCGCTGTCCTCTCCTCGGCTCGTGAGCGCGTCGGCGGCGGCGGCCTCGTCGAGGGGGAGACCGTCGGTCTTCATCTCGCGGAATTCCCACTGAGTCAGCCGCTTCAGGAGACCCTCGTCGACGGGCGTCTCGGGCGCGAGGAGGACGTAGCCTTCGTCGAGGAAGAGGGGCTTGGAGAAGAAGAGTTTTGGCTTCAGGTCTTTTAGCGCAATGCTGTTCATGGCCTACCCATTGACCCCGCATTTCCCTACGGCTAAGCTCGTAAAGGGTGCCGCGGAGCCTCCCTTATCTGTCCTTTCTATTATAGGAGCGGCATTGGATGAAATTTAGAACAATTTTCATACTTTTCAACGTCGTTATACTAGCTTCCTTCCTTTTTGTGTTTTTATTGCCTGTTTTTCTCCTCGGACCCGGCTCATCGGCTCTCTTCTGGAAGGGTAATTGGTATCTCGCCCTCCTTTTCCTCGCTCTTCTGGGCTCCCTCAACGCCTTTTTTCTGCTCAACAGGAAGACCTTCGTCCTCGTCGAGCGGGAAGAGTGGGGCGAACTCTCCGCCCACTTAGTCAGTCTCATGTTTCCGAAGGGGCGCTTTCGCTCAAGCCGCGTGCGCCTCCTCGTCAACGCCTATCTTCTCCAATCCGACATCGCGGGCATCGAGGGCCTCGAGGCCGCGCTCAGATCCAAAAGGCCCGACCTCCTGCGCAAGAACGCCCTCCTCTTCGGCGTAACCCGCCTCTTGCGCAACAAGAGCGAGGAGGCCGAAGCCTTCTTCGCCCCCTACCTCGATTCCAAGGACGTAGCGTCCCGTCCCTGGCTCCGCTTCGACTATGGCTTCAGCTTCGTGCTCCAGAAGCGCCCTGCCGACGCCCTGCCCTATCTCGAAGAAGGGACCAATTCACGCGATCCGGTCCTTTGCCTCCTCTCCGCCTACCTCCTCGGGTCGGTTGGGGCGGCTTCCGCGAAGGACGAGGCTGCGCAAACGGCCCTTGCCGCCAAGGCCGAGGCCGCCCGCGAAAGGCTGCGCAAGCGCTATTCGAGCTCGAAGTGGAGCAGGGAAGTCGATCGAGCGAAAAGCGAAGTGCACATAGTGATTCTATCGAAGCTCATCGACGATGCCGGCCGTTGGCTCTATGCAGCTCCGACGCCCGCGGCTGAGGGAGCGAGCGCGAGAGGCAAGGCGTGAGGCCGCGCGGCCGCATAGCTCTCCTTATCGCGATGGCCGCGAGCTTTGTCGCGGCGCCGAGATCGGCGGCGCAGAGCGCCGAGGCAAGCCCCATTCTCCTCGACGGGTTCAGTAGCCTGGGTTCTACCTACATCTCCATCGCGTCGGCCCGAGCTTCTAGCCCGCAAGAGGCCGAGGAAAAGGCCAGAGGCGTCGCGATGCACGGCCTTTTTACGGGCCTCGGCAAGGACGGGCTTTTCGCCGAAGTCTTCGCGGCTTCCCCTCCGGCGGGCCTAAGCTTCAAGCTCATCGACTCGTCCAAGAAAGGGTCCTCTTTTAAGGCCATAGTCCGCCTCGAGATCGACGACGAGTCCGTCCGCATCGTCGAGCGCGGTCCCTACCTGGCCGCGGCGATCGGTATCCTGGATAAGGCGGAGGCTGGGTCGAACGAGGCCGAGGCGCGTCAAGCGAGCGCCGCCGCGGCCGAAACCGAGGCCGACTTAGGCGCCGCCCTCGGTCAATACGGCATGGCTATCGATGCCTGCCTCGGCGCTCTAGGGCTGATCGACCCCGTGGCCGATCCAAGCATTTTCTCGTCCAAGGGAAAGGTCGCCGCCCCCGAGCTGAAAAATGCTTTGGCCGCCATGCTCGCGGAGGCAAGGGCCGGCGTCGAGCGAGTCAAGAAGGCCGAGGCCGAATTGGCCGCCGACGCGGCGAGCGCGGCGGCGCTGAACGTCGCCGAAACCGCGCTGGCCGCCGTCGCCGACGCTCAGGCTCTCCTCGACGAGATAGCTCCCGTCCTCGCAGACGTAGGCGCGCAGGGGGAAGAACGCCTCTCGCCCCTGCGCGACCGCATCTCCATGCAGCGCCGTTCCCTCTCCGATTCCACGGCGGCGCTCGAGCGCGCCCAGGCTACCCTCCCCGAGGGAAAAATCGATTTCGCGAACGACAAATTGGATTTCGCGCGGCGCCGACTTTCGACCGCCGACGCCTCCCTGGCTTCCGCCTTTCGGACGGTGGACCGGGAGATTCGGGATCCCGCCGTACGCCGCGCCGCTCGCTCGCAAGCCCTGCGCTGGGCTTTCCTCCACGAACCGCGCGAGTACCTCGCGATCAAGGCCTACCTGCCCTTCACGCTCGCCGCTGGCCAAAAGGGAATCGAGAGCTCGCCCTTCGACGCGGCAGCGGACTTCGAGGGCGCTTTCGCCATGGGGCGGGGCGGGGTGTGGGTGCGCAGCCAGGCCAAGCTCGAGAACACCGACCTCGAGCCGGGCTTGGCGGAGGGCAAAGAGTTAGCCATAAATCAGTCTTTCGACTTCGGGATCTGGCGCAAGGGTCTCTTTTTCGCGGGCTATTCCTGGGATTGGCTCCGGAACGTAGACGCGAAGCCTTTCCCTAAGCACGGGGCGGTCAAGCTGGGATTGGGCGGCGTATACGAGCATGGAGTCTCGGCAGGGCGTTTCAACCGCGCCGACTGGCTCCTAGGCTTTAGCTACGAACTGCCCTACACGATGGAGGAATTCAGGCTTTGGAATGTCTTAAACGCGGGCGTAGACGCGCAATTCCGCCTCGGCGGCATAGCCATCCTCGAGGCTTCCGTATCCAAGCGCCTCGACGAGTTGAACGACATCGACTTTGTCTCCGTTCTTCGCTGGTCGCTGAGCCTCGGCCTACGCTTGCCGCCGCCTTTCGCTTTCGGAGCCGAGTATTACGGCGCATACGCCCAGAGCATGCTCCCTGACGGCAAGTTGAGCGACTCGAGCGGCGTAGAGGAAGGCCGGTTCAGGTTCTTCGTCCAATATTCGATTTAAGAATAACTCCCGGGGCGGTCCGCGGCGCCGACTTCCGTTAACAATTGTCCTTCTCTCTCCGATACTCGGAAAGGATGAGTTTTTCCCTTTCGCATCAGCGCAGCTCGACGCGCGCCGCCGCCGTTCTCCTCCTCCTTGCCGCATGGCTCCCGCGGATCGCGGCGGCGCAGGCCTTGTATCACATCCTCGAGAAGGGCGAGACTCTTTATTCGGTCGCCCGCTCCTTCGGGGTCAAGCCGGAAGACATAGCGAAGGCCAATTCCATAGACGATCCTTTAAAGCTCCGCGCCGGCAAAAGGCTCCTCATCCCGGGCGATGGCATCGCGGGCGACGCGGTTGCCGGCGCCGATACCGGCGATTCCGTCGCCGCTGTCGAAGCCCTTTCGCATAAGGTCGTAAAGGGCGACACGCTTTTTTCCATCGCCAAGGCATACGGCGTCAGCCTGGGAGCCTTGCGCTCCGCGAATAAACTGACGGCTTCCTCGATCATCAAGCCGGGGGATACTCTTTCCATCCCCGGGGGGAAGAGCCCAGCCGCGGCAAAGCCAGAATCCTCCGCTCCCCAGTCCTCGGCGGCGCCCGCGATGCCCGAAGCCGTCAAGACTTCCGCGAAGGCGGTGAGCAAGAGTCTTTCCTGGCCTTGTCCCGGCGAGATCCTCTATTTAGACGGCAAGGCATACGGCGTCGTCATCCGCGCCAAGTTAGGCGACGCGGAGAAGGCGGTCGCAGCGGGGACTGTCTCTTCCGCCGGACCGTATAGAGGCTATGGGAATGTCGTGTTCGTCCTTACCCGGGGCTACATCTACGTGTATGGAGGCAACGAAAGCATCGCCGTACGCGCGGGCGACCAGGTCGCGGCCGGGCAGGAGCTGGGACGAGTGGGCATGGACGCCAAGCAGGGAGGTCCCGCGGCCTATTTCCTCGTTTTCAAGAACGGCGCGGCGGTGGATCCCGCCTCCGCTCCCCGAGATTGAATTTGGCGGTCGAAATGGTATTATGTAGACTATATTGCTTGCTCTTGCAGGAAAGGTGGGATCGATGACTGACGGGACGTCTCCCAGGCCCGTTCAAAGTAAGAAAAAGAAGGCCAAGCTCTCTTTGCCCATGGCCAAGAAAAAGAAGCCTAAGCACCCCGAGGAAACCGATCCGCTAGCCCTCTACCTCAAGCAGATATCGCGCTATCCCCTTCTCACCGCCGAAGGCGAGATGCAGATCGGCGAGAAGATACAGACCCTGCGAGCCCATACCGCCGAGCTCGAGGCGGGAGGGACCGAGCGCGAGGCCGCGCAGCGCGAACTCATCGAAATTAAAAACCGGATGATCTCATCCAACCTGCGGCTTGTCGTTTCTATAGCCAAGAACTACCAGCACCGCGGCCTCTCCCTCCTCGACCTTATCGACGAGGGCAATATCGGCCTCATAGAGGCGGTCGAGCGCTTCGACTACACGCGCGGCTGCCGCTTCTCGACCTACGGGACCTGGTGGATAAGGCAGGCGATCATAAAGAGCCTCGCCGACAAGGGGCGCGTCATACGCATCCCCATCCATATGCTCAACACGATCAAGAAGTGTTACTTCGTCGCCAAGCAGCTCACGCAGGAGCTCGGCCGCGACCCGCGGCCCGAAGAGCTCGCCGAGAAGCTCGGGATGGAGGCCAAGAAGGTCAAGGAGATCATGAAACTCTCCCAGGAGACGGCCAGCCTCGATACCACGGTGGACGAGGACAATGTCACCCACCTCTCCGACCTCATTAAGGACGAAAGCGTAGTCGAGCCCTTCGAGGAAGTATTCTCGATGACGCTCCAGGATACCTTAGGCAATGTGCTCAAAAACCTTTCGCAGCGAGAGATCACGATCATCAAGCTGCGCTTCGGCCTTAATGGCGAGGGTCCGCGCACCCTCGAGGAGACCGGCAAGCTCCTCGGGATCACGCGCGAGCGCGTCCGCCAGATTCAAGAGAAGGCTATCCAGAAGCTCAAGGAGCTGAAGGAGCTATCGGAGTACCGAGGCAGTTTCTAGCGCTGCGCCGATAAAGCGAAAAGAGGGCTGCCCGGCAAGGGCGGCCCTCTTCGTCTATCGTCTATCGATTCAGTTTCCCGGCTTGAGAAGCCCCGCCAGGTCGGTCTTGCCGCGCTTTAGGGCGATGTCGTAGGCGGATTCTCCCGAGATATTCTTCGCTGTCCTATCCGCCCCCGCGGCCAGGAGCCAGGTTGCGGCCTCCGCGTTGGCCGCGATCGCGGCGTAGTGGAGCCAGCCGTTGCCTTGCTTGTCCTTGGCGGCGATGCCTGCCGCCGTCACGAGACTCTTGAGACTGTCGATGCCCGCCGCCATAGCGAGGGAGGCGGGCGTCTCGCCGTCTTTGTCGCGGGCGAAAACGTCGGCGCCGGCCTTGGCGAGGCGGGCGGCCGTGTCTTTGTCGCCCGCGCGAAGGGCCGCATGAAGGCTCGTGGCCGAAAAGCGGTCGCTCGCGTCGAGCCTCGCGCCGGTGGCTATCGCCAGGTCGAGTATCTCGGCGCTTGGCTTCGACTCGACGATGACGCGGAATGGAGTCTTGCCCTCGGGGTCGGCCCTGTTCACGTTCGTCTGGGTGAGTATGACCTTGAGCACCGGGATGTAGCGCTTGATCGCCACGGTCAGGGGAGAGTCGCCCTCGCCATCGCGCGCCATGATGTCCGCGCCGGCGCTCACGAGGATCCGAGAGGAGTCGGCGTCGCCCATGCTCACGGCCTCGATGAGGGGCGTCCTGCCTGCCTGGTCGCGGGCGTCGATCTCGGCGTCCGCCGCGAGGATGTCGCGCTCGAGGTCGTAGGCCGCGGTCTTGACGGCGACCGCGAGGGGGCTCGCCCCGCGGTTATCGCGGGCGTCGGGATCGGCGCCCTTGGTCAGGAGGTACTTAAGCGATTCGCGGTCGCGCTTTCGCACCGCCTGGTGGAGGGCCGTCTCGCCGGCGAAGTCGCGGGCGTTGAGGTCGGCGCCGGCCAAGGCCAGCACGGGCAGGCTCTTCCTGGCCGCCCAAAGCACGGCGGAGTGGAGGGGAGTGTCGCCCATCGCGTCGCGGGCGGAGAGGGCGGCCCCGAGGGCGAGGAGCTCGCGCGCCGCGTCGGCCGCGTCGGCCTTGACCGCTTGGTGGAGAGCCGTCTCGCCCGCGGTGTCGGCCGCCTCGAGAGCCGCGCCCTTCTGGACGAGGAACTCGAGGGTTTGCGCGAGATTTCGTTTTGCCGCGTGATGCAAGGGCGTGTCGCCGTTGGCGTCGCGGGCGGCTATGGCAGTCGGCGTGAAGAGCCAGTCCACGGGGCCGCCCTGAGCGGTGAGGGCGAGGGAGAGGGGCGAATCGCCGCGCACATTGGACACGAATATGTCGGCCTTGGCGAGGAGGAGGGCCTCTCCCTGCGGCCGCAGCCCCTGGCGAACCGCGAGGTGCAGGGGCGCGTCGCCGGCGTTGTTGCGCGCGTTCACGTCCGAGCCCTTCGCGATGATCATGGCCACCGCGTCGGGCGCCGCCTTGAGGCCTACGGCGAGGGCGAGCGGCGCGTTGCCGTAGTTGTCGCGGGCCCGGACGTTGGCGGGAGTGAGCACCGCGTCCAGGGCGTCGGGCCCGAGGGCGATCGCGATGGACAGCGGGCTCTCGCTCCTGCCGTTCACGAGGAATATGTCGGCGCCCGCGTCGAGGAGGACCTTCGCGTAATCGTAGCGCTTGGCCCTGAGCGCGACGTGGAGGGGGGCGTCGCCCGCGGCGTTCTGCGCGTTGACCGGAGCCTGGGCTTGGATGAGTGCCTTTATCATGTCGAGGGGATAGCCGACCTGGATGGCGACGTGCATCGGCGTGTTGCCGTTGCGGTCCTTGAGGGAAGGGTCGGCGCCGAACTTGAGGAGAAGGGCGACGCCCCCGCTCCGCCCCTCCTCGGGCAAGGCTATGTGGAGGGGGCTGTTGTCGAAACCGTCGCGCACGTTCGGGTCGGCTCCGCTCTTGAGGAGCATCTCCGCCCCCTCGAGCCAGCCGGCGCGCACCGCCTCGTGCAGCGGCGCCGACCCGGCGCCGTTTCGGGCATTGGGGTTTACCTTGCGCGAGAGGAGGAACTCGACGAAGCCCTTCTGCTTGTGGGCTACCGCTTGGTGAAGGGGGGTGCCGCCGTCTTCGTAGCGGAGCGAGCCGTAGTCGACCGCCCGTGCGGCCTGGGCGAACCAGGCGAAATCGGGGAAGGAGGTCGTGCCGCCCTTGAGGACCAGAATCTCGGCCACTCGTGCCGCCTCGACCCTGTCGGGATGGAGGAGGGCGAGGTCGAGGGAGGTCCTGCCCGAGGCGTCGCGCAGGTTGGGATCCGCGCCCGAGGCGAGGAGCCTCGAGCACTGGTCTTCGAGAAGTCTGTCCGCCGCTATATGAAGGGGAGCCTTCCCCTCGGGGCTTTTGGCGTTGACGTTCTTGGAAGAGAATGCGGCGGAAAGGCTGTCCCCGCCCTTCGCGAGGACGGCCTCGAGGGCGCTGGCGCCCGATGGATCGGCGCTGAAGATGTCGGCCCCTTTATCCACTAGGACTTTGATGCAATCGACGGAGCCCATGTCTATCGCGAGCCGCAGGGGACTGCGGCCGGCCTGGTCCTTCACTTCGGTCTTGGCGCCGAGCGCGAGGAGGAGCTCTACGGTCTTGGCGGAACCCTTCTCTATCGCGCGGTGGAGGGGATAGGAGCCCTGAGCGTCCGCGGTGTTCAGTTGATCCTGGCTCGCGAAGAAAGTTCGTATGGCGCCTTGATCGTCCGCCGCGATGAGATCGGCCAAGTTGGGCTTGGCCGGCTGAGGAGGGCTCTCCGGCGTCGGGGCGGGAGCGTGGGACCCGGCGCAGGAAGCGAAGAGCAGGGCCAGGGCGGCCGCGAAGAGGAAGGTCGCCGCTGTTCCGCGCTTAGGCGATTCCCCGCGCTTTCGTTCGGCTCGCTCTATCATTTTGTCGCTCCTTTTGCTCTCGCTGCTTTCCGACGGGGATTTTAGCACTATTACGCGCGGCCGGGTAGGGTTTAGATTAAATCCAATGACGATAGGATCCTTCATGCCCTCCGGAAGTCTGGGCTTCCAAGCGCGTGAATCTTCAGCGAAGCGAGCGCAGCATGGCCCCAACCGCCGCCGCGGGATCACTTCCGCCTTCCGCCGCCGCCCTCGCCGCGTCCACTAATACCGAGCCGACTATCGCGCAGTCGGCACAGCCGCCCAGCGCCTCGACCTGTGCGCGCTCCCGAATGCCGAAGCCTGCGGCGATATATTTCCCCGTCCGCGCCTTGAGGGCCGCGAGGCGCTCGAGGGAAGCGGCGTCGAGCTCGGTCTTCCGTCCCGTTACGCCGAGGCGCAGCACGATGTAAAGGAAGGGCGAGGATGCGCCTTGGGCGAGGGCGGCGGCGCGCTCGAGGCTCGTCGTCGGGGCGATGAGGGGGACTAGGGCAAGGCCGGCTGCCGCGCATTTTTTAGACAAGGCCAGCTCGTCCTCGTCGATGGGGTAATCGGGCACGATGAATCCGTCCAAGCCCGAGCTCGCGGCCCGTTCTACCAAGGCGTCGATGCCGTAGGCGAGGAGGGGGTTGAGGTAGCTCATGACGAGTATGGGCGCAGCCGTTGTCCTGCGCAGGGCCTCGAGGGAATGCAGGCAGTCTTCGGTACGGGAGAGCGCGAGCAGGGCTGCGCGGTTGGCGGCGACTATCGAGCCGCCGTCCGCCGAGGGGTCGGAGAAGGGCAGCTGGGCTTCGATGAGGTCGGCCCCCGAGGCCGCCATCGCCGCCAAGATCCGCGCCGATGCGGGGCCGTCGGGATAGCCGCAGACGGCGTGGGCCATGATTTTTATGCCGACCTTCGATTCGAAGACGCGAGCGATCCTATCGATGCCGGTCATCTCAGGTCCTCCGACTTGATTCGCGCCACTTCCGACTCCAGGAAACCCAGCCAGTCCTCGCGGTCGAATATCGGCGCCGTGATGAAGAGGTCCTTGTCGCCGCGGCCCGATACGTTGACGACGACAAGCGACCCTGGGCGCATTCCGCCCGATTCGCGGAAGGCCAGGGCGAGGGCATGGGCGGACTCGAGGGCGGGCAGGAGCCCTTCCGCCCTGGCGGTGCGGGCCAGGGCGGCCAGGGCCTCCTCGTCGGAGACCGAGGCGAAGCGCACGCGTCCCGTTTCGCCGAGATATGCGAGCTGAGGCCCGATGCCCGCGTAGTCGAGGCCCGCGCTTACCGAGTGGGTGGGCAGGAGGGAGCCGTCTTCGTCTTGGAGGAAGAGGGACTTGTAGGCTTGGACGATGCCGACCGAGCCTTTTCCGTTCATCCGCGAGGCGTGCATGCCGGGCTCGCCGCCCCTGCCGCCCGCCTCCGCCCCGACGAGCTCCACCTTCTCGTCCAGGAAATCGGCGAAGGCGCCGATCGAGTTGGAGCCTCCGCCGACGCAGGCGTAAATCCTGTCGGGCAGCCTGCCCTCGCGCTCGAGCAGCTGCGCCTTGATCTCCTTGCCGATCACCGACTGCAGTTCGCGGACAATGGCGGGGTAGGGGTGGGCGCCCAGGGCCGAGCCGAGGACATAGTGCGTGTCGGCGACGCGCTCCGTCCAGTTCTTCATCGCCGCGTTGACGGCGTCGGTCAGCGTGCGCGTCCCCTCGCGGACGGGAGTGACCTTGGCGCCGAACATCCTCATGCCGAAGACGTTCGGGTGCTGGCGCGCCATGTCTATCTCGCCCATGAAAACCTCGCACTCGAGGCCGAGCTTGGCGGCCGCGGCCGCCGTCGCGAGTCCGTGCTGTCCCGCGCCGGTCTCGGCGATGACCCTCGTCTTTCCCATGCGCTTCGCGAGGACCGCCTGGCCCAGGGCGTTGTTGATCTTGTGGGCGCCCGTGTTCGCGAGGCCTTCGAGCTTAAGGTAAAGTCTTATGCCGAGCTCGGCGCCGAGGGCCTCGGCAAGGCACAGGGGCGTGGGCCTGCCGATGTAGTCCCGGCCGAGGCGCTCGAGGAGGGCCCAGTAGCCCTGATCGGCGCGCGCCTGCGTCCATGCCGCCTCCAGCTCCTCGAAGGCCGGCCGAAGGACTTCGGGGACGAAACGGCCGCCGAAACGGCCGTAATATCGCTCATCGTGCCGCATTGATAGCCTCCTCGGCCGATCGCGCCTCTTCGGCTCGATGTATCTCTCGGAATAAAGCCTCGAGCTTGTCCCGCGATTTTTTGCCCGGGGCCTCCTCGACGCCGCTGGAAACATCGAGCCCGTCGGGCTTGAGCGAATGGATAAAGCTCGCGACGTTGCGCGGTCTCACCCCCCCCGCGACGAAGTACTCCTTGCCCCGCTCGCGGACGATGGCTCCCGCCGCGAGGGCGGCCCAGGTGCCGATGGTCCCCCCCGTGCCGCCGTAGCTCCCCTGCGAGGCCGCGTCCACGAGAATGCGCGGGCAAGCCCAGCCCGCGGGGGCGAGCCTCTGCGCGTCGGCTACCGAGGCGATCCGCAGCGCCCTGTACCAGGGAAAGCCGAAGCCGGCGCAGGCCGAGGGCAGCTCGTCGCCGTGTATCTGCGCGGCGTCCAGCCCCGCGAAGCCGACGATGTCGCGCATCCCGCCGGCGTCCTCGTTGACGAATACCCCGATCGCGCGGAAGGAGGGCAGCTGGCCCTCGCCCTTGAGGATTTCGAGGATGGCCCGGACGGCATCGGGCTCGACCCGTCTGGGGGAGGGCGCGAGCACGAAGCCCAGCTCCTGCGCCCCCAAGGACAAGGCGAGCCTAGCGTCCTCGACATTGGTGATGCCGCATATCTTCACTTTCATCTTCATGGATCGATCCTTTCGGAGACGCCGTATGCGGGAGCCGAGGCCAGCGCCGCCGCGAATTCCCTTGTCCGCGTTTCCGGATCGGCAGACGCGGCCAGAGCCTCCCCGACGAGGAAGCCCCGGTAGCCGACGGCGAGGAGGGCGGCGGCATCCTCCGGCGAGCGCATCCCCGATTCCGCGACGCGCAGGCAGTCTTCCGGGAGGAGCCGTATCATCGTCCGCGCCGCGCTTGCGTCGATGCGGAAATCCCGCAGGTCGCGCGAGTTGACGCCTATCGCCTCGCTCGCCGCCGCGACCGCTCTCTCGAGCTCCGATTCCTCGTGGACCTCGACGAGGACGGCCAGCTCCAGCTCCCTCGCCGCGGCGGCCAGCTCGAGGAGCTGGGCCTCCGAAAGGGCCGCCGCTATGAGGAGGATGGCGTCGGCGCCGATGGACCAGGCCTCGAGGACTTGGTAGGGATCGATAGTGAAGTCCTTGCGGAGCACGGGGAGCTTGACGGCGGAACGAACCGATCTCAAGTGCTCATCCGCTCCTAGAAATCGCCGCGGCTCAGTGAGCACGGAAAGCATTCCGGCCCCTCCGCGCTCGTACGCGGAGGCGAGGGCGACGGGGTCGTAGTCTTCGACTAGAAGCCCGCGCGAGGGAGAGGCCTTCTTGCATTCGGCGATGAGCAGCGGCGACGCGCCATCCTGGAGGCGGGGAGCGAAAGAGGGACGGGGCAGACCGGCCGATCGCTCGAGCGACGAAGGCGGCCGTTCGCGCCTATTGCGCGCGGCGTCGGCCTTCCTCTCGTCGCAGATAGTCTCGAGTATGCCCATTGTCTACGCCGACAGCGCGCGAAGCGAACCGAGCACGCGGGCCGCCGCCCCCGAGTCGATCGAGGCGCGCGCGGCCTGGATCGCGGCGCGGAAATCCGGCGCGACGCCCGCCGCCATGATGGCGGCCGCGGCGTTGAGGATCACCACGTCGCGTTTAGGCCCGGGCTCTCCCGAAAGGACATGCAGGACGATGAGCGCGTTTTCGGCCGCGTCGCCTCCCTTCAAGTCCGCGCTCGCGCAGAGCTCGAAGCCATAGTCCGCCGGGTCGAGAAGATAGGTCCTCGTCCAGCCATCCTCGAGTTCGGTCACTTTGGTCGGCCCGACCAGGCTGATCTCGTCGATGCCGTCCAGGCCGTGCACGACGAGGGCGCGGCTGACGCCCAAATTGGCCAAGATGCGCGCCACCGTTTCCGTGAGCTCGCTCGCGTAGACGCCGACTACCTGCGCTTTGGCTCGCGCCGGATTCAGCATCGGTCCCATCATATTGAAGACCGTGCGAAAACCCAATTCGCGGCGCGGGCCCATGATGTTCTTGAATGCCGGATGGTAGGCGGGCGCGAAGAGGAAGGCCATGCCCGCCTCCTGTATCGCCCGGGCCGCCTCCGTCGGTCCCATCTTCGTGGAGACGCCAAGGGCGTCGAGCACGTCCGCGGAACCCGAGCGCGAGGTTATGGAGCGGTTGCCGTGCTTGGCGACGCGGGCCCCCGCTCCGGCCGCGACGAAGGCGGCGGCGGTCGAGATGTTAAACGTGCCCGAGGAGTCGCCCCCCGTGCCGCAGGTGTCTACGGTCGCGAGGCCTTCGGGCAGGGGCACGCGCACCGCGCGGTCGTAGAGCGAGGAGGCGAAGCCGGTCATCTCCTCGATCGTCGGGCCCTTTAGCGTGAGCGCGGCGAGGAAGGCTCCCACCTGGGCCTGGGAGACCGTTCCGTCCGCTATCTGCTCCATGAAGCTGCGCGCCTCGGCTCGCGTAAGCTCTTCCCGAGACGATAGGCGCTTCAGCATGGATTTGACCGAAGGGACTTCGCGGACGCCCGAGAGGAAGTTGCGCACAAGGCGCTCGCCCTCCTCGGTGCCGATGGACTCCGGATGGAACTGCAGGCCCTCGATCCTGTACTCGAGGTGGCGTATGGCCATGATTTCCCCGTCGGAGGAAGTCGCGCTTACCTCGAAGCCGGCGCTCAGGCTCTCCCGGTCTATGGCGAGGGAATGGTATCGTATGACGCGCAAGGGGTTGGGGGCGTCCGAGAAAAGCGTCTTTCCGTCGTGCGTGATCGTATCGGCCTTGCCGTGCATGATGCGCTTGGCGCGGACGATGCGCGCCCCGAAGGCGGCCGCTATCGCCTGATGGCCGAGGCAGACGCCGAGTATGGGCTTGCGGCCGGCGAAGCGCCGGATGAGGTCGATCGAATTCCCCGCCGTCTCGGGCCTGCCCGGGCCGGGCGATATCACGAGCTTGTCAAAGTCGAGGGCCTCGGCTTCCTCTAATGTCACTTCGTCGTTGCGGACCACCGTGACCTCCTCGCCGAGGCGCATAAGGAGCTGGGCGAGGTTGTAGGTGAAGGAGTCGTAATTGTCTATTAAAAGTACCATGGTCAACCTCTTGCCTTCGACGCGGTCATGGCCGCGCCCGCGGCGGCAAGCACTGCCGCGGCTTTAGCGGCGGTTTCCTCGAACTCGCGCTCGGGAACCGAGTCATACACGATGCCCGCCCCTGCCTGGACGCGTATCTTGCCGTCCTTGACGAGGGCCGATCGTATCGTGATGCAGGAATCGAAGCCGCCTCGGTAGCTGAAGTAGCCGACGAGGCCCGCGTAGGGCCCGCGCCTCTGGGCTTCGATCTCGTCGATGATCTCCATAGCGCGTATTTTAGGAGCGCCCGAGACCGTCCCCGCGGGGAAAGTCGCGCGGATGACATCGTAGATATCGACGCCCTGCGCGAGGCGGCAGGACACTTCCGAGACTATATGCATGACATGCGAGTAGTACTCGACCTCCATCATGCGGTCCACGGATACCGTGCCTGCTTTCGCGACCCTGCCTAAGTCGTTGCGCGCGAGGTCGATGAGCATCGTGTGCTCCGCCCTCTCCTTCTCGTCCGCGAGCAGCTCCGCGCAGAGGGCGGCGTCCTCGGCGGCGTCCTTGCCCCGCGGCCTCGTGCCCGCGATCGGCCGCAAGGTGGCCTTGCCTTCCTCGACCCGCACCATGACCTCGGGCGACGCTCCGAGGAGGACGAAGTCCCCGAAGTCGAGATAGAACATATAGGGAGAGGGATTGATCGACCTTAGCGCGCGGTAGATGTCGAAGGGCGAACCGTTGAAATCGGCGACGAAGCTGCGCGAGAGCACGACTTGTATCGCCTCGCCCTCTTCGATGAGGCCCTTGGCCTTCATGACGCCGGCCTCGAATTCGGTCTGGCTCATGTTCGAGAGAAGGGGCCCGACGAGGGGCGGCCTGCGCGAGCCGTCCGGCCCCAGGTCGGCGCGCTCGAGCTTGGCCTCGATGCCCTCGATGCCGCGTATGGCCCCGACATAGTCGGCCTCGGGATCCTCGCCGACCCGCTGATTGCAGACTATGCGCAAAGAGTGCATGAGGTTGTCGAATACAAGGGTATAGCGCGCGATCATGAACATTCCGTCGGGCGTGTCGGGGCCGGGTTTCTTGGAGACGTCGGGCAATCTCTCCCAGAGCCTCGCCGCGTCGTAGCCGAGATAGCCGACTGCCCCTCCCGGGAAGGGCGAGAGGTCGCCCTCGCCGTCCCAGGGCCGTGAGCGCATGAGATCGCCCATCGCGCGTACGGGGTCCCTCGCGCGGAAGGAACGTACTCCCTCCTCGTCGCGCCACTCGACTCCCTCGCCCTCGATCTTGAGGCTGGCGACAGTTTCGACGCCGAGGAAGGAATAGCGCCCAAAAGCCCCGCCGCCAGCCGATTCGAGGAGGTAGGAGGCGCCGAGGGCGTAAAAGGCGTCTATGGGCGTAAGTCGGTCGGCCGCGACGTCCTTGACGATGGGGACGACATGACCCTGCTTGGCGATCTTGAGGAAGTCCAATCGCGATGGTCGTATCACAGTTGCTCCTTCAGAATGTTACTACAAATAGTAACATTGGTTCGGCAGTCTATCGGGGCCGAGGTGTATCTGTCAATAGAAACGTAAACAAATCGAATTCTGAGGCGAAGAATTACACGGGTATCGCGGCTATCGTGATATCGGGTTATAATTAACGAATGTGTAACGCGTTGCGCGCCGCCGTACTATTCTCTTTAGGCTGCGCCTTCGCTCTAACCGGATGTTCCCGCTTCGATCCCGGGCGTGAGGCTCCCCGCGGCCCATCGGCGGTTGCGGGCGTCCTGGATCTCCGTTCCTGGGACTTTGCGGCCCGCGGCGCCGTTAGCCTCGGAGGTCAATGGGAATTCGCCTCGGGTGTCCTCCTCGATGCCGAGGGCGCGGCGCTGCAAAAAGAGTGGCAGACGCGAGTCGTGCCCGACTTCTGGACTCACCCCGAGATGGGCGCTCGGTCCGAAGCGGGGGCTCTCCCCGGGACGGGCGCGGGAACGTATCGACTCCGCATCATTTTGCCGAACGGCGCGCCCAAGCTCGCGATCCGGAGCTCTAGCGGGATGCATGCCTTCGAGCTGGACGTGAACGGCGAGACGATCGCGAGCGCGGGCAAGCCCTCCCTCGATCCGGCCGCCGAGGTTTCGAGCTATAGGCCGGGCGTCTTTCCGGTAGACGGAGGGAACGGGAGCCTGGATGTCATCATTCGAGTATCCAACTACGGCTATCGAGGCGGGGGGATATGGAGGACTCTTTTCCTGGGCGACCGCGCGGCCCAGACCGTCGAGCAGCAAGCGGCCATATATGTCTCGATCGTCCTCACCGTCGTGGTGGCGACATTGGCGCTCAACTCGCTCATCATCTTCGTTTTCCGGAGAAAAGAAAAGAGCTATTTTTTCTTCGCTCTATTCGGTTTCTTGATCGCGCTCCGCCCCCTCGCGACGGGCGAGTACGCCTTGATGCGGATCTTCCCCTCGATGCCCTTCGATCTCCTTGTGCGGATCGAGTACGCGACGGCGATGTTCGCCGTCCCCTCGGCCGCGGCCTTCTTTCTCAGCTTTCTCCCTACCGAGCACAAACGGCTTTGGAGTCTCGTACTCCTCCTCCCCTACCTTCCCTTCGCCCTCTTCGAGCTCTTCCTTCCCCTCTATTGGCTCACGTGGACTATCTTCGCTTTCTACGCCGTGGCCATAGCCACTATCGCCATCGCGGTCGTGGTCGTCCTCGCGCGCGCGGCCTACCTCCGCGTGCAAGGCGGAATCGCCATGTTCATAGCCGGCTGTCTCCTCGCGCTCTGCGCCATAAACGACATACTCTATTCTTCCCATATCATCCAGACGGGCCATTGGGTGCCCTTCTCCCTCGCCCTCTTCGTGCTCCTGCAGTCCATCGTCCTCGCCAAGCGCTTCACGAGCGCCTTCGACAAGGTCGAGCTTCTCTCTCTGGAGCTCACGGCTTCGAACGGAATGCTCAAGGAACAGATTCAGAATGTGATGGCCGCCAGCGCGAGGCTCGAGGAGTCGCTCTCCGAGAAGGAGCTCCTTCTCAAGGAAGTCCATCACCGGGTGAAGAACAGCCTGCAGATCGTCTCGAGCATCGTGTCCCTCCAGGCCCACCGCTCGAGCGACCCCGCGGTGGAGTCCATGTCGAGGTCCATCAGAGAGCGCATCCGCGTCATCTCCATCGCGAACGAGAAGCTCTACGATATCGAATCGGGAGACAAGATCGACCTTGTGGCCTACGCGCGCGACATCCTGGGTCTCATGGTTGCGGGCTATAAGGACGAAGGCCGCAGCATAGAGGGGAAAGTCGAGGGCGGGCGCGTCGAAGTGGAATCCGCCGTCGGCATCGATTTTGGCCTGGTTCTGACCGAGCTCGTGACGAACGCCCTCAAGCACGCCATCGTTCCCAAGGGCGGCGGGCGCATAGTAATCTCGATTCGCGAGGAGGGGCCCGTGGTCCATTTTAAGGTCGAGGATGACGGTCCCGGCTTTCCCGCAGGCTTCGAGCCGGAGAAGGCCCAGTCCCTCGGCTTTAAGATCGCCCATGCCCTCCTGCAGCGGCTAGACGGATCGATCGAATTCTCGACGGGGCCTGGAGCGGTCGTGACATGCTCGATGCGCTCCGTGCAGGAATCCGAATTCGCCTGATTTTCTTTATGGTAAAGGAGTGGATATGAAAAGAGTCGGTTCCCTCGTCGGCCTTTCTTTTGTCCTTGCGGCGGCCCTTCTGTCCATTAGCTCATGCGCTAAAAAGGACGGTGTCTCCGGAGGAACGGTAGTCTTCGCCTTAACCGGCGATATCGCCGCCCTCGATCCCGCTCAGGCCTACGATTTTACGACCAATCCCGTGGTCAACTGCATTACGGAAGGGCTCCTTCGCTTTAGTCCGACGGGCGCCCTCCTGCCCAACCTCGCCGAGAAATGGGAGAGCCCCGACCCGACCACCTACATTTACACGCTTCGCAAGGGGGTGAAATTCCAGGACGGATCGCCCCTCACGCCCGAGGACGTGATCTTTTCCTTGAACCGCGTGCGCGACAAGGCGACCGCCTCGCCCCTCGCGTGGATGCTCGGCTCGGTCAAGGACATCGTCAAGGTGGACGATTCCACGATCAAGATCGCCTTGAGCCAGAGCGATGCCCAGTTCCGCTACGCCCTAGCGACGACCGCGGGGCACGTCATCAGCAAAGCCTACTACGAGGCGCATAAGGCCAATTTCGGCAAGCCGGACGGCGGTCTTCTCGGCACCGGTCCTTTCAAATACGTGAGCTGGAAAGCCGGGAGCGAGATCGTCCTCGAGCGCTTTAATGACTATTGGGACAAGGGCAACGGCGCGAAGGTCGGCAGGGCCGTGTTTAAGGTAGTGCCCGAGGGCGCTACCCGCGTCGCCGGCTTAAAGACCGGCGAAATAGACGCGACCGCCATTCTTCCCCTCGACCTGATAGCCGTCGCGCAGAAGCTGGCCAATGTCGATATCCAGGGCGTCGAGGGCTTCACCGACGATTGGGTGGCCTTCAATACCTCGCGCGCTCCCTTCGACGATCCACAGCTTCGCAAGGCGGTCATCTATTCCTTCGATTCCAAGTCGCTTTTAAACGCCATCGTAAAAGACGGCGGCGTAGCCGCCGGCAATCAGCCGGTCGGGCCCGCTCTCTGGACCTACGCCAAGGACACGTGGCAGGCCTATCAGTCGAGAGCCGAGGGCTACGCCTACGATCCCGCCAAGGCCAAGGCCGCTATCGCCGCGAGCAAGCATCCAAAAGGCGCGAAGGGCAAGATACTCACCGACGGCGACAGCCTGCGCATCAACGCCGCCCAGGCTATCCAGGCCGGCGCCAAGTCCATCGGCGTCGACCTAGCGATCGAGAAGCTCTCCAACGAGGAGCTCACCTCGCGGCAGTTTTCGGGCAAGCGCGACTACGACATCATCCTCGGCGGCTGGGGCTCGGACTACCCCGACCCGGCAGCCAACGTGCAGCCCTTCCTGAGCTCGGGCCTGGCGGGCGACGGCGGCTCCAATTTCGCGGTCTATAAAAACAAGAAAGTCGACGCCCTCCTCGACCAGCAGGCCGTTCTGGCCGACGACGCGAAGCGCGCCGAGCTCCTCATCGAGGCCCTGACCATCGCGAACGCGGACGCGCCTTACATTTTCATCGACCACCCGAAAATTTTCTACGCCTCGTCCAAGAAGATCAAGGGCTATACGCTGTCGCCCATCTGGTACTGGGACGACCTGCTCCGCGGAGTCAGCAAGTCGAAGTAATGCTTAGTTATTTCGCCAGGCGCCTCCTGCAGCTCGTGCCCGCGCTTTTTCTCGCATCGGTCGCCGTCTTCGCGATAGTTCGGCTTTCGCCTAGCGACCCGGCGATCCTCCTCGCGGGCGGGCGGCAAAGCTCCCCCGCGACCCTCGCCGCGATACGCGCCAAGTACCGCCTCGGCGAGAGCCTCCCGCGCCAGTACCTCGCCTGGGCGGGCGGGGCGCTTAGGGGCGACCTAGGCGAGAGCTATAGGCTCAAGCAATCCGTCTCGTCCATGATCGCGCAGCGCCTGCCCCTCACCCTGCAGCTGATCCTCATGAGCATGCTTCTCTCCCTCGCGGCCGCCGTCCCCCTCGGCGTGATCGCGGCCGCGAACAAGGGCAGTGCCCTCGACAGGATCATCACGGCTTTCGCCCTCGCCGCCCTCTCGTCGCCCGTCTTCCTGACGGGCATCGTCGGCATTCTCGTCTTCGCCTATTACCTGGGATGGCTGCCCGCCTTCGGCTCGGGCGAAGGCTTTTTCGAAAACTTCCGCTACCTTCTTCTTCCCTCCGCGGCTCTCGCCCTCAACATGCTCGCCCTCTCGCTGCGCGTCACGCGCAACGGGATGATAGAGGCGCTCGGTTCCAATTACGTGCAGACCGCGATCGCGAAAGGCCTGCCCAGGCGCAGCGTTCTGCTGAAGCACGCCCTGCGCAACGCCCTCATCCCCCTCTTCACGGTGGCGGGGCTCCAGATCGGCTTTCTCCTCACGGGGACGGTCCTCGTCGAATACACTTTCGGCATAGGCGGAATCGGGAGCCTCCTCGTCAACGGGATACAGAGCTCGGACTACCCCGTGATCCAAGGCGCGACCCTTTTCGTCGTCGCTTTCTTTCTCCTCGTCAACCTGGCGGTGGATCTGCTCTACGCCGCGATAGACCCGAGGATACGCTACTCATGAGAAGGCGCGGATCGATGGCCGCGATGGCGGGCCCGGCGACCATCGTCGCGGGAATCCTCATCTCCGCGATAGTCCTCGTGTCGATATTCGCTCCTATCGCGGCGCCCTACGATCCCGATAGAGAAGAGCTGTCCTCATCGCTCGCGCCTCCCTCATCGGCTCACCTCCTCGGCACGGACAGGCTAGGGCGCGACCTCGCCTCGCGCCTCGCCTACGGCGGCAGGACCACCCTACTCTCGGCCCTCCTCGTCGTCGCGATATCGACGGCCGTCGGCACGGCCTTGGGTCTCGTGGCGGGCTATCGCGGCGGCTGGGTCGATTCCCTGCTGTCGCGGGCCTTCGACGTGCTTTTGGCCTTCCCCGCCCTTCTTCTAGCCCTTGTCGTCGCGGCCGCCTTCGGGCGGGGGATCGAGAACGCGATAGCCAGCTTGAGCGTAGTCTATGTGCCCATGATTACGAGGCTCGTGCGCTCGGCCTGCCTCGTGGAGCGCAAGCTCCCCTACGTCGAGGCGGGAAGGGCCTTGGGCTACTCGAGCGCGCGCATCATGTTCCGCCACATTCTGCCCAACGTCGCGCCCCTCCTCCTCGTCCAGGTCGCCATCGATTTCGGCTATTCGATTCTCGACCTCGCGGCCATGAGCTTCCTCGGACTCGGCGTTCAGCCCCCCGTCTCCGACTGGGGCGCGATGCTAGCCGACGCCCGCGATTCCCTCCTTGTCGCTCCGCGGCTCGCCTTGGCGCCGGGACTGGCGATCATGATAGTCGTGGTATCCTTCAACCTCTTCGGCGACGGCCTCAAGGAGAGCTTCGAGCGAAGGCGGCGAAGGTGAGCGAGCTGCTGAAGATCGAGGGCCTGGAGGTCTCCTTCGACGATCCGGCGCATCGCGGCGAAGGCGGCGTCGCGCGGGCGGTGCGCGGCATCGACCTCGTCCTCGGCTCGAACGAGTCCCTCGCCCTCGTCGGAGAGTCGGGCTCGGGGAAGACCGCTGCGGTCAAGGCCATCATGCGCCTCCACGACCCGACGAAGACGAGGGTCTCGGGCAGGATCGCGCTGGAAGGCAGGGAGCTCTCCGCGATGAGCGAACGGGAGATGGAGGGGATCAGGGGCAGACTGGTATCCATGGTCTTCCAGGACCCTATGACTTCCCTCAATCCCGTATTGCGGGTCGGCGACCAAGTGGCGGAGGCGGTATCGCTCTCGAGAGGCCTGAATCGCCGCTCGGCGAGGGCCGTCGCCCTGGAGCTTTTCGCGAAGGCCGGCATTCCGAGCCCCGAAGCCCTGTTCCGCCGCTACCCTCACGAGTTCTCCGGCGGGATGCTTCAGCGCGCCATGATTCTCATCGCCTTGGCCGCCTCCCCGAAGCTCCTCATCGCGGACGAGCCGACTACCGCCCTCGACGTGACCGTCCAGGTCCAGATACTCGAGCTTATCGAGAGGCAGAGACGAGAGCTGGGAACCGCCCTCATTCTCGTAACGCACGACATGGGCGTGGTGGCCGAAAGGACCGAGCGGGCGGCTGTCATGTACGCGGGCCGCATCGTCGAGTCGGGAAGGACGCTGGAGCTGCTCGCCAAGCCCCTCCACCCCTATTCGGAAGGGCTGCTCGATGCCTTGCCGCGGCCGGGGACTCGCGGCGAGAAGCTCAAAACCATCGATGGCTTCGCGCCCAGCGTCTTCGAGGAAGCGCCGGGTTGCCCCTTCGCGCCACGCTGCCGCTACGTCCAGCGGCCTTGCCTGGCGGAGATCCCCGCGCTGACGGAAGCCGCGACGGGGCGCCGCGTCGCCTGCCATCGAGCTCGCGAGCTCGACCTGAGGGGCATCGCGTGAGCCTCCTGGAAGCCATCGGCCTGCGCAAGGCCTTCCCCGCGGGGAGGACCGATCTCCTCGGGAGGCGCAAGGACAGCCTGCGCGCGGTGGACGGCGTGGATATAAGCGTGGGGGAGGGCGAAGTCCACGGCTTGGTGGGGGAGTCGGGCTGCGGCAAATCCACGCTCGGCCGCATCCTGCTCGGCCTCATAAAGAACGACGGCGGCTGTGTCTATTTCATGGGCCGCGACATCGAAGAGTTCGCGCGGGAAGACGAGGACAGGCTCCGGTCGGGCATGCAGATCGTGTTCCAGAATCCCTACTCCTCGCTCAACCCGCGCCTCAGCGTCGGTTCGACGCTCCGTGAGGTGGTGCGCGTCACGTCGCGGCGGAATGCCTCCGCTTCCGCCGGCCGCGATGATGCGTCGCGTCGGGTAGATGCGGCGCTCGACGAGGTGGGCCTTCCGCGCGACGTCCTCCCCCGCTATCCGCGCGAGCTCTCGGGCGGCCAGCTCCAGCGCGTCGGGATAGCGCGGGCCCTCCTCGTAAGGCCTCGCCTTCTCATAGCCGACGAGCCCCTGTCCTCACTCGACCTCTCCGTGCAGGCGCAGATTCTCAATCTTCTCGCCGGCCTGCGAGAGAGCCGCGGCCTCGCCATGCTCCTCATCTCGCACGACCTTCGGGTGATCGAGCATGTCTCGGACCGCGTGTCGGTGATGTACTTGGGTCGCATCGTCGAGACGGGCCCGACCGACGAGCTTTTCTCGGGCGCGCTTCATCCCTATACGCGCGCCCTCATCGCGTCGGCCTCCGACCCGCGGCGCGCGTTGAACCGTAAGACCGAGAGCGCCGTCCTCCCGACGATGATGGGCGAACCGCCCGACGCGATAAACCTGCCCCGCGGCTGCCGTTTCGCGACGCGCTGCCCCTATCGAATGCCGCGTTGCGCGCAAGAGGAGCCGGACCTTCTCGACGCGGGCGGGGGGCATCGTTCGGCCTGCTGGCTACTAGCTTAGGATGGAGGGAATATGACGCAGAGAATAGGCATCGTCGGCACTGGTTGGGTGGCCGAAAAGCACGTCGCGGCCCTATCGAAGATAGCCGAAGCGCGCATCGCGGCGATCGCCGGCAGGAATATCGCGAAGGCGGGAGAGCTCGCAGCGCTGGCCGCCGCCGCGGGCCCGAGGCCCATGGTCTATCCGGATTGGGGCGAGATGCTCGCGAAGGAGGATCTCGACGCCGTCTTCATCCTTCTTCCGCCCCATCTTCACGGCGATCTCGAGATAGCCTGCGCCGGACGCGTGGCGGCTGTCCTCGTCGAGAAGCCCCTGGCCAGGGATCTCGAAACGGCGCGTCGCGCCCTGGACGCCTTCGAGGCCGCGGGAACCTTCGCGGCGGCCGCCTATATGAACCGCTGCAGGCGATCCGTGGCGCGGGCGCGGGAGATGTTCTCGGGCCCGGGCGCCGAGCCTATCCTCGTGGAGGGCCGCTGGGTGACGCCCATTCCGCCCCCTGCCTGGTGGAGGGATCGCTCCCTCTCGGGCGGGCAGTTCGTCGAGCAGTGCACTCACCTCGTGGATATCGCCCGCTTCGTCGCCGGCGACATAGTCGAGGTCTCCGCTTTTTCGACCTCGGGTTTCATCGACAATGTCGAGGCCTACGCGACCGATGACGCGATGGCGGTGAGCGTTCGCTTCGCCTCCGGAGCCCTCGGTCAATTTGCGACGGGCTGCTTTCCCGGTCGCGGCCTCGACGAGGATGCGGGGATCGGGATCGAGTTCGGCTCGCGCGTCGCGCGATGCAGACTCTCCGGCTGGGGCATGGAACTCCGCGCCGAGACTTCTTCCGGAGGATGTGAGACTATCGCGCCGGAACAGGACATCTTCGAGGTCGAGGACAGACTCTTTTTGCGCGCCGCCGCCACCGGCGAGCGCGGCCTCTTCCCTTCGTCCTACGCCGACGCCCTCGAGACCCTCCGCGTCACCCTCGCGGCCAACGAATCGGCCGTGTCGGGCAAGCCGGTTTGGCTGCCCGCCGCCGCTCTTTGATCTTTCATCGATAAACAGTATACTTCCTGCAGGCTTGGAGGAAAAAATGAATCAGGAGAGGCAGACCAACAGCCATATCAACATGATGATCGCTAGGCTCCAACGCGAGCTGGACGAGACGAAAGACGATAAACGCAAACAGGAAATCCAAAAAGAGATGAATAACCTGCGGGGCGGACTCGGTAAATAAATTATAGTATCATCGCCCTCGACGCCGATCGCAGCTCCCTGAAAGCGATGAGGCGCTTCGCCGCCTCGTCCCAGAGATTCAGATGGATCGACTTGACGCTCCGCGAGATGGTCAGCGGGTCTTTGAGTCGCAGCTCCGGGACGGCCGCGAGGCAGGCTCGCAGATTGTAGTTGGGAATCCGCGGCAGGAGGTGGTGGACGTGGTGGAGGCCGATGTTGCCCGAGATCCATTGCAGCCATGCCGGGAGCTTGTAGTAGGAGCTTCCGGATAGGGCGGCCTCGACCGAGTCCCAATCCGCGCTTCGCGCCCAGTAGGTGGGATCGAACTGGTGCTGGACGTAGAAAAGCCATATGCCCGCGAAGCCGGCCACCAGCTGAGTCGGGATCAGGATGAGAAAGTAGTCCCTCAAGCCGATCGTGAGGCCGAAAAATACGATCGAGAGCGCCAAGGCCAGGTCGTTGAGGAGGACGCTGCGCAGGCGAAGCGGGTTCCCGCGCCTGCTCGGTATGCGGTTCATGATGAGGAAGAGGACGAGGGGGCCGAACACGAAGAGGATGATCGGACTGCGATAAACCCGGTACCACAGGCGCTTGAGCGGAGGGCATCGCCGGTATTCATCGACCGTCATCGTCCAGACGTCCCCGACGCCCCGGCGATCCAGGTTGCCGGAGGTCGAGTGATGGAGCCCGTGGGCGTAGCGCCACTCGCCGAAGGGCGTGAAGGTGATAAAGCCGAGTATCCTGCCGATCCAATCCAGCCCCGAGCGGGACTTTACGAAGGAACCATGGGCGCAATCGTGGAAGAGGATGAAGGTCCGCACCATCAAGGCTCCCGCGGGGATGCCCAACAGGATGGTGACCCATGCGGGAGCTCCCCAGCGGATTGTCATATACATGAGGGCCAGCATGGCCCCAAAAGGCAGCAGCGTATCCGCGAGCTGTATGACGGCCTTTCCCAGATTCGGCCGCGCGAAGGGCCTGAGGAGCTTTGTCCACTCCGGCCCGCTTACCGTGCTATTCATGCTCATCCTCCCCGTCAATCCGACATCGATCTTTTTCTACTCCCATTGGAGTCGCGGCTTCGCGGGAAGTTGCGGTTTGGAATGATAATTATGAGCAAAGATGAAATTGACATGTGGAATATTCACGGCAATACTAGCCCAGTGCTGGCGCTCTTCGGCGGCAGCGCGAAAAAACGAGAAACCAGGAGGCTCTGTCATGAAAAGGACTCTGATGGCCTTTGCGCTGACGACGTCGCTCGCGGTCTTGGCCTTTTCCCAATCCGCCTACATCGCGCCTACGGCCGCGGGCTACGACAAATGGCTGTTGTCTACCACGGTGGACGTCAAGGACGCGAGCGGCAACGCGATCAAGACACCCGACGGCGTTCCCCTCCAGGCCGCCCTCGTCAAGGTCGTGGATAGCGCTACTCCCGGCGCCAAGAAGGTCGCCCTCTATACCATCAAGAACTCGAAGGGCATGACGGTCTCCATCACCAACTACGGCGCCAAGATCGAGCAGATCATGGTCCCGGACCGCAAGGGCGTCTTTAGCGACGTCGTGCTCGGATACGAGACGATCGACAAGGCCGTCATCGGCCAGGGCTCCTTCGGATCGTTCGTGGGACGCTACGCCAATCGACTCGCTAACGGTAAATTCAGCCTGGACGGAGCGAACTACCAGATAGGTCTCAACGAATCCAAGCCCGGCGGCTTCAATACCTTGCACGGGGGCGTCCTCGGCACGCGCTTCATGGTTTACGACGCCAAGCAGCTCGACGACAGCGATGTCGAGATGTACTACACCTTCAAGGACGGGGAGGAAGGCTTCCCCGGCGTCCTGGCTCTGCGGGTATTGTACACGGTGACCGAGAACAACGAGCTCGTGGTGGACTATCAGTCCTATGCCGCGACCAAGAACACGGTGGCCAACTTTACATCCCACTCCTTCTTCAACCTCTCCGGGGATTTGGGCAGCGAGATACTGGACCATGTCATCACCATCAACGCGAGCAGGTTCCTGCCATACGACTCGCGAGCGATCCCTAATGGCAAGCTGGCATCGGTGGCGGGCACGCCGATGGATTTTCGCGCGGGGTCGACCTTCGCCGCGAGGATCAACGCCGATTTCGATCAACTGAAATTCGGCGGCGGCTACGATCATTACTGGGTCCTCGACAAGCGTCAGCCCAGAGGCTTTGAGCTGGCCGCTAGCGCCTATAGCCCGAAGTCCGGGCGATTCATGGAAGTGTTTACTACCGAACCCGGCATCCAGGTGCATTCCGGCAATAACCTCGCCGGCCAAAAGCCCCGCGACGAAGGCAAGGGCTCGCTCTTCATCTTCCGTTCGGGCTTCAACATGGAGACTTCCCGCTACCCCGATTCGCCCAACGAGAGCGACTTCCCGACGACGGTCGTCAAGAAGGGCGAATGGTATACCGGCAGGACCATGTACCGCTTCTCGGTGAAGAACTGACTCCGAATCCCTAAAAGGGAATTGAGCCGCGGCCGCAGCTACTCAGGCGGGCCGCGGCTTCTTCCTCTCGCTCTCTTAGGCCTTAGGCCGATCGGCCGATCATCCAGGTAAAAATCGGATTTAAATATATCTTCGCAATCGGGGGAAGTCCATTTCTAAATTATGTCCGCTTTTTGTACGCTAACGCACAGAACTGAAATGTGTATTTTGCTTACTCATATAAATAGATAGATCGATAGGGAAAAAGCGAATGGACAAGCTAGATCAACTATACAAGAGTATTCGAGCCGCGTTTACCCCGTCGCCGATGCGGATCGCTCTCACTATCATTCTCATCTGCCTTTTTGTCGGGGGTTTGGCGACATTCTGCGTGATAGAATTCGGGCAACAGCGAAAAAGGCAAAGGCGGCGTTCCGAGTCACGGTACGCGGCGCTAAGGGATAACCATCATTTGTCAGCCTCGGATGAGGACATTATCGGGCGAATGGTCGCAACGCTGTCTATCGTAAATAGAAGACATCTGCTTCTGACGAATCAGTTCCTGTTCAACGCCTGCGCGCGGCTGCTCTTGAAAAAAGGAGAGGTACCGGAAGCGATTATTTCCGAATTGCGCGGAAAGCTGGGATTTGTCGAAAGCAGACGGACCCGAGTCCCCATATCGACCACTCCCGGCCCATGGGCAGGGAGCGAACATGAGCGATAGGGGATGAGAATACTCATCGTGGACGATTCGAGAATCATGAGGAATATCGTCAAGAACGCCTTGCTCCAAAGCACGAGGTTCGCCCATGCGACCTGCCTCGACGCGAGCGACGGGGCGGAGGCTCTGCGCCTCATCAAGGCTTCGCGGATCGACCTTCTCCTCCTCGACTGGAACATGCCGATGATGAACGGCCTCGAACTCGTCAAGCATCTGCGCGCCATCGAGGAATACGCGAGGCTGCCGATAATCATGGTTACCTCGGAAGCGGCGAAGTACAGCGTGATAGAGGCGGTAAAGGCGGGCGTCAACGATTACATCATCAAACCGGTATCCGAGAGGAGCTTGCTGGAAAAAATAAATCGGCTCGGCCTTCAGGGGGCAAGGGCATGAATATCGCGCACATCGAGCCGTTCATAGATTCGACCGTCGGTTTATTCCGCGACATGTTCAAGATCGAGAGCGAGTACCTGACGCCCTATCTCCTCAATAGAGACTCGCCGTACGAGTGGGATATCTCGGGGATCATAGGCATCAGCGGGGACTCGAGGGGCGTAGTGGTCATCAGTTTCGAAGCCGCCTTCGCGACCGAGATAACCGCAGGGCTCGTCGGACGCAAGGTCGGCATCGACGACCCCGATGTCATCGACGTCATCGGGGAACTCGTCAACATCGTCGCGGGCAACGCCAAGAAGGGCCTTGAGGAATTCCGCCTCAGCATTTCCCTTCCTTCCATCGTGAAGGGCTTCAATCACCGGATATCCTGGCCGTCCAACGCGCCGATAATCGGCATCCCGTTCAAGACCGCATCGGGGAAATTCCATCTCTCGGTAGGATTAGAGAATATCATCACGCCATTTTAGAGGATCGCAAAAGAGGAGCATATGAACAACATCGCCTCTATCGCGAAAAAGGGCATCTTGAATGTCCTTAGCTCGGGGATCGAACGGGATTTCATCGTCGGGGAACGAAGCCGAGTGATATTCCTGAACTCCGTCACCCTTGCCGGCGGGGCCATGATCGCCATTTTCGCTTTTTTAAATCTCGCGGTTGGGAATATCCCTCTCGGCGCGATCTGCGCGGCCTCGGCCTTCCTCGTGTTCGCGAACTTCATCTTTATCCGACTCACCAAGCGCTTTACTGCGGGGGGCATCATCGATTGCGCCCTCATATTCATCTTCTATCTCATCCTCGCGTATACGGGCGGAGAAGCGGGCTCCGGCGTTCTATGGAGCATGACCTACCCGCTTATCGCGCTATTCCTGCTCGGGCCGGTTTGGGGCAGCGCGATCGTGCTCGTCTACGGCGCCGCGATCAGCGTGTTGCTCTTTCTCCCGGCGCTCAATCTCGCGCGCTTCCCCCCGCTCTACTCGGCTCGCGTCGTCGGTACTTATATTTTTATCTTGGTCTTCGCCCTCATCTACGAGCTCGTCCGCCGCGCCGCCCTCTCCCGGCTCTACAAGGCGAACGACAGCCTTTCCAGGGTTTCCGGCCAGCTCGTCGAAAAAAAGAAGGAAACAGACGACATCCTCTCGAGCGTGCTCGAGGGCATATTCCTCCTCGACAAGGACCACAAGCTCGGGGAGGCGCACTCCAAGAAGTTCGAGGAGCTCCTCGAGCGAGAATGTGTCGTCGGCGAGGATTTTACTGCACTCCTCTCGCCCGCGCTCGGCGAGCGGGACTGTACTGCGGTCGAGGATTACCTGGAGCTTCTCCTGGCGGGAACGGTCAACGAGGAGCTCCTCGCCGAGATCAACCCCCTAGCCGAAGCGAGCCTCGAGTTCGCGCGCCCCGACGGCTCGCCGGCGGCGAAGCGTCTGCGCTTCCAGTTCATCAAGGTAGCCTCCGGGGAGGCTACCTATCCCATCATGGGCGTAATCGAGGATGCGACCGGCGAGTTCGAGCTCAAACGCCTCATGGAGGAGAGCGAGATCGAGCACAAGAGGAGCATGGAGAGTCTTTTCCAGATCATCCACGTGGACCCGGCCATGATGAGCGAGTTCATAGCGGACAGCGAGGCGGAGCTCGAGGGGATCAACGACCTCATGCGCGAAGAGCGATTATCGGGGAAGCCGCTTCTCGAAGCCCTCTACCAATCCATGCACGCGGTGAAGGGAAACGCCGCCCTGCTGGGCCTGGAGGAATTCTCCAAAAAAATCCACGCGCACGAAGACAAAATCAAGCAAAAACTCGAGCAGGGCTACGAGTGGAGGGATATTCTCGAGCTCACGATAGGTCTGGGCGATATAAAGCGCGAGTTGGACGCGATCAAGGCCCTCATAGAAAAAGTGCTCCGTTTCCAGGTCGCCAGTACGAAGGCCGGCGTGAAGGAGGGGAACCTCCTCGCCTACTCGATCGAAAAAATAGTAAAGCGGGAGTCTGCGAGGACCGGCGTCCCCGCAGCCGCTAACATCGAGGGAATGGTCTCGAGCAAAATCCCCGACGTCTACCGCAAGCTTGTCAAGGACGCGATCGCGCAATTTGTCCGCAACAGCTTCGCGCACGGCTTCGAGTCCCTCGAGACCCGCGTCGCGCGAGGCAAGGAGGCGGAGGGCCGCATTATCCTCTCCATCGAGCGCGGAGCGAAGACGATATCGATCCGATACGCCGACGACGGGGCGGGGCTCGATCCCGAGATCCTCAGGCTGAGGGCTCGCGCCATGCCGGAATTCTCCGAGTGCGCCGATGCGATGACGCCCATCGACTTGGCGAAGCTCATCTTCCTTCCGGGCTTTTCGACGGCCGCCGACACTTCGCTCTCCGCCGGGCGAGGGGTCGGCCTCGCCTTGGTAAAAAACAGGGTCAACGAGGCGGGCGGCAAGATATTAGTCCGTTCGGCGCGAGGACGCTCCCTGGAATTCTCGATCATGCTGCCCCTGGCAGAGTCCAAGCATGCGGAAGCCGTATCGTAAAAAAGACCCCCGGAAGGCCCTCGGAAAACCCATAGACTGTAAATGTCTTGACGCGACGCTTGGACCTTGAGGGCGTCGAGCTGGGCGGCCAGCTCATCGATGAAGAAGTCGGTATTGAGGGACTTTTTCCCGAGGAAGGTATGCCAGCAGAGGACGAAGGCCCTATCTCCTAGGCCGAAGGGCCTGGCCTGGGGCTGCGGGGATGACCGTTCTTGGCACAGGGCGAGGCATGTCCATCTTGTGTAGCGAAAAACCGCCCATCTGCGCAAGATGCCGTTGCGACGGATGGCGGGCATCGTGCATACTTCCGCCCATGAATACCAGAAACGCCGTCCTCCTCGCAACCCTCGGCCTCGTTCTCTCCCTCGCCGCCCTCGCGCCGGCCGCTGCCGCTCCCGTAGCCGCGGCCGCTCCCGCGGGGGGCCATATCCCCGCGGTCGCGATCCTCGACATCGCCAACGCAGGCCTCGACCCGAGGGTCGATTACCTGTCGAGCATAGTCCAGGGGATACTGGCCTTCGATATCGGGAGCCGGAGCGATCTCGCCCTGGTGGATAGGCGCAACCTGGACGCCTTGCTCAAGGAGAAGGAACTGTCCTTAAGCTCCCTCGGCCAGGACGCCGACTCGGCCGCGGCCGCGGGCAGGCTCGTCGGCGCCGACTGGCTCCTCTCCGGCGAGTACGTCTTCCTCGGCTCAGACGTCCTCCTCACCCTTTCCCTCACGGAAGCCGCATCCGCCAAGCGGACGGTATTCCGCGACCGGGGCACCAACGAGAACCTGGTGCACAAGCTGGCGGAGCAGATCGTGCAGAGGCTTACCGGAGCGCAGGCCTCCTTCGCCGACCCCGGCCGCGCCCGCTCCCTCCTAAGCCTCCGCGACGAGACGCCGGGCAGCATCGCCCTCATCTCGAACATCATCAGGGCCGAGGTCTTCCTCGACGAGCAGTTTGTCGGCTATACCACCGGCGATGTGACGGTGCCCTTTGTCCTCGATAAGGTCAGCCCCGGGCATCACCGCGTGCGCGTCCACCTCGACTCGAGCTTCGGCGTCATCAAGCTGCCGGAGGTGAGCTTCCACGATTGGGAAGTCCAGGCCGAAGTGGAAGCGGACAAGCGCCTGACCCTCCGCGACGGGACCCAGCATTTCAACTATAGCCTCGCCCGCATCATGCTGGTAGGCGAAGGCTCGGCCACGCTGAGAGACGCCGAGGCCGACCCGAATGCCGCCCTCGCTTCGCCCAAGCTCGCCTTTACAAAAGATTTTTCCTTCCAGGACCGGAGCGGCGCCGACATTGCCGTGAGGCTCGAGTCCAAGCCCCGCCTCGAAGGCGGCGCCATCGTGCTCGACTTGGTACTGAGCGCAGGTCCCAAGGGCAAGCCGCCCGCCGCTTCGTCAATGAGCCTCGCCGTTCCCTCGGGGCAAGACGGCGACGGAGAGAAGGAAGCCCGGACCGAGGCCGGCATAATCGGCCTAAGCGCGACCCTGGAACGTCATTTGAACTACCTCTCCCTCGACTGGCGGCTGGATAGGACGGATATACATCAGGACATGTTCAGGGAGTGAATGGAATAGACTTGACGCATCGAAGGCGAAGTTGTCGAACAGCTCGATGAACTCCGGGGTCGTTCATTCTTGCGCGCTGTTTCGGAGATGCTCATTTCTTGACTCCCCCCAACGCTCCCGTTTCCTGGAGCCAGTCCGAGATCGCGTGCTCCGCCCCTTGAACGTTACTGCCCTGGATCGCGAGTCCCTTCGCGATTTTTGCCGCCGGGCAGAGCTTGTTGATATCGCTTTCGCTGTGGCCCATCCCGCTTCCCTCATGAGTGCAGAACGGTACGATCGTCTTCCCGGAGAAGTCGTAGGCCTCCAGGAAAGTGAAGATCGGCATCGGCATCGTTCCCCACCAGTTCGGATAGCCGAGGAAGACCACGTCGTACTCACCCATGTCGTCCACACTGCCGATGATCTCCGGCCTTGCATTTTGACGTTGTTCTTGCTGCGCCACTCGGGTGGTTTCATCGTAGCCTGCAGGATAATCTTTAGCGGGTTCGATCTTGAAGATGTCGCCGCCCGAGAGCTTCTGGATAATGAGCGCGGCGACTTCTGTATTGCCGACCGGCAGATCCTTAACACTACCGCCGACGTAGTTGATCCCCTTGCGTGAATAATAGGCGATCAAGCTCTTCATCTATAGCCCCGTCATCTTCAGCGCGCTCTCAGGAAGCCGCTCTCCCTCTAGCGAGATCTTTGAAAGCGCAACTTCTATTTCGGTCAGGTCACTGACAGTGAACTCGACTCCGGTCGAAGCGAGGTTCTCTAGAAGTCGGTGCGGCTTCGTAGTACCTGGAATGGGCACGATCCAGGGCTTTTTCGCGAGCAGCCAGGCGAGGGCGATCTGGGCAGGAGTAGCGCCTTTCCGTGTCGCCACATCCTTGACCAGGTCGGCTATCGACACCGGCACGCCGCTCGCCAGTATCCGGATCGATGTTGAAGCCGGACTTGGTAGCTACGACGATTCGGTTCCTGAAGGGCGCAAGGGCCTCTCCGACTAATATCTCGTTGGCGAAGGGGCCATAGGCTTCGGCAGTATCGAAGAAGGTCACTCCCTGGTCTACAGCTCCATGGATTAGCGCGATCATCTCCTGCTTGTCCCCGGGGCCCATAGGATGAGCTCATGCCCATGCAGCCTAAGCCCAAGGCCGAGACTTCTAAGGCGCTGTTGCCCTTTCCCAGAGTACGCTTTTGCATCGCATTCTCCTCGCTCAAAGGCCGGTTCTCTTTTCCAGCCGCTCGGGGTACCGAGCCCCTTGAATCTTGATAGTTGAGGCAGCACCCTCGATCTCACGCAGATCGTCGACGGTAAGCACGACGTCGGCCGCGCCGATATTCTCCTCGAGGCGGTCCAGTTTCTTGGTTCCTGGGATGGGAACGATCCATGGCTTCTGCGCGAGGAGCCAGGCTAGCGCTATCTGGGCGGGCGTCGCCTTCTTCCGCTCCGCGATCGCGCGGAGCAAGTCGACCAGGGCCTCGTTGGCTTTTCGGGCCTCCGGCGTGAATCTGGGGATGCTGTTGCGGAAGTCGGAGCTGTCGAACTTGGTATTCACATCGATCTTACCCGTGAGGAAGCCCTTCCCGAGTGGGCTGAAGGGGACGAAACCGATCCCGAGCTCCTCGAGCGTCGGAATCACATCATCTTCCGGTCGCCGGAACCACATCGAGTATTCGCTTTGGAGAGCCGTCACGCTCTGTACGGCGTGCGCGCGGCGGATGGTCTGAACGCCTGCCTCCGAAAGACCGAAGTGCTTGACCTTGCCTTCCTTGATCAGGTCCTTGACCGTTCCCGCCACCTCCTCTATCGGCACGCTCGTGTCGACTCGGTGTTGATAGAAAAGATCGATGGCATCGATCTTGAGCCGCTTTAGGGAGGCTTCGGCGACTTCCCTGATATGCTCGCTCCGGCTGTTCTGGCCCGTCTGTTCGCCTTTAGGACCGAAGTTGAACCCGAACTTCGTGGCGATAATTACCTGAGCGCGGACAGGAGCGAGGGCGTCGCCCACGAGCTCCTCGTTCGTATAGGGACCATAAGCCTCGGCAGTGTCGAAGAAGGTGACGCCACGCTCGACGGCCGATCGAATGAGCGAGATTATCTCCTTTTTCCCAAGGAACGGCGGATAGGAGAAGTTCAGTCCCATGCAGCCTAAGCCCAGGGCTGATACCTCAAGGCCACTACTCCCCAACTTGCGCTTCTTCATTCTGATCCCTCCTACCTGCAGTCAAGCCCGAGCTATATCGGACTTCATGCATCATGCCAATTTGACTACCCTCTAGTATCGAACTTCCAGTTCGAAGCATCGCACAATAATCTGACAATCCCTTGCACAAACTCCAGGCCGTGGGGCTGCTCAGCCGGATGGTTGCCGAAGGCTCATTGGCTCCGAGTAACGCGGTTGAAAGGCTTATGCAGCTTATGGATATCAACAAGCGCCTGCCACAGCGTGAATGTCCCAAGCTTATCGAGGAATGGAAGAAGTTAGTCGACTTCGTCCCTTCTTCCCTAGTCAGTCTGCTTTTGCAATCCTGTTACTATACTCCTCTAGCGCCTCTCTCGTCGTCATCCACTTGCTCCCGATCTTGACCGAAGCGAGGCGACCTATCCGGGCAAGGTAGGACAGATATTCGATCCCATAGCTGCAATGCTGCGTTGCTGGATTTTCTCGGCGCTCTTCTGGACTTCTGGGCTTCTGGATAAGGGTCCGGCCATGGCGCTGAGAATCTCAGAGCCAATTTCAGTGTGTGGTTGGAAGCATGGAGTGCCTGCTTAGGCTCCCGAGAGTCATTAAGAGCAACTATATTTGCCAATAATAAATAACTACCGCTCAACAATCGGTAGTGGTCAGGGGGAGGATAGGGGGATCCGCCCACAGCCTTCGCCATCCTGGCTCAGGCTTCCGAGCCGCTTCGCTCGCTGGCGCTCGGCATCCTGTCTCGCTCACCTTGCCTCGCTCGGTTCGAATCCCCCGAAAAGTATTAAATTTGCAAAGTTCTGGTGTTACTAGAACTTACGAGAACGACTCCTGCTTGAGTTAGCTGGAGTAGGTCCTGGTAGTTACACTCGGAGCGACTTTTCAGTCGCAGTTCCAGTTACAGTTTATAAGTTGGTAGAGCCCACAGTAAAAGAGCTCTCGAGGTCAATTCCCCGAAGTGCTTGACAGTAATACCGATACAGTATATTACTATGGACGTAATATACGAGGTACGATGAAAGCAAACCAGGCACAAGAGTTGGATCGGCTGATACACGCTCTCTTCTCGGGCCTCCACGCTGATGACCCCAGTTATTGGGGGGCAGAGTATGCGGATCTCCCTATTAAAGATATTCATGCGCTTGTAGCTATCGTGGGAGCTAAAGGCTCGGGGATAAAAGATGTTCGGGCTAAGCTTGGTGTGCCTAACAGCACTATGACTGGCATAGTCGATCGGCTCGAGAGGGGCGGATTCCTGGAACGGGCGATAAACCGAGAAGACCTTCGATCTTATAGTTTACTCCTAACGCCGAAGGGAGAGGCTGCAGTGGCCGACCACATTCGAGGCCATGCCGAGATCGCCGAAGCGATTGCAGCCTGTCTCACAGACACTGAGTTGGCAACTCTCTTGAGGATACTGGCGAAGATCGAAAAAGGTATTCGCGAGGCGGAGAAATGATGGGCATATACTCGCTTCATGGAGACGCGAACATCAATTTTCAACTAAACCGCTGCATTGCTTGGGGGGGAGAGGAAACGATCGATGAACTCCAAGATGCGGCTCTCAGAATTCATAACTTCGAGGACTGGAAACGGGAGCTGTTGATCCTGGCCGAAAGAGCCGAGGTGAATAGAAAATACTTGCAGTCTGCTTACTATTACCGGTCTGCAGAATTCTTCATGGCAACATCGGATCCAGACAAATTGAAAACCTATGATCGCTTCATAGAGCTAATGGGCACTGAGTTCCCCAAATATAAAGCCGCCAGAGAGCTTGTCCCATATGAGGGAGGATATCTCCCAGCATGGCGGCTGCGACCGACTGCTAGTGCCTTGGGAACGATAGTCCTGCACGGGGGATTCGACTCGTTCATCGAAGAGCTCTATCCCCATCTCGACGATATCTTGGTGAGGGGCTTCGAACTCATACTATTCGAAGGGCCGGGCCAGGGTGCCGCCCTCATCCGCTATGGTATACCGATGACTCACGAGTGGGAGAAGCCACTAAGTGCGATTCTGACCTACTTCGGCGTTGAGGAAGTCTCGCTTATCGGGATGTCCCTTGGCGGCTATCTGGCTTTGAGGGCGGCTGCCTACGATGTTCGAGTCAAGCGTGTCGTCGCCTTCGATGCCCTCTACGACTTCTACGACTGCCTCATGGCGAAGCTTGGTCCTCGACAGCGAATGCTCACACTGCTCCAGAGCCTAAGAGCCGATTGGCTGATCGATATTGCGATCGAGGCAGTAGCCAGTCGCAACCTGCTCGTTAAATGGGGCATCTCACAGGGGATGCACACAACAGGCTCTAGGAAGCCCAGCGCCTTCCTTCGGAAACTGCGCGCTTACTCAGCGAAAGATATATCGGCTCTTGTACGCCAGGACGTTCTGATTATGGGTGGTTCAGCAGACCACTTCCTGAAAATTGACCAGTTCTATAATCAGGTAGAGGCTCTCACCGCAACTCGATCCCTAACCGCAAGGCTATTCACTGAAGCGGAAGGCGCCCAGAGCCATTGCCAGATTGGCAACTTCCCTCTTGCCATCGACACTATTCTGCGATGGATTGAGGAGCGATCGGGCCGTGTATAGCATCACTCGATGACGGTTTCGGTGTCTTTGGTGGTAGGCTCCTTGATGGGGCCGATGCGGTGTGAAGACCACCATGCGGGTCTCGCCGTCCCTTCCGAGGACGAGCTCGATGAGGAGCTTGTCCTTAGCGTCGTCGAGCTGGCGTTGTTCCTCGGCTGTGAGCCTGGCGTCCAGCGCCGGGAAGGTCGCGGGGAGGTAGTGGTGAAGAAGGCTGACGAGGTTGAGCTTCCTTTTTACATAGCCGCTCGTGTCCCACCCCTGGAACTCCTTCGCATAGGTCTCGAGTATGCCGCCTTTCTTGTCCGAGGTATAACTGGTGTGAAGAACGGATAGACAGCTAGGCGAAGCTCGACTATACCGAAACGTTGCTTTAGTTTAGTCGGAGACAATTCTAAGGGGTAGTGATGTATATCCCGCGAGCCATTGAGCCCAGCATCCGCTCCATTGCCGAGACCTTCCCAGTCCTTCTCGTAACCGGGCCGCGGCAGGTCGGGAAAACGACTCTCCCAAGGCATGTCGCCGAGCCTCCTCGTGGCTATGTTACCCTCGATGATCCCCTTCTACGGCAGCTTGCCGTCGGGGAGCCAGCGCTCTTCTTGGAGCGCTTCGAGGCTCCCGTCATCATCGACGAGATCCAGTACGCGCCGGGGCTCCTGCCTTATATCAAGATGCGGGTGGATCGGGCTGAGGCGAAGGGCGCGTACTGGCTGACCGGCTCGCAGATGTTCCATCTCATGAAGAAGGTGAGCGAGTCTCTGGCGGGCAGGGTCGGCATCATGCAGCTCCTCGGCCTGTCGCAAGCCGAGATAGCTGGACGGCCGAGCACGCCCTTCCTCCCGACACAGGCTGTCTTGTCAGGAAGGCGAAAGGATGCAGAGCGAAGGGCTCTCCCCGAGGCATTCCTAGCAATCCATAGGGGCAGTATGCCGGCCCTCTATGCAAGTGAGCATAAGCCGGATATTGAGCAATACTACTCGTCCTATGTGCAAACTTACCTCCAGCGGGAAATCAAGGACTTCTCCCAGGTCGGGGACGAGCTCGCCTTTCTCCGCTTCCTTACCGCCGTGGCGGCGCGTACGGGGCAGATGCTTCAGTATGCGGACCTCGGCCGCGATGGCGGAATCAGCGCCCCTACCGCCAAACAGTGGTTGTCCCTCCTGGTTACCTCAGGCATCGTCTGCCTCGTCGAGCCCTGGTACAGCAACACACTAAAGCGGATGATCAAGGCGCCGAAACTTTATTTCCTCGATGCGGGTCTTTGCGCCTATCTGACACGATGGACGACACCGGAGGCGCTCGAGGCCGGGGCTATGTCCGGCTCGATGTTCGAGACCTTCGTCGTGAGCGAGATCATGAAGAGCTGGCACAATGCCGGGAAGAAGCCGCCGATCTTCTACTATCGCGACAAGGACAAGAACGAGATCGACCTAATCATAGAGGTGGATGGCAGGCTCCACCCCGTCGAGATCAAGAAGAGCGCCAATCCCGGCAAGGATGCTATCTCGGCTTTCAGGTTCCTTGCAGAGGCCGGGAAACCGGTAGGTTCGGGCGGAGTTGTCTGCTGCGCTTCAGAGTATTTACCGCTGGATGCCAAGAACTCGATCGTACCGTGGTGGCTTGTCTAGCAAGCGATGGCCAGTCGAGCGACCAGGCTGAAAACGTTCGTACCGCAACATTACATCCATCGTCCAGGTCAACTAGGAACTGACCGAATATGGACCTACTGACCTTGGACTCGTTTGTTTCCCTCTAGAGCGCGGGACGGCTCAGGGGTCATTCTTTCGGCGGAGGAATTCTTCACTGATGCCGTCCGCCGTCTTCACTGAAGAATTCCTCCTTCTCCTCTGGCGCCGCCTACGACTACTAGGCAGGCGCCTGGATCACTTGACCCGGCGCTTGCCTGGCTCCCAAACTCGCCGGTTTGAAAGTATAATGGGGCCAAGGAGGCTCATATGCCTGAGAATCCACTTGCCGCCATTCAAGCCCTTGATCCTGAACTCACAAAAAAACTACTGGAATCACAGGAATTTGCCTATGCCGATGGCGCTCTACCGCGCAAGTTCAAGCTCCTGATAGCAATGGCATTTGACGCATCGCATGGGGCTATTGGAGGCGTTCGCTCACTTGCATCACAGGCCCTGAAGGCAGGCGCGACAAAAGAGGAAATCGCCGAAGCTCTTCGTGTAGCCTATCTTTTCGGAGGCGTCGGGAGCTTATACATCGCCTCGCAAGGGCTCAAGGACGTCTTTCCCGAATAGATTTGTCATAGGCTTCACTGAGTAAACCGCGGCGAGATGCCAGGCTTGCTCAGTTGCTGCCAAAGGATATCACCGCGCGTATGAAAGCAAAGGTAGCGATCTCCCGTTGCCCGGAATATGAGATCGGGGCTGTCGAGTCCGCCGTGAAGCAGGCCTGCGACGATGCCGGGTTTCCCGATGTTGACGGGAAAACCGTGCTTCTTAAGCCAAACATCCTCAGAGGCGCCGAACCTGAGACGGCGGTGTGCACGCATCCCCACGTGCTTCGCGCAGCTATCCGATACGCGCGGGCACACGGCGCAGCTCGTGTCCTCGTTGGCGATTCGCCTGGGTTCCAGGTAGGGACTTCGACGTTCCGCAAGAGCGGCCTTCTCGACGCGGCCATTGAGGAGGGAGCCGAGTGGGTCGATTTCTCCGATGGAGTAAGCGTGGACAACCCTGAAGGGAAGGTGGTCAAAAAATTCATTTTCGCGCGTGAGGCAGTGGAGGCCGACGTCCTCGTGTCGCTGTGCAAGCTCAAGAACCACACCCTGATGTACTTTACTGGCGCGATGAAGAACATCTTCGGCTGCATACCGGGCCTGCTGAAGCCTCAATTCCACATGCATTTCCCGGACCGCCGCTTCTTTGGCCAGATGCTTACGGACGTCAACATAGCGCTAAGGAGTGACTTCTCGCTCATGGACGCGATCGTCGGCATGGAAGGACCTGGCCCCGGTTCTGGCGCGCCTCGGAAGATAGGGGCCCTCCTTGCCTCCCGAGACCCCTTGGCCCTCGACCGCACCGCATGCAGAATCATCGGCCTCGATCCGGCTCTGGTCGCCAACCTGGAGGATGCCCTCGGCAGGGGCGTATGGATCGGTTCGGACGAGGACATAGAAATAATCGGGACGAATCCCAACGATATTCGCATCGATGACTGGAAACAGGTGCCTCGCGGGAGCTCAGGCGAGCGCAGGATCCCGCCTGCCCTTAGGAATCTGTTTGTCGGACGGCCATTCTTTTCCAAGCGGACCTGCATCGCTTGCGGCGCCTGCGTTGCCATCTGTCCCGAGAAGGCGCTCAAACTCGTACCCGACGCGAAGGGCAGGGCAAAACAGCGGATCGAAGTCGATTACGACAAATGCATTCGGTGCTACTGCTGCCACGAAGTCTGCCCCGAGGACGCGATTGTCGTCAGGCGAACGAAACCGCTGTATGACGGCCCCGCGCTTTCGCGCGGCCATCGAGGGCAATAGCGATCGCAGCAGCAGCACGGGCGCTCGGACTAGGAAGTCACCGATGGGAGCGTAGGCGGCGTTATAGACGACCATCGAAGTATCGGTGATGGGATCGGCTTTGCTGAATCCGGCGATGAGGAACCTGTGGATGGAGTATTCAAGCCGGGTGTCGAAAAGCGCTCCTCGATCGCGATGGTCCTCATGGCTGCATCCAGCGATTGCGATGCGCGATCAATCGCAGGATATCGGACACTTTGCTGCCTCACATCTTCAGGACTGCCCTGAAATGCACCTTGGCGGACATCATCTTCTCGTAGGCCTGAGCCGCTTGGTCTAGTGGGAAGACCTCTACCATCGGGATAACCTTGGTCAGGACGCTGAACTTGATCGCATCGCCGGGTTCGCCGGCGCCCGATCCGATGATGGATCTTCCGGCCCCGATGAGAAGGCCGGGGGGAATTTGAAGAGGCTCCCTGCCCGCGGCGACAATCACCGCCTGACCGTTCCGACCCAAGCCCGCGATCGCGGAAGAGATGGCCTTCGCGTTCGGCGCCGTGCAGAGAACCACCTTTGCCCCGCCCATCTTCTTGAGCTCGTTCGCGGCGTCGGTCGCCTCGGCATCGATATATTGGTGAGCGCCGAGCTTGATCGCCAAGGCTTCCTTTTCGTGGCCGCGGGATAGGACGATAGTCCTGAATCCCATCCGTACGGCGTACTGCACCGCCAGATGGCCGAGTCCGCCCAGACCCTGGATTGCCACAAGATCGCCGGCCTTGGCATTGCTGCTACGTAGCGCGGCGAAGGTCGTACGGCCCGCACAGAGGAGGGGGGCGCCCTCGACCGACGACAACTCATCCGGGATGGATACCAGGACCTCTGAACGCGCGATCATGTACTCGGCGTAACCGCCGTCGACCGAAATGCCGGTGGTCAGGGAATGCTCGCAGGCCCAAAACTCGCCCCGCCTACAGGCCGGGCATTTGAAGCAATGGCCGCCGTGCCAGCCAATGCCGACTCGTTGGCCTAGCGCCAAGCCATCGATGCCCTGGCCAATGCCGGCGATAGTTCCGATCACCTCGTGTCCGGGAATCCTTGGATAAGAAAGGCCAGGGAAAGTCCCATCCTTGACGATGGCATCACCACGACAAACCCCGCAGGCCTCCACTTTGACAAGAATCTCGTTCTCGCGAGGGGCAGGTATCTCGATTTCCACGAGATTGAATTCTCCGCCCGGTTTGTCGACCCGGATCGCTCTCATTCGTGCCATGGTGGCCCTCCTCATGCTATGCCGGGATCAGCTCCCGAAAAATGACGCTTGGCATTTTTGTAGTAGGTATCGAACACCCGATATAGGACTCCGATCTCCTCCTCCGATACGCCTTCGGTGACCAGATCGGCCCATTCCATCAGTACGCCCTGAATGGCAGTAGGCGTCTTTCGTCCTTTAGCCGTCAGGAATATGCGGTACGACCGCGAATCTTCCGAATCGATACGTTTGCGAACGTACCCTCGATCCACGAGCATTTTCACGGCTCGGGTCGTGTACCCGTTGTCCACCATTACGGCCCTGCTCAATTCCTGCATCGAAAGCCCATCGTGCTCCATGAGCTCTAGGACGAAATAAAAAAGCCCGCTGCTCAGGCCGATAGGTTTGAGCCTGCAATTGATGAAGGCTTGGGCCATACGCACTACTTTATTGATTGTTAGGTTGGGCCCACTTGCATTCACCCGAGCCTCCAAGAGATATTTGACTAGTCAATAGTAGTTTGGCATACTTGCTCAGTCAAGCTGGATCTGGAGGGGGCATCATGAACTTGAAGGGAAACACCATCGTCATCACGGGCGGAACGTCTGGCATCGGGCTGGGGATGGCCGAGCGATTCCTCTCCCTAGGGAACAAGGTGATCATCTGCGCTCGCCGGTCGGATCGCTTGGTCGAGCTTGGCCGAAAGCACCCAGGCCTCGTGACGAAGGTCTGCGATGTCGCAGACGAGCGGCATCGCCTCGACTTCTACCGGTGGCTGATGTCCAACCACTCCGACATCAACATCCTAGTCAACAACGCCGGAGTCCAATTCGCAGGGACGATAGGGTCGGGCTTGGACTTCACGCGCGTCAGGCAGGAAGTCGAAACAAACCTGTACTCAGTCATCCATCTTTCCGACCTTCTGGTTCCCCTCATCCTAGGGAAACCTGGCGCTGCCATCATCAACGTGTCTTCGGGCCTGGGATTCGCTCCCATCGCCTTCATGAGTGTCTACTGCGCCACGAAGGCCTTCGTTCACTCCCTTACCATGTCGATGAGGCATACACTTAAAGCAAAAGGAATCGAGGTGATAGAGGTCATACCGCCCGGAGTCGACACCGAGCTCGGGAAGGAACGAAGAGCCGACCCCGAGCAGACGCACGGAGGGATGCCCCTGCCTGAGTTCATCGATGGGCTATTCCAGGGCCTTGAGCGAAAAGACGCGGAGATCGCCGTAGGGATGGCCGTGGGGCTGAGGGAAAAGGGCGAGGCGATGTTCGAGGCGATGAACAGCAGGCAGTCCTAGCGAAGGGGGATCGTATGAAGCCGAAGGACAGTACCGGCGGCACGCTACGAACAAAAGGCTCTCACCTAAATCGAATTCCGTACAAGTGGATCGCCCTGTCGAACACGACCCTGGGCGATTTATGGCGGGCCTCGACGGCAGCATTGTCATGATTGCGCTACCGGCGATTTTCGCGGTCGCATCTATCCTACTCTTTTTCGCAAGCGGAACCGGCAATACGGCCGCGCTCCAGATCATTATCTTCCGCCTGCTTCAGGCGGTCGGCGGAGCCTTCCTCTTCTCGAACTCGACCGCGATCATCACCGATCGATCATGAGGAGGACGTTGTAGCCACCCGAACTCTCGTAGAGGGCCGCGGCATCAATCGAAGTGCTGCCTGCGCCGCGATGTCGTTCCATTCCAAGTTTAGGCTGCTCACCGAGGAGGTTGTCGGGGTCGATCCACTCGAAAGTGATGAAACGGTCAGCCTCGACGGGAAGCATATGAACGATATCGGGGAAGAATGGGCGAAGGAGCTCGGCCAGGGCCTCGGGCTGATGAAGGAATGGGGCGAGCGAGTTTACGCAGAAGACCTGGCTCGAGCAGAGGTGGTTCGACGGAAGGCCCGGCAGCGCGGAGGTGTGCCAGAGGATGCGCTCTCGCTCGAATAGAGCCAGGGCTTCATCGCGGATGCCCTGATAGAGATTAAGGGCCGCGTGCTCCAAGGGCAGGCAGAACGGGAAGAGCCGCGAATAGTAGAGGCCGGGAAACTTGGCCTCGCGGGGCAGAGTCTTGGTCTTGAGCTTCCAGGCGAGCTGGCGCTTCTTCTCTACGCTGAGGAAATTCATTGTGTGGGTAACCTCGCTTTGGATGAGCTAGACTGACGCGCCCGCTACTGCGCTGGTGTTCTTCACGACCTTCTGGGCATAAGAGAGCATCTTGAGGACGCCCTCCCTATCGCGGGAGTGCTTGGCCTTCTCGAAGACCCAGTCCCGATGCTTCTCGCCGAAGGCTTCGAAGTTGTTATCGAGGTAGGTCTCGAGACGGCGAAGCAGGATGTCCTGGGGCTAGCCGGGATACTGGTCTTGGTATCCGATGAAGCGGATGGGCACGGGCTCAGAAGGCGGCGCTGCAGGGGGCTCAGCCACAGCGGGCTTCGGCTCGACCGGGAGTACGAGGCGTTGGGCTTCGGCGGCAGACTTCGAAAACGTGGGCATCGGAATAGCCGAGGTGTGGGCCTCAGGGATCGGGGACACTGTTGCGGCTGGGACAAGGGCCTCGACATCAGGGAACTCCGAGGCGTCATAAGGCATGCCGCCGAGCTCGTCTGGGAAACACAGACGGAAGCTCTGACTGATCGCGACCTTCTTCAACTGGAACTTGGGCTGCTTCGTCCAGAACGAGGTCAGGGAGCCGTCCTTCTTCTTCTGGACGGCCTCGCGCCAGTAGACCTCGTGGACGAAGGACTCGGACCAATCCTTGCGGTGGATCTCGACGAGGGCCTTCATGGCGTCGCCTTCGCCTTCAACCCAGGCCTTCCAGCCGTCGAGCTTGCCCGTGCGCTCGGCGCGCTTCAAGTAGACCTCGTAGCCCGTAATGATGGAGAGGCGGCGATACTCGCCCTCGCCGTAGACGGCGACGTGAATCTCGCGCTTGAAGTGGTTGAGCTTGAAGGCCTGGGCGATCTCGATGAACTGGAGCTTCTCTGGTTCAGTGAGCAGTGAGGCGAGGCCAAAGGCAGTAAGATAATCGAGGACCGTCTGCTTGGGGATATCAAGAATGGACGGCGAAGGCTCCCGGTTAGGGGCCGGGAAGGAAGAAACATTCTGCATCGGAGACCTCCTGTGATTTGGAATCTCCGATATCAGTAGACTAATGACTAGCTTGAAATGCACCAGATTTGTAACTGATGGTGTATTTCTACAATCGTCCGCTTCACCCTTTCTTGGCTATCGCCATCCTGAAAAAAGCCGCCCCCCGGTTTTCCGCGGCGCGCCCGAAATGGCGCGGGGGTACTGACAGGAGGGCGGCGCTCGATCTTCGTCCGCCTTAAGTGCGCGGAACTGGCTGGGCTTCGGTCCGGCCTCGCTCTTGAGTCCGGGCTAGGGGGCGCAGACACGGAACCCGATATTGTTGTTCTCGTTGTTCGGGTTGTTGTTGTTGCGATAGGCGGACGCAAGGTTGTTGGACGAATTGTTCCAGCTACCGCCGCGATTAACCCGGTTCGTGCCCGAAGAAGCTTTGCCGATACACAGCATAGCGGAAGCGGCGGGCGCGGCCAATGGCTAGGTGCGAGGAGGAGGCGAGAGCCCGATCCGCGTATCGTTCAGGGGACAGGTCTCCGCAAATAAAAGAACGGGTAAGCGCCCGCTGGGAATCCTTGAAGCGACGCCGCGTTTTTTCCATGAGGAAAATTCCGTGAGGCTTCACGAGGAAGCCGCAAAATGGAATGCCTGCCGCCGTGCGGTTCAGGATGGGTGGTTTCAATGCCAACTTCAGCCGTTGCTCTGCGTAGGCTGCGATGTGGATAAAGGCGTTTCTCAACTGGCATTTACTGTCCGCCACGAGGATCATGTCATCCATATACCGGACATATCGGGAGATATGAAGTCCTTCGAGAATGTAGTGATCCAGACCGGCAAGGTAATGATTCGCGAAGTACTGGCTGGTGAGGTTGCCTATAGGGAGGCCGCGGCCGGGGGATGTTTCGTAGCTTTCAATGATGACGAAGAGCGCCGCCAAAATGGAACGGTCCTTTATACGGTGCTCTACCTGGGAGGCGAGGACTGCATGGTCGATCGAATCGAAGTACTTCCGAACGTCGAGCTTCAGAAACCATGCCTGAGACTTGGAATAATGGAAAGCCGTCAACACGGCTGCCTTCATACCCTTACCCTGGCGACAGGCATAACTATGGTGGATCTGTACACGTTCGAAGAGAGGGTCGAGGACATTCATGAGGGCGTGCTGCGCCACGCGGTCCCGGAAGGGAGCGGCGCTGATGAGCCGTTCCTTGGGGTCGTGGATGGTGAAGAAGCGGTAGGGTCCGGGGACATAGCTACCCGTGCGAAGCGCTTCGCCCAGTTCGATGAGCCGCGTTTCCAGGTTGCAGCGAAAGGCAAGGCGATCGCGCGAAAGAGGCTTGGCCCTGCACGCTTTCGTATACGCCAGTTTTAGATTGCCCAGTTCCGCAACGGCCTCAATCAGGTTTCCGCTGCGTCTCATCGCGCCCACCCGCCGATACAAGACAATCCAGGATGGCCTGCCCGTAGCTCTTCGCCTTCGACTCTCCGATACCTTTGATCTCCTGTAATTTGATGAGGTTCTTGGGTTTCTGCCGGACGATCTCCGCCAACTGCTCGTTCGTAAAGACGGCGTAGACGGGAATGCCAGCCGTTTCGGCGAGAGCCGTACGGACTTCTTTCAATTTCATGAAAGCGGTAAAATCCTCGGCGGAAAGAAGGTCTCGGTAGTCGATTCCCGGTTTCCCTTGGCCAACGCCCGACTCCTTCGTTCCCGGCAGATACTCCACGAGGAAGGTCCAGAAGGCGGCATCGCCGACTCGGATTATTTCTTTCGTAACCTGCACGACCCTATTCTGCCTGATACACTGATTGAGGGCTGAAGTTTCTGCCTCGGTAGGGCCGACCGGTATATTAAATATTGCATATTCGCTTTTCACGATGCCTTTCTTCTCCCTGGCGACTTTTCCCTCCGGGCTTTTTTGCCCGGAGGGAAAAGCAATCCTGCTTCTTTCTCGCGCCCTTCAGTCGGCCACGATCCGGCCTAATCCCTTCGGGGGCCGGATCAGGCCTCCTTTCGGACGCTCACCTTTTCTGGCCGGACTAGGGGGCGCAGACACGGAACCCGATACCGAAGTTCCCGCCGCACGGGATGAGGTAGGAGCGAAAGGCGGACGCAAGGATGTTGGACGAACCGCCCCAGCAACCGCCGCGAGTAACCCGGTACGTGCCCGAGGACGGGCCCGTGGGATCGGTCTGGGCCCCGCTCGAGTAGCTCCCATACCAGTCCCAGCACCATTGACAGACATCGCCCACAATATCGTACAGGCCCCAGGGGTTAGGCAGTTTTTGCCCGACGCCGTGCGTCGTGTTGTTGGAATTGGATGCGTACCAGGCATAGGTCTCCGTCGTCGCATCCGGATCGCCCGAGGTGTTGCCCCAAAAATAGGTCGTCGCCGTGCCCGCGCGGCAGGCATATTCCCACTGAGCTTCCGTCGGCAATCGATAGCCATTGTTGGTCCAGGTCGCGCTCACTGTCGCGCTCACGATCGGATAGCCCGTGGCCGGCGTTCTGCCCGTGATCGTGTAGACCGGCGTGAGACCGCCTGCGGTGCTCAGCTTGTTGCAAAACTCCACCGCGTCGTACCAGGTCACCTCTTCCACCGGGCAGCTCGCCGCATCCGAGTTGCCGCTAAAGTAGCTCGGATTATTGCCCGTGATCGCCTGGTACTGACTCTGCGTGATGTCGTACTTGGACATGTGGAAAGCGGATAGTGTCACCGTTGAGGTTCCGTTGTTGAAAGAGCCTGCGGAAATAGAGACCATCGAAACTGAAGGAGAAGAGACGGTCAATGTCGTCACGGCCGAGACCGCCGAACTTTCGGTGACTGTGAAGTAGTACGAGCCCGCCACCGCCGAAGTGATCGCCGTCATGGTGACTGTGGCAGCATTGCTGGCCACGGCGGAGACCGAGGGCGTGATGCCGGTCGGTGCCGTCGTGGTCGTCGACCCAGCGGAGGTCGTGTACCAAGTGAAGGTTCCAGCTGTTCCGGCAGCAACATTGGCGGTGGTTACCGCGAAGGTGGCGCTACCCGCTGTGCCGGCGGTGATGGTGCCAATCTGCGATGCGAGGGCTACCGTCGCGGGTGTTCCTCCAGAGCTGGCAGGATTGGAGCACCCCAACATCACGAGGCTAATCAAGACGACACATGGAAACAGAAATCGTTTACTCGACTGATTCATTTTGCCCCCCATGCTTACCGATTTTCCATACAATGCCATATCTGAGCCTTTTATCAAGGGCGGCTTTAGGATCGCCGAAAGAGCCTCCTTCGAGGGCCGGATGGGGCTCGAGAAGACGGAAGGGGACGAGGGATGCTGTGCGGAGGGCGTCTTCCTTACCGGTCCAGGTTAGGGTAGGCATGGTTTATATCCTTTATACATGACATTCAATGTGGAGCTATCGGTTCTCGTATCAGGACGACTACTCGCGTAGCATGGCCTCGAAGGTTGTCTTCAGCTCCGGGATATGCTTCTTGCACACCGAGAAGACTACCTCGGCATCGATGTCGAAGTACTGGTGACTCATGATGTCCCTGATTCCCTTGACGCCCTTCCAGTCTATGGACGGATAGCGGGCGAGAAGCTTCCCGTCCGTTATCTTGTCGAGGTGCTTGCAGCTCTCGCCGATCGCGATGAGCATCATGCAGATGGCGTCGAGGCGATCGATCCCCTCGTCGCTTGTCACGAAATCGTTGGCAGTGCCGATGCCCGCCGATCTCCGTTCCACTCGGCCCACGGCTTCGAGCAACTGTCTGAGGATATCCTTGATAAGCTCAGGGTCAGGCATAAACCGCCTCGTTCTGAATCCTGTTCTTGAGATAGACGTTCATGGTCTCTCGGAGGCTGACAATGTCGACCGGGCGCTCGAGATCCTCCGAGAGGGTATCCTTGATGTGCACGAGATAGAAGAGATCGGGATCGGTCATCTCCACGACGATGTCGACGTCGCTCGTCTCGTTCGCTTCGTTCCTCGCGACCGATCCGAAGACGCCGATGCGCTTCACTCCATAATCCCGTTCGAAGGCATCCTTGCGGCGGCGAATCTTGTCGATGACCGAGTCCAAGGTCAGTACGTTCATGTTCGTCCCCTTAGTCGCCTTGAGGCCCTGCCGAATCGGCTTCATGGTAGTCCAGCCGGCGCGGCGGGTCAACCGAAGCGCGGCAACAAAGCCTTCGGAACCTTCGATCCGCTGTCTTTGAATCGCGCCTATCCTGCTCTTGTTGATATCGTACATCGCCTTGAATAGCTGGGGCTCCGCTGCGAGCTTGAGAAGTAGGCGATTCGTCGGGTCAGGCGATCCTCCCTGCTCGTAGCTGTTCATTGTCAGCTCGCCGAATCCTAGGATCATACCGAAGGCCTTCTGCCCGGCGTTGTACTTGGCCCGTAGGGCTACGAGTGCTTCGGGTCTAGGTGTGTCATAGAGGCGTGCATACACCTCCCGAGCGGCTGAAAGGTTCGCGTCGAGCTGACCGGGAGCCAGAAGCTCCTCACCACAGCTCGTGCATCGATAGCAGGATGCGGAGAAGGTGACTTCGCGCCCCTTGATCGTCACTTGCTCGTCGCGCTCGACAAGCTCTACCTTGCGGGTCTTGCCGCAGTGCGAGCAGGGCATACGCTCAGGCATGCGTCACTAACCTCATGCTTGAATATAAACCGATCATTGGTATCGCGCAATACCAGTCTTGGAGAGAATTACCAGACGAGGAAGGGATCCTATGACCAAGAAAATTGAATCATGGAAGCTCCATCCGGCTCTGGGCGGCCTGGTGGATTGTCTTCGTGCCATTCCGGACAGCGGCAGCTTCTTCAGGATCAGCTAGGACGGCCCGAGCCCGCTCGACCTTGGCCCTAGAAGTCCTGACCTTATGACGTCATGCGAGCAGGCGTCGCATTGTCTTTGACCTGGGCGAGGCGTAAGCGCTTGCCTTCGACTACTACCCTCCCATCTTCGATAAGCTTCCCGACTAGCCGCTTAGCCTCGGCATAGCTTATTCCGACCTTCTCTGCCGTCGTGTCCCGGCCATGGAGAAATGGGAGATCGGCGCCGTCCTTCGCGGCCTCGAGGAAATCTTCGGGGGTAATAGGAGGGGCATAGGACGGGGATAGGAGAGGGCTTGCATCGAGGCCCGTGTCCCCTGCCGTTGCGGCCCCAGCGGAAGACTTCATGGCCTTCTGTGCCGTGCTCCAACCCTCTCGATCCGGGACGGTCAATAGGAGGGCTCCTACCTCGATGGACGCCGAGACGAAAAGCAATAGGACGAGTGGGAGGATTTCAGGTCGGAGTCCTATCGTCCTACCCAGGAGGGCGATTATGGTCCCATCCCGGTGGGAGGCTCCCACTGCTTCTTCTTTCGCAAGGGAATCAAGTATGCCGACAGGAGAAAGCGTATCGCCATCTTGAGCGCTTGAATACGTATCGCGGGAACGCCCGTTGACGCTGATTCCTCGGCCGCTTGTGCGCGAATGCTGTTGGTCGTCATCGACCTTAGGGACTGGGCTTGATCGACCTATACCTTTCAGCTAGCGAGCTAGTTCTACCTTAGGCGACCGCGCCTTTGCAGCCCGAGCTCGAGAAACCCGTGGCTTGGTCGGAATAGCCTTAGCAATAGCCTGGACCCTGGCGGCTGGAGAACGATAGACAATGATCTTCTCTCGCTCTAGAAGACTCCTATCCTTGCTGATTACCTCAAGGAGTCGGCAGGACGCGCCGCTGGGAACATTGCGCCCGGACTCCCAAGCCTCGACTGTCTTCTTGGAAACGCCGAGAGCGTCGGCGAAAACGGACTGGGAAAGACCAAGCGCTAATCTCAACGTCTTGGCCATCTTCGCATCATAGCGAGGAAGAGGCGCTATCTTGATCGTGGTCTTCTTAAGCTTGAGCTTACCCTCGCGGTGAGCCTTGACCTCGACGAGCCCCCGCATGATGCTCTCGAACGCTTCTCCCATACTGAATCTCCTATAGCCTTTCACGTGCACTATGATGGTCTTGCAGCGGGCTAGAACATCGCAGTCTAGACCAAGATTCGTATCATGATTCTCATATAGCACACCCTATTGAATAGGGTGACCATTAGGAAGATACGATGACTTGAGATACTCGTCAAGTCGCTCCCTAGCAGTTCCTTCATAACGTCCGCTTCCTTGCGCGCTTGGACTTTGTAGGTGTCGGGTGGGCAGCGAGCCACTCATCAATGTCCTTCTTGGCGAATAGGGTGTGCGTATCGATCCACTGTGCAGGAAGCTTGCCTTCGCGAGCGTAGCGGTAGACTGTGTCCTTATTCCTGTGTATGTACTGGGCGACCTGCTCCGCATCCATCTGGTCTGGATATGCGGAGGCGTCAGCGGGAGGAGTCTGCATAGACGGCGCTGGCTCAGGATCAGGTATGCCTTCCTCCTCTGCTTCTAGTTCTAGGCGCTCAATGGCCTGATGAAGATGGGCGATCGCCCGGTCGGCCGCGTCGGTGAAGTCGTTCGCGGCGAAGTATTCCTCTGAACCGACGGACAAGTCGCTGGCGGGATGGTCGGCTAGGTAGTCCTTCTTGAGGATCTCGAGGTCTCCAATGGCCAGACTCAGATGGCGAGCTTTAGTAGGGGTCGTCTTGGCCTCGTCGGCCTTCTTCTGGGCGCGGCGCGTAATGCGATTGATGTCCACCGCAGGGTCCGCCGCCGCGAGCTTGGCCTTGATGGCACGGAATGCCGCGACCTTCTCCTCTTCAGTCTCAGGAGGAGCCTTCTCAGGCGGAGGGCCGAAGTAGCTATTGGAATCGATCATCGTGCACCTCTACTACAAACTCTATCGCGATAGGCTAGGCCTATAGCTCAGCGCTTCTGCTTCTTCGTGGTTTTGGCCCTCGCTGGAGCCTTCGGCGTAACGCTCAAGGCATCCCGAGCCTTATCGAGCATCTCATCGGTATCGTGGTCTGAATAGCCCATGAAAGCCTGGGCACTTCGGTGTCTCGTGATGCGGGCTGCATCGCGAGGGCCGATGGACTCGGCTAGTCTGGTTGCTGCCCCATGGCGGCCCGAGTGCAGAACGAGGTGTCGCGCCTGCTGACTGCCGGGCTTGGGCAGGCGACCTTCCTTTGCAGCGTCGGCGTCGTCCTCGATGCCGATGAGGGCGAGGGCCCGCTTGAAGCCACGCTTCATCGTCACGTCGGCGATGGGCTCCTTCCGCTTCACGTTGAAGATCACGAGGTCCTCGGGCGCGGCCCAGCCGAGGCTGAAGGCCTTCTTGTGAAGGTCCTTAAGTACGGTCTCGAGCTCGCTCGTCATCGGCACGACGCCTGAGCTCTCGCGCTTGGGAGCCTTGAAGCCATCGGCGTCGGTGTAGTTCTCCTCGATGCTGATGAGTTTCTTCTCGAGGTCGACGCAACGCCACCTAAGCGCCCGGATCTCGCCTCGACGCATGGCCGCGAGCTCAGAAAGTAGCACTATGGCCTTCATGCGGAGGTCGATGGGGGCCGGGCTTGTGTTCTTCTCCTTGTTCTTGAGCCGAGGACGCGGGACAACTTCCTCGACGGTAGGCAGAACCACAATCTTGGCCACCTCTGTGCGGCTTAAGATCCCTCGCTTGCGAAAGCGTTCCTTGGGGCGAACGATGCCCGATAAGGAGAATGGCTCGTCGATGAGTCCGCGCTTGCCCGCCCACGAAAGGGGAGTGCGGACGGCGTTCATGGCGTCGACGATGACGTTGGCCGACAAGCCCTCGCGCTTTAAGTGGTGCATCCACTGCTCGACGAGGAAGAGGTTCGCGTCCTGGACTGTCGTCGACTTGAAGCTCTGGTAGGTGGCGGCGTGCTTGGCTATGGAGCGCGACTGCGAGAGGATGTAGTAGTTCGACAAGGGCTTCTCGGCGTCTATGCGGTCGCGGATGTAGTCGGACTTCGTGGAGTCCCAGAACCAGGTGAAGTAGGCGTCGAGGCTCATGTTCCGGAGCTTCTCGGCGTCCTCGAAGCCATCGGTGGCCTTCGTAGCCTTGGCTCGCGCGAGCTTGGCCAAGGGAAGCTTGGCGAGGAGCTTGCCCGCGGCCGCAGTGGCCCTCCTCTCGTCGGCCTCGCCTGTAGAACGGTCGGCTAAAACGATGGAGCTGCCGCGCTCATAGAAGCGGGCGTAGAAGAGCTCGCCCTTCGGCAGGTTACGCTTGTAGAGCTTGAAGACGAAGCGGTCAGCGTCGAGCAATGACTTACTGCGCGCCATTGAAAACCCCCGGTCTGGTTACACTGTTCAGTTACAGTGCCCTTTCCGGGGGTATCATATCACGTAATTCGTTGTGGAGAATGGGGGATTCGAACCCCCGACCTATAGATTGCGAACCTATCGCTCTACCAACTGAGCTAATTCCCCAAGTATCGCGGTGAAGCGATAGGCCACTATAAACAAATAATCAGGGGCAAATCAAGAGGCAACCGGCTCCAGGCAACGGGGCTCTTGGGCGGGGGCCTCTAGGCAAGGCTCCTCGGCGCTCTTGGCCTTGAGGTTTTTGAGGCCATAGGCGAGGAGGATGGCCGAGAGGAAAGTGGCGATGATGTCGCTTATAGGTCCGGTCCAGAAGACTCCCTCGAGGCCCATCGCGAGCGGAAGGAAGCCCATGCCAAGTATCTGGAGGATAGTCTTGATCATATAGAGGCTGCCGCCCTGGGCTGCCTTGCCGACCGACATGAAGAACATCGCTGCGGTGTATTGGACGCCGACGGTGAAAAAGCTCAGCATGAAGATGGCTATGCCCCTCGAGCCGAGAGCGATGAGGGCGGTGTCGCGGGGGTTGAAGGCGGCGACGAATTGGCGGGTAAAGAGCTCGAGGATGATGGTAAAGGACACAGCGAGGATGCTCGTCCAGACCAGGGTGAGCTTGGTCAGGAGCTTTACGCGATCGAGCTTGCCCGCCCCGTAGTTGAAGCCCCACAAGGCCTGGGCGCCTTGTGCGATGCCGACTATGGGGAAGACAAGGAGCATCGAGATGGCGTTCACGATGCCGATGACGGCGAGAGCCGCCTCTCCGCCCAAGCGCGACATGGCGTTGTTGGCGACGACGAGCATCACGAGGGACAGGCACTGGACGAGGGCAATGGGGATGCCCAGCTTGAGCATCTCGATGATAGTCCTCGCCTTGGGGGCGAGCCTCCGGGCCTCGATTTTGAGGACGCTTTTGCGGTCCTGGATGAAGTAGAAGGTAAGCAGAGCGGCGAGGGCTTGCGCGATGACGGTCGCCCAGGCGGCGCCCGCGATGCCCCAATGGAAGGCAAAGATGAACAAGGGGGCGAGGACGGCGTTGAGGACTGTCCCGCTTATTGTAGAGGTCATGATGGCCCGGGGCCTGTTCTGGGAGCGCAGGCTATTTCCGACGGCCATCGAGGCGATCTGGAAGACGAAGCCGATCATGACGATGCCTAGGTATTCTCGGGCCATGAGCATGATGCGCGCCGTGGTGCCGAAGGCGATAAGGATCGGATCCATGAAGAGCCAGCCGAGGCCGGCCACCAGTATGCCGGAGGCCAGCGAGACGGCGAAGCCCTGGCCTAGAACTCCGGCGGCCTCGTCGCGCTTGCCGGCGCCCATCGCGATGGAGACTAGGGTCGATGTGCCCACGCTGAAGAGCGCTCCTACCGCCATCGCGATGATCATCATCGGGAAGCCGGCGGTTACCGCGGCCAAGGCGTCGGTGCCCATGCCATGGCCTATGAAGATGCGGTCGATGAAATTGTAGAGTCCGTTCACGACCATGACGGCTATCGCGGGGAGCGAGAATTTGAGAAGGAGGCGGCCTAAGGGCGCTTCGTCCATCTCTTTGACCTTGTCCATGATTGTACCTTCCGTACGCCTCGGGGCGGCCAATCCTTCGATTCGACCTGATTAAGGCTACGGAAGTAATATATTAAGGGGCTGGGTTCGGCGGCAAGTGTCGGTTGACGTTTTGCGCGCGCTTTTGCGTCGGATAAGCGATACCTTTAGAGTCGGGGCCGCGTCCTGCCTAATGGCCGCGATCCCGGGGAGTCGCCAATGGCGCGTCGAGACAGCATTCCTTCGGCTCTCGCTGCGATCGTCCTTTGTCTGGCGGCCGCGGCGCCGATTCAAAGCCAGGCCAAACCCCGCGATCTCGTCTGCTTCGTCGTCGTCGATGAGGGGAATTCCTCCGAAGGCAATTCCCTCTATTTGCGAAAGATGGGGGCCGATCCCGAGGCGCTCAAGAGCTTCGCCCCCTCGCGTTTCAGCTCTGAGGATGGCGGATTCAAGGCCGTGGTGGAGGGCCGCTTCGCCTATGAAGCGGGCACGCCCGTACTCAGGGACCGCAATGGCCGTACAGCTCTCTACGAGGTTCCGCTGCGCCTCAGCGCAGACGCTCCGCCCAAGGCGCAACAGCTGGTTACCCTGCAATTTCGGCTCGCCGATCTCGCCTCGAGCGGCGGCTTGGTCCAGCCTGCCCTAAAGGCGATGCAGCTGGCGGCGGCAAAGCTTGGTTGGCATTCGGGCTTGGCATGGATCGTAAAGATGGAGAGGATCGGCCCCGGAGCCCTCAGGGCAGTCGTCGGCCTCGCAAGGTAGTCCCGATGCTCACTCCTGTGGCGCGCCGGTCAGGCTGGCGCCGGTCAGGCTGGCGCCTGACATCATGAGGCCGATCTCCTGCACGGTGGCGCTGTCGCGATCCACGATGCCTACGATCACGCCCTCGTAGATCACCGCAATCCGGTCGGAGAGGGCGCGTATCTCATCGAGGTCCTCGGAGATGAGGAGGATGCCCATACCCGCCTCCCGCTGCTGGAGGAGACATTGATGTATGTACCAGGTCGAGCCCACGTCCACACCGCGGGTAGGCTGGGCGGCGACTAAAAGGGCGGGGCGCCGCGAGAGCTCTCGGGCCAGGATGAGCTTCTGGATGTTGCCCCCCGACAGAGTCTTTAGCGGAGTGTCCAGACTCGGTGTCTTCACGGCGAACTCGGCTACGAGGGCCGATGCGTGGGCCTGCATCTTGGAAAAGCTCATGAATATCCCGCGTCGGAAGCGCTTCGATGCGTGGTCGTGGAGGAAGAGGTTTTCCTTCACGCTGAATTCGCCTATCGCGCCGTCTCGCATTCGCTCTTCGGGGACGTAGGCCATACCCGCGGCTACTCGCTCATTCAGGCTCGCCGCGCCGAGATCGCGGCCGCCCAGGAGAATCCTGCCGGCCGTCGCCTGGCGCATGCCCGCCAGGCATTCCGCTAGCTCGCGCTGGCCGTTGCCGGAGACCCCGGCGATGCCTACTATCTCGCCCGAGCGGACTTCGAGGTCGATGCCGCGCAGCGCCTCGGTGCCTCTATCCCCCAAGGCGCGCAGTCCCTCGATCTTTAGGCGCGCCTTGCCCGCCTCTATCTTGCGCGGTTCGAGCTCCTTGATCTCGCGCCCTACCATCATTTGAACAAGCTCCGAGCGGCTCGTCTGGGCCGTCTTGCGCGTGCCGATCACTTTGCCGTCGCGCAGGACGGTCACTCGGTCGGAGATGGCCATGACCTCGCCGAGCTTGTGCGAGATGAAGATGAGGGAATGGCCCTCGGCCACCATCCGGCGGAAAGTGCCGAAGAGGTCGTCGACCTCCTGGGGCGTGAGCACCGCCGTCGGCTCGTCGAGGATGATGAGGCCGGCCCCTTTGTAGAGGGCCTTGACGATCTCGACGCGCTGCTGCTCGCCCACCGAGAGCTGCCAGACGAAGGCCTCGGGATCGACCGCGAGGCCGTATTCCTCGGCGAGCTCGTTCACGCGCCTGACGACGCGCCTCGTGTCGGCGAGGGGCCAGCGCTTCGATCTTTCGCCTAACGCGATATTCTGCGCCACGGTAAGGGTGGGCACGAGCATGAAGTGCTGGTGAATCATGCCGATGCCGGCGCGGATCGCGTCGGCCGGCGATCTGAAGGAATGCGGGAGGCCGTCTATGATGATGTCGCCCTGGTCGGGCTGGTACATGCCATAGAGCTGCCTCATGAGTGTGCTTTTGCCGGCGCCGTTCTCTCCGAGGAGGGCGTGCACCTCCCCCGGCGAGACGTCGAAGCATACCGATGAGTTGGCGCGGACGCCGGGGAAGCACTTGACGATATCGCGCATCTCCACCCTGCCCGGCTTCGCTTTTGAAGGGCTGCCGACCTTAGCGGGTTTTGCTTTCGACGCGTCTCGTTCCATGCTGCCCCGGCCTTTGGCGCCGCTGGTTATGGGTTGACTTTGATCGTGCCCTTGGCGATGCCCGTGGCCGCCGCGTCGCCCGCGGCCTTGACCGCCGCGGCGAGCTTGTAGAGCGGGTTGTAGGCGATCTTGAGTCCGCCGTTGACGAGAGTGAGCGTATAGGCGACGCCGCCGAGGACGCCGGTCTTGCGCTTGGCGAGGATGTCCTTAAGCATGCCCGTCCAGTCGTAGACCTGGCTCGCGACTACGAGGGCCGGGGCGAGCGAGGCCTGGTCGGCCTGCGTGCCGAACCAGAGCACGCCGCCCGAGTCCTTCGCGGCGCCGATGGAGCCGACGACGGACTGCGAGGAGCCGGTGAGCTCATCGGCGCCCGAGGCGATGTGGGTCTTGGCCGCGGCGGCCATGAGGGCTACGTCGGAGAAGGATCCGGTCCAGGTCTTGGACACGGTTATCGACTTGTCGACGGAAGCCACGCCCTGGACGAAGCCGTCGATGTAGGTCTTGGCGTCGCCTACCTCGATCGGGCCGGTGACTCCGATCTTCTTCGATTTCGTGAGCTTAGCCGCGAGGACGCCGTTGACGTAGCCGCCCTGTTCGGCGGCGGCAGTGTAGGCGTAGACGTTGGGCAAGCCGTAGGTGTTGACGTCGGTGCCCCAGGCGAAGGTGACCTTGGGGAAATCCTTGGCGATCTCCTGGATGGAGGAGCCGTACTGGGAGCCGTGGGCGATGACGATGTCGAAGCCCGAACTCGCGTAGTCGCGGATGGCCGCGGCCGCGTCGGGCACGTTGAACATGTTCTCGGTGTACTTGATCACGATGGCCGACTCTCCGCCCTGCGCCTTCTGGATGGCCAGGAGGGCCCCGAACATGGACTGGCTGAAGGCCGCGTCCGTGGTGGCGCTGGGCATGATGACCGCGATCTTGATGGGCGCCGCCGCGGCGCTTGCCGCGAGGGCTGCCGCGAAGGCCGCGGCGACTAAAATGGACTTTACTCTCATACTACTCTCCTTCGAAACGAGATAAGGCTGCGGCCCTACGCCGTGCCTATTGAAAACAAAATCATGATTCGCCCCGCTCGAAGGGCTTGTTGAGGGCCGCCGGCTGCCGCGCGCGGTTGGCGGTGACCGTGAGCGCGAGGATAGTGAGGAGGTAGGGCAGCATCACCGCCACGCTCGAGGGAATCTTCACGCCCAGCACCTGTATCCAGAGCTGGAAGCTGTTGGCCACGCTGAATAGCAGGGCTCCCGCGAGGACGCCGACCGGCCTCCATCCCCCGAAGTATACTAAGGCTACCGCGATAAAGCCCTGGCCCGCGGTGAGATTGTCCTGGAAAAGGTTGAGCTGGGCTATGGAGAGCGAGGCCCCCGCGACGCCGGCGAGCACGGCGCCTATGCAGACGCTCAAGTAGCGCACGCGGCCTACGCCGATGCCCACCGAGTCGGCGGCGGCGGGATTCTGGCCGACCGCTTTTATCTTGAGGCCGAGACTCGTCTTCTCGAGCACCCACCAGCTCGCGGGCACGAGTAGAAAGGCGCCGTAGGTGAGGATATCGTTGTGGAAGAGTATGGGGCCGACGAAGGGAATCTTGGATAGGAAGGGGATCGCGATGGGCTTGAAACCCTCCACGGTCTTCACCGTGCCTATGAGGACCTTGAAGAGGAGGCTCGACATCCCGAGGCCGAACATGTACAGGCCTATTCCGCTCACGCCCTGCTCGGCCTTGAGCGTCACGCTGACGAAGGACATGATGAGTCCCATCGCGAGGCCGACGAGGGCCGCCGCGAGGAGGCCGAGAGCGAGGCTGAGCGTGGTCAGCGCGACGTAGAAGGCGGCGAAGGCCGAGAGGAGCATGATGCCGTCTACCCCGAGGTTGACGACGCCCGAGCTCTGGGCGAAGGTTTCGCCGAGGGCCGCGTAGAGGAAGGGCGTGGCGAGCCCTATCATCGTATTGAGTATTCCCGACAGGACGTTCCAGGAGAGAAAGCCCCTCATCTCTCGCCTCCGCTCTCGAGCCGTTCGGCCGCCAAGCCTTGGCGGACGAGCCTCTGCGCGGTCCAGCGACGCGACCAGAGGGCCGCCCCCGAGACGAAGAGCACGATGATGCCGAGTATGGCCGTCACGAGGGAAGAGGGCACCTGGGTGGCCCTTTGCATCTTGTCCGCGCCCACGAGCAGCCCGCCGAACACGACCGAGGCGGGTATGACGCCGAGGGGGTGCAGGCCGCCGAGAAGGGCGGCGACTATACCCGTGAAACCGTAGCCGCTCGTGAGGCCCTCCATCAGCCTATGCTGGACGCCTATGACTTCTATCGCGCCCGCGAGCCCGGCGAAGCCGCCCGCGAGGGTTAAAGAGAGGGCCTGGTAAAAGGATACCTTGATGCCGGAATAGCGCGACGCGTCCGGGTTTAAGCCCACCGCCCTGATGCCGTAGCCGATTGTCGTCTTCCATAACAAGAGGTAAGCGGCGAAGGCGAGGACAACGGCGATTATGGCCCCCGAGTGGAGGAGGGTCTGCGGAACGAGCCGCGCGAGCCAGGCTTGCTTGGGGAGCTGGGCTGATTGGGCGAGGAAGGTGCCTCGGGCTATGCCCTCGGGATCCATCATGGGCCCTTGAAGGAGGAGATTCATGAGTTGTAGGGCGATGGCGTTCATCATGATCGTGCTCAATATCTCGTTGACGCGCAGGCGGGCCTTCAGTATGCCGGGGACGAAGCCCCATGCTCCGCCCGCGAGGAAGCCCATGACGCAGGTTAGGGGGATGAGGGCCCATCCGGGCCAGGCAGGGAAGGTGAGGGGGACCCAGGCCCCCATGAGGGCCCCGACGATGATCTGTCCTTCGCCGCCGATGTTGATGACGTTGGCCCGGAAGGCTATGCATATGCCGGAGCCGACCAGGAGGAGGGGCGTGGCCTTTACGAGGCTTTGGGTAAGCCCGAATTTGGAGCCGACGGCCCCGTTGAAGAGGGCGGCGTAGGCGGTGAAAGGGTTCACTCTGAGGGCGAGCAGCATGGCGGCGCCTACGAAGAGCGCGGCGAAAACTCCGGCGACGGGCAGGAGGACGTTTAGGGCGACCTTTGCCCAGTCGAACTTCGGCCTCATCATCGATATTTCATACCATGGCGTTCGTCTTTGTTAAAGGCCCGCCCTATGCGATGGCGATCTAGCGGCATTGAAAGGTGTCGCCAAATACCCGGCCCGCGTCAAATGCGCCACCCTCGCATAGTCAGCTCTGGTAGTACCATTTGAATTGCTGCAGCAGGGCTTTTAGCTCGGGAAGCTCGAATGTCTGTTCATGGTATGCATCGTATTGCTTTTTGAGAGCGAGTATTTCGTCCTGGACGGCGAAGAAAGCGTCCACGACTTCCGGATCGAATCGGTTTCCCCTCCCTTCGCCGATGAGTACAAGCGCCTTTTCCACGCTGACCGGTTCGCTATAGGGTCGTTTGGAAGTTAAGGCGTCGAAGGCGTCCGCAATCGCCGTGACGCGGCCCGTGAGCGGTATCGCCTTTCCCTTCAGGCCTTTCGGGTAGCCGCTCCCGTCCCACCACTCGTGACGGCACAGGGCTATGGTCTCCGCGATGCTGATGAATCCCGCCTCCGCGACCTTGAGCTTGCTCGCCTTGCTTGCCTCGCTCTTGCCGATCTTGCCCAGCTCGTCGATGGGCGTCGCGTAGAGGATGGATTCGATGGTGCTTTCGCCCAGTCCCATGCGCCGAGCGATCGCGGCCGTATAGCGGTTCACTCGCTTGATATGGGCGCCGCCGTCCTCGTCCCTGTACTCCGTGGCGACGGACAGCCGGTAGATCGTCTCCAGGGAAGCGGCCTTTATCCTTTCCAAAGCGAGAGCCAGCTCCTCGGTCCTGACGGCCACCTCGGCCTCGAGGTCCCGGCGGTAATTGTCCAACAGGTCGTTGTAGGCCTTGACCTTTAAGAGGGAGCGGACCCGGGCTTGGAGCTCGAGCTTATCGACGGGCTTCGAGAGGAAGTCATCGCAGCCGGCTTCGATTCCCTTAACGCGGTCCTCCGTTTCCCGCAGTGCGGTTACGAGGATTATCGGGAGCAGCCGGTGCTTTTCGTCCTGCCTGATTTTTTTTACCACTTCGAAGCCGTTCATGCCGGCCATCATCACGTCCAGCAGGATCAAGTCGATGCGATCCTCGGCGATTTTTTCCAGCGCCTCTTCGCCGCTCTGTGCCTTGACGATCTCGTACCCTCCCGGGACGAGGAAAGCTTCGAGGAGCTCTATGTTGAGGGGAAGGTCGTCGACGATCAAGATTGCTTGTTTTCCCATCATTCCCTACTTCCCGCGTTTTTGATGTACTCGCTGATTTCCTTCGCGAAGGTGCGGGTGTTTATCGGCTTCCCTATAAATCCGCTGTTGGGAATATCCTTGATCTCCTCTCTGCCTTCCGATAGCACGGAGGCTGTGACGAAGACTATAGGGATATCGAATGTCTCTTTGTCTCGGCGCAGGATCCTGGCGGCCTCTGAACCGCGCATATCCGGAAGCCGAACGTCCATGACAATGACATCCGGTTTTTCTTTTCTGGCGATAGCTATTGCATCCGTGGCGTTCTCCGCTTCGAATACCTCGAAGCCGGCTACTTCTAAAAGGTCTCTCCCCAACATGAGATTGTTTTTGTTGTCATCGACGACCAAGGCTTTCTTTCCCATTTTATTGCACCTGCCTGGATATAATTGGCAGGGTGAATCGGACCGAAGTCCCTTTATTCAGCCCCGCGGATTCTACGAACAGCTCCCCGCCATGCAACTCGACCAGTTTCCGCGAGAGCGGCAGTCCGAGTCCGGTCCCTTCCGTTACGCGGGAATAAGGAGTATCGACGCGGAAGAAGCCTTCGAACACTTTAACGAGATTCTCCCCTGCGATGCCGATCCCCGTATCCCAAACGACTATCTCGACCGCGGAAGCGCTGCTCGTGGCGCGGATGCCTAAGTCGCCGCCTTCGGGCGTGAATTTGACCGCGTTCGAGAGCAGGTTATAAAGTATCTCCCGCACTTTAAGCTCGTCCGCCTCGATATCCGGAAGATCCTCGGCGATATCGAGGGACATGCGCAGCCTCTTTTTGCTGACCATATCCGCGATGAGGTGGGTAATCTCGTTCAGCAGGGTCTTTGACGAAATGCTCGTCGAAGACAGGGTCATCTTGCCCGCCTCTACTTTCGCCATATCGAGTATCTGGTTTATCAGCAAGAGCAGGTGCTTTCCGCTGGTAAGTACGTTGTTGACGTACTTCTTCTGCTTTTCGTTGAGCTTCCCGAAGGTCTCGTCGTAGAGGACCTCGGAGAAGCCGTTTATCGAGTTGAGCGGGGTCCGCAGCTCGTGCGACATGTTGGCCAGGAATTCGCTCTTGGCGAGGGCTGCCCGCTTGAGCTCGGTGGCCAGCTCGTTCAGCTCCGAATGCGCCTTTTTTAGTCCGTTCTCTATCTCCCTGCGCTCGGTGATGTCCTCGATCGCCAGGAGGATGATCCGCTCTTTTTCGGCTCCTCTTTGAATCTGCCGCGCGTTGAGCAGCATTATGCGCCTGCCTATCGTGGCGAAGTCGTGCTCGACGACGTAGTTATCGAAGCTCGCCTTTTGCGGAAGGATGGTTTCCAAGAGCTCGCGCAGCTTGGGGATGTCCCACTGCTTGTTTCCGAGGTCGTAGATAAGCTGGCCCAGGGTCTCTTCCGGTTTGACCTTGAAGACTTCGTAGAAGGAGCGGCTGACGGATACCACCCGCAAATCCTGGTCCAGGGAGATCAGAGGTTCGCGCACGGTGTTGATGATGCTCTCCGAGTATTCGCGGGCCGCGTATTCCTCGGTGACGTCGCGGAACACCAGCACCGCGCCGATCACCAGGCCGGCGCGGTCGCGAATGGGCGCACAGCTGTCCGCTATCGCGTACTTGCGGCCGGATCGCGAGACCAGCAGGGTATGATTGGCCAAGCCTTGAATAATGCCCTTAGCCAAGGTTCCCTCGATGGGAATGGCGGCGGCTTGGCGGGTTTCCTGGTTGATGATGTGGAAGACCTCGTCCGACGGGCGGCCTACGGCTTCGCTTTGAGTCCAGCCGGTGAGCTGTTCGGCGATCGGATTCAGGAGGGTCACGAGTCCCTCGGCATCGGTGGCTAAAACCGCGTCGCCGATGGAGTTGATCGTAACCGAGAATTTTTCCTCGCTGACCTGCAAGGTGACGTTGGCCCGCTGCAATTCCCTATTCGTGTCCTTTTGCAGATCGAGCAAGCGCCGCGTCTCGCGATAGACGATATCCTTGAGCTTATGCCGCGTTTCCCGATAGATCAAATAGGCGAACGAGAGCGCTAATAGCAGGGTGAGGAAGCTTACGGTTACTATTATGATAAAAAGGCCGCGCATCTTTGCCTTGAATTCCGCTTCCTGCCGCGCCAGGGAGTTTTCCTCGATGCTCATGAAGGCCGCGCCCTCGGTGCGGATCGAATCCATGAGGCGCCTGCCCTGGCCGCTCCTCACCGCCGCGATGACGGCGGCCATATCGCCCTTCTGCCTCAGGGCGATGGCCTGACCCATCTCCGCGAATTTAGCCGCAATAAGAGGGGAGAGCGCATCCAGCGAATGACGGGCGTCGTCGATAGCGATGATCTCCCGCAGATTTTTCAGATGGCCGCCGATGCTATCGCGCGCTTGTGCATAAGGTTCCAGGAAAACCGCATCGCCGGTCAGCGAATAGCCGCGCTGATCGGCCTCGGCATCCCTCACTTCGGTCAGCAGGAATTCGGCGCGGCTTATTACGAAGGATGTGCGCTTGCGGGCATCGACCGTTTTTTCGATCTGGCCGAAAGCCCAAAAGGATAGGACGACTACGCTCGCCGACGCGATCGATAGCAGCGCTCCGATTAAGATGACAATGGCCTTATTGGTGTTCTTCATTTGCATTATCCTGATAAGCGATTGAGAATAGCATGATCCCTTGGGAATAGCCATCTTCATGCGACGAATCAAACTTTCGTTGTTATATTAAAAAGCATGAATGAAGCACCGCATAAACGAACCCGTCTTTATACGATTATCGGCGTCGCCCTGGCCATGTTCCTCGGAGCCTTGGATCAGACGATAGTATCGACGGCCCTTCCTCGAATCGTTGACCATCTCTCCGGCCTGGATCGCTACACCTGGGTCACGACCATCTATCTCCTTATCTCCACGATTCTCGTGCCCATCTACGGCAAGCTCGCGGACCTGATCAACAGAAAGACCCTTCAGCTCTGGTCGGTGTCGATCTTCCTCTTCGGCTCCTTCCTCTGCGGCCTAGCCGGCGAGTTCGGCGCTCTGCCCCTGCTCGGCGACGGCATGAGCCAGCTCATCCTCTTCCGCGGGGTCCAAGCTTTAGGCGGCGCCGGCATTTTCGCCCTAGCCTTCATCATCGTCGCCGACCTCTATCCGCCGCGGGAACGCGGCAAGATCGCCGGCATCTTCGGCAGCGTCTTTGGGCTCGCGAGCATCGTCGGCCCCCTGGTCGGCGGCTACCTCACCGATAGCGCGGGCTCCTGGATTCCCCATGTCGAGGGCTGGCGCTGGATTTTCTACGTCAACCTCCCCCTGGGCATCATCGCCCTCGCCTTCATTGTATTCCGCATGCCCAAGCTCGAGCCCCGCGACAATTCCCACAAGCTCAATGTCACCTCGGCGCTCCTCATGATCCTTTCCTTCACGCTCGTCATCCTCGCCCTGCAGCTCGACAAGACCCTCTACCCATGGAACTCTCCGACGACCCTCGGATTGTCGATCGCCGGCCTCGTCAGCCTCGTTCTCTGGATCGGTCACACGATCTATTCGAAGCATCCGATACTCGACCTGCGCCTATTCCTAAACCGAGTATTCCTCACCAGCAATCTCGCCTCCTTCTTCTTCGGCGCCGGCTTCATCGCCGTCCTCATCTTCCTTCCGCTTTATATGGTCAACGTTCAAGGCGTATCGGCCACGAAGGCGGGAGTGAGCGTCATACCCCTCTCCATGGGCATGGTGCTAAGCGCCGGTCTCTCTGGCTTCCTGGTCACCAAGCTGGGCAGATATAAGGGCATGATGATAGGGGGAGCGCTTATCGCGGTGGCCGCCGCATTCCTCATGACCTTGATCCTCGGTGTGGGCACGCCCTATTGGGAGGTCGTAGTTCTGATGGTATTCGTCGGCATGGGCTTTGGCCCGGCCCAATCCCTGTATTCCCTGGCGGTTCAAAACTCCGTGCCCCCACAGGAGCTCGGCCAAGCCACCAGCGCCTCCCAGTTTACCCGACAGATCGGCTCCACGATCGGCGCCGCCGTCATGGGAGCCATATTCAGCGCCGCCCTCGGCGCGGCCTTGGTCGCCAACATGCCTGCAAGCGGGGCAATGCCGCCGGGCGGCGTCGCCGCGGGCATGAGCCGCGTCAATTCCAAGGGCCTGACCGAGATCCGCGCCGAGATCGAGGCCGGTTTCGACCAACGCATCGCCGCAATCGAAAAGCTCTTCTCGCTTCGAGGTCCGGAGGCGCGGGCTGCCCTCGATGCCCTTGTCGCCGACAGCGCCCTGAGCGCCGAAATGCGGACTAATCTGGCGGGAGGAACCCCGGCCATGCAGATCGACGCGGCCTTCCTGAGCCTGGGCGATTCCATCGAAAAGGCTATAAGCTCGAGCGACGCGCGAGCCATAGCCGGAATACTCGCAGGCCCCCAGATCGACGCCTTGATGAGCGCCGAGCAGAAAGGCCGGATAGTAGCTCTTCCCTACGCTCCGCCGCCGGTCAGGGCCAAGGCCCTCCTGGGCATCCGATCCGGGCTATCGGCGGCGGCCGACGCGGCGGTGATCAAAGCCAACGCGGCCGCTCTAGGGCCCATCCGCGAAGAGATTTCCAAGGCCAAGATAGAAGCGGCCGACGCCGTGGTGAAGGGCATGCGCAAATCCTTCTCGGATTCCATTCACCAGGTCTGGATCATCTCGATCATCGTCATGACCCTGATGCTGCTCCTGACCCTCCTCATACCCGACGTCCCCCTCAAGGCCGCGTCGGACCCTGACGGTGCCGGCTCATGAGCCGAAAGGCGGCTATGGCCCCCAGGGCGAAGAGGGCGACGACGGCGATAAAAGGAGAGCGGGGCTTGAACGAAAAAAGCCAGCCCGCCAGAGCGCCCGTCGGAATCGACAGGAGCATAGCCAGCATGTTCACCAGGCCGAAGAGTTCGGCCCTTTGCTCGTGCGGAACCGAGTTCATGAAGACCGAGTCGCGGTAGGTGCTGAGCAGTAGGAATGCTGCCGAGCCCAGTCCCTGGATGAATAGAACCACGAAGAGCATTCCTTTTCCCAGAAAAAGGAATGCTAGGCCGCTGAAGACACAGATTAGAAAACCCAAAAACAGGCCTAGGCGTTCCGCGCTTTTAGGGACGCGCGGCAGAACGAAGGCGAAAAGGAAGATGGAAAGCAGGCTGTTGACCGCAGGCACCACCGAGAGCTCCGCGGTCGAGTAGCCCAAGTTGTCCTTCAAGTACAGTATCTGGAAGAAGGTGAAGGACTGAATGGAAGTGGCTATCAAATAGATCGCGGCCAATACGAAGAAGTGCCTGTCCCGAGCCGCTCGGACTAGGCTGGTCATCTGCTCGGCGACGAGCTTGAAAAGAGGGATAGTCCTGCTCTTCTTGCGGATGCGTTCTCCGTTCTCCGTCTCGGTCGTCAAGAAAAAGCGAAGGAAGAACATCGTCGTCATGAATACGGCGCCCAGCAGATAGGTGACACGCATCGTGGGCACGACTCCGAAGGCCGTTATTATCAGGCCGGCGGCCAAGGTCACAAAACCTCCCGCCGAGCCTATAAGGTTGACGATGCCGTAGACCTTCACCCTCTGGTCTTCCCGGGCGTCTTCGGTCAGCAGGAGGTTCCAACTGACCATGACGACGCGGACGGCCGAATTAAACAGAACCGCGGCTAAAAACCACAGGAAGCTCTGGGCGAAGGCCCAGATCACCATGCTTATCGACCAGGATACGCAATCCCACAGCAGGCTGGTGAGGCGCCTTCCGTATTTGTTGGTGAAAGGTCCGGCCAGGATGAAAAACAGGAAGGAAAAAAGAAATCCCGTGGAGTTGACCAATCCCATTTCGATATCGGTCAGCCCCAGCTCTTTCATATACAACGGGGCGAAGTAGAAAATGACTCCGCCGAAGAGGGCCCAAAGCGGCTCTACCATGAGGCAGGAGCGAGAATTTTTCGGCAGGTCGGCAAGAATTTTCATAGGTCGTACAGCATAGCCGCCGGCCCTGGTTCTGCCCAGGCGTCGCGGACTATACTCCCGCCATGGCCGACGGACACGAGAAGGACCCCCTGCACGGCATCACCCTGGAGGCGATGCTTCTCGCCTTGATCGAAAAATTCGGCTGGGAGGAGCTCGCGGAGCGCATACCAGTCCGCTGCTTCTCCAACGATCCGAGCGTAAAATCGAGTCTCGCATTCTTGCGCCGCACGCCCTGGGCGCGGGCTAAAGTCGAGACGCTCTACTTGCAAAAATGTCTTGGGAAAGCCCGTTTTACTTGAAAAGCCAGATGGTCACTCTTGGTTCATCCACCCCGAATAGTCGCCCGAAGAGCGGAGATCCTCCAATATGCTCCCTCGTTCCGATTCAGTGATTTTTCGCAGGGAGATGCCGGAACCGTAGGTGTGCTCATCGACCTTAGTGTAGGTTATCACGAAAACGAAATCCGCTATGACGAGCTGTCCGGGCTTATAGGGGAGGGCGATCCCCGCATTTATTTTCGCGGAGGCCCCCATGCTTTGACCCCGTACGAAAGTGGAAACCGTTTTTATCTCGACTCCAGGCTCCCCGATTTTGGCCGCGGTAAAAGCATTGCCGATAAAAACGGAGGGATAGGCGCCTGAAAAATCAAATTTGAAGGCGCGGGCCGTCGGCACCATTTGGGGGTTGATTATCTCCGTCTTGATGATGACCAAGCAATCGTCAGAGCTCGTCCGTTCGGGAGGAGGGCTGCTCGCGCAAGACATCAGTAGGAGAACGCAAATGACACAGAGCGTCAGGGCGATTTTGGCTTTCATTCCGCACCTTCCTTTCGCGAGGGAATTTTACTTTTCCCTTGGGATTATCCCGTGATCCCAGTTAGACCGCAAGCGTCTGGTAATGCTGATTCGGAAGAGGGATTCATACCCCGCAGCTCGCTGCGAGGTCGTTCATTCCGCGGCGGGGAGTCGCGGCGAAGCGGGACTCTTCTCATGCCTCTCGGCCCGAAGCGCATCGCGTCCCTGCTTCAGGAGGCGGGATTCGACGCGCCTATGCGCTATTCAGGCTGGGATGGTCAGAGTTTTAACGAAGGCAAGGACCAATTCTGCGTCACCGTCGCTCGGACTTATTAACGAAGGCCTTAATAAGCGACTCGATGATTCGCACGCGGGTCCATCTTTCGAAGCTCGCTGCGAGGTCATTCATTTCCGCCTGCCTGCGCATAAGGTTTTCTATTCCCTCATAGTCCCTGTGAACCTCTGGCGGTCACGGATTACTCATCCGACGGTCTCCTGCTGGGCTGGATTATCCAGCCGATCGTGAATTCGAGTGCGTTCTCTCCCCTGCCTATTTCCGTATCGAGGCTATCGGACGCTCCGCTGCCCGAGGCGACATTATATCCGATCAGCCTGAAGATGTATTTCGCCTGGATGAGCAGGCGTCTATCGACCACGTACGCCAGGCCGCCACCGATATCGAAGCCCACAAACGAGGAGAGGAGAAGGTTTTCCCTCGATCCTCCGCCGGGAAGGAGGCCATTGGCGATGGAGAAGAAATCCAGGTTCCAGCCGATCTGCGCCGAGAGGGCGAGGCCGGCGCCCAAGGGATAGAGGGCCTCCGCGGCGAGATCGATTTCATGATTGGCGTAGTTCAAGGTCCCAACCGAGGAGCTGCCCGATCCCGTGGACATGGACCAATCCGCACTCAAGATCGCGGCCAAGTTCCGGCGACCCTCGCAATAGACGAAGCCGAATCCGGCTCCATAACCGAGCGCATCCGTCAGCATAGGCGTGTCGAATTCATCACCTGTCGCAGTCGCGAAAAGCGGCTGGCCGTCGAAGCCTGTAGTGTAGTCGGTGCTCTGCGGGATGCGGTACTGTACCCTGCCGCCAAGGTAAATGCCTTCGGCCAGCCATCCGCGATTCTCCGCGGTTTGAGCGCATAAAGCAATGCCCGCCGATAGGAAAGCCGCAAGGACACTAGTCGTAAGGATAATTCGATGCATCGTCTCCTCCGTTTTTCAGCATTTCATGGTTCCCCGACTGCGCATCACGCCTTGGCTACGGCAACCAATCGCCAGTATACACCTAGCGGCTCTTTAGGTCACGGGCCTGGATAGTGCTGGGAAAAATTATCATACCTGTATGACGGAGGGCGAAACGTGCATTCTCTTCGTTTACCTGAAGACGTCGAAGCCAGACTCGAAAAGCTCGTGAAGCCATCGAACTTCATCTTGAGTATATGGAAGACTTGTATCTAGCCGAAAAGGCGCGCGGCAGGGTCGTGGGGCTCAGGTCCTGAAGCGCGCGAGCTCTCCCTCCATGGCGTCGATCATCTTCGAATTGCTGTGGCTGAGGTCGGCGAGCCGCTGGATCGACTTCGATATCTCGTCGATGCCGTTGGTGATCTCGGCGATCCCGTTCCGGTTCTCCGTCGAGATGGCGTAGATGCTCTTTATCGAGGCCTCGACCTCGCCCGTCCTGGTCTTCATCTCTGTGCTGGACGCGTTCACTGCCTCCGTGAGCTTGTTGAGCAGGGTGACCGATTCGATGATCTGTTCGCTTCCCACGGTGATTTCCCTCAATCCGTTAAGGGTCTCGGTCATGCTGTCGGCCACGTCGTTGATGCCCGACAAGAGGCGGCGGATGATCTCGTTGGCCGAGGACGTTATTGCCGCCGAGTCGCCGATTTTCGCGATTATCCCCTTGAGGGAGCCCGAGATGTCCTTCGCGTTGAGCGCGGTCTTCTCGGCGAGCTTGCGGATCTCGTCGGCCACGACGGAGAAGCCCCGTCCCGCGTCCCCGGCGTGGGCGGCTTCGATCGAGGCGTTCATCGCGAGGAGGTTGGTCTGGCCGGCGATCTCGTTGATCACGGCGATCATGTCGAAGATGACATGGGTGGACTTGGAGATGTCATCGATGGAGCGGACGTTGTTCTCCATCCCCTCCTCGCCCTTTTTAGCGAGCGAGGACAGGTCGGCTATCAGCGACCTCTTGCTCTCCGTGGCCTTCTCGATGTTGCCGAGATTCGCGAGCATTTGCTGGACGGAGGCCGAGGACTCGCGCACCGCGGACGATTGCTCGGAGATCGACGCCGCGACTTTTTCGATTTGGTCGTTGATCGAGAGGACGCTGGCGTCCGTCTTCTCTATCTCGCTGTAGAGATAGCCCGTCCTATCGTTCATCGAGCGCATCGTCCCCGCTATCTGCTCGGACGTCGCGGCGACCTCCGTCGCGTTGCTCGCGAGCTCGACACCGAGATCCCGGCTCGAGCGGCCCGTCATCTTGAGGGCCTCGACCATCGCCCTTAGCTTCTCGATGAAAGCGTCGAAGTGGGACGAGAGCAGCCCCGTCTCGTCCCGGCTCGTCGAATTGATCTTGCGCGAGAGGTCCCCCTCTCCCTCCGAGATGTCCTTCACCGCGCCCACGAGGCCCATCACGGGCCTCGTGATGAGGTTCGCCGTGTACAGGACGATGAGGGTCATCGCGACGATCACGAGGAGGCCCATGACGATGACTTGAAGGGCCAGCGCGCCTATGTCCGCCTTGATGCGCTCGTCGGTGAAGGATACCGCCACGCTCCCGATTTTCTCGCCATCCTTGAGGATGTCGGATTGCTTTACGATGGGCTTGCCCGCCGAGGGCTCGGATGCTTCGGCGAGAAGTTCGTCCTTGGATCCGAGGATCTTGATGCCGACGATGTCGGCGTCCTTCAGAAAGGCCTTGATATTCTCGTCCATCGCCGGCTTGTCGATATTCCAGACATTCGTGATATTGGTCATCGCGATCAGGCTCGTCATGGTCTCGATCTTGGAATTGAGACTCTTGCCCTGCTTATGCGTTTGGTCGAGCACAAGATAGGAGATAAAGGCCGCGAAGGACAAAAGCAACATCGCGCCGATGGGAACGATAAGCTTTGGGCGAATATTCATGGTGCCTTACTCCCCCATCTCGATCGCTGTTTTTTTGGGCCCCCGCATCAAGGCTGCCAGTCGTTGAAGGTCAAGGCTTTTACGAGCTTGCCCATGATCTTGTCATAACGGCCGGAATCCTTCAGCTTCTTGATGGCGTCGGCCAGCAATTTATCGACCGCGCCGCCGCGCCCGCCTTTCTGGAGCGTGTAGACGAGGTCCAGGTTCTCGTAGAGCTGTCGCTTGAGGTTCGTGGCCCCCACGGCCTTCAGCGCCGCGTCGGTGACCGCTTGCCCGTGGATATAGCCGTCGATGGTTCCGGCGCTGACCTTTTTTATGCTTGCTTCGGCGTTCGTCGATGGGAGGGCGGCGAATTCGAATTGGTTGGCCATCGAGACGTCGGCCTCGATCTTGAAGCCCTTGGTATTGCCCTTCTTGAGATCGTCGATGTCCACAGGCTTGGACTTGTTCGTCACGAGCACGAAGCTGGACTGGCACAGGACAGTGGTCGAATAGTCGTAGCCCAGAGCCTGGACCTTAGCGGCGTCCTTCATCGCCAGCATCGGCAAGGAGAAGTCGATCTGCTTGTTCTCGATGAGATAAACGCTCCGCGCGAGCGGAACTATTTGTATGTCCAGGGCCGCGCCTGAAACCTCGCCTATGGCCATGGCGAGGCTTTTGTAATAATCCGTCGTGGGTATCTGGGCCAGCGCGACCTTGTAAGATTGCGCGTAGACGGCCCCGGCCAGGAAAAGAAAAAACGCGAACAGAGACTTGACAACGTTGCGATTCGACCTCATAAAATCCTCCATTTGAAAGACCCGAAAATTACACCTACCAAAATCTCCCTGCCGACGCGACGCTCCCCGGCAGGCTGCCAGGGAAAAAGAAACAGTGCAGCACCATGTTGGATGGCAGCGGGGCCTTCGGTTTTCATCGAAAGCTTGCCCGATACTTGCCTGCGCTGGAAAACCCATTGTCTCCAACTGCAAGCTTAGTGGATTCGTGTTCGGTGTCAAGCCGACGTAAAGAATCTCTGTTGCCTCTGGTTGTGGGTGTGGTTGGTAATCACCATAACAAAAATGGCGCGGCGAAGCATCCATACGAAATGCGAGCCGGCTAGTGGCCCCGAATGACTATGAAAGGAGATTCCGATGGAAGTTCGCTGTTCCTGTGGTCGGGTAGAGTTCGAAGCGAAAGGCAAGCCCATCCTGACAAGCGCCTGCTATTGTGACGATTGTCAACGAGCATCACGCCAATTGGAATCGCTTCCGGGCGCGCCTCGTCTTCTCGGTGAAGATGGGGGGACTTCCTATGTCCTCTACAGAAAGGACAAGGTCGCCTTCCTGAAGGGCAAAGAACTGCTCCAGGACCACCGCCTAGAGGGAGAACCGTTTACCAAAAGAGCCGTAGCGTCGTGTTGTAATTCGGCAATGTACCTTGAGTACGAGAAAGGGCACTGGTTCTCACTCTACCGAGACAGACTCATGGGTCCGATACCACCAGTTCAAATGCGTGTCCAGACCCAGTTCAAGCCCGAGGGTGCGGTTCTTCCAAAGGATGCGCCCGCTTTCAAAGCGTTTCCGCCCAGATTCATCGTCAGGCTCCTTTGGACGAGGCTTGCGATGCTCCTATGACTGTGACAACGAGGGTCGGCAAACCCGGGGCGGTTCAATGGAGAAAACGCAATGAATGAAATTCACCTCGCAGAAGAAAAGTCCCTGGCGGCGACCGCGGCAGCGGTGAAGGCTCGCGGAATAGCTGTGGAGATCGTGGACACCAAGGCGGATGCGCTCGCACGCATCAAGTCGCTCATGCCTGCCGGAGCGACTGTCTCGACCGGCGCCTCGTTGACGCTCAAGGAAATCGGATTCGAGGAATATCTCATCTCGAAGGCCCACCCCTGGAAGAACCTGAAGGATGCCATAGTCGCTGAGCAGGATCCCGCCAGGCAGGGCGAGCTGCGGCGCCAGTCGACCCTCGCGGATTATTTTCTCGGCAGCGTCCACGCGGTCGCCGAATCGGGCGAGCTGGTGATCGCGAGCGCTTCGGGGAACCAACTCGGGCCCTATGCGTATTCCGCAAGGAACGTCATTTGGGTCGTGGGAGCGCAGAAGATGGGGTCTGGGGAGGGATGGAACAGAAAACTCGCTTAAGGGTTGAAAGTCCCATCTTGTGATCTTCGCTTTTCTCGCATTTCACCCATGCGCTGTCCGGCGATACGGAGGGCTCCCTATGGGCCCACAATACGGCGGACAACATCTCCAACAAGGCCGCCTTTTTTGCAACGCCGCTGCCCCTGCCAAGCTAAGCTGGCTAAATCCTCCCGAAATCACGAATCCCCCAAGGGCTCTCCTCCTACATTAGCAGGCGAATATCCTCCGGTGAACCAGTGAAACATTCTTGTTGAACAGAGCCTTCTAAAGCAACCAGAGCAGTGATAGTATGGTGATATGGCAAGTGTCCTCGCGTGGATATCAGGCTCCGGTGTCGTGCAGGGGATCATCATCGGCGCAACCTTTGCGTTTCTGACGGCGATTCTCGTGATGAATGCCGCTGGCAGGACGATAACGACGATTGCCAACGGCTGGAGCAGCATCCGCAGGTGCGGCAAGCCTGGGAACGGGATCCTAGTGCGGGCCGCTTGCGCGAAAGCGCTACCCGTCGTCAACGTGTTTGAAGAGGCCGCGTACTGGACGACCACGAGGGATGGCGCAGGACAAACGCTGAGCGGCCAGCATGCATATGTCCTGCATTTTCCGGCCGGGCATCTGCCACCGAATGGCGCGTTCTGGTCGCTCACGATAACCGACGTCGTCGGATACATGGTGAGCAATCCAATTGGCCGCTCAAGCTTCAACGATCATTCCAACCTCGCTAAGAACGCGGACGATTCGATCGATCTTTACCTCCAGCACAAGGCTCCGACCGGGCACGAGCAGAACTGGCTCCCAACTCCCGCCCGCAACTTCAAGCTGATGCTCCGTGCATATCTGCCCGGCGCGGCGATACTCAATGGCACCTACCTTGTGCCGCAGGTCTTGAAGGCGCAGTGAGATGAACCGTCTGATCTTGAAATACAAATACCTTGTTACCGCGGTCATCCTGGCGATTTTCGCGAGGGTTATCTACATGCGGATCTCTCACGGATGGAGCAACATCGTCACCCTCGCCGTAGCTGCGGCCATCGTATACGTGATCGGGGTGCCGGCTTTCATTTATCTTTGGCCGCGCATCACGGTCAGCGGCTTCAAGAGAGCGATCGTCAAGCGTGGTCTCAGCGGCGGGCCGATCCCCGTGAACACACTCTATGCCGAGCCTAGCATCTCTTCCGCGTCGGCGTCGACCGGCAGCTTGATGGGAACCGGAACCGACGACGTGCTCTATGTCGCCGGCGGGCTCGACCTGAAAAAGGGGCCGCAAGTCCTGCATGTACCAGAGATGGCTAGCCGATACTACAGCGTGCAATTCACCGACGCATCGAAGAGTTCCAATTTTGCCTATGTCGGCACACGCACAACCGGCACAAAGGCCGGCGACTACCTTCTCAGCGGGCCCGGCTGGAAGGGAACCGTACCGAACGGCATGACTCAGATTTCTTCACCGACCAATTCCGTGCTTGTCATCGGCCGGGTATTCGTCGCGGATGAAAGCGACCAACCGGCCGCATACGCGCTTGCCCTGCAAATACGCCTCACGCCACTGAGTCAGTAGGAACTGATAGGAACTGCCTTTTCAGCGTGGGCAGTGGGTTTGGTCTGACTTCTGTTAGGCCCGGAACAAGGTCTCTGTCTCAGCCTTTCCTTTTCCCTTTCTTGGGAAGACACGAATCTCCAGCCCCATACCGAGATCATCCAGGTACTCAATCAGCGTGGAGAGTTTCATGTCCTTCCGGCGCTCCAGCTTGGAGACAGCCGTCTGGGAGAACGCGGTCATGTCGGTCTGCTTGATACCCCGCCGGGTACGGAGCTCGGCAAGCCTGATGGAAAGAATCTCTCCCTCTGCTGCGAGGTGAGCCCTCTTTACTTCTGCCTCGGTCATGGATGCTTCCATCGCCTTAATTGCGTTCTTAACGATAGCCATACAGTCCCCCCTTTACAGCCGGTAGCGCGCCAAGATCGTCTCGGCGTCTTGGATAAGCTTCCGGTAGAAGTCCTTCTCATTCTTGCCCTTCTTGTCTCCTCCGATGAGGAGGAGGGCCTCCCGTTCCTCATCAAACAGGAACGCGATGCGGAGCACGTGCGCCTCGGTCCTTGCCCTGAGCTCCTTGAGATTGCCGAGGGAGCTTCCCTTGAGTGTATCAGCGTAGGGTCTGCTGAGTTGTGGCCCGAAGGTCTGGAGAAGCACCACCCTCGCAAGGATGGCTTCTTTCGCGCCGGACGGTTGCTCGCCAAACCAGGCGAGATATTCCTCCGTCGCATTCACGGTCCACATGGCTATACTATGCCGTAATGTTCATATGCCGTCAAGTTCATTTTTTCCAGCAAGTTGGGGTTCAGGCAGCAAGTGAAAAAACCTCGTGTATGAGCTACTCCTCTTCAGTAGGGTTTCGGAAGGGTCTTAATCCCCCACGGGCAACGACCTCCGGGACTGCAAAGGAATAACGGCCCAGCATGTTGATGTGGTCATGGATCAAAGGTGAAAGCCTGGCAACATCCTCGTCTCGGACGGGGAAACCATCCTTGCGGAGCTGGTCAAGGATGGCGTCCATGTAGAGTGAGTTCCATAGGATGATGATATTGACCACTAAGCCGAGAGAGCCTAATTGGTCTTCCTGCCCTTCCCGATAGCGCTGGCGTAGTTCGCCACGCTTTCCGTAAAAGATTGTGCGCGCGAGGGCGTGGCGCCCCTCTCCTCGGTTCAACTTGTTCAAGATGCCCCGCCGCTTGTCCTCGTCATCGAGGTAGGTCAGTGAATGGAGGGTCTTGTCGATTCGGCCGGACTCCGCCAAGGCCTGTGCCAGCCGTGTGGGCCGCTCCCCGACTTGAAGGGTCCTCATGATGCCGGTCGCGCGGACTCGGCCCAGCTTGAGAGATCCAGCCAGTCGCAGCAAGTCGTCCCAATTCTGCGTGATGAGATCCAGGTTGACTCGCTGTCGGGCAATGGCATCAAGGGCACCGTAATCTGCTTGAGGATCGATGCGCCAATACCGGGTGCCGCCGATATCGGCCAGTCGGGGGCTGAAACGATAGCCCAGCAGGCGGAACAATCCGAAGACCACGTCGCTATAGGCTCCCGTATCCGTCATGATATTGGTGGGCTGGAATTCAGTCTGTTGTTCCAGCACGACGGCGAGAAGCACCAAGCTGTCACGCAAGGTCCCCGGGACGGTGATGGCGTTCAGTCCAGTGAATTGGTCGGAAATCAGATTGTAATACGTCACGCCGCGTCCGATGCCAAAGTATTTGGGATTCGGCCCGGCGTGCACCGTCTTGACGGGTACGACGAAGCGCAACCCATCCGCCGAGGCTACCTCTCCGCCTCCCCACGCATGCGCCAGCGCGATCCGGTTTTGGAAAGCGACCAACCGGGCATTTGCGGCGGTGAGGGTTTCATCCCTGATGTAGCTCTGGCCGGCCCATGACAGCCGATCACGCCTCAGGGCGGGGATGTCATGACGGGTCAACGGTTCTAGCCCGGTATTGCAGGCCTCGGAAAGCAGCACCGCACAGAGGCTCAAGCTCAAATCGGAAACTTTCGCCTGTGACTCCGTGACGTGGGTGAATGCCTCGGTGAAGCCCGTCCTGGCGGTGACCTCCAATAAGATTTCCGGAAGGTCGACGCGGGGAAGCCGTACCGCCACCGCTTCCCGAAGGGCCGCGAGGGAAGCGGGCTCTTCCAGCCTATCGAAGGGCGTCAAGATGAGTTCGCTTTTGCCTTCCACCATTTCGAAACGCATGGCGGCGTTGGCCGAAAGGCGCGTCGCGACTGCCCTGTAGGTGTGGTCCAATTCTTCGGACAACGCCGCCACCATGGGACCGGAATCTTGGGAAAGGCCAAGTGTTCGACAGATGACCGGCCGTGCCGCTTGCCATTCAGAACCGGCAAGCAGGCCGGCGCGGGGGTCCGCGTAGCGCCAGCTCGGGCTGACAAAGACATCTCGGCGTTTCAGCGTCGAATGAAGTTGATGTAGCATGCAGAAGGTGTAGGCGTGAGTATTGACGCCGCCGTCATCCCGTATGACGTGACGCGCCCATGCCTTGCTGACGATCTCTTGTGGGGCCTCCTTTTCGGGCTGTCGCTGGCCAGCTGTTGAACGAAGCCAGTTAAAAGCGGTCACCACGTCCTTCCCGGCGGGGCTTGAATCGAAGCGAAGGTGTTCCAGCGCCGCAGGAAGATAGCGCCGGACACTACGATATTGGGCCTCAAGCTCTTGATAGAAAACGTCGTCGGAAGGCCGGATCAAGGACGTGACCTGGGCAAGGGCGTCTTCCAGGTCCACCCTCGAGGTCTTGGAGAACACCTGGTTGCGCAACTCTCCATCAGGAAGCCTTTGATCCAGCAGGATGCCGCAGGCCTCCGCCAGGATACATGCCGCGTGATCCATATCTTTCAATGTTCGAAGACGGGCCTTGCGCTGTACCTTCTCCGCCTCGCTGAACATGTCTCTCAGGAGAATCTCGAAAACTTCCAAGGCCTAATCCTGCGCGGTTGCCTCCATGCAATGCGCGAAGGCCACCAGCGTGGCCAGGCGGCGCTCCGGAGGGAGTCTATTGAGGGCGGTAACTTTTGCAGTGCCGGCAAAATGGGCCAGCGAGGCAATGCGGTTCGGCGGGATCTTTGCAGTGGCCGGCAGGGCAATCTGCAGATCGCGGATGGTCTGAAGCCGTTGGAGGGCGTGCACGAGAGAGGGGCCGCTCACGCGGGAAGGCCCCAATCGGAGTTGATCCAACCGTGATACCCGGCTGCCTTCGGGCACCTTCAGCAAGTCCTCCAAGAGAGCCTGCTGGGCAACGTTGATACCTTCCAGCAGCTGTCTATAAAGCCTGGCCTCTACGTTGTTCCGTACGCGGGCAACGAAACGTTCCAGAACCGACGCGCCGGGAAGCAGCACCTTGTGGGCAAGCAGCCAATCAGTGGCGCGATCGAAGAGGACCCCGGGGCGATCGGTCCCGGTCCAGCAGAGGGAATGGAGCCAGCGGCCAAGGCGACGATTGGACTGCGGATCCGCGAAATCGTGGAAGCCAAATATGGCTCGGATCTCGGTGGTGTGATCCCACCGTTGCCTCCCCGCTTGATAGGTATGGAGGCACTCAATATTCGTGATGCCGAGTTGGCGCCCTAGGGTTTGGAGAACGACAGTCGGGACTTGGGATAGATCCTCAAGGAGAGCACCAAGATAGCGGATAGTCCCGAGCTGGACCGCGAATCCAAGGCGGTTGTGCTCGCCTCGATACTTGGCGATCAGAGCCCTGTCGTCCTCCGTTAAATGAAAGAAGCGGGCCAGCTCTTCCGGAGATGGCTCACCCGAGTACCGGCCATAGCCTTCTCGCTGTGATGGTGTCAGGAAACTCACGGGCATGTTTTTCCCCTTGTTTGGTGTTATATATTCATGGTATTTGCCCCTTTACGCAACATAGTTTATATTACTGGTTATGTGACACCTCGAAAGCTGGATGCGGGCGCTTTTTGAGGTGTCACACAAACGAAGGTTTAGGTGACAGTATGCTGATCGGGTATATGCGAGTTTCAAAGGCGGATGGGTCTCAGGTTCTGGACCTCCAACGGGACGCCCTTCTTTCTGCCAAGGTCGATCCGGCGAACATCTATGAGGACCATGCTTCTGGACAGCTCGATGACAGGCCTGGAATTGTGGCAATGCTCAAGGCATTGCGCAAAGGGGACACCTTGGTGGTGTGGAAGCTGGATCGCCTCGGCCGGGATCTTCACCATCTGGTCAATACCATCCATGACCTGGAAAAGCGTGAAGTCGCTTTCAAGGTATTGACCGGGCATGGCGCTTCCATCGACACAACGACGCCTGCTGGCAAGCTGGTATTCGGGATCTTTGCAGCGTTGGCGGAGTTTGAGCGGGAGCTGGTCTCTGAACGAACCAAGGCTGGGCTCGCATCGGCGCGGGCACGAGGCAGGAAGGGAGGAGCCCGCTACAAGATGACCCCCGCTAAAGTCCGATTGGCCATGGCCGCCATGGGTAAACCGGGAACCAACGTCAGCCAACTTAGCGAGGAACTTGGAGTGACCCGCCAGACCCTATACCGCCACATTGGGCCGAAGGGATCTCTCCGTGATGCCGGACGAAGGCTTATGGGTGACAAATGAAAGAAGCGAAGATCGCGCGTTGGGACTTTCAACCCTTAAGCGAGTTTTCTGTTCCATCCCTCCCCAGACCCCAAGATCACGAAGACCCTGGAAGACGGCATCCGCCGCGTGAAGGACTACGTCATGCCACACGAGAGCGAGCGGATGAAGGCGGCGACCGGCGGCAAGATGAGCACCATGCTAGGCAAGCTGCTGATCTTCGAGCGCGAGGCTCCCTCCCTCGGCAGGAAGGTCACGCTCATATTCGTCAGGGAAGCTGCGGGTGACTGAGGACGCACCCGTCGTGCTTTTCGATCAGAACGGGCGCCTTAAGCAGGATGATCGAGGCTGACCATCCACTGGATGCCGAACTTATCTTGACACATGCCGAAATACGGGCCCCATTGAGCATTCGCGATAGGCATGTCTACCTTTCCGCCAAGAGAAAGCGCTGCAAAAACCCGGTCTGCCTCGACTTTATCGTTCGCAACAAGCGTAATATGGAAATTGTTGCCTACTGTAAGGGGCGGCCCGTAGCCGGGCACAGAATCACTCGCCATCAGGTGAATCGTCTCGGTAATGGGTAATTGCGCATTCATTATCTTGTCTTTGTCGGCATTGGAGACTGGTCCTGCAAATGGGGTTTCTCCATAGGTCATAATTGCGATTGTCTTGGTTCCGAAGACGGACTCATAATACTGAAACGCTTCTTTTGTGGTTCCTGGAAAATTCAAATAGACATGAACAAGCTTCATGGTTCCCCCTTTGCCGGACTCGTCCTATATTAATTGGGGCTATTTCGACCGCCTTCGCCTTTGAGTTCGGCGATCACGAGTTTCTTCATTTTGAGCATTCGATTCGTCACGCCGCTGCGGATTTTAGGATCCTTGTCCTGCATGAGAAGAGGCAGCACTCTCGGCACTACCTGCCAGGAAAAGCCGTACCGGTCCTTTAGCCAGCCACACTGCTCGGCCTCGGGTACCGCGCTCAGCGCATTCCAATAATTATCGACTTCGTTTTGGGTATCGCAATAGATAAGCAGGGATATCGCTTCAGTAAAGTTGAAATCGTGCTTGAGGGCGCTGTCCATCGCGGCGAAACTTTGTCCCTCGAGCTGGAATCCCAGCTGGGATACCATGTCAGGGGCATTGGGTTCCATGTTTGGCCCGTATCTATTGACCTGACCAAGCGCGGAGTCGCGAAAGACCGTGATATAGAACTTCGCAGCCTCCTCGGCCTTGCCGCAATTGCCGCCCACAAACATCATCGTTGGAGTTATCCTTGAGGCACCACGTCGCCCTTCGTTATACATCAGCTGCCAGGGAATGCCGTAGCTATCTTCTACCCATACATAACGCTTGCTAAAAGGATATTCTCCCAGCGGCATTCTCTCCTTTCCGCCCGGTTTCAATTTATCCCATAACCCATCCACCTCCTCCTTGGAATCGCAGGAGACTAAGAAAGAGAGGGCCGGGGTGAATTTGAACATCGGGCCGGCCGACATGAACACGAACTCCTGGTTGTATAGCTTTAGGCTCACAATCTCGACGCTCCCGGAGGGTGTCTCGGGAGTGATGGTCTTGCTCGTTATCGAGGACTGAGGGAATATGCTTGCATAGAATTCCGCGGCCTTCGCGGCTTCATGGTCGAACCAAAGAAAAGGTACTATCCTCGGCATTCGAACCTCCTAAGAAGCATACAGATTGCCATGAAGCGTCGATGGAGCGTACTGCTCTAGCTAGTACTCTCCCTTGACAACAAAAAACGAACCACGAATTGTTCCGGCTAGTTTAGACTTCTGCTTGGCAAACTTGAATTTTCCCTCTAGTTCCCTAGGCACTTCCATCCCATCAGAAAGTTTAAATCCAACAGCTCGCTTTTTAGGGTCATCAATCGTATACATAACATTGACAGCAAGACCGTCCTCATAGAAGACGTAGGCGAACTTGATGTTTTCCACTTGGAAACGCGATGTCTCCAGAGCTTTGGAAGCAAACGAAATATCGCGTTCCTCCTTTAGAATCTTGTTTACGTAATCTAATGTCGGCTTGCTTTCTCTAGCGGCTACAACCGCGAATTCATGCTTGTACTTATTCATGAAGTATCGAGCTTCATTGGCTCGTAGCCCGGCAAGCGTTCCCGCAACGGGTGAAGAGTCTAGACCTACAGCAGATACATTTTCAAAATCAACTACATGGGACATGCTATCCTGGATTTCCCAAATGCATTGTAATTACTATGTTGAAAGCATGATATAATTCATTATCAGAAAAGAGATAAAGTGATTCTGAAGCGATGAAAAGCGGAGGATTCAGTGGGTGAAAGCCA
>Ga0182027_10000183_pt1 | contig 103435 bp, 85 predicted proteins | sample 712E1DmetaG_FD_121300 | JGI IMG/M metagenome (GOLD analysis project Ga0182027, IMG submission 121300) | Permafrost microbial communities from Stordalen Mire, Sweden - 712E1D metaG (Illumina Assembly) | ecosystem: Environmental > Terrestrial > Soil > Wetlands > Permafrost | place: Sweden...
CGTGGCTGTGATGAGAATTAATTTTTGACATGTCAGCCTCCTTGTTAAGGTTTAGAAATGCGTATCTGGAAAAATATTTCCAGATGGGAGGCTGACACTATTTCATAAACATAATAACTGGCCTCCGGCTTCCGGTGCTATGCACCGGCGATCCGGAGGCACACCCCCTCCAGGGTGGCCCCGGGGTGCCATTTGCTGCAAGAATCATGCTTCATTGACAAGGGGCACCCGCGAACAATTAAAGAAAAAAAACACTTCGAGTCCCGCATAGCGGGGGAGCTCCTGTTTATTTATTTCTGGTTTTAATTACTTCAAAATAAAAATCCTCCTGGATCTTAGCCACTTTTTCCCAGGTAAAATTCTGAGCCCAGACATATCCGTTTTTCCCCAGTTTTTCCCTTAATGCCGGATCACTGAGAAGCAGGGCCATTTTTTCAGCAAGTGCGTCGATATCTTCGACAGGAACTAAAAGGCCTGTTTCGTTTTCCCTAATCGCATCACTCAAACCATGAATTTTCGTCCCGAGTGTCGCCTTCGAACTGGCCGCCGCCTCAATTGCCGCGATGTTCCAGCCTTCAAACCGGGAGGGCATGCAAACGAACGTCGAAGAATGGAAAAGCTCCTTTCTTTCGCTTTCCGTGATGTTAACAAGGCATTGAATACGATTGTTATAGGGGGATTCACTGATCCTTTTCTTTACCCATGCGATATTTGTTTCCTGGCCTCTTCCGGCAATGACAAGAGTGATCCCGGGAAATCGGCCTGCGATTTTGTCAAACGCCGGGATAAGGATATCGAGGCCTTTCATGCGCACGTCGATGCGCCCGAAACAGAGGATAAAATTCTTGTCCTGTGAAGCATCGGACAGAAGCCCGGTATCGAACCCAACATATCCTGCCCTGGCCCTGACGCCCTGCCGTTTTGATATAAGCATTTGCGCCATGCCGTCGGTAAGAGTAATGAAATTCTTACCGAAAAAGAGCACGATTTTTTCCGCAATCAAGGGGATTATCCCGAACGGGCCGTATTTTTTAAAGACTTCATTTCCCGTGAGGTGAAAAAACAGCACTACGGTTTTTTTTGGTTTTAATAAAAAGGTGAGCACCGGTGCATAGATGGAATAGGGGATGGCGATAATGTCGGCATCGGAAAAAAAAGATCTGATGGTGGCGCAAAGGGAAAAGGTTATTCTGCTGAGGAGATAATTTGTTCCGAGTCCGATATGCCGGCAGGTGAAAGCGGGCTCATGGGAATCCCTTGCGCCGGAGAAATTACCGGTGTAAAAACGTATGGTGTGCCGCGCGGAAATAAGGCGGTGGACCGTAAGTTCACGCAGCGCGCCGCCGCCTCCGCAACGCGGGTTATGTATGTCGTCGTAGCAATAAACATCGATGTTCATAAGGCGGGATTTCCAATTTCATGAAGGGGCTTTGCAAGGAAAAATACACCATGAAGCGGATTTTTCGCACGTTTTATTTATAGGCGTTGAAAACTAAACCTGCGGCTGTTCATTATTATGTTCTCGCGGCATTTATTTTATTTTGTGCTGCACGGAGAGACATTGAAGAAAAGCCTGCGGCATTTTCCTGAAGTTAGACCACGGCCATTGGCCGTGGAGCACAATGTTACGAAAAAGCACTATCGTGCTTTTCTTTGATTCCGGGGGGGGGATACCCCCTCATCAAAGCCACGGCCTATGGCCGTGGTTCTTTACTGTTTCGCCACAGGAGAAAAATCAATGAGTGCTGCCGGCCAAAAAGAAATCACAAGTGCCTATTATAATCGGGCTTATTATGCGAAACATCTGGAACGTCTTAACAGGAAAGACCGGTTTACAAGGGTCAAAATTAACAGGGTGGCCTCTCTTTTAAGGCCAAAAACCGGCGAGCGAATCATAGATCTCGGGTGCGGCGTCGGCACCATGACGATACTGCTTGCCCCCTTGGGCGCCACCATGATTGGTATGGATTATTCACTCGATTCGCTTGCAATTGCCCGAGAATGGTTCAGAAAAGAAGAGCCCGCACGGACTTTTCGCGGCCTTTGCTGTGACGGACGCGCAATCGCGATGGCGAACGACTCCGTTGAAGGAGTCATTGCCGTTGATTTTACCGAGCATCTTGACGATGCGCTTCTTGTGCCGACAGTGCGAGAAGTTTACAGGGTACTTAAAAAAGGGGGGAAATTTGTTGTGTATACACCCTGCAAGACCCACCTTTTTGAACAATTAAAAAAGCATAACATCATTCTCAAGGAAGATGTTTCGCATATAGGCCTGCGCACCATGAAAGAGTATCTGGTGATCCTGAAAGCTGCTGGTTTTTCTGTCCGCGAATCTTATTTTGAACCCACCCATATTCCTCTTTTTAATATACTTGAAAAAGCGATTATGCCTTTTCCGGCCCTGGGTGATTTTGCAAAGCGCAGGATATGCATAAGGGCAGAAAAGTAGCCTCATTTCGGGATCATACATCTTTTTATTTTCAAACCTCCGTGCGAGAAAGTGGATGTTTCTGCCAGAAAACACTTTCTCGTTTGGAATGTTGTTTTTTATTGACAATCCCATACCGCATGAGTATCTTATCAAGTAGAAAAGAACCGCCATTCGACCGATCGGCGGACAAGAAACAAAACAATTCGGAATAGGGGGTAATATGATTAAACGCTTTGCCTTGTTGAGTGCAGTCGCTCTTGGTATTGCCGCTTTCATAATCGTCAGTTGCAAATCTCCTCAAGATGCCCTGTTGAATCTGAAGGCAAAGGGTGAAGGGACCGCCTCTCTCAAGATTGCTGTTACACCGAATTCACCCTTTCAGAAAATTGCAAGATTTGCCGTTCTCACTATTTCCGCTCCGGACATGAACACCATGACCAATAACCTCACCCTTACCGATACTTCTGTGGAGGGAACGGTAACCGGCATTCCGGCCGGCGCCAATCGCCTTTTTGACATCTTTGTTAATGATTCGCTTGATAAACTTCAATATCGGGGCTTTGCGCTTTCAAATGTTGTCGCGGACAGTACTGTCTATGTTTTCATCACGATCCACCGGGTCACCGGAAATGCGGTTATCAACGGGACCATCCAAGAATCCGGATCAACAAACATTGAATCCGGGCTGGTGGCCTATTGGTCGTTCGATTCATCTTACAACAACACCTACTTCGATGTCACCGGCCACGGCTATAACGCCACTTCAACAGGGTTGGGATTGGGGTTGGCACAGGGAGTCAAAGGCAAGGCGCTCGCTTGCAGCGGCGGCAATTATGAATTGACCGTTAAAAATTCAAGCATAGATTTCAATCTTCAGAATTTCTCCATAGAATGCTGGTATTATTCAAATATCGATCCAAGGACCATGAGTGACCTTGGTATGCATATACTCGATTATCAATATCCGGCGCCGGGAATTCGGAACGGTTATGGAGTATACATCAACCCGGACGGGAACGTAGAGTTTACCATGTCATCGACCGATGGCTGGTCGTGGTACGAGACGATTTCGAACACCATAGTTCAAGCTCAAAAGTGGTACCATATTGTGGCCACCTATAACGGCTTTGAATCAAGGGTTTATATAAACGGCACTCTGGAAAGTACCCTTTCTCATCCCGGGGGCTATGCGGCTCCGGGCCTTGATGCGCGTATTGGATGCCAACGGCTTCAGGACGGAACGATACGGACGTTTGTCAATGGTAGAATAGACGAACTCAAGCTGTACGATCACGCGCTGGCCTCCGACACGGTTCTGGCACATTATAATAGCGTTGATTCTGTTTTTTAATTGAACGTGGATTGAAAGACCCCGCAGGGAAGCTGCGGGGAATCATCAATTTACAAACGAGATATTTGCCGGTGAGCTGCGCAAGAATGGCGGCAGGGTAACTTCGAGTCAACGAATTGTGCCCCGCCGCCATATCGGTTTTTTACCGGGAAAAAGTGTGCATGTTTTGGCCTTGCAATTTATCCGCGCCATAGCGAATTCCCGCGTTTGCCTTGAACATCAGCGGAATCCCTCCCGTTAGCTTAAGCAGAATTGAAAAGTAGCCGAAAACAATGTAGATCCCGAGCTGCTCGTTGGACAATCCGACCTGCCTGAACATGAGGGCAAGAAGGGCTTCACGTACCCCGATTCCGTTCGGCGCAAGAGGAAGGGCGGCACAGAGGATCTCGATGATGGGTAAATACAAGAGCGATTCGGCCAGGAGAATTTTACCGGAAATCCCGTAAATCACCAAACACCCGGCGCCGGTAATCATGACTTGCATGAACAGGGTAAGGAAGAAAACGAAAATGAGGGTACTGCTCTTTCCGCGGTATTTATAAACGGCTTCCCGGATATTTTCAATTGCCGCGAGGAAGCGATGGGGCAGAAGTTTTCTAAAAAGGATACGAAATAACCCTGTGAACCGCTTTGAGAATGAAAGAACAACCAGAAGGAACAAGACAACGTATGCGGACACAATCGATTCGAAAAAACCCGGCGGCAATGTGCTATGCTCTATGTGAATTAAACCATACGTTGACAGAACCGCCAAGGTGAGCAGGCCGAGCACGCCGGAAATCCAGGAGGATGCCCAGCTGACGGAATAATCAATGCTCTTTGCCAATATAAAAGCGCGAATCACATTCTGTGCGGCGGAAGTGGGAAGTACTATCGAATAGTAAAGGCCGATAAAATGCGCCTTCAGCGTCGTTGCAAGGGCAAGCGTGGAGGCAAATGGCCTCATGAGAAACCACCAGCGGATACCTTGCAGAAACATGCTGATAACAATGATCGCGGAGAGGAGCGGAAGGGTCCACCATGCGGTTGACGCCAAAGCATGGGCCAGTTGCCTGTAATTGATTTTAGAGAAAATCCAAACGATCGGAACAAGGGCGAGCATCAGGCGGAGTGTTTTGAAAACTGCTGTTTTGGAGAAGCTTCGGGGGTTCAAATTATGTATATTTTGAAAAGTGTTTCCGCGATGTGATCGCGGCTTCGCCGGTCGAACAATTGGGAAAGCCGGCGATCCTCTTGCTTTCAAATATACTCATTTCTGGTGTTTGCTTTCAAATGTAATTGTACGTGGTTGTCTGCCGGAGAAGGAAAAAAGATGTCGTATTCCGATTATTACAAGAGCAGAAAGGTGAGCGAACCGGGAAAATGGCTCAACAGGTACTTTGCCGCCCTCATTGTTGACGAAGTCCGGCGTCATTGCAAGGAAGGAGATTCGGTGATCGAAATCGGGCCCGGAGAGGGGCGGGTAGCCGATCTGCTCAAGGTGTTTACAAAATATTGTGTTTATGAAGCAAGCCCGGCAATGGCGGCCGAGCTCAAGGAAAGGGGAATTTCTGTTCACCAGGGAATAGCGCCTCCGCTCGTTGAAAATGACGCATCCCAGCATATGGTAATCGCCACGCATGTTGTGGAACATATGCCCGATTACCTGACAGCACAACGGCTTTTCCAGGAAACCAATCGGGTACTTGTTCCCGGCGGGGTATTTATCGTCGTCTCTCCCGACTTCAATGACATGGGAAAACTCTTCTTCGACGTGGATTATTCCCATAATTTCATCACGACGGCCAACAGGCTGGCCCAACTTGCAAAGGACTCCGGGTTTAACGTTGCCGGGAGAAAATTCCTGTACGGCTCGCTGGAATTCTGGCCTGGAATCGTGTTTAATCTGACAGTCAAACTCCTGTTCTTATTCTTGCGTTTCGTCAAGGACAATTTCTGCTTTGAGGACCAGGGGATATTCAAGCTAGAACATCTGTTTTCCAGGGCAGTTTACATGGTTTTCAAAAAACCGAAATGACCGGCATCCGCAAAGTAGCTTGTAATTTTCCCTTCAATCTGCTATTTTTCTCTCTCCCTAACCTGTCCATTTTCCCTTCTCATCATTTTAAAAAGGAGCATGTACCGTGGCTAAATTAGTAGGAAAAGCCGTTATCGCACAGGGCGGCGGCCCGACAGCCGTCATCAACCAAAGCCTCGTGGGTGCTGTTCTGCAGGCAAGAAAATATACGTGCATCGAAAACATCTATGGCGCGCTCCACGGCGTTTCGGGCATCGTGAAAGAGGATTTCCTCGACCTTACTCAGGCAACGACGCATAACCTGGAAAAAGTCGCCTCGTCGCCCTCGTCCGCAATGTGTTCCACCCGCGACAAGCCCGATGCCGAATATTGCACCAAGATATTCAAGGTGCTCAAGGCGCATAACGTAAGGTATTTCTACTATGTCGGGGGGAACGATTCGGCAGACACCTGCAAGATCGTCAATGAAAACGCTAAAATGGCCGGGTACGAATTGCGCGTGGTGCATATACCAAAAACCATAGACAACGATTTGCGCGTCACCGACCATTGCCCCGGTTTCGGGTCGGCAGGCAGGTTTGTGAGTCTTGCGTTTGCCGGGCTCAACCTTGACAACCGCAGCCTTCCCGGCGTCTATATCGCCGTGATCATGGGCCGACACGCGGGGTTCCTTACCGCGGCGTCCATTTTCGCCAAGAAATACCCGGACGACGGCCCGCATTGTATTTATCTGCCCGAAAAGGCATTTGACAAAGACAAGTTCCTCGGCGACGTGGACAAATTCTACAAAAAGTATGGCAGGTGCATCATCGCCGTTTCCGAAGGCGTTTCCGATAAGGACGGCACCCCGATCATTGCCTCCCTCAATAAAAACAGCGAGAAGGACGCGCACGGGAACGTGCAGCTCTCCGGGACAGGCGCGCTCGGCGACGCGCTTGCCGGACTCGTAAAGGAAAAGCTCAAAATCAAGCGCGTGCGCTGCGACACCTTCGGCTACCTCCAGCGGAGTTTCCTCAGCGTGGTTTCTGAAATCGACGCGCAGGAGGCCCGCGAGGTGGGCGAGAAGGCCGTGCAGTTTTCGGTGTGGGCCGACATCGACGGCAGCGTTGCCATCCGCAGGACCGGCGATTATTCGGTGGAATATTTTCTCACCCCGCTCGAAACGGTCGCAAAAGACTCAAAGCACATGCCTGATGAATATATCGACGCGGCAAACTCGACCGTCACCGAGGCGTATAAAGATTATGCGCGGCCGCTCATCGGGACCATGCCCGAGTACGAGCGCATCTCCGCGCCTCTGGTGAGCAAATTGCTGGCATGAGTTCAGTCCGGTTCATGCCGAAGGTTCTGCAAATGCCCGGGGCGCATTTTCCGTGCTCCGGGCATGTTTTATCCCGCCGGCCGACAGGAAGTGCGAAGTGAGATTTTTCAGCGATTTGCATAACAGTATTTTTTCAGCCCGCTTCTACGAGACTGTATCCGAAAAGTCCCCAGGAGAAACGCTGCGGTTCATTGTCCTTGCCTGCGTCCTCACCGCCGTGGTTTCGGGCGCGGCCCACACCTGGTATTCATTTGACAGGAAAACAGGGATTGCCGTCCAGGTATCTGCCCTAATGAGCGGGATGGAATTTAAAAACGGCGCCCTTGATCCGCATATCGCCATGCCGTACATGCCGGGCGCGGCTCACCTTGAAAAACTCCTCAATACGATTTTCTGCGTTCCGCGTTTTTTCACGGCGCTGCCGGATTCTTATTTTATCGTTGACACGTCGGAGAACGCCCTTGCGCGAAAAAGCCCGCTCACGCAGATTCTCATGGGAAGGCGCAACCTGTACGTCAATCCGGGGACGCCGGTGAAGTTTGTCGTACCGTATTCCCTGTTCTTGCGGGGCAGTGATCTTGTGGTGACGGAACAATCGGTAGGTGTCCTGCTAAAAAAAAACCTTTTCGTGGTGGCGTCAAATTTTTTCATGGAGACAGGGCTCGTCAATACCTTTGTTTTTCTCCTGAGTATTGTCTTTCTCACTTTTGCGGCATATATTTTTAGACTCGAACGCGCGAGAAAGTTCGGGAATTTTCTAAAAATAGCGTGCTTTGCCGCATCACCGGTGTATGCGGGGACAAATATAGTCGCGTTTTCGGGGACGACGTTTCCCTGGACGTGGCACATTTTGATTCTTGCCGCAACGTTTGTCATGTTCCGCGGGGTTCAGGCTTCGCAAAAGAATCCGGGCCAACCCTCCATACAAGAATAAGAAGAACCACCATGCTCCTTGGAATACAGCAGAACAAAGGCGATCCCAACAGGCTCGACGGCCGTCTTACCGTATATGCAATGCTCGATATTGACCCGTCAGATCTTCTTTCAATGAAACACCCCATTGCGTCCATGGTCAACAACGGCCTGCTGGTTGCCCAGGGCAATTACCGCGAGCAGAACAACCTGAAGGACTTCCTCAAGTCCGAAATGGGGCTGTCGCTGGAAGACGGGCTGGAGGATTTTCTGGACAAGCTCGGCGGCCTGGAATCCGCGCTCGATCCGGAAAAACTGCGCGAGCGGATAGAGAACATTGACGAAATGGAAGATTTTATTCCCACGCCGGCGAAAATAGTCCCCTTTTCCTCTGAAGCGGACGTGCTTGCACAGGAGGGCGACGTGTATTTTGCCGGGACGTTCAAGAATGTCGGCAACGCAATATTAAGCGTGAATTCCCTTCCCATCCTTTACCAGGCGCGGTTCAGGGAACAGGAAATCCACAAGGTGCGTAACGAAATAGAACAGCTTATTGCGCAGATAGAAAATAACGCGCCACTTCGCGAGCAGTCATTGTCCTCCGACGTGAAGGTGGAGGAAAAAATCCTCAAGGAATTCATCCCCAACATGCTGTACTGCCGCAAGGAAAAAAAGGTTTTCAGCGCTGCCGAAAAGCAGTTCAGGGGTTTCCTTAAAGCCTACCGCAATGCCGAAGACGTCGATGCAATCGTGTCTATAATTGCCGACGAGCACGAGCTTACCGCAAAACATTTCAAGCTCCTCGAGCTCTATGCAAAAAAAATAGCGCGGGTATGGGAAGAAAAATTTGCAGAAGCTGAAAAACTGCAGAACGACATCGCCGCGCTCAAGCGCGAGTGAAGCTCGGTGCGGCACACCCAGCACTGCTTTTTCCGTATACCGGCCTAAACCATCACCCTGATACAAGACATTTCAATGGCTAAAATCCTTCTACGGCTTCAGAAATCCCTGGCATGCGCGTTTTTTTTATGCGTCCTGTCTTATGCCGGCATTCTCGACATGTCCCCGCAGGGGGCAGTGAGCGATTTTGCCTCGGTGCTGCCGCAGCCGGCAAAGGACTCGATCGCCTACCTTTCGCAATCGGTTCTTGATAAAACCGGCGTGTCGCTCGTCCTTGTCACGGTGGGCGATCTCGAAGGCGCGGACATCAACGATATCGCGACCCGGCTCTACGAGAAATGGGGGATAGGAAAAAAGGGGAAGGACGAGGGAGCGCTGGTGCTGCTTTCGGTCAAAGACAGGCAGCTGCGGATTGAAACCGGCTACGGATCGGAGGGCTATATCACCGACGCGCAGGCGAGCCGCATCATCCGCGACATCGCTGCTCCTGATTTGTCAATGGGACGCTGGGGGCCGGGGCTTAAAAACACCATGCTTTCACTTGCAGGGCTTGTCGCCGGGGCCTACCATATGCCGCTTGGCACTATTATCAGCTGGGACGTTGCCGACAACGCATTGCCCGTTCAAAAACCTGTCAAAATAAATTTTCTTTCGGTATTATTAATCTTACTCCTCGTATTATTTTTATTATGCACAAGGACCGGGCGCTCGCTTTTGTTTTTCATGATGCTTTCGTCGCTTTCGTCAGGCAGATCTTCGGGCGGGTTCGGGGGCGGTTTTGGCGGCCGGAGCGGCGGGGGCTTTGGCGGTTTTGGCGGGGGCATGAGCGGCGGCGGCGGCGCAACAGGAAGGTTTTGAGGAAAAGACGTGGGCTCTGTAAAAAACCCCAATGACATCGTCGATCGCTACGTCGCCGACTATCGCGGCGCGTTCGGCGACAACCTTGCAAGCGTCATCATGTACGGCAGCGCGGTCACGCACGAATACCGGCCGCGGCATTCGGACATCAACACCGCCATCGTGCTTTGCACCTGCGAAATCTCCGATCTTGCCAAAAGCCTCGGCATCGCGAGAAAATGGCTTGCCAAAAAGGTGGCCGTTCCTTTTTTTATGACAAAAGAATATATCGGTTCGTCACTGGATTCCTACCCCATAGAGTTCATCGACATGCGCTCGAACTACAAAGTGCTTTTCGGCGACGATGTGCTTGCGCGGCTCGACATTAAAAAGGAGCACGTGCGCCTGCAATGCGAGCGGGAACTGCGCGGCATCGCCCTGCACCTCCGCCGCGAATACGTGAGGACCAACGGCGGGCGCACGGCGCTTTCCATGTTGCTTGGCGCATCGGTCAAACGCCTGCTCCCCATTTTCAAGGCGCTCCTTGTCATCAACGACCGTCAGATCCCGAAGCTTAAAAGCGACATCATCATGGCCGTTGAGGATCAGTACAATCTGGGGGTGTCGGTGTTTACCGAGCTGTTTGGCCCTGTCTCAAGGCCCCGGGGCGCACGGCCGTATGGCGAGCTGTTTACGACCTATGCGAAAACAATAGATTCACTTATAGCAACAGTCAACGCAACCAGTTACGAAAGGGCGTAAACCATGAAGCCTCTGCCGATTATCCTTATCGTACTTTTAGTGATTGTCGTTATTGCGGCCTCAGTCTGGTCGTGGTATAAACGGTCCTACGACACCATCGTAAAACTCGACGAGGGCGCCAAGGCGGCATGGGCCACGGTAGAGAGCCAACTGCAGCGGCGGTACGATCTTGTCCCCAACCTTGTCGCCACGGTCAAGGGCTATGCCCAGCACGAGGAAAAGGTCCTTACCGAAGTCACGGATGCGCGAGCCCGCGTGGGTTCGGCCGCGACCATCAACGACAAAATAAGCGCTAACGGCGAACTTACCTCGGCCCTGGGCCGGCTGCTCGTTGTCGCGGAAAATTATCCCAATCTCAAGGCCAATGACAATTTCCGCGACCTGCAGGCCCAGCTGGAAGGCACCGAAAACAGGATAGCAACGGAGCGCAGGCGGTACAACGAGGCGGTGCAGTCGTACAACCAGTGTATCCGGGGCCTTCTGGAGCAGTTCGTGGCGCGGAGCATGAAGCTGACGGTGCGGCAGCCCTACGAGGCGGACAAGGCCGCGCAAAAAGCTCCCGAGGTGAAATTTTAACACAGCGGAAAATAGGACAGGATACCATGTTTTTCGGTAAACGGAAAAAATCGGACGAGATACAGGGCGATCTGTTTTTGATGGCCCGCATCGTGGAGCACACGCCCATCAATATTGTCGTCACGAAAACCGACGGCGGTATCCTGTATGTCAACAGCTGCGCCGAGCGCGATTTGAAATTCCCGCGCGATACGCTGGGCAGCGTTTCCGTCGAAGCGCTTATTTCAGACACGGGCGACGGCATTTCGTGGAAGGACCTGCGCGAGCGCCTCGATCGCGACAAATCGTGCGAGGCAAAGGCCACCCTCATCAGCAAGGGCGGCAACGAAATCCTGTGCACCCTGTTTGCCTTTTCCATCGTTGAGACGGCCCATAACGAGAACATCTTTGTTCTTCAATTCAAGGACATCACCGGCGAAATGAAGGGCGTGGACCAGATCGAACGGAAAAACATCGAGATGGCCAAGATCAACACCGAGCTCATACGCTCCAACGCGGAGCTCAAACGCATCAGCGAGCTCAAGTCGAATTTCCTGAGCATTGCGTCGCACGAGCTCAAGACGCCGCTCACGTCCATCAAGGGATATTCGGACATCATCATGGACACCATGAAGGAAAAGCTCGATCCGGGTGTCTTCCGGATGATCGAGAGCATCAACCGCGCGGCCGACCGCCTTCACCGGGTGGTCAACAGCATCCTCGATGTCACGCGCATCGAACAGAAACGGCTCCGGCTCAAGCCCGAGCGCCTCGATATGGCCGCGCTCGCGCGCGAATGCATCGAAGAGCTCTCGCAGTTTTCCGTGAAGAGAAACATCCGGTTCGAATGCGCGGTGCAGGAAAACCTTCCCCCGTTCCTCGCCGATGCCATGCGGATGCAGCAGGTGTTCACCAACCTCTTCACCAATGCGCTGAAATTCTCCCCCGACAATTCCGTTGTCCAGGTACGGATCGGCCTGCTCACCCCGTCGGAATTCCACATCGTCATCAAGGACCAGGGGATAGGGATCGAGAGCGGGGAGCAGAAAAAGGTATTCGAACCGTTTTACGAGGTTGGCAACATGAACCGCCACAGCACCGACTTTTCAAAATTCATGGGGGGCGGCACGGGCCTGGGCTTGTCCATTGTAAAGGGCATCGTGGAACGCCACGGCGGCAGGATATGGGTGGAAAGCGAAGGCCCGTCGGACGAAAATAAATATCCGGGCAGCGAATTCCACATCGTTATCCCTGTCGAGGCCAAAACAGAATGGGACGATGATGAGACGCGCACCATAAGGCTCGCCGAGCTCCGGGAGGATGCGATAAGGGAACGTGACTCCGCAGAGGAAAACGTGGAGAAAAAACCCGTCATCCTGTTTATCGACAGCGACCGCGAGGCCATCGAAATATCAAAAATGGTCCTTGAAAACGCCTTCGACATCATGGTCGCCGAGACAGGGGAGATAGGGCTCAACATGGCATTTGAACACCTTCCGTCGGTTGTCCTCGTGGATTCGTACCTGCCCGGCATGGACGGCTACCGGGTATGCAGGATCCTGCGCAGCCAGGAGGAGACAAAAAATATTCCAGTGGCGTTTTTCTCCGCCGGTTCGCAGAGCGGCGAGATTCAGAAGTGTTTTGCCTCCGGCGCCGACGATTTCATCGTAAAGCCGTTTTCGGGAAAAGAGCTTGTCGAAAAGATCTGGCGCTTGCTCATGAAGAAGAAGGAATTGCAGAATTACAAATAGGCAGTAACGCCGTGCCGCAGCAATAAAAAAGGAATGGAGATTCTCTCCATTCCTTTTTTATTTTCCAGCAAGAAAATTCGTTACTTTGTCTGGCGTTCCACGGTTTCACGGTCAACGTTTTCACGGAGCGCGTCGGCAAAAGATCGGTCGAGCTTGATGGGATCGGCATTGGGGTTGTCCGCGTCGATGATATACACCGGCGTCGGGTTGTCGAGATACCCGATAACTTCCGCATCGTCAAACACAAAGGTCTTGCTCTTGCCGGTGGTGACAACGAGGCGCTTTTCCACCCATCCGCCTTCGCCGTCCGCTTTCTGTATCTTGTAGTGGTTTCTGCCGGTCGTAAGAATCAGAAGACGATCGCTCGTCCCGACCGTGAACAAGGGTTTTTCGTAAAGGTCGCGCGTTTCATTTTTGAAGACACCGACATCGTTTCCGGTTGGTGTCACATATTTATCGTTGTTCTTCTGCGCGAACACAAACCCTGCAATGATTACCATCCAGAGAACCGTCATAATTTTTAATCGCATAACCATCTCCTTTTGTACGATTGGATTTAGATCCTTTCATCCGTAATTATAAATGATTCAAGCCGTAAAAGCAAGAAGGAAAACATCATGGTTCGATCCTCATTACCTCCTTCTGCGCAGTTACGATCCGCAATATGAAAAATCCATATCGCGCGCGGCCTTCACCTCGTCAAGACGCCCCACGGGTGTGGAATGCGGAGCATCGTGAAGCAGGGCCGGATTGGTCACGGCTTCCCGCGCAATTGTTTTCATGGCCGCGACAAAAGCGTCAAGCGTTTCCTTGCTTTCCGTTTCAGTCGGCTCGATCATGATGCTTTCTTTAACAATAAGCGGGAAATACACCGTGGGCGGATGGAACCCCAGATCAATGAGCCGCTTTGCTATGTCGAGCGCGCCCACGCCCTGCTCACGCTGCCTGCCTGCCGAAAGCACGCATTCGTGCATGCATGTTTTCGGATAGGGCACCTCATAGCAGTCTTTCAATGAATTCATGATGTAATTCGCATTTAAAACGGCATTGTCGCTCACCTCGACCAGCCCTTCGCCGCCCAGCAGGAGAATGTAGGCATAGGCCTTGAGGCACACGCCGAAGTTGCCGTAAAACGGGGCGATATAGCCGATTGATTTAGGGTAATTATAATTGAGCGAATACGTGTTGTCGGGCCGCTTGACAATCCGTGAAACCGGCAGGAATTCCTCGAGGCGCTTATTGACGCCCACCGGGCCCGCGCCCGGCCCGCCGCCGCCGTGAGGGGTGCCGAAGGTCTTGTGCAGGTTAAGGTGCACGATGTCGAACAGCGCGTCGCCGGGCCTGAATTTGCCCAGGATCGCATTGAGGTTGGCCCCGTCGTAGTAGAGCAGTGCGTCGTGCTTATGGGCGCATTGCGCTATTCTGTCTATCCGGGAGTTGAAAATGCCGAGCGTGTTGGGGTTGGTCATCATGATGGCGGCGGTGTGCGGGCCTGTCATGGCCTCGAGCGTGGCAACGTCAATCATCCCGGTTTCCGGATTGGTGGGGACCGGCCGTACCTCGTAGCCCGCGATTGCGGCGCTGGAGGGGTTCGTGCCGTGCGCTTCGTCCGGGATCAAAACTTCATTTTTTTTATTTCCCCTGTCCTTGTGATACGCCGCAACGAGCATCATGCCGGTGAGTTCGCCGTGCGCGCCGGCCATGGGCTGAAGGGTGAATGCGTCCATGCCGGTAATTTCACAGAGCTGGCGTTCCAGTTCGTAAAGCACGGCAAGCGCGCCCTGCGTAAGCATGCCCCCGCGCCGCAATTGGGGAAGCAAGGGATGGAGGCCGGCAAATCCCTCAAGCCGGCTTATTGTTTCGCAGATTTTAGGGTTGTATTTCATGGTACAGGAACCGAGCGGGTAAAAATTGGTGTCAACGCCGAAATTCATGCGCGACAAAGCAGTAAAATGGCGCACCACGTCGAGCTCGGAAAGTTCGCACAATTCCGCGTCCTGTTTTCTTCGGTATTGTGCGTCTATTTCGACTGACGCGGGAACGTCGAGTCCCGGAAGGGAAACGCCTTTTCTTTTCTTAACGGATTTTTTGAAAATAACATCCATGGTTTTTCCTGAAACCTTTACCCGTATAGTCGTTATATCCGGAGCAATGGTTCACGACCAGTTGCGTCTTACACGTTCTTTAAAACATGCTCCAGTGTTTCGGCAAAAGAGCCGATTTCATATTTCGTGCGTTTTTCCGTTACCGCGACAAGCAGGTAGTTTTCCATCCCCGGATAATACCTTCCGAGGGGAAAGCCCGGAGCAAAACCCTGCTCTATCATTTTTCCCGCAGCTTCAGCAGCGTCAATAGGCAGCAGGACCGTGAATTCGTTGAAGGTGGGGCTGGATTCCATAACCTTTACATCCGGAATCGCCTTGACCCGCTCTTTTGCATAATGCGCCTTGTTAAGGCACAGCGTGGCCACTTTTTTAAGGCCTTCCTTGCCGAGAAGGCTCAGGTACGCATGTGCGCGAAGGGCGCACAGCGCTTCGTTTGTGCAGATGTTGGACGTGGCCTTTTCCCGTCTAATGTGCTGCTCCCGTGCCTGGAGGGTAAGCACAAATCCCTGCCTGCCTTGTGCATCGGTCGTCCTTCCTACCAGCCTTCCGGGCATTTTGCGAACGAGTTTTTTTGACGTTGCCATGAACCCGAGGTACGGCCCGCCGAAGGAAAGCGGCAGGCCCAGCGATTGGCCTTCACCGGTGGCAATGTCCACGCCGATCTCGCCGGGCGGTTTGAGCAGGGCCATGGCAATCGGGTATACGGACTGGATGACAAGAATGCCCTTGGCATGGCACGTGGCGACGATGTCGCTGTGGTCGTCGATTACGCCGAAGAAATTCGGGTTCTGAAGAATCACGGCCGCAGTCCTGTCGTCGAGCGCGGCAAAGACCTTTTCCCGGTCGCTCTGGCCGTGGGACACGGGTATTTCGTGGAAATCAATTGACAGGTTGGCGGTATAGGTATAGAGCATTTTTCGGTAAATGGGGTTGACGCCGCCGTCCACAATGACCCTGGGCCGCTGTGTCGCGCGTATCGCCATCTGGCACGCCTCATAGAGCGCGGTGCCGCCGTCGTAGAGCGAGGCGTTCGACACTTCCATGGCGGTGAGGCGGCAGATGTCGGTCTGGTATTCGTAAATCGCCTGGAGCGTGCCCTGCGACAGTTCGGGCTGATAGGGGGTATAGGCGGTGTAGAATTCGCTCCGGCCCGCAAGCGCGTCAACCGCGGCAGGGATGAAATGCTCGTAAAACCCGCCGCCCATGAAATTGATAAGATGGGAATAGTTCTGCGAGGCAAGCCCGCTCAGCATGGTATAAACTTCAAGCTCCGACTTTCCCGCGTGAAGGGAAAAGGATTTTGGCGCAAGATTTTCCGGGATGTCGGAAAAGAGCTCCTTGATGGAAGATGCGCCGCAGACCTTGAGCATTTCCCGCTGCTGGGCGACGGTGTTTGCGATGTAACTCACTTTTCAGACTCCACAAACGCGTCGTATGCCGCCGCATCCATGAGGCCGGAAACATCCGCCGCGTCAAAGTTTTTGATTGAAAACAACCAGCCGCGCTGGTACGGGTCCTTATTGATTACTTCGGGCGCGGTTTCGAGGGAAGTGTTTACCTCTGCGATTTCGCCCGAAACAGGGGCGTAAATATCGCTCGCCGCCTTTACCGATTCAATCACCGAGCAGCTCTCCGCCTTGTTTACTTTCTTTCCTATGGCGGGCAGCTCAATAAAGGTGATGTCCCCAAGCGCTTCCTGCGCATGGCCGGAAATTCCGACAATGGCCTTTCCGCCTTCGATTTTGACCCATTCATGGGTTTTGGTGAATTTTCTGTCGCCGGGTGACGGTGATTTTGACATGTCTTATGCTCCTTGAGGGTAGTGTTCGATATTACCGTAAAAAGTCCGACAGTTTTTTTCTTGCTGTGGCCTGTTTGTAAAACGGCATTTCCGTGACAGTTCCTGATAATCGGGCCTTGCCGGTATTGATAACGAGCCTTGTCCCGATGCCGCTATGCTCTTTTTTAACATATCCCATGGCAATGGCGCAGCCAAGGGAGGGGGAGAAGCTGCCGCTTGACACGGTGCCGATTACAGCGCTGGCGGCGTCGCAAATCGAATCTCCATTCCTGGCTGCGCGTCTTCCTTCAATGAGGATGCCGCAAAGCGCGTCATGCGCGCAGCCGGGATCCAGCACAACGTGCGAACCGATGAATTGTTTGTCGGTGGCGATTGCACGCGCATACCCTGATTCTGCGGCGTTGCGGCTTTGGCCAAGTTCATGGCCGTAGAGGGGGTATCCCATTTCGAGCCGCAGGGTATCGCGCGAGCCTAGTCCTGCCGGTTTTGCTCCAAGAGAAAGGCAGTCGTCCCAGAAACTTTTTGTCTGTTTTTCGTCAAGGTAAATTTCAAAACCGATTTCTCCGGTATAGCCGGTACGGCTCAGAAGAACCTTTTTATTGTTATAGAAATTATGCATCCAGTGGTAATATTTCAAATCGTCAATCGGGTTCCGGAGAAGCTGTTTGATCAGCTTTACAGACAAAGGGCCCTGAAAATCAATTTTCCCGGTTTTCCGCGAAAGGTTTTTTATTGAAGTTCTGGGCGAAATGTTTGATTTAATCCATTCAAAATCATTGTCTTGAGTTGACGCGTTAACAACCATGAAAAAAATATTTTCCTCAAGCCTGTAAACAATCTGATCATCCTGCACTCCGCCATTCTGGTTGCAGATAAAACCATATCTGCATTGCCCGGATTTTATTAAAGCAACCGGACACGAAAGGATTTTATCCAAGTCCTGTGCCGCGTTTGGGCCGGCTATAAGGAATTCTCCCATATGGCAGGTGTCAAAAACGGTCGCCTTGCTCCGGGTAGCAAAATGCTCTGCCAGAATGCCCTCGTACTGGATGGGCATTTCATACCCGCCAAAGGGCGCCATTTTGGCATTAAGGGAAAGATGACTGTTGTAGAGAAAGGTTTTATTCATTCCGGCTTGCATGGATGGATGATGGAGAAAAGAATTTGCAACCAATAGAAAAAAATAAATCGAAACATGCCCGCCAAACCAAGGTTTTCTGAAAGAAAACACTTTTTTACCTGCACTGTTGCACCGCGCGTGGCGCAATTGCATTTTTAATGGTGAGAGGAGAAAGCCCGCCTTTGCAGGAGCAGTTTTAAGCGGGCGAGCGCTTCATCGAATGCCAAAGGGGTTAACTGGCAACCCCGGTACGGCACCGTTCTTTTCAAACCCTATCGGAACGGAAACGGCATGGGCGCTCGCCCGCATTTTTATCCAAAAATTCCAAGGAGTTTTATCTCGGTCAGTGCGGAGATGCCTTTTCCGCTGGCCCAGGCACAAACCAGTTGCATTGGATCTGTGCCGGAAAAAACGCCTTTTCCCGAAGCAAAAACACTGATGCCGCTTTCTTCCTGGCGCTCAAGCCGGAAATCGAGCGGGTCCTGAACAAACCGGATAACACTGTTTTCCATGCCTTTGCCAAAAAAACACCCTTTTTTAATTTCTTCCAGTTTCACCTCGTTTTCAAGACGCATTTCCGCCTGTACTGTCACCGGCCCAAGGCCCTCCGGAAACTTAAGGACGTCAATCCGGTATATTGTCCTATCAGTGAAAAGAAATACTATCGTCCACCTAAGGTCAGAAATGCCATCTGATCTGCATTTATAGACAAATTTATTTCCGGCAATCCTGGGCCTGACGATTTCGGATGACTCTTTCAACGCTTCGGGTATTATAATCTGGTTGTTTGCAAAGAGCGATAAGCCTGTTTTTTCCCTGCATGAAATGCGGAAAACAGGATGCGGGATTTCATGAGGAATGTTAGGTATCAGACAGATTACAGGGGGGGTGCCGAACATCCTGGCAAGATAGGACTGGCTTTTATTGCCGATGCTCCATTCAAACGTTTCGGCTGCTGAAAAAGCGTTAAAGGGGTTGTCGTGGATGCCTTCTGTTTTCTGCGCCAGAAGCCATGCGCCCCACAGGTATCCCAAGGCCATTGCATTTTGGCCGGTTTGCATGTGATGAAAAGATTTTTTAAGGGAGACAAAATATGAATGGGCAGCGCGCTTTGCAGTCGCTTTAAAAACATCAGGGCACCAGCCCGCATATAAAAGCCCTTCCAACAAAAAACAAAGCATGGCCTTGCCGCATGTGTCTGCCGGGGCGATAATGGCTGTATCATAGTTATTTACACAGAAAGAAAGAAACCTGGCAAGGTCGGCGCCATTATCTCGAAATTGATGGGATTGCGGATCTGCGCCGGTTAGTACGTCGAGCAGCGCTTTGTGCGCTTCTAAAAACAGGCCGGCGAAAAAATTGCAGGGCTTAGAGAGCAGGTCCGGAAGCAATGCTGCATTTTCTGCGCCTCCAGGGCGGATGACTGAATTTATAAATAATTGCAGGCTGGAAAAAGATTCCTGTTTAAGAGTAACCGGGGATTTTAAAAAAAGGTGGGGAAGCTGGGAAAAACCGTCATCAGGCAGTTGCTGAAGCTCAATGATAAAATACCGGTATGCCGACGAGTCCATTTATGTTGCTTTGTCAAGAGTAAATTATGGCTGATGTAATTTTGCTGGCCGTGCTCCGGTCTAAAAGGTAAGAAATAATTTCTACCGCAAACGGGACAGCTGTGCCTGCGCCCCTGCTGGTGATGATGTTGCCGTCCACGACCACGGGCTGATCAACGAATATGCCGCCTGCCAGCTTGTCTTCACATCCCGGAAAGCAAGTGACCTTTTTTCCTGCAAGAATACCGGCTTTTCCAAATACAACCGGGGCAGCGCAAATGGCCGCGCACAAAGAGCCGGCGCTGAATGATTTTTGAATGTATTCGAGGACAACAGGGGAGTTCAACAGGTTTTTATGGCCGGGCCCACCTGGAAGTATCACTGCGTCTGTAAGTATCTGATTTGATGAAAAGATCCTGTCAGTTTTTATCACGATATCATGGGATCCACGCACTTCCCGAGAAGATAGCCCAAAGATTGTTACATTTATGCCGGCCCGCCTGAGAAGGTCAACAGGCGTAACTGCCTCCACCTCTTCAAATCCGTCCGCAAGGATTATTGCCGCGTTTTTATTCATAAAAATCTCCTTTATAATAACGCTCAATTATGCATTTCGTGGTTAAAAATGAGTTTATTGCATAAAAACCCTTAAAATACAACTTACAAGATATACTTCGGGGTATTGAAAAACCAATTTATCTTGTTTAATTTTACATGGATTTCAGGCAAAATTATCGGTTTTCGGGTATATTTATCAATAGGGCAGGTAGGTCGAAAAATTATTCCTAACAAAAACCGATACTTATTCTTGCTTTGATTTTTGCAACCTACCTATATTAAGTCTATACAGGACTGGATCGCATAAGTTATTAAATTGCGGCCTTTTCTATCAAGGCATACTTAAATGGGGGCGTGGTAGGGCAAGGCAATATTTTACTTTTAGCCAGGAGTTTCCCTATGGTATGGCGTTTTAATGAAAAATCAACACGTTATTTCATGTTCTGGATAATGCTGATGTCCGGGGTGTTGTTTGCCGTTGACAGGTGCGATTTGACATTTACGGGCTGCCCGGAGACTTTTAACGGAGATACCATTGTCGTGCCGGACAATGTAGTGAAAATTTCCTCACTTGTCCATGCATGCAAGGCTTCGCAGACTATCCATACGGGCGGCACCGGTGGGGCTGCTTCAATTCTTTTCGTGATCGACAACTCCGGAAGCATGAAGGGAAACGGCGCCAGCGACCCCGCCGGGTCCCGGTGGACGGTCACAAAAGACCTGCTCGATACCATCCTTAAAGACCAGCCTCTTTCTGAGGTCGGCTTGATAGTCTTTCGTGAACATTTGTTTTTCGACACTTCCACGTCGCAATTTTATTATACCAAATATTTCAAGCCTCTCACGCCAGTGCTAGACAACGAACCATATCAGGCTTATCTTCCTTTCATGAAGCTGGACTCTACTTATGATGGAAAACAGGGCATTAACATTATGAAAGATATTCTTACCCAAGATACTACCGGTCAGGATCTGGTGTATCAACCGCTCTACAGGAATCTTCGGCCGAATACCGGTGGCGGTGAAACAAACATCAATGGAGCATTCATTGGGGCACAAGCGGCTTTCGCTAACGCAAAAAACCCCAAGGACCAGCAATATATAATTTTCCTTTCCGACGGGGCCCCGGCCGGAACGACACAGGCCGGCCATCCCAATGATTATTTTTCCACCCCGGCAGGCGTTGCCAACGTTCCCACCACATTTACCGTATTTTTCACCACAAATAATCAAGCGCCCCCCGTTCTTACTACCATGACCGATAATATAAAAATCAGCGGGTATTCCGCTTCCAATCCCAAAAGCGCGCTCTGGAACCTGCAGACAAGCTACTCCGCTCTCATGAGTTTGCTCATGCAGAACGTCATTTCGACAATCCTTCTTTCGGGTAACCCGACCAAAATGACCCTCAACAACAAGACGTCCACGATTTATATCGACAGTTCGTTTTTCTTCACGGACAGTTTTCCCCTTGTTAATGAAGTTTCGACCTTCAGCATGGGCATAACGTACCGGTATGCAAAGCCCCCGACCAATGTTTTGACAGATACGATTGTTCCTGTCACTTTTTATATTAAAAAAAGTTCGCAGGCCACCGGGTTGCCTCCGGGGGTTTCCGAGAACTGCACGCAAGGGATTCCCGGCAGCGTGCCGGTGGTTGCGACCCTGCTGGACACCAATCACGACGGATACCTTGACAGGATAGACCTTACATGGACCGACACATCCGCGATAAATTCCACCATGCCCACGGTGACGCAGTTCATCCAGACGTTGGTAATAACGACGCTGGACGGCAAGAAGGACACCCTCCACGCGGTAAGACTCGAACCGGACCTTGCCAATAAAACCATCCACGTCATTCTGCAGGAAAATACCGGTCCCACACTGGAAACTGGCTGGCAAAATGCCACCGTTGTCCTTACTCAAATACACATGACGGTGGCCGGGGGGCCATTTATCGTCGTCCGGGTTGATGACGGCGCCGCGCCGGTCATTAAAAGCATCTGCTTTGCGCCCACGTCAGCCGGAGACGAACTGCATGTGGTTTTCAGCGAACCTATTAACAGTCTCAATCCGCCACCCGACTTTACCTTAACTACCGGTAACGGCCTGTTCACTTTTACAAGTGGAAATCCGGTCCCAAGTGGTAATCCGACGGTCATTAAAAACAGCGACAACTTTGTTTATATTTTTCATGCGGGTACCCTCACGGGCCTCGAAAGCCTTGTTGAAGGCAGCAGGCCTGCCTTCCCACTTTCGTTATGCGGGAGCGCATCCATTGTAAAGGATTCCCGCGTCATCGGCAACCCTTTTACCCCCGGAAAAACCCTTGTTCCGGCAAACGGCACCAACTTGATTCAGGCGACGCGGATTGAGGTCTCCCTTATGCCGGCCATCATTGCGCATCTCTCTTCAGGAAAGGTAAAGGGCACCATTTCCATATTCGACGCGGTTGGTAACACTGTGGTTGGCGGCAGGTCGAAGGACACACTTGCGTGGGATGGGGACCATTCCAATCCAAAGTTGGTCTATTTATGGGACGGAAAAACCAATAAAGAATCCATGGCAGCTCCGGGCACCTATGCGGCGAGGCTTGTCATTGAAGACCGTGAACTGGGTAAAAAACAGAGCATTCGAATGACAATAGGCATCAAGGCGGTTTCGAAATAACGCGCGGCGAAAGAAATGCGGAGAAGTTACGGGACCATGATGCGATAGGTGGGCTGATGCACGGCCTGCGGCAGCAGTTGATGAAGGGCTGAAGATAATGCCAGGCCCGCATCTGCCTCCGCAGGCCTTATTTTTTTCGGGTTCGAGCCGTTTACAGAAACATAGATTGCAGCGCCTTGTGTTTGAGCAAAAGTAACTACAGCGGTTTTTATTCCTTTTGCACTTACCTGCAGAGTTTCGTTTGCCCAGAACGCCTTGATTGCCGGGTCCTCAGCGCCTGCAAGGGTTTCCCAGGCAATGCAATTGGGTGGTACGTTTGGAAATCCCGGAATAAAAGTCCACGAAACGGAGCGCTGACCGGCGGGCCTGCTCCAGGTACGGATGAGCCTTGCCAGATTCCCGAATTCTTTTTCCCGGTAATCAAAGCCGTGATTTTCTTCAGGGTATTCCCTGTGCTCAACGGTAACGCCGTTGTTCTCGAGCCATGCAACGAATTTCATTACCTCGGCAAAGGGGTAGATGCGGTCTTTCCCTGCATTGATGTTGAGCACCGGCCGCTGCATAAGGTTCTGGGGGTGGAGCTTTATGCCAAGTGAAAACAGCATACCGCCATACCCCGAAACCGCAAAAAAGCCGGCAAACGGCGAGCAAATTGTATTGGCGGCACAATAGCAGCCCGTTGCGCCGTCCGAAACGCCTGCCAGGAATATTTTATCCGGATTTATCGGGTAGCAAAGCGTCATGAACCTTACCGTCTGAAGCACCCGCGACATTCCGCCGGCGCTCCACCACGGCGTTTCCATGTTTGCCGAAGGGCTTGCTAAAAACAGGTTGAACGTATCGCCAAGCCTGGAAAGCATGTCGTAGGCTAGTTCCCCCTTTGTGGTTTTTGCCGTGCTCGTTCCTCCGTGCAGGTAGACAATAAGCGGATACAGGGTGTCGCGGCGGATTTTTGCGGGGGTTTTCCAGCCAAGGGTGTAGCTCGATTGGAAAGAGTCTGTCAGGATTGCCGTAAACGCTCCGCATGGGCCCTCGTGCGCTTTTTTAGCGGCTTGCGCAAGTGAATCCAGCGCGGCCGCAATGCCTTTATATGATGTCAAGGAATCGGTAAGCGCAGGTGACGGGGTAACGAACCATCTGGCAAACTGATCAGCCGCAACGGGCGGCATCGCGACCTGCTTCTGGCAGAAAAATAAAAAGACGAAACTTGCAAGAAAGAGGTATTTCATGGATGTATGAAAGTATTCCGGAAAGGAAAGAGGATACCAGTTACTGCTTTTCCGGTTGAACTCCGCGCTCAAAATCGGCCCTGGTGCGGTATATCGGAACAAAGGAATCGAAACCGATAATGGTGATGATTCCCATGATGTCTTCGTTGGCCCCGAACACTACCAGGCTTCCGCCTTTTTCCTTGAGACGGTTCTGGTAATTGAGCATGAGCGTCATTGCGCTCGAATCAAGATGAGTGGTTTTTGAAAGGTCGAGGGCTATTCTGGGCGCAGCCTGTTCTTTGATAGGCTCAAGCACGTTTCTGATTTCCGCCACGAATTTGATGACGAATTTTCCTTCGATGGCGACGATGTTCCACGAGTTCCATACTTCGCTGGAAACTTTAACCGGGGGTTGTTCCATAGATCGCTCTTTTTTGGAAAGTAATGTTGTCCGGATATCTGGGCAATGCCTGAAGCAGTGAATAAGTTAAAAACAAAGATATCCGGTCTGAAAGAGAAAATACATAATACAGGGATGCGGGCAAATCATTTTCAACGGCGGGCTTTGCTGCCGGCGTACAATTCGTATTCGTACAATCTGCATTCAATCGCGCCGCTGTAAAAAGGCGTTTTTCTTTTTGCTTTAAGCCCCACTTTTTTTACCAAATCGAAATTGCCGGAAAAGACATACCCGGTATAGCCGGCGCATTGCTGCTTGAAAAAATCCCCGATGCTCTTGTACACGGTCTGGAGTGCGAGAGGTTCGCCCATGCGGAAACCGTATTCGGGATTTATAAGCACGATGCCGTTCCCTTCGGGAATCGTTGTTTTTTCAAATTCGCATGCTGAAAATTCGATGGCACTTTCGACCCCGGCGGCTTTTGCGTTTTTCCGAGCATCAGCAACACTGCCCGGCACGATGTCCGTTGCAATGATTTTTGCCCCCGATGCGCGGCGCTCCGCCGACGTCATCCGCTCCCGCGCGGTCTGGTAGGCGCTTTTATCAAAGGGAACCAGGTGCATAAAGCCAAAGTTTGACCGGATGGTGCCTGGCTTTCTGTTAAGGGCGATAAAAGCGGCCTCTATGGCAAGCGTCCCGCTTCCGCACATGGGATTTATAAAATGCGAAGTCCCGTCCCAACCGGTTGCGCGTATCACGCCGCTCGCAAGTGTTTCCTGCATGGGCGCGCTGCCCGGCAGCAGGCGATAGCCGCGGTGCGAAAGCGATTCGCCGGACGTGTCGAGATACAGCGTGCACTTTTCGTCCTGCCAGTACAGATGGACAACAACGCCGTCACGCTGCGGCCCGCTGTTGCAGCGTTTGCCGGTTTTTTTTACGAGCCTGTCCACAATTGCGTCCTTGCATTTAAGGTTGGCAAAGCGCGTGTCGTTTATTGACGCGGTCTTGACGGTTGACGTCACCGCGAGCGTGGTATCGAGCGGGATAAGCCGTTCCCATTCAAGCGCGGTCACCGCGCTGTATAATTCGTCCGGTGATGTACAGATTGCGGTAAGCACCTCGAATAAAACATGGTGCGCGGTAGACAGCGAGAGATTAAGGAGCATGCAGTCATACAGGGAGCCGTGGGTCCTTATGCCGGTGTGATATTGACCGGTAACAGGCAAATTAAGCTCGAGCACTTCTCTGTACACGTACGGGGACAGGCCTTTTGGGCAGGTGATGAGAATTGCTGATTTGTCATGCTGAAAATCATTCGGGAGCATCTGATTTAAAACCTTTGTGATAGTGGACGAAGAATAAATGACAAAAATACATTCTCTCAGTCAGGCATGATTGCCTGTCTTATATAATATTCGAATCTTATTGCTGCCGGGCAAGCAGCGGGTGCCATGCTGGAATTGCAGAGCCGATAACCGGACGCCTGCCTTTGCGAAAGGTAATTAACGTAGCGCCTTTATCCTCTGTTGGGGAAAGCAGGCTGTCCGGGATTTCAAACCTTATACCGGACATGGATACTGTAGTGCGCCAGCAGTTTTCAACAAGGTTATTGTCTGATTTGATTACACTAAGTGTACATTCAGGCGAGGCAGAAAAAGAACTGTTCGAATTGATTGTAGAAAAGCCCGCGCCATATTCGTTAAGGAAAGAAACGAAGTCCGGGCACTTTTCTGCAACGCTGTCGCAGGAAAGCACGCTGATACCGGGCACGTTCTTTAATACAGGCTCAAGCGACTGGACCGTGTTGCACGGATCGCCGGACAACAGCACTGTTTCTAATTTTGTACCCGGAGACAGCCGCATCCACGGCGTAATTACGCGCGCAAACAAAGTCGGCGAAACAGTTTCTCCAAAACCTGCAAGCCAGATTTTACCGTTGGGCCAGCGGATGCCGGTAATGCCTGCTTTTTTTACCATGAAAAAAACTATTTGAGGTGCCGTGGTTTTGTACTGCCAGAATATCATGCCTGCAACCGTAAGAACAACTCCTGCGCCTGCAAGCAGCGCGTACCGTTTGAGAAGGCCGCTTTTTACCACGCAAAAGCCGGTAATAAATAAAGCATAGACGGCATAAACTGCCGGAAAAAAGCGGGGAATTTGTAAAGTAGACATCGGCATCAGTGAAACAAACCCTGCGCATTTAAGCATGAGCAGAATGCAGAATTCGGCGGCCTGCATACAGAAGGGAACAAGCGGCGGGATAAAAATCTGAAGAAAAAATCCTACGAGCGCAATCCACATGGAAAGCGACATAAGAAAAACCGCAAACAGGTTCACGACAATTCCGGAAATCGACAATGTACCGAAATGCCAGGCAAGGATTGGCACTGTAGCGCAAAAGGCGGCAATGGAAACGAGAAGCGCGGTGAGCAGGGGCGCGGCAAGTTTTTTAATAAGGGACGCCTGTCCCCCGTGAAAGTTGAAGAGCCCGGACAAAGTCGGATACATGGCCGCAAGCCCGAACGTGGCGCAAAATGACAATTGGTAACCTGGAGTAAAAAGGGAAAATGGTGAAAAAAGCAGCCAGACAATGCCGGCAATGCCTATCGAGTTTATGAGAAACGGTTTCCGCTGAAAAAGAAAAGATACCAAAACCACGCTCGTCATGATCACGGCGCGTGCCAGCGAGGGAATCGGGCCGATAAAGAGAAGATACGACCATATGCAGGTCAGGACAATAAAAAATTTCACCTCCCTGGCGACAGGAAATAACAGTAGGAATGCAAACAGGGCGGCCGAAAGGATGGCGACATTGAATCCGGAAAGCGCCAGAAGGTGGAAAATGCCGGCCTTGAAAAAAAGATCCTTGATGCTGTCGGTCAGATCACTTCGGTCATTTATGAACGACGCGACAAGGACGGCTCGCGCATCGCTGTTTTTCATTGACGATGCGGCCCTAACCACGGTGTTCCGCGCAAAAGAGGTGATGGCGCTCCATGGAGATTGGCTTTCCCTGCACTGCAGAATGGAATCGCAGTAAAACTTTCCCCATATGCCATTGGAAATAGAGAACAGGTATTCGTCGAATCCGCCGGGATTGGCCGCGGGCCGCGGAGGTGCAAAGCGTCCGGCCGCGACAATCTTTCCCGAAGCCGCAGGTTTCTGATCACAATAACATTGCACGCATTTCTTTTTAAGCACGCCGGGCTTTCCAAGAGAAAAAATCGAATCGCATCTGACCATGAACGCATAGCTGCCGAACGATTGCTCGGGCACGGAAATAATGGTGCCGGAAAGGCGGGCGTGCCTGTCTGTCCCCAGCAGCGAGTTTACAGCCGAATATTCTGTGCGCTGCTGGCAGAAGCCAAGGCAGACAAGTGCGGCCCCCGCAACGAAAAACCAGAGCATGCGAAAACGGACTGATGCACAAAAAAGCGCGCTCATCAGCGACAAAATGATTGCAACAAGCAGAGATTCATTATAGAATATCGAAGAAAAACTTATTAACGGAAGTAACAATGCACCGCCCGCGATTCCGGCAGACAATCCGAGCCAGCCGGTAAAACCGGGAAACCGCGCCCATTCCTTCAACAGCGGGAACCATGCAATAGCGTTTTTACATAATGTAGAGATGGATTTCAACATACCTGTGGTAATAAAATAAAACAAAGTCCTTGCGCTAATCCGAATAAAACTTTTCAACAATGAGCGGGCATGTCATGAGCGGTATTGCAACCAAAGACATTTGCATCCTTGTCGTTGACGACGAAAAAGAGATGCGCGAGATGATAGTCGAATATCTCGACGATGAGGGATATAAAACCCTCAGCGCCGAAAACGGCAGGGAAGCACTCGACAAATGCCTCCCGTACCACCATGTGGACCTTGTTATTTCCGACATCAATATGCCTGTCATGAAAGGCTTTGACCTCCTCAAGGAAGTGAGGGAGAAATATCCTTCTATAAAACGGGTGCTTATTACCGCCTATAACGTCGAAGACTATCTTGAACTTGCCCTGAAGCATGACGTGGGTAATATTTTCGTCAAATCAACGCCGTTCAATTTCCGCGAGCTCTCCCAGATTCTGGAAAAAACATTCGTCATAAAAAAAGGGAACAGGCTCGACGCCTACGCGAGCGAAATAATAAAACACCTTCCTGATGCGGAGAAGGCAAAAAAAGTAGAGCTCGTCCTCATTGAATTGCTCGCCAATGCGGTTTTTTACGGGATTCGGGGGGAAAAGGGGGACAATAAAGATGAGTGGGACTACGATTTTGAGCTCAGCGACTCCGAGGTGATATATGTCACGCTCCTTGCTGATTCGGAAAAATTCGGCATTTCGGTGCTCGACAAAGGTGGACGGCTCAAGAAGTCCGACGTTCTCTACTGGATCAACAGGCAGGTGACGCGCGATGATGCCGGCGTGCCCCTCGGCATATACGATACACACGGCCGGGGCTTTTACATCGCACGGGAATATATTGACCGGCTCATCATAAATATTGATGTCAATAAACGCACCGAGGTTATAATTATCAATTATTTCTCCGAACCTTATCGCGGCTACAAGCCCCTGCATATCAACGAAATATGATGTTGACTTCCCATATTACGCAAAAGTATGCCTCGTCCAGCCTTGTTGAATATCTTTCAAACCGGTTTACCTATCTTTCCCGGGAGGAATGGCGCGAGCGGATCATGGGACAGGAGGTTATTGTCAATGAAAAACCGGCACAGCCCGACATTGTCCTTGTCCTCGGCGATATTGTTTCCTACAATTTTCCCGAAATAAAAGAACCGGACGCGGACACGAATTATTCCATAGTTTACGAAGACGAGTGGCTGTTTGCCGTAAACAAACCGGGCAACCTGCTTGTGCACAAGGCCGGACGGTCCATCACCAAAAACCTCGCTTTTCTCCTGAGACACGCGTCGGGCAATCCGGCCTACGCCTCAGCGCATGCGGTAAGCAGGCTCGACAGGGAAACTTCGGGTATTGTGTTGTTTTCAAAAGACATGGAATGCCTTAAAAAACTCCACCGCGATTTTGCGGCAAAAACAGTGACTAAAGAATACCTTGCCGTGGTGCATAATGCTCCCAAAGAAAAGAAATGCACCGTAGATCTGGCCATTGGCCAGGAAGGCGCATCAACTGTCACTTACAAATTTTGCGTTGACCAGAACAACGGAAAAGAAGCAATTACCCATGTTGAGACGCTTTGCGTTTGTGAATCACATGCGCTGGTACGCGCAATGCCCGTTACAGGCCGAACGCACCAGGTGCGCATCCACCTTGCCGCGATCGGGTGCCCGGTGGTGGGGGACAAGCTGTACGGCATGGCGGAAAGCGATTACCTCGCCTGGCGCAATGATCCGCCGGGGCATACGTCATTGCTCGAGTTCCCGCGCCAGGCCCTGCATTGCCGCAGGCTGGGAATTGTTCACCCTGCTACAAAACAGGAAATGAATCTGGAAGCGCCGGTGCCGGAGGACATGAAGGGGTTGATAGGAAAATTGCAGTTGGAAGTTAAAAGTTGAAAGTGGGAGGGGTTGATTTTTAGTAGGGGGAAACTTCCCCCACCAGATTAGAAATAAAATCAAAAAATACAAACAAATTAATTAATCGTGCGCCATGACATTCAACGTCCCTCTTGCCAATAATGTCGCCTTGATTGCCCGGTCTGTCAACGTAACCCCGCCAATGCTCAGCGAGTCAATGGTGCCGGTGAGATAGACGTTTTTGGAGATTTCCTTATGCGAGAGCATTTTTTGCACCATGAGCTGTGCTTCGAGCAGGCGCTCGCGCAGGGGGAACTTGAGGTACGGCTGTACCTTGGCAAGAATGACGCCGTGAAAGAGCCAGTCTGCCGTGGAATGCAGGGCATTTTTCGTTGAGAGGTCGAAATCAAGGTCCTCTATTGACGCGGTGGAAGTGGCCTCATCGTATCTGATATGACCTATCACATAGACTTTTCCCCTGAATGAGCCGGTAAAATCAATGGCCACCACCGCATACCCTTCCAGTCCGTAAATGTTGACATCCTGGATGATCACTTCCTTGCCGCCCGTGGAAAACGCCCTGCCCAGAAGAAAGCTCTGGAGCATCTGGCTTGCGCTGGCATACGACAGCTCGGTATAGAGATTGATGACGAACGACGAGTCGAGTTTGCCCGGCACCACGAATTCGGGGAGCGAATCAGCCGGCTTAGCCTCGGGCTGGCTGCCGAAAAACGTTTCCGCAACGGATTTTATCCCCAGCGAGCCCTTGATGGTGCCGCTGCTGCCCTTGAGCTGCGTCATGTAGACGGACATGGGGGAGAGGCGCAGCCAGATGCTGTCGGGTGAGCTGGAAAGCAGGATGGGCGCCTGGATGCGGTACCAGAGGGGGTGGAGCATTTTTTTGATGTCAAGCATGCCGCTTACTGCTTTGTCAACCATATCGCCGAAGGATTCCTGCTGGGTGGAAAGGATGATGTCGACAACGGGTTTGATGGGGATGGTGATGAACCGTGCCTTGATCACCGGGTCGGATATCCATTCGTAGCCGTCCGAGCGGGTTATGGTGACCACTTTCCAGTCTTTCTGGATAAAAAATCGCGAGCGCAGCTTTATTGCGATTTCCGCCTCAACATCCTGATTTTCTGTATGGGAAAATCCCATGACGCCGATGGTGAACGAGAACTGGAGCCAGATTTTGAGCGGCACCCTGTACGACAGTTCGTTGCCTTCAAGGGCAATTCTTATCGAGTCGTTCTTCCATATTTTCATTTTGACAGGTTTCATGCCGCCGATGTCGAGTGTGTCGCATTCGTAAAGAAGCGCGGCAAGCTGCTCGTTGAGCACTTTTTCAATGTACCACGTTTTCAACTCTATGGGGACGTTGATGACGGACGGGACCGGGGTGAATGTCGCTGCGGGCTTGAGGCCTGAGGGCAATTCGGGCTTGGTCTGCACCCTGGGGGGCGTGCAGGCCGCGGCAAGCAGGAAAAAGACGATTATAGTGTAACGAAGGCGCATATCTTGTCAAATAGTTTCGGGTGTCAGGATTTTGCCGCTCCGAAGAATATAATAAGTTATGCGCCGGGAAAATAGAAGAAGGTAACAGGAAGTCTGGTTGGGCAGCGTGTTGATATAAAACCTGTGCGCCTGCCTTCGGCACCGGCAACTTTTTTGCCACCCTATGGAACGTAGTGACAATCTGCAATAGCACTCCTTCTGTCGCCCCTGGCGCGTCGAGAAACTACCGATTAGTAAACTTGAGCTAGTGACTCCGGTCGCGTAACTGTGACTGCAAAATTAATTCTTAGTGTTTATTGTTTTCATTTAGCTGCGGTTTGCGGGTGCGCCCAACGAAAGAATGACTCTTGCTGCAAATGGTACCCGGCCGCACCCATGAAGGGGTAGCGGAATACCGCTCAAGGCGGGATGAAGCGAGGGGGATGCTTCCCCCACAAGTAAAATTTATTTTAATTAGACTGGTATGCCAGTTACTTCTCCTTGCTTTACCATCAATCCCCACCTATTTTTTTTATTACAAAACACTACAATGAAATTCAGTCCGGAAAAGTATCAGTCTTGCGGTTAAGAAATGCAATGAAAATTAAGAGGAGCGATGTATGACCCCCCCTGTTCAGAAAAATTGGCAAAAGAAGTTTCTTCATGTATCGGTTTGCGCGCTGGCGCTGGCGGCAATACTGGCAATAATCGCCGCTCCGGCTTTTGCCGCCGGCGAATCAAGGGATTTCTTCAAAGTTGACATTAACAAGCAGAAAGCGAAAATAGACAAGGATTGCGGCGATGCGGAAGATTTTATTTCTCAAATAAAGCTTCAAAATGCAAGAAGCGTTATAGATCTTGCCGAATATGCGTTCAAGCAGATTAAAAACAGCCTTTCCCAGGAAGACGCCGTGGCTTTCCGGACAAAAATAGACAATGCCACAAGTTACCTTGCCGCAAAAGAAGATTCCCTTGTAAAACACGCCGTTGAAATACTGCATACCCAGGGCGTTGATCCCGCGCTCCAGTTTACACAGAACGACTTGAGAACATACGGTGTTTCGGATAAAAAGATACAGGCCGTGGAACAGACCATCCTTACCGAGGCCCCTGCAATCAAGCAGGCGCAGGAGCGGGACGCCATAGCGCGCACGCTCAAGGCGCTGGAAAGCGGGCAGCAGCCTGATCCGTCCACCGATCCCTATATTGTCAAGACGGCACAGCGGATCATCAAAGCGCGGGAAGACAGCCTGCGCAGCATCCAGGATACAAAGGCGCGCAAGGAAATGGAAGAAAAGGCAAAGGTGGAGCGCGCGCGCATGGAAAAAGAGCTTAAAGAAAAGAAGGTAGAGGAAGAACGCCAGGCAAAAACCAAGATTGAAGAGGAAAAGAAGCGCCGCGCCCTGGAAGAGGCGGAACGCGCGCGGGTAGCGGCGGCGCAAAAAGAAAAAGAGCGGCTGGAACGCGCGGAGCAGGACCGCCAGAAACTGCTTTTGGCGCAGCAGGAAAAAGCGCACAAAGACAGCATGGATGCGGTTGCAAAACAGCAGGTGGCCCAAGCCAAGGCCGAAGAGGAACGCAGGCGCCAGCAGGAGCAGCAGACTGCGCTCAAGGAAAAGGCACGCAAGGACAGCATCGATGCGGTTTCGAAGCGGCAGGAGCTGCGGGCTGCGCTTAAAGAAAAGGCGCGTAAAGACAGTTTGGATGCGGTTGCGAAACAGCAGGCGGCTCAAGCCAAGGCCGAAGAGGAACGCAGGCGCCAACAGGAGCAGAAGCTTGCACTTCAGGAAAAGGCGCGCAAAGATAGTATCGATGCACTCGCGAAGCGGCAGGAGGCGCAGGCAAAGTCCGAAGGGGACCGACGGAGGCAACAGCAGCAACAGGCCGCGCTTCAGGAACAGGCGCGCAAAGACAGTATCGATGTACTCGCGAAGCGGCAGGAGGCGCAGGCAAAGTCCGAAGGGGACCGACGGAGGCAACAGCAGCAACAGGCCGCGCTTCAGGAACAGGCGCGCAAAGACAGTATCGATGCACTCGCGAAGCGGCAGGAGGCGCAGGTAAAGGGGGAAGAGGAGCGCAGGCGGCAGCTTGATGAACAGCAGAAAGAAAAAGACAGGCTTGCCCGCGTAGAAGAGGAACGCCAGAAGCAGCAGCGGGCCGCGCTCCAGGAAAAGGCGCGCAAAGACAGCCTTGACGCGCTTGCCAAGGCGCAGGCAGGCCTGCAGGCAAGGCTCGAAGTTGATAGAAAGCACCACGAGGAACTGGTGCAGAAAGAAAAAGACAGGGTTACCCACAAAGAACAAGATCGTCAGCAACAGCAGCAGCAGGCTGCGTTTCAAGAAAAGTCGCGCAGAGACAGTCTTGACGCGCTGGCACTGGCAAAACGGCAGGAACAGCAGACAAAAGCTGAAGTAGAGCGCAGGCGCCAGCAGGAACAGCAGGCCGCGCTTCAGGAAAAGGCGCGCAAAGACAGCCTTGACGCGGTTGCAAAGCGGCAAGAGCAGACGGTAATGGCAGAAGCGGAGCGCAGGCGGCAGCAGCAACAGGCGGTGCTTCAGGAAAAGACGCGCAAAGACAGCCTTGACGCGGTTGCAAGGCGGCAGGAGCTGGCGGCAAAGGCGGAGGCAGATCGCCAGAAGCAGCAGCTTGCCCAGGAAGAAAAAGCAAGAAAGGAAACTACTGAGAAACAGAAACAGCAGGAGCTAGCAAAGGCTGCGCCGTCGCCAGCTGCGGGTACTTATGTGTCACAGCAGAGCGAAGAGGAAATGAGCAAGGAGGCGAAGGCTCAACATCAGGCTGCAACCAATGCGGTAACAGAATATCTTAAGACCATGAGGGACAACCAGAAAAAAGCACAGGAACAGGTGATGGAGTTGTATGACCTTTTGGATAAGAAGCAGGCATCAACCGCCTTGGGAAAATTCAAGGAGAATAGAAAATTTATTGCCCAGTATGTTGATGTGCAGGTCTTTAATACCCTGGAACAGAGCATTGCGCAGGCTGCCATGGAGGCGCAACCCAAAGCGGGTACAGCAGTCGCAAACAACGCCTCGCCGCAGGCGGAAAAGCCGGCGTCACGAGAGGATGAGTATATCGAGCGTATCAACGGCTTCATTAGGGACAACAAGGTGGAGGCAGCCTATGCGGAGTTCAAGCGCGTAGAAGGCCAGCTTCGGCACTACATGACGGGCAGCGATTTCAAACAGCTCAAGGGCATGGTGGAAAACGCATATAAAATCCGTAAAAAAGGCGGGAGCGCACCGTAAATATTCCTATTGAGGCTACGGTTGTCCTGGTTTGCGATCGCCCTTTTGCCGCAGGTTTATTAAACTTTTCTTTACTTCAATCCCATAGTCGATCGGCCTGCTTTCCTGCGCGCTGTCTTTGGCGAGCCAGACCTTGGCGCATCCGGCGGCGGTATCGCTCGCGGTGTCGAAAATGCAGATTGAGCGCGCAACTTCTTCAAAAGTCTCTCTGTAATCATCGGTAAGCCCCGGCAGGGTCCAGAAACTCAGGCGGCATTTGAGAGCGCCAAGATCGAAAACATATTCTATCATACTGAAATCCATGTTGTTGCTTTTTACCATGTAGTTCCAGATAATGAGCTCCTTGCCCGCGCCTTTGAAATAACCCGAACGTACCGGTGTCAGTTCGTTTTTACCTGCCCCCACAAGCAGCTTGAAATATGATTCCAGCGAGCTGTCGTATGCCTCGGCCATGCAGCGGACATAGGCGCGCTGGTTTTTATTTGATCCGAGAAAGAGCGCTTCCATGGAATTAGACTGGAGGGCCTTAAAGGTGCCCCTGAATGCAGGGGGAGCGGTTTTCGGACCGGTGCCCACATCCCATTCAGGCGGGAGCGCGAGCATGAATCCCGCGCTTTCGTTGACATAGACGCTGTTTTTCGGGTTGATGGAGCCGGGCAGCTGCGCTGTATAAAACGCGCAGGAAACAAACAACACCAGCGTTGCACTGCACAGCAGCCGTTTCATGCTGAAGGCTCCTTATGATAAATCCCCTGTAAACAAGGCCGATCTTTTACTATTTTGATATGGTGCCTGAAAAAAGACAACAGATAAATCATGGATAAAACAATGCGGAAACTGCTGCCCCTGCTGCTTGCCATCCTCTGCAAGGTTTCGCTTGCCGGCTCCCTGCCGTTTTCCCTGGACTCCTGCGTCAAGGCGTGCATGGCGATGTGGCAGGTTCCCGGCGTCGCGGTCGCTATTGTCAAAGATGATTCCGTGGTGGTGTGCCGGGGATATGGGCTATGCAGGGCCGGCGAAAAAAGGCCTGTCAACGGAGCCACCGTGTTCGCCATCGGTTCCGCCACCAAGGCATTTACCGCTGCCGTCATCGGAACCCTTGTCAAAGAGGGAAAACTGTCATGGGACGACACGGTGTCCCGGCTCATGCCGGGGTTCAGGCTTTACGACGATTGTGCGACGGGTACGGTGAGCATCCGCGACCTGCTCTGCCACCGCTGCGGCTTTGCCCGATGGAACGGCGATCTGCTGTGGTACGGTTCCCAGTATACCGACGACACGATCATTGCCAGGCTCAAGTTTCTCAAGCCGGCCACAGGGCTGCGCAGCAGCTTCGGGTATTCCAATCTCATGTACATGGTTGCCGGAAAAGCGGCGGCAACGGTTTCCCAGACCCCGTGGAGCGTGCTTGTCAAAAAGCGTCTGCTCGACCCGCTCGGCATGTCGCGCACGAAAACGTCGGTGGGGGAGCTTTCGGGCCTGAGCAACGTTGCGGAGCCGCACACGGTCTTCGATTCACGCGTTTCGCCCATCTCCTACAGGATGCTCGACAACATCGGCGCCGCCGGCGCCATCAACGCTTCCGCAGAAGACCTTACAAAGTGGATCATGCTTCAATTGAACCACGGAAAGCGGGGCGGGGCCGTTATCGTGGACTCGGCCATTATCCAGGAAACAAGGACCCCGCAGATGCTCATGCCGCGCAGCGACCGGGAGCAGGCGCTGTTTCCCGGCACGAATTTTTTGGCATACGGGCTCGGCTGGATGCTGTCGGACTATTACGGCAGACTGCTTGTGTATCACGGCGGCGGTGTGGACGGCATGCTGTCGCTGATCGGCTTTGTACCCGATGAGCGGCTCGGCATCATCGTGCTTTCGAACCTCGACAACCATATGCTCCACGAGGCGCTCTTTTACGAAATTCTCGACGGTTACCTGGGAATACCGTCGCGGGACTGGAACAGCCTTCTCTTTGAGCAATGGAAGGCGGGCCAGCAGGCGGCCAGGGCAAAAAGCCGCTCCATGACGATGATTGCAAAACCGGAACGGTATTACGGGAACTATTATAACGAATTGTATGGTTCTGCTGTTATATTCAAATCGGGCCGCGACTGCGTGCTGCACCTCAGCGCGCACCTCGGGCTCGCGGGCCCGCTCATGTGCGTGAAAGGCGATACCATGGTGTGCACCTGGCGCGACCGGTATTTCGGGAAGAGTTACCCGGTTTTCTCACTTGACAGCAGCGGCACGGCAACGGCATTCAGCATCAAGGTGAGGGAGGATTGTGTGGACCCGTTGGAGTACAGGTTTGAGAGAAGGGGAAACAGGAAAAAATAACGCGGAGACCGCTGATTTAACCTTAGCGCCTTCTGTACTGTTCCAACCGTTTGAACATGAGGTCGCGCTTTTCAACGAGGTTTGCGTACACATACGGCTCGTCTTTTTTTGCCAGGCTGGCAATATGGCGGTCATACACGCGGACCAGCATTGACGTCACGAGAGTATCATAGGGCATATCGCGGGCCCACGATTCCCAGGTTTTTATCAGGCCATCCGGGATTGAGGCCGGGTCCGCCAGCGCACACAACCTGTCATTCGCGATAAAAAGCGCGGGATATCCGAGATCGTCAACGGTTTTGTCCTTGTCCGCATAGCTGTCGCCGGTGTAGTCGTATTCATCGCCTTCGTCAACTCCCGTGCCGAATGATTGCTGAATTTCAATTCGCAGGTATTTCAATGCTTCGGCTTTCTTGCCGAGTTTTTCATATGCAAGACCGCGATAAAGGTTATAGTTGTCGGCGCTGTTGCGTTCGAGATTTTCAATTCCCTGTGTAATATGTCCCTGCGCAAAGTTGGCAAGCGAGGTTGTTGCCCGCATCATCGTGCTCACCGTGCCTTTATTTTCTATGGTTGTGACCAGGCTGTCGGCCTTGATATACATCCCGTGCGCAAGAAGGTAGCGCACGCCGTAACGGAACGCCCAGTCGGGCATTGCCCAGTTTTCATAATGAATCTGCCCCCAAAGGTTGACGCCTTCGTCATACTCATGGCCGAAAAAGTTACAGATGTTGGCGGCAACAACGCTCGAATCGAACCAGTGTGCCGCGGAATCCCGAAGTCCGGGATAGTCCATATACAAGGTGGCGGCAGGGAGGAAAAATGCGCCGTTTTTTCCCGCCGCCTCCCTGAGGTGGGCGATGGTCACCGGCGGTTGCAGTGTGTCAAAGAATTGGATCTGGTAATGAATGTACTCATTGCTGGAATGCCGGCAGCGTTCGCGAATGTCGGCAGGCAGCCTGCCGGCGGCTTCCGGCGGATACATAAGTACAAGCGTTGATGCCTGCCGTTTCCACGATCGCACAAAATCGCGCTGAATGTAGTCGGTCCAGATGTCATTGGTGGCCACGTCATAGGTGACAAACGTCGAGAGTCCTTCATCGTAGCCGAAAAGTACAAGCGCGTGCGACGGCACATACACGAGAACAGGGAACCCCGCGTCAATGCACCGCTTGATATCGTCGAGCGTCGCAAGAGGCAGAAAATCGTTGCACATGCCGAGATCGTGCGCAAACCATGCCTGGTCAACCGGGTAGGTGCCCGAGCTCAGGCCCGTGATGGCAGTGCCAATACGCCTTGCGCTGACCTTTTTGCCCCAGAAACGCATGACCAGCGCCATGGAATTGGGCACACAGTACGTGCCGCGATATAACGTGCGCGTTTCGACACCGGGGAGAACGACTCGGCGCTTTTTAGGAAAATCATCGAGACGCTTGATAAAATAGCCAGCCTGCTTGACAAGGTCCTGGTCTGCGTTATAGGTCGCAATGACCCGCCTGAACCCTTCCTGGGCGCGGCTGATGTCGCCGCGCTTTCGGTAAAGCAGGGCGACGCGGTATTGCAGCCAGGATGCTGTTTCTTTTTCCGGTTTTTTCGTGAGCCCGCGTTCATAGCAGGTGAGCGCAAGCTCAACGCGCGCGTTGCGCTCAAGGGATTTTCCCAGAGCGAGAAACATGTCCGCCGAAAATCCCCATGAAACACAGAGGATAAGCGCGGATATCATGTGTAAAGCAAATACCTGTATCCACCTGACGGCCTGTGCCCGCTTGCGGTGTGGCGCTGTCATATACAGCGTCACAATAACGGACAGCCAGGAGCCAAGCAGCAGTTGTAATAATGCAATAGGCCCCACCACCGAGGAAATCGTACGTCCCTGCGTCGAAGCAGCCTGAAACGACGGAAGAGCTATGAATAGTTCGAGCCAGAACCAGAACGACATGAAAGAGAAAAGAAACGCGGCAATGCCGGCGAGCATTTGCCGCACGCCCATGGAAGGCTTTACCCTTATGTAAATAAACCCGCCCGCTGCACCCGATACCATGGCAGTGATGATAAGGAAAATGGCCCAGGCCAGCGTATCGGAGTTGTCAATGCCAATAGGAATGTATTCTGAAAAAAGCCTGTCGGCGAACAACAGATAGGCAGCCACGACGGCAGGCACGATGGCGCCAACGCTGATAAAACCGCCCAGTGCCCCTGCAAATTCCTTTTGCAGGCCGGGCCTGGCAAAGGGGGGCATTTTTAATGCGGAAGATTCCTCCCCACACCATGCGCGGACAATGGTGAGCAGTGCAATGCCGGAACAGGCATGCACGGAGTATACCGTGAGCGCAGCCCAGTACCATTTGACACTCCAGAAAAGAATCAAACCCAGGAACACGGCCTCAAAGAGAAATGATGCAAGAGCGACGAGCAGCGCTTTTTTCTTTGTTGAACATCTGAAAAGAAAAAGCGACGCCGCGCCTCCAGCGCCGGCCGTACCGCCAAGGATGGAGAGAGGGATAAGCCATCCCCGGTTAAATAAGTTATTATTTTCCTGTTTGCTCATCCGTTGCCTTTGTAAGCGAAGGCGCAAAAGAAGGCGCAATATTTGCCGCCCAGTCAAGGTCCTTTTTATTATCGTTTTCTTTACCAAGCTTTGAACAGACTCGGGCGTGCGCAATGAAATACTTCGGATCATAGCGACGAATCGCGCAGCAGGTTTTGTAAAAGCCTTCCGCTTCTGCGAGGGAGCCTTTATGCTCCGCAATGGCCCCGAGACAGAAAAGGTAATCGGGACTGGATGTGACGGAATCGGTTTCAAGGAACGAAAGAGACTCGTCTGCTTTATCAATATCTCCGAATCGCACCAGCAGCCCGGCAAGGGCAAGGCGCATCTGAACATGGTCGGGAACCAGGCTTACAAAAGTGCTGCAAGCTTTCATCTGCAGCGTGCTATCGCCCTCCCATGCGGCGGCTTCACTCAGCCAGCGCCACCTTACAGTGTTGCCGGGGTTGATTGCAAGCTCCCGCTGTGCCCATGCGATCCCCGTCCGGCGTTCTGAAGCAGAACTGAGGTGGATCGTTTCCAAGTAGCGGCTGCTAATGGGTGCAGGAAGATATCCGCTGGTACGGGCCTTCTTAAAAAGCAGGCCGCACGAATCGAGGCGGCGCCGTGTCTTTGCAGAGGAGAAAGCATCGTTATACCTGGCAAGCGGTGCGAGGTACCTGTCGAGCTTCAGGTTTCCAAGAACCGACGAGCGCTGGTCTTTCCATTGTAGAAATGATAGATATTCTCCGTAGTCGGCAAAGGGCCGTGCGCTATAGGAACGTGCCCGGCCAAACCATGCAAGCGCCTTTTGAGGGTTTTTCTTGTCTATATAATCGAGCCCAATAAGGATCGAACGGAACCCCTCGCTGAATGAATCAAGTTTTTCCGGACGCATCCCGGAGCAGCGGGCAACAGCTCCATGAAGCGAATCAGGATAAATAACCATCGCGACAGGCTCCGAATATCCGCATATAAGCGAATCGAGCTGCCGCAGGTTCCTGTCGCTCCTGCATTCAAATGCCATTCTCTCCAGACGCAGGGCCGGTTTTGTCCTCAGCGAATCAGGCGATATAATGTCCACGGCGGAGGGCTCTTTGGTGCGCGATTGTTTGGAAAGCCGCGAGAACCAGTAGGTGTGAAGACGGGACCGGCGATCCTCAAATCCGTAACACAAGGCAGGCGTTGAAAATACCGGATAAAGAACTGGAAATTTTGAGCGGATAACGACCTTTAATGTTGTTGATGATACGGGGATATAAGAGACCCGGTATCCCCATGAACGGGCAATGTCGTCCAGAATCGCTGATGATGGATTTTTGGCAAGTGAAAGGGAATTGTCTTTTTCGGAAAACGGCTTTAAACGCATTTTTATCTTTGATTCGTCCGTGGAAGCATGCTCCCAGTAATGAATGACATTCATAAAAGCCATCCAGGTTTCGTCCAGGTATTCTTCGTAGTCAAGGAGCGGAATATCAATAACGGCCGAATCTCCAGGGCCACTGACTGCGGTTCCGGCAAGAGATTCCCCTGCAAGGGAAACCTGCTTCGCGTCTTTGCCCGCGGCACTTCCCCTGGCAACGATATCCTTCCACATGACCCGTGCTTTGTTGGTATATCCTGTTTCGTACCACATATCCGCATTGCGCAAAGCAAGGACACTCCAGTACGAATGGCCGGGATAGAGGGAAAGAAACCTTCCAAGGGCCTTGTTTGCATTCAGCCGTATCTTCTGGTTTGGGTGGGACAAGTCCGAAAGAATGCGTTTTTGAAGCTGGGGAGAAAAAGACGGCTCTGCAGAAAAAGTCGGGAAAAGCCATAGTATGCTCAAAAGCACAATACCTATTCGTTTAAAGAACTGGCCAAAAGAAGCTGTGCCGCAAAAGAACAGGGCGAGTATCACGACCAGAAACCACAATTCAATGGAATCGTATTCGAGCATCCACCGCATAGGGGAGGCATCGCCGCGGGGAATAATCTGTTCCAGGGTTATTCCCGCAGGGAAAAAGTCTCCAACAAACAGAGCGTTGAGGCCATACCCCGACAGGAAAATAACTCCGATGGAGCAAGCGCAACCGGCAATAGCGGCAATAAGGCCTGTGGGCCTCAGTCTTTCCCCAATCCCGGCAAGGCCGAACGCGGCAAGGATACCGAAGGGAAGTGCAAGGAGTACACCGCGAAACGCACCCCAGAGAATGGACACCCTGTCGAATCCATTGGCTTCCATAACTGCAGTTTGGCCAAACATGGTAAACAATGAGACCGAAAATCCTATGCAGCAGGCCATGAGCACGCAAATAAAAAGGTAACTGATAACATGCCGGAAAACTGCCCGTTTTAAAAACGCGGAAGCAGGGCCAAGAACAATTCGTTGAAAAAGAGCAGCAGCCATGGACCATAGTATAATCAACAGTATCAGAATGACAGATAGTGTCCACCACGGAAAAACCGCATACTTGCAAAAAAAATAAATGCATGCTCCGGCGACAAGGTTGAGCAGAACGGCGGACGCGAGCGCCTTTTTTCGTGAAGAATGCCACAGCGCATGGAAAACGAGCATCCAGGGAACAATCGGGCTTAAAAGAAAGCCCAGAATTCCATGAACATACCAGGGATATAACCGCGGAAGAGAAGATTTTTGAGACATGGCTATATTATATAATTTCCAGTCATTAACAACAAACAATAAATAGTGTAGAGCCGGCAATTAAAATTTTTGGATAACCATAAAATGGAAATGCCGCCTTCCATGGAAAGGCGGCATTTTTTATAAGCCGTTTTTACGGCAGGAATTTGAAACAGATCAGAATGGCAAATTGCGCGAAACGACCTTCTCCACAACAGGCTGTTTTTCCGCCTGGGTTGACATGCCGTTAACGCTATGCACCGTTGCCCAGAGCGCTTTTCTGGCCTTCTGGGCATGATCTTCCGATTTGTATCTGAGCCAAATTTCCTGGCTTTTTTCTTCTGCAGTTTCCATAGTAAGTATAATCCCGTGCGTATACGGGCCAACAGGCTTTTTAAACTGAACGACATTGCTGAAACAAACAATGCGCGACGGGTCCACAAACTCCCATCCGTACTTAAAGGACGTTGGCTTAATCGTATCCAGCATCGCAGCCAATGCACCACGGGATTTTTTGGCCAGCTCCTCGTTTTTGTAATACGAGAAAACAGTGCCGAGGCCCGTGATGATTTTAAATGAATGCGTGCTGCCGTTTTGACGACGGTTTTCCGGAATTTCGGAAACAGAACCGGCATACATGATTTTGGCAACCTGATATGCATTGTTACCGTTGGTGAAAATTGCTGAACTCATGACTAACTCCTTTTAATTTGATTGTTAATTGAAAAAACAGTTTATCAGGTATGAGCAGAGTAAAGCTTTTTTCCCGGGTATTCTGCTCATTCTTTAATTAAAACAAACAGCGTGCCAGAAATAAAAATGGAAACAATTATAAATTAAGCGGTTATTTTCCATTTTATCTTTTTAACATGGAAGATTATAATTGCATTCACGCAACCTTGCGCAAGACGGAACGCATTCGAACAACTTTTGTATCCCCGCAACTTCTTTATATGTAATTTTTGGTGTTATAATTTTTTGTCGCTTGTGCGGTATGAATGCGCGGCTTAATTTTATATCCGTAACGGTTTATTGGTTTGGTCACAGTCTTAAATAACAGGAGGATAAAATGAAAACAGGCACATTCATTACTACGGTGACGGTAATAGTCATAGGCATTTCATTTTTCGGATGCGGCGGCCCAAAGAAGGCTGCCATGGTCCCCAAGGTCGGCGTATCACTCCCGACCCAGCGTGAGGAACGCTGGGTGCGCGATAAAACGAAAATGGACGAAGTGTGTAAAGAGATAGGCCTTGAGCTCGAATTGCGGACAGCCGAAAATGACGCTGCTCAACAGGAAAAACAGTGCGACAGCCTTATTGCCCTGGGGATTAAAGTGCTAATCGTCGCGCCGCACGACTGCAAAGCCGCGGCGGCGATTGTTTCAAAGGCGCATGCTGCCGGTATAAAGGTTATTGCCTATGACCGCATGATCCTGGATTCTGATGTTGACCTTTATGTGTCATTCGATAATGAAAAAGTCGGGGAGCTTCAGGGAGAGTATATCACCAGGCTCACACCGAGGGGTGCCTACATTCTGCTTGCAGGTTCTCCAGACGATAACAACGCGACCCTGTTCAGAAAAGGAGCGATGAAGTATATACAACCCCTTATAGATAAAAAAGACATCACGATTGTGGCCGACCAATGGATAAAGGATTGGAACCCCGGCGAAGCGGAAAAAGTAATGTCCGCCGCACTTGTCGCATCAAAAAACAAGGTTGCGGCGGTACTTGCCCCTAACGACGGAATTGCCGGAGCCTGTATCGCAGCGCTTTCAGCACAGGGACTCGGCGCCAAAGTCACAGTAACCGGCCAGGACGCGGAGCTTTCCGCCGTCAAGCGCATTATTAAGGGGACGCAGTCGATGACCGTTTATAAAAACACACGAAAGCTCGGCGCGGTAGCCGTGCAGGCCGCGCTTGCCCTGTCACTGTCCCAGCCTGTCGCCATGATCAACGGTAAAGTCAACAACGGGAAAATCGATGTCCCCGCAATTTTGTGCGAACCGGTCGCTGTTGACAAAGCCAACCTCGATTCGGTACTCATCGAAAGTGGTTACCTCTTGAAGGAGGATGTCTACCGGCCATGAAAAATTATATTCTCGATACCACTGTTCTCCTTTATGATGCCCAGGCGCTTTTCAAGTTCGAAGAGAACAACATCATTGTCCCGATCACGGTCATCGAGGACATCGACCATTTTAAAAAGGACCTCAGCGAAACCGGGCGCAACGCGCGGCAGACGTCGCGATATCTTGATGGCCTCAGGAAAAAGGGTTCACTTACCAGGGGTGTGAAGCTCGACAGCGGCGGCACCCTGTTTGTTAAGCTTACCGACGGCGACGCCGTAAGGCGGATCCCGCGCGAGTTCCAGGAAAAGCTCCGCGACAGCCTCATCCTCGCAATCACCCTCGATGTAAAGCAGAAAGCCGGTGCCATACCGACAGTCTTCGTGAGCAAGGACATAAACTTGCGCATAAAGGCAGATGCTTTGGGTGTTGTGGTGGAGGATTACGAATCTGACAAAGTGGAAATAGAAGAACTTTATTCGGGGTACACGGAAAAAAAGGTTGATGGTGCGGCCATTGGCGCCTTCAGGGAAAAAGGGTTACTGGAAGTCAGCGATACCTGGTTTCCCAATCAGTATGTGACGCTCGTTGACAGCGCGGATTCATCGAATTTTGCCATGGGACGCTTTGACAGCAAGGAAAGGAAGCTGGTGCGCCTCATTTCCGAGGGCAGGGAAGGCATGTTCAGGATCAAGCCGAGGAACAGGGAACAACTCTTCACCATGGATGCGCTTCTCAACGACGGCATTCAGCTCGTTACGCTTGTGGGTAAGGCGGGAACAGGCAAAACGCTCCTTGCAGTCGCGGCAAGCCTGAACAAGGCCGTTGACGAGAACCTTTACACTCGCATCCTGGTGTCGCGGCCTACGCTGCCCATGGGAAAAGACATCGGTTTTCTGCCCGGCACGGTGGAGGAGAAGCTTACACCGTGGATGTACCCGATCGTGGACAATGTCGATTTACTTCTGCGCTCGGAGGCAAAGGCGCGGCGCCATATCCGGGGTTTTAAGGAGCTCATGGACACAGGAATTCTCGTGATTGAGCCGCTTACCTACATACGCGGCCGCTCGATCCATAACCAGTATCTCATCGTGGACGAGGCGCAGAACCTCACGCCCCATGAGATAAAGACGATCATCACTCGGGTGGGCGACGGGACCAAAATTGTGCTCACCGGCGACCCGTACCAGATAGACAATCCTTATATTGATTCCTCAAGCAACGGACTTACGTACGTGGTGGAAAAGTTCAAGGCGCAGGAAATAGCGGCGCACGTTACATTGACAAAAGGCGAGAGATCGTTACTGTCGGAGCTGGCGGCGAACATATTGTAAAAACATTACTGGGTTACCCTGACACTTTCCGGCAAATCCTCTCGACGGCCGCGTCAAGCCTCTTCTTTCCGCAATAGAACCCCCAGAACAGCGATTCGCCCTCAATAACCGATGCGTTTGATTCTTCCAGAAGGTCCTTTATTTTTTTATGCGCGCGGTTCCAGCCCGAAAGAGGCGGAGGAAATCCGGAGGTGAGGAAGAACATCGCTTTTTTACCCTTGAGGCCTGGAAGTTGATGCAGCAGCGAAACTACAACAGGAGAAGCGTTGAATGCCCAGACAGGCCCGGCCAGCATCACCATGTCGTAGTCATCAACTTCAGGAACGTTTTTCAATTCAACATGCCTTATCCCTGGATGCACTTTTCCAATCGGGCGCAGCAGTTCCACGTCCACTTCCTGGCCTTTTTCGCGGAGCGCGTGGGTGACGGCGAGCGCGAGACGGGCGGTGTTTCCCGACTGGGAATGCACGAATATGCCTATTTTCATGGGAGAACCCCCTTTGATTATTTCAACTCAAAAAGTGAATCCGGATTGTTTATTGCAACAAAAGGTTTCTGCAAGCGGAAAGAAAACCCTGATACCGTGTCATTTTTAAAAATGACCGAGGTGTCACCCACAACCGTATAAGTGATTGCCGCAGGATCAAAATATTTTTTTACCACATTCATGAGGTCTGCTTTTGTAAGCGCGTTTATTTTGCCCGGATAGGTTGCGAAATGGTCCGGGGGCCGTTTGAGAAATTCGTTGGCGGCGTAGTTGTCAACGATGTCGTCGGCCGAACGGAACATGGACGGCAGCGCGTCAACAAGCACTTTTTTAGCATGCGCAAGCTCTTCCTCCGTGACGCCGGATGATTTTATTCGGCTGACCTCGCTGAACGAAAGAGACATTGCGCGTACGGCGGTTTCGTTTTTTGTGTGGAATTCTATGAAAAAAGTAGCCGGGAAGACATAATTTGAGCCCGCGCTTGAATAAATTGTATAGGCCAGGCCCTCATCGGAGCGAACCTTGCTGCCGAGGCGGGAGGTAAACCCTTCGCCTCCGAGGATGAGGTTGAGGACCTGCACCGCGTAAAAATCGTCGTTGGGGCGCTTGAACAGCGGAAGCCCCATCCGAATGTAACTCTGGGTGATGGGCCTGTTGACAATAACAGACTTGGCAAGAGGCTTTATGCTGATTGTCGGGAAAAGTGAATCCGAAGGTGCAGCCCCGGCCTTTGGAAACAGGGCGCACAGTTTCTGCTGCATGGTTTTGCTTGAAAAATTGCCGGACACCGCAAGGACCATATTTTCGGTTTTAAATACGTTTTTATGCAGGACGACGATGTCCTTTTTGGATATGCCGGCCACGCTTCTGGCAGTGGCGAGCCGGCTGTTCTGCCCGTTCGGATACATGGCTTTTTCGTACGCCGCATCGAGAATCGGTTCAGGATTATCAAACCGGTGGGCGATTGATTCCAGGAATATTGAGGTCTGATCCTTGATTTTTTTATCCTCAAATGACGGATGGAAAAGTATCTGCGACAGAATAAACAGGCAGGTGTCTGCATACTCGGAGAGGCTGGCGCATGAAAAGTTTGCCTGTGTTTCAGAAACCGACACCGAAATCCTGAGCGCGTAAAGGTCTATGAGACAATCGAGCGTGTCCGAGAAGTATGCTTGAGTGCCGCCCGTACGCATAAGGTTTGCCATCAGGGAGGAGATGCCTTCTTTGCCCGCCGGATCACAGATGGAGCCATACCGCACATAGCCTGAAAGTTTGAAATAGGGAAGCGAATGATCCTCGGCAATATAGGCTACAAGGCCGTTATCGAGAACGTACCGATATGGCGCGCCCAGAGGGACTTTCCAGCCAAGCGGTTGGTAGCTGATCTTCGCGGGAGAATCCGGGACTTGGGATGACAGGCTTGTCGAGGCGACAAGAACTGCAGCCGCGGCGCAGAGCACAACTTTAAAAATATGACGCATAGGCAGAAAAATCCTTTATATCGTGGAAGACACTATGTTGCCTTGTCCGGTTAATACCTTGTCACTTTGCTACTTTGACACTTTGTTACTTTTTTTTTCCAACAGCAGGCCGATTGTCGCCTTGTCAAAATCGAAATATTTTGTGACGATGGCAGGAATATCTTCAGGCCTGACCGCAGCAATTTTGTCCGGATAGGCTAGGAGGCCTTTCCATGAGCCCAGCCGCTCGAACCATGCGAGACGGTCGGACAGTCCTTCAAGGCTTTTCAAGTTCCAGACAAAAGACATACGTATGGCATTTTTGATCCGGTCCATCTCGCGGGGCGAGGGTGGCTTTTTGGCAAGCGCGTCCATTTCCTCCCTGATAATGCGTTCAACCCTGGCAGGATCGGTGTCCTTTTTAAGGGTCGCTGAAATTTCGAAATAGCCGTTGTGGAGCTTGAATACGTTGCTGGCGTCCGCGCTGGTGCAGAGCAATTCGCGGTTGACCAGCCTGTCGTACAGACGGCCGCTCCGGCCCGAAAGAATGGATTCCAATACGTCAAGTTTGTACAGGTCGTCGCTGCCGAACCCGGGCGTGTGAAACATTATTTCGACCTGCGGCTCGGCATTGTCGCGCACGGTGTAGCGCGTCTCGCCCAAGGGCGGGGGTTCGCGCGTGACAACTTCCTGCTTGGGCACCGCGGCCCTGGGGATGCGGCCGAAATACCGTCTGATATCCGCGATAGCTTTTTTCGGGCTGATGTTTCCAACGAGCACGATCACGGCGTTGTCGGGTGTGTAGAACTGCTTGACGTGGTTGGAAAGGTCCTGGATCGTGTAGTTCTGGATGTCCGATTTCCAGCCGATGGTGGGAAGCCGGTATGGGTGCGCAATAAAGAACAGGGAATTGAGATCTTCGTCAAAACGGTTGGCAGGTTGGTTTTCGTACCGCATCCGGCGTTCTTCGAGCACAACGTCGCGCTCGCTGTAGAATTCCCTAAAAACCGGGTTTGCCATGCGGTCGGATTCTATCCAGTAAAACAACTCCACCTTGTTTTTGGGGAGCGTTACGATGTAGGCGGTCATGTCGTCAGATGTCCAGGCGTTAAGATGGGTGCCGCCGTTGCCCATATACAGTTCCCAAATTTCATCCTTCTTGACATATGCACGTTCTTTGTCGATATATCCGAGGATTTCCTGGCGCAGCCGCACACGTTCGGCGGCGGTGTCGGGGATTCCACGGTTCTTCAAGCCGTAGATGATTTTGTCAACGGAATCTATTTTTGCGAGCCAAACCGATTCCTTCGCGAAATTCTTTGTGTTGAGCCGGTGCGTCCCCTTGAACATCATATGTTCGTACATGTGGGAAAGGCCCGACCTGCTGAATTGCTCGTACATCGACCCCACGAAATAGTAGAGCCGGCAGGAAACGATTGCCACGTTCGTGTCCGGCACGACGATGATGCGCAAGCCGTTTGAAAGCGTGTCGTAGGATACGGGAACGTTGATGTCGTAGGCAAGAGCAGATAATGAAATCAATAATAATGGATAAAACAGGAAGATTTTTTTCATCAAGTAACTCCAACGATTTGTAGAGAATAAAATTATTTATTATCGACCTTTTCTCGAATGGCCTGATATCCAAAATGCATCAATAAATGGTCTAACAGGATCATTGAGGTGTAATTTTCCGCCACGGGCCATACCCTGGCAACAATAGTCGGGTCGCGCCTGGTAATCGCGGCAAGATCCTTGTTTTCGAGAGTGTATTTATCGACAGTGTGCTGCTTTTTGGCGATGGTCGGCGTGGGCTTGATAGCAAGCCGCACAATGAGGGGTGCGCCGTTGGCAAGGCCGCCCGTGATTCCCCCGGCCTGGTTGGTGTCAAAAACTACGTTCCCGTTTTCAGAGTGCATCTGGTCGTTGCTTTGAATTCCGGTCATGTCTTTTACCGCAATCCCCGCGCCAACTTCAACTGCTTTTACTGCGCCGATGCCGAGCATCTTGCCCAACTCGCCGTCGAGTTTGTCAAACACGGGCTCTCCAAGTCCTACCGGAAGGCCCGTCGCCACGATTTCCACGACGCCGCCGCTGGAATCCCCCGTGGCCGTGATTTTGTTGATGGCCTCCACCATGGCCTGCGCCGCGTTGAGGTCTGGGCAATTGATCACAGGATGCACGTCGTAGGCGCTCTGGATTTCGCCTGGCTTTGCCGTGCGGCCGCGCTCTCGTATCGCGTCAATTTCGTTTTCGATTTCTGCGAACACCGCTGCCTTTTCAAGAAACTGCATGTCCGGCGTAATACGCCTCCGCACATACACGTCCTGATAAAAAGGGTCAAAATCGCGGCGCATTTTCTTATACGAATTCGTGCGGCGCTCAATGGTGGCGATGTCCACGTCGCCACAGCGCACGCCCGCTGCTTCTTTTACATATGCAAAAACCTTTATACCGCATTTTGCAAGGACTTTTTTGGCGATATACCCAGCTGCCACGATGGTGGAGGTGTAACGTCCGGAAAAAATTCCTGCGCCGACGGCGTCATCGTCGGGACCATACTTAATAAACGAGGCATACGAGGCGTGGCCCGGGCGCGGGGTGCGGTTGGTGTCCTGGTATTGTTTTATATGGACAAAGTGCCGGTCGAGGTTAGGGATGAGCACCGTTATGGGCGTCCCATTGGTGTGGTTCTTGTTGCCGGCGTTCTCAATGGTATCGGCCGGATTTACGCCGGTAAAAATGATAGGCAGGTCGGGCTCCTTGCGTGGCGACGACAATTCATCCGTGCCTGGTTTACGCAGAAGAAGGTCGGCATATATTTCCTCTTCGGTAAGCAGCAACCCGGGAGGGACCCCCTGCACAACAGCGGTCAGACCTTCCTGATATGAACCTCCCGCAACAGTCGCCTGGAAAAAACGGCCGAAATGACATCCAACCATATAAAATCCACCCTTTAGAATAGTATTAAATCAATTATAAATATTAAGTTTCAATAAAATACATGAAAAATGAGGGCTATCAAACTTGAAATATCGAGTGATGATAAATGTTTTTATTAATAGGGGATACCTTGTGGCCAACATCAAACGAATTAATAAATCCGATTTCCGGGAACCTTTTAAGACAATTTGCGTATTTTATTATATCAACAAAAACGCAGATGACGCGATTAGGTATAATTGTGGAAGATATTTCAATTGTAAGGCTTGTTAAAACTGGGGATGTCAACTCTTTTTCCTTGCTCGTGGAACGGTATCATCGGATACTGCTTAACTTTATCTTCAAAATAGTGCGCAGACCGGATATCGTGGAGGATATCGGCCAGGACGTGTTTCTCAGCGCGTACCAGTCACTGGGCAACTTTGATGAAAATAGGGGAGTGCCGTTTTCCGCCTGGTTGTTTACAATTGCGCGCAACCGTTGTATAACGGAAATCAGGAAAATGAAAAAACGGCCTGACGCGCCCCTGAGGGATGATGGCACGCTTGTGGAAAAAGATTCGCATCCGGGAGATCAATTCGAACGGAAGGAAAGAAGAAAAATGCTCGAAGACGCACTCGGCATTCTGGACGAGCCCTTCCGGTCAACCATAATAAACAGCCTGGAAGGACTGAGTATTAACGATATCGCCAGGAAAAGCAGACTGCCGCTCAATACCGTGAAAACAAGGCTGTTCAGGGCCCGAGAGAAACTTAAACAGATTTTGAAAGCTCATAACGGAGGCGATTCACTATGAATGATTTCAGCCCCTCTGCGACGTTTGTTCAAAAAACCATGGCGGCTATCTGTACCTGTGAGTCGCGAAAGGGGCGTCCGGCCAGGATATTTATGCATGGGATTATTGTCACATTTCTGCAGATGGGAGCATTACTTGCCGGTTGTGGTATTGCGCTTGCGAATGTAATTCGTTTGTATTATGCCGTGTTTGCACCGGTATTATCACATTAAATCGTGGAGGTATCATGGAGCCGTCTTCACAAATTATAGACCGGAAGAAATTAATCGCCCTCATCGCAGGACTTGTTCTTCCCGGGTTGGGACAGATGTACAATGGGGAATTGACAAAAGGGCTCTGTTTTTTCGGTTTGTTTCTGATGACGATAATCGCCGGGCTCCGGATTGTGATGGTTTTCCCGAGCTCGTTGCTGTTGGCCGGAATCGGCGTGGTGGTACTGGCGGCCCTTGCCATTTATATGGTTTTCAGTATTGAGGCATGGCGCACTGCGTCACGAAAAGGTAAAGGGTTCATGGTGAAATGGTATAATAAATGGTATTTCTATACTGCGATGGGGATGCTGTGCTCGGTTTTTGTTTCTTCCGCTGCATTTTCGTATGTGTCGGACAACATCGTTCAGTTCTGCAGGATCGTTACCGCATCCATGGTTCCTGCCGTGGTGCCGGGTGATTTTGTGATTGTTGATAAAACGTATTACAAACACAATCCGCCCAAAAAAGGCGATGTAATTCTCTACCGCTATCCGGACGACAGGAGCAAATTGTACATCAAGCGGATCGGCGGATTACCCGGCGACACGCTTAAACTCCAGACCGGTGATGTGGTGGTGCCGCACGGCCATGTGTATGCGCTTGGCGATAATGCCGGTCATTCAGATGATTCGCGGCATTATGGCCCCATTCCTCTCACCGAATTGCTTGGAAAGGCCAGACAGGTGTATTTTTCTTTCACCATGGATGAAGGAATGCGCGCGGAAAGAATTGGGCTTACGCTGCCGTAGATACAATAATCCGGTATAAACAAGAGTAGTTGATTTTATTTACCAGCCGATCGTCCACTGTGGTCTCGCTAGCCCTATATTTATCACCGTAAACTTTATATATTGACAGCCTGTTTTATTTGAATTATTCGAGGGCCACTTTTATCGTTTTATACCAATTTTCCCTATCTTCCTTCATATATTAGTTTTTATTTTCTCATACTTTTTGGCTTTTACTTTTACAATCAATCATTTTCTATGGTCTTTCTTTTAAAAACATACCATTTCCCGGAGCAGGCATATGGCGGATACGGTAAAAATAACAAGAGCTTTAATCAGCGTTTCAGATAAAACAGGGATAGTTGAGTTTGCGCGGGTCCTGGCCCAAAGCGGTGTTGAAATACTGTCCACTGGCGGTACCGCCCGCATTCTTTCGGAAAACAATGTGGCGGTAAAGACCGTTGATTCACATACCGGGTTCCCAGAAATAATGGACGGCAGGGTCAAAACCCTTCATCCTAAAATTCACGGCGGCCTGCTTGCAGTTCGTGATAACCCTAATCATATCGAGCAGATGAATAAAAACGGGATAGTACCGATTGATCTTGTGGTGGTTAACCTGTATCCCTTTAAGGTGACAATTGAAAAGCCGGGAGTCACTGTAGAAGAGGCAATCGAGAACATAGACATCGGCGGCCCGGCAATGATTCGGAGTGCCGCGAAAAACCACGCCTACGTCACCGTGGTGGTTGATCCTGCGGATTACGCTGCAATCGCCGACGTCGTAAAGGCTGGCCACGGCATTTCGTATGACATGCGGAAATTCCTTGCTGTCAAGGCCTTCAGCCACACCGCGGATTACGACGCCGCGATTGACATTTATTTTTCCAGAAAATACCTTAACGAAGAAGTTTTGAGGCTCAATTACAGAAACGGTGTTGAGCTACGATACGGCGAGAATCCGCACCAGTCAGCGTTTTTTTTCAAATCAAAAGACTGCACGGAACCGTGCATGGGCACGGCCCTTCAGCTTCACGGCAAGGAACTTTCTTATAATAACATCGTTGATGGCGATGCGGCGCTGGAAGCGGTAAAGGATCTTGCGGACGTTCCTGCCGCCGCGGTGATCAAGCACACAAACCCGTGCGGCTATGCAACGGGAAAAACGCTTGATGAAGCCCTAGTCGCCGCATGGTCAGGTGATCCGATATCGGCCTACGGCAGCGTCATTGCGGTTTCGCAGCCCGTGGATATAACGACGGCCCGGGTCCTGGCAGGCAGGTTCGTTGAAATACTCATTGCGCCGGATTTCTCCCAGGAAGCGCTTGTCTATTTAAAGGAAAAAAGTTCCCAGCTCCGGATTCTCAAGGTGGGGGACCTTAATGGGAAAAAAGAGGACCGATTTGTCTATAAACATGTCGTGGGCGCCATGCTCAAGCAGGACCGCGACGTTGTGGAATGCGAGAAATGGGACACCGTGACAAAGGCGCAATTTCCTGAAATCAAGGCTCCGCTTGCCAGGTTCGCCTGGAAGGCATGCAAGCACACCAAGTCCAACGCAATTGTGCTGGCCCAGGAATACGGTCCTGGAGTATACCGTGTGGTGGGCATGGGTGCAGGCCAGCCCAACCGTGTTGATTCGCTGCGCAAGCTTTCCGTTACCAAGGCCAGGGAGAATTTTGCTGCTGAGCAGAAAACGACGGGCGGCGATTTTATAAAGGAATTTTCCGGGCTCGTGCTGGCATCAGACGCGTTTTTTCCGTTTCCGGACAATATCGAAGAGGCGCATAAAGCCGGCATCCGTTATATTGTCGAGCCGGGCGGATCCAAGCGTGACGACGAAGTAATCGAAGCGTGCAATAAATACGGCATAGCAATGGTGTTTACCGGCACGAGGCATTTCAGGCACTGAAATGCCGATAAGCGCATAAGAAAATTATTTTTCAGGCAACTTTTTCAAATAAAGGAATGACGCGGTATGCCCAAGCATCTCGTAATCGTCGAGTCCCCGGCAAAATGCAAAACCATTTCAAAGTACCTTGGAAAGAATTATTCGGTACGGGCAACCATGGGCCACATCATTGACCTGCCGGGAAAGGAATTCGGCGTTGACATCGAGCACGATTTCAAGCCCAAATACACTGTGGCAAAGGGAAAAAACCGCATTCTCAAGACGCTCAAGGACGATGCTGCACAATCGGACATTGTCTACTTGGCGCCCGACCCTGACCGAGAAGGGGAGGCGATTGCATGGCATGTCGCTCAATACATTTCGAAATCAAACTCAAATGTAAAACGCGTGCTTTTCAACGAAATAACGAAGCCTGCCGTGCTTTCGGCGATCGAACATCCTGGCGACATTGACATGAACAAGGTCAATGCGCAGCAGGCGCGGAGGATCCTCGACCGTATCGTCGGCTACCAGATATCGCCCATTTTATGGCGTACCGTGTTCCGCGGCCTGTCGGCCGGCAGGGTACAGTCCGTGGCTCTCCGTCTTATCTGCGAGCGCGAGGACGAGATAAAAAAATTCGTTAAAGAGGAATTCTGGTCTCTGCACGCTCAGCTTGAATATAATGCAACGAACTTCTGGGCAAAGCTCCTCTCGGTGGACGGCGCAAAGGCAGAAATTTCCAACGAAATTTCGGTTAAAGCAGTTATGGCCCGGGTTAAAGACAAACCTTTTACGGTGAACGATGTCCAGCGGGTTGAAAAATCAAGGAAACCCTATGCGCCGTTCATCACGAGCACGCTCCAGCAGGAAGCTGCGCGAAAGCTCAATTATTCAGCGACGAAAACCATGATTATCGCGCAGCAGCTGTACGAAGGCCTTGAACTTGGTGACCTTGGCAGCATGGGGCTCATCACCTATATGCGAACCGATTCTACCCGAATTGCCCAGGAAGCTCTCACGAGTGCGCGAGCGTTCATAGGCGCACAGTTCGGACCAAACTACCTGCCCGTGGATTCGCGTGTCTATGCGAAGAATAAAAATGCCCAGGACGCACACGAGGCCATCCGGCCGTCGCAGGTGGCTATGGATTTCTCGCCCGAAAAGGTGAAACTGTTTTTAAGCAAGGACCAATACCGCCTGTACGAACTCATCTGGAAGCGGTTTCTTGCTTCGCAAATGACAAACGCCCTATACGACTCTACGAGGATCGACATCACCGCTGCCGGATGCGTATTCCGCGCAACGGGCTCCATCCAGAAATTTGACGGGTTTCTTGTGCTTTATGACGAAAGCGCGGAGGAAACGCAGGAAAACAACGAGGACGTTAACGAACGACTTCCCGAAGTGGCGGTGAACGCATCGGTGGCGCTCCAGCAGCTCCTTGATAAACAGCATTTTACTCAGCCGCCGGCCCGCTATTCGGAGGCCACGCTGGTACGCGAGCTTGAAGACAAGGGCATCGGCAGGCCGAGCACCTACGCGCAGATCATCGACACGCTCAAGCGGAGGAAATACGTCAACGTCGAAAACAAGAAATTTGCCCCCACCGAAGTGGGGTTCATGGTAAAGGACATCCTTGTCAAGGAATTCGGCAACGTTTTTGACGTCGGTTTTACCGCGACCATGGAGAATTCTCTTGACAAGATCGAGCTCGGGGAGGCCGAATGGGTCTCGGTGCTCAGGGACTTTTACGGACCGTTTTCCAAGCGGGTGGATGGCGTCAAAGCCAACATACGCGACCTCAAGGCGGCCAACCAGACGGTGACGGACCGCACATGCCCCGAATGCAAAAAATTCCCGCTGGTCATTAAATGGAGTAAAAACGGAAAGTTCCTTGCTTGCCAGGGATTTCCCGCGTGCCGGTACACGGAGCCGCTCGAAAAGCTCGCGCCTGTAAAGTCCACCGAAATCTGCGACAAATGCGGAGCACCCATGGTGGTGCTTAACATCAACGGAAACCGTTTTCTGGGATGTTCGCGTTATCCCGAGTGTAAAAGCACCAAATCGATATCCACCGGCGTCGTGTGCCCGCGCGAGGGCTGCAACGGCCAGCTCATCGAGAGAAAGACAAGGCGGGGCCGCCTGTTTTTCGGATGCAGCAATTATCCTAAATGCAACTTCGCGACGTGGGACCGGCCTGTTGCGCAGAAATGTCCGCAATGCGGTTTTGGTATTCTTGTATACAAAGACACAAAGCGAAAAGGTATTTATCACCTGTGCCCAAACTGCAGGGCCGAATACCCCGTACCGGGCGCTGCAGGTGAGCCTGCACAGAATGAGGGTTGAGGATCCGCTGCAACGAGCCAATAATGGACACCACCAATGCCTTCTGTCGGTATCATAGGAGCCGGGCTTGCAGGATGCGAGGCCGCTCTCACGCTGGCTCGACAAGGCATTGAGGCCACTCTTTACGAAATGCGGCCGGCAATAAACACGACTGCGCATACGAGCGCGCTTCCGGCCGAACTTGTCTGCTCCAACTCCTTCAAATCTCAGGAACTTCCTGCTGCGCTGGCGCTGCTCAAGGAAGAGCTGGCGCTGCTCCGCAGTCCTATACTTTCCTGCGCAAAAACGACATCAATTCCGGCAGGTAAAGCGCTGGCCGTAGACAGAAAGGCTTTTTCCGAAGCAGTACTCAAGGAACTGCTTGCCAGGTCCTGCATTACCATAAAGACCGGCGAAATGTCGAGGCCGCCGGCTGGCCATGATTTCGTAATACTGGCCACGGGCCCTCTTACTTCAGCGCCTATGGCTGAATGGCTAAAAAAAACATTTTCGTCCACGTCACTGTATTTTTATGACGCAATAGCGCCCATTGTCTCGCGGGAATCGCTTAATCTGGAAAAGGTTTTTTTCGGGTCCCGCTGGCGGCCCGAAGAAAACGACTATTGCAATTGTCCGTTTACCCAAGAGGAATATGAAAGGTTTTATAATGCGCTGATTTCGGCGGAAACAGCACCCCTGCATACAGGGGAAGAGGAGCGTTTTTTCGAAGCGTGTCTTCCTCTGGAAATCATCGCGCAACGCGGTCCGCTCGCAATGGCATACGGGCCGCTCAAACCTGTCGGATTTGCAGACCCGCACACGGGAAAGCGGCCGTTTGCGCTATGTCAATTGCGGCGTGAAGACGCGGCGGGAAACAGCTTCAGCCTTGTAGCGTGCCAGACCCGGCTTACGCAACCGGAGCAGAAACGGATTTTCGGAATGGTCCCCGGACTTGAGGCGGCGGAATTCCTGCGCTTTGGCTCGTGTCACCGCAACACCTACGTTGATTCGCCAAAGCTGCTGTCGCAGGACCTTTCATTTAAATCAATGTCATCGCTCTTTTGTGCGGGACAACTTTGCGGCAATGAAGGCTATGTCGAAAGCATTGCCACCGGTCAAATGGCTGCGCTGTTTGCTTTAGCGAAAATACAAGGGAAAAACATTGGATGTCCTCCTGAAACCACTGCGATGGGCTCCCTGGTCCGCTACGTGACCGGCTCGGAATTGCAGCCGTTTACTCCTACCGGTTTCCATTTCGGCCTGCTTCCTGCGTTGCCCGTCACTTCACGCAAGCTGCCAAAAAAAGAAAGACAAATGCTCTTATGCAACCGCGCGCTTGAAGATCTGAAAGGCTGGATACAAACGGTTGGGGAACGACACAAAGGTTTTTTATTTCAAATAGGTGTTTAACGTATTTCTTTTCCTCTCATTATTTTCTTAAAACTATATTTTATATATAGCACATACGGCCTGGTATAAACTGCCTGGAACCATTTGAAAGGAAAACACATGAATATTCCCATTATAGACATGATATTGAGGTCGGGATGGGTTGCACGCTCGATTCTGGTGCTGCTCGGTATTTTTTCAATCATCACCTGGGCGGTGATTTTCAACAGGCTTTATTATCTGGGAAGGGCGGCAAAGCGAAGCAGACTTTTTTTTAAAAAATATGCGGGCATGAAAGCAATAACCGATATTGAGACGGCTGATGCACAGCTCCTGAAATCACCCATGGGGCAGCTTGGCGTAAAAGGTGCAAGCGAATACAGGCGCATCCTTGAGGACTCCTCATCGCATGGCGGCATCCGCGACTGGTCGTTCTTTCTTCAGAACCAGTTTTCCATTGCGCTCGAGCGCATCGACACGCTTTTTTCGGAGCTTTCCAGAAAGCTCGACACGGGCATCATTCTGCTCGCGATATCAAGCAGCGTATGCCCGTTTCTGGGGCTGCTGGGTACGGTGTGGGGGATCATGGATTCCTTTTATGAAATAGGGAACCAGGGTTCCGCGAGCCTTCCGGTTGTCGCGCCCGGCATTGCCGAGGCATTGGTGGTAACGCTTGTCGGGCTTGCGGTTGCGATCCCGGCGGTGCTGTTCTACAACTACTTTGTCCACCAGGTAGACAGGGTGGAAAACGAGATGTCGGAATACAAGAGCCTTATGTTCTCCCATTTGAAAAGAGACATTCTCAGTGTTCTGTACCGTGACAAACAGGTCGGCAAACAAATCGGTTGATGGAGCGCCCGTAATAATGAAATCGAATAGAAGAAGAAAAGCAATCGCCGATCTCAACATCACGAACCTCGTTGATGTCGTTTTCACGCTGCTTATCATTTTCATGATCACCGCGCCCATGATGACCCAGGGAGTGCAGGTGGACCTGCCCAAGGCCGACGCCGAGAACGTTGAGGTCAATGACTTCATCCAGATCTCCATCAACGGCCGCAACGAAATATTCATAGACCAGGAGCGCATCAACCTCGTTGATTTCAAGAAGCGTTTCAAGCAGGTGTTCGCGGGCCGCGTGAAGACGCCGGTGTTCATCAACGCGGACAAAAAGGTGCCCTACGGCCTCGTGATCCGCGTCATTGCCGATGTCCAGAATGCCGGTGTGGTCAAGCTCGGGTTCCTCACGCTGCCTGTTAAAGAGGAAGCTGGTGGCTCGTGATGGCTGCGGCTGCGGCTGCCGTATTGCCCCGCACCAGCAGCAAGGCGGACGAAGGCTCATTCGCGTCCGTCGTCATTGTCTCCGCCGTATTCCACCTTGTCATTTTTATCGGGATACCTCTGCTTGCCAGGGTGTTTTATCATGCCGAGAAATATGAAAGGCCGAAAACATTCACGCTGGTAAACATGCCCAATGTGGTTATCCAGCAGAAGGCAGCGCAGGCAGCCAGGCCGAAACCAAAGGCGGCCAACCCGGTGCCGGCAAAAAAAAAGTCAAAGCAGGCGGCGAAAAAAGAAGAAAAGGTAAAGGAGAACACTGACCAGCTTGAAGATCTGCTCGACGCGATTCCTGAGAGGGTGTCGGATATTACTCCGGGGCAGGCGTTCAAGTATGCCTGGTACATCAACAGCGTTATTTCAAAAGTCGAGGAAAACTGGAAGCCGCCAAGGGGTTTGACTGAAAAGAAAGATGCTTCCGTCACGGTATATTTCACGATATTTTCCGGAGGAGATATCTCAAAAGTGGAAATAAGGGAATCGTCGGGTGTGTCCACGCTCGATAATCTCGCGGTTAAAGCCGTTACGGCGGCAGCGCCGTTCAGCAAGCTGCCTGTAGGCTATCGTGATAATAAACTCGATATTTCCTATATCCTGCACTATATAAAACAATAAACGACCTTAAGATCGGGGCACTGAGTGACGAGATGCATTTTTATGTTCACTATACTTTTTTTTGGCGCCATGACCGTTCCGCGCGCCGAGCGTATCGTGCTTGAATCGTATGCCTCCAACCTCGACAGCATCTCCATCGCCGTTATTCCTTTAAAAAATACCGGGAACGTTACCGTCACTAAAAACGAACCCTGGAAGGTACTTGCTTCGGATCTGGAATTTTCCGGGAGGATAACCGTGTTCCGCGCCCTTAAGGCCGACCCTGCGGAGTTCGCGCGGAACAATGTGCCTTTGTATATCGACGGCGAATATGAGGTGTTCGGCAAATTCGTGCGGGTGGGTTTCACCCTCCGCGATGCGAAATCGTCCGACGCCCTTCTGGAGAAAAAATACGAGGGCGAACTTGCGCAGACCCGGGTCATGGCGCACCGTTTTGCCGATATGCTCGTGGGGACTCTGTTCGGCGACAAGGGCATCTTTGAAAGCAGGATGCTTTTTGTAAAGGATGAGGGCGCAAAGAAAAATATAATGACAATGGACTGGGACGGCGACAACATGCGCGCGCTCACGGTGACCACTACCATCAATATTTTTCCGGTGTTTGTCGATTCTACCGCCTTTCTCTGGACTTCGTTTATCCGCGGGCACCCGGATATCTACAAAGGAACAATCGGCGGGGCCGGCGGCGCGGTCATGGCGAGCCGGTTTATCCAGACCTCGCCGGCATACTCACCGATTACGGGCAAGATAGTGTTCGCCTCGGCACGCGACGGGAACATGGAGATTTACACCTGCGATCTCGACGGCAGGAACATCAGACGGCTTACCAATGCCCGGTCAATCGAGACCTCGCCATGCTGGTCGCCCAACGGCTTCCAGATAGCGTTTACCTCCGACAGGGTGGGGCAGCCAAAAATATTCGTGATGGATGCCGATGGCACCAAGGTGCACCAGCTTACCTTTGAAGGCGGCTATCAGGACTCGCCGGCATGGTCCCCGAAGGGGGACAAGATCGCGTACCAGTGCATCACCAACGGCAAATTCGAAATCTGGACCGCGAATACGGACGGTTCCAGCATTTCCCAGGTCACCAACTGTCCGGGCGACAACGAGTACCCGACTTGGGCCTCCGATGGAATGCATATCGCTTTCTCGAGCAAGCGCGGCACAAATTCAGATCTGTACGCGGTAAAGGCCGACGGTACGCGTCTGATGCGGTTGACGACTACCGGCAATGCAAAAATGCCTGATTGGTCGAGTTTTTAAGGTGCAGCGCGATTTTAAATTTGCTTCACCGTTTCCGCAATCATAATTTTATATATTCGCTTTAATTCATATACAGGAAGGATCATATGATGAAGACCCCGATGGCCTTAATCGTCATGTCCGCCGCGTTTCTTTTTTTCTTTTCAGGATGCTCCTCGATTACCCTGCTGCGCGTCCAGGAGCTCAAGGAAGTCCAGACGCGTGTCGATTCGCTCCGGGCAGAAGTAGCTGCAAGGGAAGATCTTCTCCAGAAGGAAGAGAAAAGTCAGAATGAGCTCCTCAGGCTTGTCCGTGCCGACATGCAGGTGCGCTTTGAGGAACTTGGACAGAAAGTGTCTTCGCTTGAAGGTAACCTTTCTGAAAGCAAATACAAACTTACGATGATAGATAAGAAGACCCAGGAAATACAGGAACAATGGAAGGCCAAGACGGCTGCGGATTCGATCGCCGGGACGCAGAAAAAGGCGCAGGTGGATAAACTTTTCCAGATAGCCTACGGTGATTTCATGGCAGGCCGTTACGATCTGGCGGCAAACGGCTTTCTTGATTTAATAAACCAGTACCCCGAATCGCCATCTTCCGACGAGGCGGTGTATTGGTACGCCGAATGTTTCTTCGGAAAAAAGGATTTTGACAAGGCTGAACAGCTGTATACGGATTACATCAGGAAATTCCGAGAGGGAAAAAAAGTGTGCGCCTCGCTGTACAAGCTCGGCCTTGTTTTTGAGGTTAAAAAACTGCCGGAGAAGAGAAAGCTTGTGTGGCAGAAACTCATTTCCACCTGCCCCGATTCCCAGGAAGCGACTTCGGCAAAGGAAAAGATGGGCAAGTCCCAGTAATGAAAACGGCCGGCAGGGGTGCGCCCCCAACCGGCCGTTTCGGTAATTGCCGCGGTCGGTAAAATTATTCCTTCTTTTTCTCCGGCCCGCTTTGGATCTGCTGCTGGAGTTTCTGGATTTCGTCGTCGAGCTCCTTCTGCTTCTGCTCCATTTTCTGCTGCGTATCGGTTTTGTCGGTCTGATGGGATATCTTCTGCACAATGGCAAGCGCGTATTCGATATCGTTCTTGATATCTGCGATATTCCGTGAAAAGAAGGACGAGCGGTAGAACTCGTTGGCAAAGATTTCGAATTTGTCCAATTTGTCCTTATCGTCATTCTGGACCTTGCGGAGGCTGTCGGTCTGGTGCAGCACGGTGGAAGAGGGGAGTTCGAGAGATATTTTATTGACGTCGAACGCCAGTACCTCGTATGTCTTCCGGTTTACACGGTATTTGACCTGCTCCGCCTCAAGCGTGTCGGCCGGCGGCGGCTTGAGAGCCTGTGCTTTTGCAGCGGCCGCCGTAAGGACGGCAAGGGCCTGCGTGTAATTCTTCTGCATGAGGTCGGCATATGCCTCGATGAGGCTGCCCTCACACTGGAGCGAGGCCTTGGCCGAAAGCTTCTGCAGTCCCTGACCGTAGCCAATGCAGTCGTTCCATTGTCGGGCGCGCAGCGCGGTCCAGCACATTCCAAGGAGGGCATCTTCATAATAGTAGCTCTGTTTGGGGACCATGCGCAGTGCGGTTACAGCCTTGGACAGCGCGAGCTGCTCGTAGAACATATAGCCGAGGAACAGATATGACCGATTGACGATTTCATGCTGCTCGTTGGTCTGCACTTTTGCCTCGATGGCGTTGCCGAGCGAATTAAGCGCATCCTCCATGTTATAGGTAAGCACGTGCGAAATCGCCATAGAGTGCTGCGCAAACGGATATTCGGGGTGCGTTTCGGGAATAAGCGAGAAAAGCTGGATCGCGGGCTGAAAGTTCTTGTCGCGCATATTCTGCTCTGCCATAAGATAGTAGGCATGATACTTGAGGGAATCGGGAACGGTTGCCGTATTGAGGAGTGAGAATTGTTCGCTTACCGACGCGGCGTTGTTGTCGCGGTACGCGATGCGCATGAGGCCGAGGTCCGCATAGGGGACCACCGAACTTTTGGGGTAGTCCTTTTTCGCCTCGCGGTAGTTCTGGGTCGAAAGCTCTCTCATGTCAAGTTTTTCAAGACAAGCCCCGCGGTAGTACTGGACCCAGTCGTTTTTAAAGAAGTTGGGGAACTGGACCAGGATCTGACTGAAGAGGAAAAATGCGTCCCAGTATTTTCCTTCGTAATACAGCTTGCATGCCCTGTTGTAAAGCTCGTTGGGCGCCAGATCGAGAACACGGGCCATGCGCTTGGCGTACATTTCCTCCCGGTGCAGCCCGATATCGCCCCGCACATAAAACGAATGGGTTGATACCTGGTCTTCCATGGGCATGCCGATGAACTGGTACATAATCTGCAGATCTCTTCCTTCATTGAGATGCGGCACATTGACGCCGGCGGCAAAACCGTAATATTCGTTGGGCTGCCGGATATTGCCCATAAGGAAATAGATATTTATCATCCGCATGAGCCAGCCGCCGAGCCTGAAATTATAGTCCATTTCCACAACATTTTTAGTTTGAATGCCAAGGCCGCCGCCGGTATCGAGCACGGAGGTCGCGTGAGCAATCGCTGAGTAAATGTTTTTGGTATTCACATCCAGGCCTGCCTCGATCTGTTTCTCTAGGAAATAGGCCATCCACGAGAATTTGATGTTGTTCGTATAGCCGGCTACACTGAAATTGGACGGCAGCTTGAGGTTGTCGAGAATGGGTTGTAGAACGTTCTGGAAGGACACGCCGATAATATGCTCGCCGTACACCGGGTGATTGAGGAGGCGATAGGTGAGACCCACGTCACCGCTCAGGTTGTAGAGCCAGTTGGTCATATTGTTTTCGAAGTTGGTGTTCATGGAAAGCCCGAGGTTTACACCGATACTGAGCCCGCCCCAGATGTTATTTGCATAGGTGAATAAAAACAGGTTGTTGCGGTTTGAAACATTACCTGTAGTATCCAGCTTCTGGGTTGCAGGGTTGTACTGATAGCCGTTTATTTCCCCCGCGCCTTCGGTGAAATAGGTAAAGCCCCACGATTCGTATAGGCCGACAGGAAAAGTGACGCCAAGCTCGGAAAGCTGAAATGCACCCTGCAATACAAGGCCTTCGCACCCGCGCAGGGCTATATAATTTTCTTCTGTCAACAATGCCGGGTTGGTCGCCGGCGAATGCCGTGACAGCAGGTCGCGCCACCGCGCCGTGCTCAGGTATTCGCCGGGCAGCCCGTCTGCAAACAACGGAAATAAACCGACAGTCGCGGCAAGAGCAAGGGCCGTGTTCCTGAGGCGTAGTGACAACTTGTTTTTAATTGCCATAAAAGGGGTCCTGTTCAATAAGGTTTGAGGGGTGAAAGGATGAATCCCTTATTTTAACGGTTTAATGATAAATACATATTTAAAGTAATATTTTAAAACACGCTAAAAAAGTATTCTCAAGAAATACCTCTAATAATAAATATAGTTTTGTAACCATTAAAAAAAATATAAATAATTTATTAAAGGGTGTTTTTTTACATGTGATATTACATGTTTTTTATACCAGAAAACACCGCCCCGGGGTAATTCGATTGTATATTTATCAGGAAATACCCGCTTTTTACTTTCGGAAAGCGATTGCCATTTTATTTGAAACCTTGTGCTTCGATAATATATGGAAACCGCATGAATCATTTTTTTTATTTTTTTCTTACCATTTATCTGCTATCGCTAAGCGCCTATTGCCAGCCGGACACATCCGTAAATTTCATGGATTCAGCGAAATTTTATCTGGTGCATCAGGAGTACGACAAATCTGAATATTTCTGTAAAACCCGTCTTGTAAGACAACCTCGCGATGCCGAAGCGATTTACCTGCTTCTTGCTTCAGCACAAACCAGAATACTCGACTACGAATCGTATAACCTTGATGCTGATGCTTTCGTTCAGACTGCTGGCACGGCGCTTCGGTCTTTAAGCATGGATTTGCCCGGGAAAACAGGACAGGATTCGCTGGTATGCCTTTTTTATATCGGCAATATTCAGGGAGGGATAAGCGTGATCCAGGCCAAGGTTGGAAACTGGCCTTCGGCGGTACGCTACGGGGCAAGCTCCATTGGTGCTTTTAAACGGGTGATAAAAAGCGATCCGGATTTTTATCCTGCCTATCTGGGGCTGGGAATTTTTAATTATTATATTAGCCAACACCTCAAATGGCTTCCTTTTTTCGGGGACCGGAGAAAAGAAGGGCTGGAACAGGTTTGGCTTTCAACAAAGGCCGATTTTCCCTATTCATACGTTGCGAAAAATTCCCTGTGCTGGATACTCCTTGAAAGAAACCAGTATGACCTTGCGGACTCCGTAGCTTCATCGGTGCTTCAAGAAATTCCGTCCAATACGATATTTATCCGGCTCAAGGCCCGGATAGCCTTGTGGAAAAGAGAATGGCCATACGCAATAGCATGGGCGAAAAAGCTGGTTGTGCTTTCTGAAAAACGAATTCCCGCAAACTGGTCCGACGTCCTGTCCGGATACCAGATACTCATCAGCAGCTATGAGAGCCTCGGCAGAAAAAACGAAAGTCTCGCCTTGTGCAGAAAGGTGCTTTCCAGTCCAGTGCCGGAGCCTTTTTCGCAGATACCCTATGTAAAAAAACACCTGCAATACATTATGGAGATTAAAAAAAAGTATTCCAATTGATTCGGCGGACGGGACGTAATGAACAGGAAAAGACTTATTGAAAGACCCCGCAGCAAGGAAGCGAGGAATCTTTCCATCCCTATGGACTATAAACATATTTATAGTCGCTCGCTAACCCTGAAGACAGCTTCGAGAAGTGCGCTCGCTGTGGGATTCAATTACCTGTTAGAAATGAATGGTTATTTAGAGTATTTTCCTTACCTATGAAAAAAAATCACATAGTCTGGTTTATGTGCGCTCTCCTGCTGTTGTGCATGAAGGCCCAGGGTGAATTCTGTCCGGCTTTGGCAATCGACCCGGCCATTGATGCATATCTTTACCGGGTGGCAAGCCGGTACAATGTCCCCCTGCCGGCCTCTTTCTTCGCGCAGCCCATGACCGTGTGCGATGTTCTGCTATTTCTTGACAAAGCAGATTCGCTTGCCGCCGCGGGCCGGCTTCTTCCCGCCGAAATCTTCGACGCCAAAATGATCCGGAAACGGATTTCGGCAGACTTCGGCCTTGTCAAATGGAAATCCCCGAAGATGGACGCTCATGTTAACGTCCACCTCGACCTGATCGATTCTAACGGCGCATCGTTCGGCGCGAAGGACGCCCAATACATTCGCGGCATGGCCAGCCCATCTCTCAACGCCAACCTTGGTACATTGTCCTTCTATTCCGGGGTCGATGTTTGGACCGATTACCGGTCCGATACAATGTATCAACGCAGCTCCTATCAGCCGTACAACGGTATTCCTTATAACCTCTATAACAGGGTCGATTCCAGCAGGGTGCGTGCATCCGACATGCTTCGCGGCGGCATCGTGTACAATGCGGCGCCATTCCGGATCGACGCTGCAATAGACAGAATAAAGCAGGGGCCGGGAATTATGAGTCCGCTCACGTTTTCCGGGAACGCTCCGCCGGAAACCTATGTTCGCGGCCAATTGTCGTTCGGGATAATGGACTATACCCAGACCGTGGGGCAGCTCGAAAGTGAAAAAGACAAGCCGAAGTATTTCTATACCCACAGGATCAACGTGCCGCTGCTCAGAAACCGCATCACGTTGGGGCTCACCGAAGTCGTCATCAATGGAAGCACCACCAATCAACAGGATTCAGCTTCGCCCAACGCATTGCGAAAAGCTTACTACGGGGTGACCCGGACCTGGGAAATCGGCTACATGATTCCGTTTGTGCCCTATGTTTTCATGGAGCATTACCTTGGCGACAGGGACAACAAGGCCTTGTCGCTCGACTGCAATATTTCCTTTCCCGACAATTTCAGGTGGTACGGCGAGTTGTTCATAGATGATATGACCAATCCGTGGGCCTTGTTTTTTTCAAATGACTGGGGAAACAAGTACGCAATCGACGTGGGCGGCCAATACTTTACAAGCGTGATGGCACGGGACGTTACCGCGTCTGTTGAATTCTGTCGCGTGGAGCCATGGGTGTACACGCATTTCTATGGCGGCAGCCACCGGTATGACAATTTCAACGTGTGCCTTGGCGCGCCTCTAGGCCCCAACTCCTACCTGCTCGCGTTTTCCTGCGATGCAAGAGTCACGCCGAGAAATTGCGTGGGCATTAGCTTCACCAATGAGGCAACGAACCATACACAGCGCGGCGGCAACATCACCGACGTTTTCCAGGATCCGGGAACGCCGAACCCGGATTCCCCGAAAAAGGTTTTTCTGGATCCGAAGGGTATAGAAACCATGACTAGGGTCGGGGCCTACTGGAAGTTCGACCAGTTCGGCATGTTCCATGTCGCGCTGAAATACGAGTATGATTTTTCCGGGAAATCGGTGTTTCAGTTGTACGGCGGGCTGTATTTTTAATTGATGCTATTTATACGTTGTCAATTTAAGCGAATCTACGATTTTCTTGTTGTTCGGGTTCCCGATGTTCTTTAAAATCCAGAAATATTCCGCATACCCGCCGGTGAGCCCGACTCGCACGCAAATTTTGTCCTGGGCCTTGAGAAAGTTTTCCTGGTATCTTGTCTGCCTGGCCGCGTCGTTTACCGCAAAGGAGTCCTTATAGATGATGCTCAGGGAATCAAGATAGGAATTGCACAGAAGCCATTTCTTCATTTGTTCCATGCTCACCAGCGAATCGGTGGGGGGCACGAACTCCACTTTTTGAGGTTCGGCCTGGGGTTGTATTTTCTGGGGTGTTTCCTTTTTCTGACATCCGGACAGGACGGCAAGCATCGAAAACGTCATTACAAGAAGAAATTGCTTGGTCACAAATAGCTCCTTTATTGAAATTTATATCTGATTGAAAACTAAATTCTTTATAGAGGGATGTCAATTCCAAATTCCAGATTTCAAATTGCAAATTTGTCAGGTTTTCCGGATAATCTGTAATCTGGAATTTGGAATCTGCAACCTGGAAATAAGTACATGGGGCCAAAAAAACAACTAGGGCAGCATTTTCTTACCGCAGTTTCTTACGCTGAACGGATCGCCAAAAGCGTCGGCGCTCGCCAGGAGGACAATCTCCTTGAAATAGGACCCGGCAGGGGCGCACTGAGCATCCACCTTAAAAACCTGTATCCCTTTTTTCATTGCGTGGAGGTTGATGCGGACTTGATTGCCGGACTCAGGTTGAAGCTTGGTGCAGGTACCTGGACGATTCATCACGGTGATGCGCTCGCATTTGATTTTGCAAAAGCGGGTTTGCCGCTTCATGTGGTTGGAAACCTTCCTTTTTCCATCGGCGCCATGATAATCCGGAAAACGCTTTCCTACGGTGAAGGTATTATTTCATGCACGTTTATGGTGCAGCGCGAGGTTGCGCAGCGCATTGCTGCAAAGCCCCACTCAAAGCAAATGGGATTTCTTTCCGTGTTCTGTCAGTTTTTCGGAGCGCCGAAAATTCTTTTTACCGTACCGCCCGGCGCCTTTTTTCCGAAACCTGCCGTTGAGTCTGCGGTAATAAGGCTGGTTGTGGACAGGGACCTCGAGAGCAGGCTTCCGCGACGGCTGTGGGAGAGTTTTTTCGGGTTTGTTGACAAAGGCTTCAGGATGCGAAGAAAAATGCTTGCTAATGTCCTCGGCCATGACGGCGGCAGGGAGCGCTATTCCGAAATTCTGGCGCATATGGAAGCCGGAGCCCGTGCGCGCGCTGAAGACCTAAGGCCGGGCGAATGGCTGGAATTGTATAAAAAATCATGCGGAATATAATACGCGTCACTATTATCGCCGCCATCACGGCATGGCCCCTGTTCGGCCAGGCCGGTGAGTGGCCGTTTCTGCTCGGCATTCCGCGGCCGGCAGTGGCAACCGATTCCAACCGGACAGAGTATGGCTCGGACCAAAATCTTTACATCCGCACATTCAAGGCAAAGGATTCGCTGGCCATTTCAAAGAACACCGCATCGTACGGCTTCAATCAGAACTTTGACTTTGAACTGACGAATGATTCCTGGTTCGACACAAAAGACCAGTATTTCGATTTGTCCGGCGAGACGATTAAAAAAGGGTTTCCCCTTGGTATTTCTGCAGGTTTGGAATGGACACCGGTACTTTTGCTGAAACAAAAAAGCTCCTTGCAGGGCATGCTTGGCTCGGTTGAGGCCGGCCCGGTGGTGAAATTCGCTCCGCTCGGCATTCCTATCTCCCTGCACGGGGGAGCGTCGGGCCGGGGGATCAACGACAGCCTGACTTCGATAAGCACCAGCCAACTAGGCCTGCTTCAGCGCGATAAGGGATATTATGCAGGAGCCGAATTAGGCGCGCCAGCAAAGCCACTCCCGTTTCTTCCGCTGTATATTAATGCCAATGGGTACGGCCGCTCTATGGGTACATCAAAACTGCTTGCAGGGACTGCCTCCGCTTTGTTCTATTACGGTTTTCCGAGCGGCGACAGTCTGTTTGCGCGTTATGATGATTCATTAACAAACGGCAGGGATGCGTTCCTCGGTCAGGCGCAGGGCAAGCCGCATGTCATCGACGATCCTGAAAAAAATGAGCGTTCCTACGAGTTGCTCGCCGGCATTAGGGGAAAACCCAGGTATTTTTTCATACCAGGGGCCTATTATTCCTATTCGGAACATACGCTGTCATACGCCGGAGAATTTGGTAATAGAAAAAACACCGCAAATACCGTGGGCGCGGTGCTTAAAACCGACCCGCTGTTTCTGGTGTCCTACAGCGGTGGAATTACCTTAACCTGGGAGCGCGAGGACAGGCATGCATTTTTTGCCAGCCAGACCAGCGGCGGCTCGAACCTGCCGCCTAATTTATTTATGATAGACCGGGAAGGCAATGTGGTGAGCCTCGACGACAACCAGGGTTACCGGATTTCGATGATACATTCGCTGTCGAAATATTTCAGCAACGGGATGGGTGCTGAATATATCTCCGATATCTCCCGGTTTTCCAAGGATTATCCCAATTTCTTTGTGGTAAACGGAGACACCGTACGGCGTGATCCACCCCTTGATAACGACATCATCATCAACAGGCAGAAAGTGACTCTTGTGCCTATTCCCTCCGCGTGGGCAAAGATGACCGTGTTCGGAGAATATTCAAAAAACCTTACCAACTACATCAGGAAAGAAATGAGCGGCAATAACACAATAGACTGGTTCTACCGGGTCGGCGGGACCTTCGACGCCACTATATTCGAGCGATGCACGCTTTCGGAGGCGCTGAGCGCGGACGCAAAGGTGACCCGCTATGTGTTTCCCGAAACTAAACGCGGCAAGCCGCCGCCTTATTCACGCAAATTGTCTTCCCTGGCGGTTCTGGATGCGGCCGTGACGGGTTGGCTCAACCTTAAAACGGAGTGGGGCGAAACGTATTGGGACTATGGCACATGGAACGGCAGGGAATACCTTGATTCGTCATCGCTTGCTTTAGCCCAGCAGGCGGCCGCATACAAGGATTATTACGCCATTGTTGATAAAACATGGCAGCATAGCCTTACCCTGTCTGCAGCCGTACGGCTTTTCGATCTATGCTTTATAAATGCCGGGTGCTCCTATCAATATCTCGACGTAAGGCAGTTTGACCAGGTAACACGGGAATACTCCCTCACCAACTATGCCGGCAGCCGGGTTTCTCCCACGGCTTCGCTTTCATATCAGATTGGCCCGCAATTGCTTTTTAAAGCGGCGGTTGTCAGGACGTTTGATATCAGGGACAAATTCTGGGATGTTCATGTTTCCTTAAACGGAGCGTTTTAACCATGCGTGTCATGCGATATGTTGTTCTGTTGCCCCTTTTTGCCGCATGTGGGTGCGGCATCTTTGAACCGAGGCAGGCGGAGTATCCATCCAACGAGGCTGTCCAGGACCCGTTCAGTTTCGCCTCGATATTGTGGAACACTGGCAAGTGGTTCACCAAGCTGGAATATAACGACATGTTTTACGATACAACGACCTACGTTGACATAAACGGAAATGAATACGGCAGGGACATGCTTATCGCGAACCTCTATAAGACACAGAGCCGCTTTGAAATAAGGCGTGTGTCCTGGACCATGGATTCATTGCAGGACTTCACCGTAGCCGATACCTTTTTCATGGATAGAAAATACGACATTGTTGCCCGCGACACGATGGTGATACCGCCAAAAGATTATGAATTTAATGACAAGGCATCATTTAAATTGATATTTAATTCCACAAAAAACACATGGAACATTTTTTACTGGAAAGACAAATATCCGGGCCAGTCCATTTTTCATCCACTGTTCACCCCCGACTATTAAACGGTGGCCTCATGAAAAAAATATGGATTGTAAGACCATGCATCGTGGTGCTGCCAGTTATGTTTTTTCTGGCGTGCAGCATCAATCCTTTTTTTCCACCATCCGGAGAGCCGCTTAAGGGCGATATCGGCCGCACAACACCGGCCGGCACCATTGCCCAGCTTTTCCGGGCCTACGAAACCCGGCAGATAAATCTATTTATGGACCTTTTTTCGGCATCCAAAGACTTCAGGTTCTATGTGTCCCCGAGTTTCGCCGCCGATTACGCCAAATCCCACGGGAGCGTGAACATTGAGACAATAGATCCGGCTTTCCAGTATGTAAGGAGCAGGGGCATCACCCAGGCATACTACTGGACTTACGATGAGGAAATTCAGATCCATAACAATTTATTCACCCAGGCCGTTGACATTGGCTTTACGGTGTACCCGCAGCCGATAGACACAAATACCATTACCTATATTCATGGTCCTGATGGCACTGACTACGCGGAGGTTGTATCAAGGGGCGGAGCGCTCTCGATACAAGTGAAGATGGAATGGAGCGGGACTGTCACCGAATACAAGGTTGATATAGGCGAGCAAGTGTTTTACCTGGAAAAAGACCCTCAAAACCCATCCCTCTGGGTAATTGCCAAATGGTTCGATCTTGGAACCGCGCAGTAAAACCCGTTGTATTCCCGGGTTTGAGCGGAAGCAGGCCGCAGGCCGCATTCAATTGCCAATTACGATGTTTGTATGATATCCACATTTGGGGCACGAAGCGGTATTGGTGGCGGGATTTTTTTTTATATGGGGATCAATTGAAACGGTATAACCGTTTCGGGTTATCATGAGAAAATTGCATGAGGGACAGCAGGTATTGGAACCGTGGCCTGTTTCCACATTTCCCAGATATACATAGTCAAGTTTTGCTTTGGCTATTTCGTAGGCCGATAAGAGGGATTGTTTTGAGGTTGGTAAGACCCGCATCTTGTGCCTGGGAAAATACCGTGAGAAGTGCAAGGGCGTATCCTTACCCAGGTTGGTGGTTATATAATCGACAATCCCTTTTATGTCTTTTTCCGAATCGTTTTCTCCGGGGATGAGCAGGTTGGTGATCTCGAGATGACAATTCTTCTTCACTTGCTCGCACGTTTTTAAAACCGGCTCCAGCCTGGCTTTGCACAGTTTCCTGTAAAACTTCGGGTTAATGGCCTTGATGTCAATGTTCATCGCGTCAATAACCGTAAGCAGGTCTTTAAGCGGTTTCGGTTCCATGAAACCGTTGGTTACCATCACGTTTTTAAGCCCGTTTTCCCGGACAATCCGTCCAATCTCCATGATGGTTTCAAACCAGACATATGGTTCCGAATACGTGTATGCTATACCAATGCTCTTGCTAGTTATGATCATGTCGGCAAATTTATTTGCAGGGATTTCCCTTGTAGGCTGAACCATCTGGGATATCTCGCAATTTTGGCAAAAGGTGCATTTGAAGGTACAGCCGTTTGGGCCGCTTGAGAAAATGGTTGAGCCGGGGTAGAAGTGATAAAGGGGCTTTTTTTCAACCGGGTCTATGGCTGTGGAAACGGGACGGAGGTAGGTGAGCGAACAGAGTGCACCGCCTTCATTTTTGCGCACCATGCAAATGCCGGTTTTTCCGTCTGTTAACAAACACCGGTGCGGGCAGAGATCACAGCGAACCTTTTTTTCCGCACCGGAGACGACAGTAAAATAATCGGCCTTTTTCATGTGGCTTTTACCAAATGCAGAAACGCCCTGCTACTCTGTTCCCGCTCCTTCCGGGGCCGGGGAAGCGCCCTCGGTTTCTTTTTGCGCTTTTGGCGTTGCTTTGTGTTTCTTTGCTGGGGCCGGAGAAGCCTGCTGGGCTTTGGCCTTTTCCTGCAATGCTTTCATGTCGTCCATGAGTTTTGAAACGGACTGTTCAATGTCGTTCACCTTCACACTGGTGTTTTCCTCATTTGAAAGTACTTCCTGAACTTTGCTCTGCAGGGACGGTACCGAAAGCCTTACGATAAGGCCTGTAATCACTGCAGTCAAAAGTGACACGATTATAATGAGAATAAGAGTTGGAAATTCAGGAAGAATGCGAACTTTATTTCTCGGCACCGCGTGGTCGAATTCGGTTTCAGCGTCAGCGGCATATGATTCGACTGGCGCCTCCTTGATTTTACTTATTGATAGACCCTGAGTGGGTGGCTTTGTTGCCGGCACTGCCGGTTTGGAAGACAGACCCTCGATTTTTTTTGGTGGTTGGGGAGCTGGTGTTTTTTTAACCAGTGCCTCGAGATCTATCTCGTCATCAGGGTCAGCGGAAGAAAATCCTTGTTTTGGAAAATCAGACATTGCAACCTCCTTTTATAGGAATGTGCCTTTGATTAATCATCAATCAAAATATACAAACTGCGGCCTATGAAAAGGTTTTCGGAATAAATTTTGTTGTAACGCCCACCTTGTTGCAGGAACGTGCAATGGGGCATAGGTCGCACCTGGGATTGATAGGCAAGCACAGGTGCTGGCCAAATGATACAAGATAGGAATTGAACGTCATCCATAGTCCAACAGGGAGAATTTCACGCAACTTCATTTCGGTTTCAAACGGGGTTTTCGTTTTTACATAACCGAGCCTGTTGCAAATGCGGTGGACGTGGACGTCAACGCACACCGCGGGTTTTCGAAAAGCGACCGCCACAACCAGATTAGCTGTTTTTCTGCCGACTCCCGGGAGTTCCACAAGTTCGTCCACCGAATCCGGAATTGAACCGGAAAATAATGTGTTTATCGCTCCGGGCAATTCCTTGAGATGCCTGGCCTTTGTTCGGAAGAAGCCGACGGGAAAAATGAGTTTTTCGAGATTGGCGCGGGGGATTTTTTCCAGATCAGAAAGTTTTTTTACCTTGGCAAACAGTCGTTTTGACGCTTGTGTTGTTGTCTCGTCTTTTGTGCGCGCGCTTAATATGGTGGTGACAAGAACCTTGAACGGGTCGTTCGTTTGCATCTCGATGAGGTCAACAACGGGAAGGCGGTGTTTCCCGAATTCTTTTTTAAGGATGCCATATACCGTCTTGATGTCTACATGTTTAGGTACGCTACTCATGGTGCGGAAACGGGGCATGCATTATTTCGGGGGTTCTGGTGGTTTGAACATCTCTATTTTAGATACAATATCCGACATCCTTTTCGTATAAGAGCTTTCGGGGCTTTTTATAACGAAGGGTATTCGGTTTATCACCGCATCGTTCATGGTCGCTTCGAAGGGGAGCGCGCCAAGTAATTCCAGAGTGAGCGAAAATTCCCGTTTGATGAGGCGGGAAAAATTATCACCTGCCGCGTTTTGACCGGAATTTTTTGTTGAATTAACGACAAGAAACATCCTGCACACACCTTCAAGGAAAAGTTGGCGATAGGCGCTCACTTTGCCAGGAGCCTTTTCCTCGAGTTTTAAGAGTAAATCGTTGAAATGCATGGCATGAGGCGTGCCTTGCGGACCAACAGACTCCTTGATAAAGGCGGTTATTTCCTTATCGTGATAAAATCTGCGGAGAAGGCCCCGTACGAGAAGGCTTTTGATAAAAGAAAACGTGTTTTCGATGGATGCCGGGATGGGCTCAACAAGGAGAATCCCGGTTGGAGCCAGGGAAAAAAAATCGGTGGCACGCTGGTGCGTACCGTCGGCAATGTCAAAGATAATCACGTCGGTCTTGAGTTTTTGAATGGCGTGGAAAAGCCGCTGGCGCTCGCTGTAATTGGGGGAAGCCAGCGAAAGGACATCACTTGCAGAACTAAGCAACCTCAGGTTGGAATATGCGGTGTCAACCAGTGATCTGGAAAGATCGGCCTGCCGGTTGTGGAGGAAATCGTCAAGCGTTTTTTTTGGAGACCGTACTCCGAGAATGCCATGGAGATTGGGGACACCTGTGTCAGCATCAATCACAACCACGTTTTTGCCGTGTTTGGCCATGGACACACCGAGGTTGGCGACAAAGGTGCTCTTGCCAACACCTCCCGTTCCTCCGCCTACCGCAATAACGTTTTTTTCACCCCAATACATGCTCATTCCTGTAATCGTTTAAAATATACCTGTTGAAAAATAGTATTTGTATCAAATATAGGGTGTGCAAAATTATATCAAAAAAAAGAATTGGCCCATGGTTGATTTAACCATTGTATCAATCCCGCCAACCTTTTCCCATTAAAATATCCAGGCTTGCGGGCCCGCAATTGAATACCAAATCTATCACCGAAAGATCCGGAACGAAATCATCCGGACTTTTGGCCCGGTGCTGCGGGTACACAGGACATTTGAAGTTCGGGAATTCTACCTTGATGCGGGCCTGTTGGAACAATGTGACGTCAAGGTAGCCGCGGCTCTCCGCATCGGCAAGGTAGGTGGTCGCCTTGAAATGTCTGCAGATGGTAACAAGTCGCTCCGTTGCTTTACCCTTGAATTTATAGTCGGAGGACAGGGCATATTCTGTCTGGATCCCCAGGATACCGGCAAGGAGTTTTACCGAATCGATGTTAATCCTGTCTATTTTACTGCAGGGAGCGCAGAAAAATTCGGCAAACAGCGGAGCGTATTTCTTATAAAAGGGGGCTTTTCCGTAACAGGCCTCTATCGAATGAAAATGGTTTCTTTGCCAGTTCCGGCTGAAATCAACTTCCACCTCGTTTATTTTCTGGGGAAATTTATAGGCGGTGGGAACCGAGAGCCACTGTGGACCCTTTGCATTCATGATGCGGCCGCGGTTCTGCCATTCATTTTTCCTGAACTGAACGTCATTGAGAAAAACGAAAAAACCGGCGCTTGCCATTTTATGAAAATATCCGGGCCGCGGCATATAGTGGGGTTGGTGTATCGCGAGCTTCATTGTTATAAGTATACAAAAGGGGGCAGGAAAAAGAAAGATTTGAAGCTGGTACAGACGAAATTTATAGGATTTCAAACTGGATACGTAACTTGCGTAATGGTATATTATATTTCAAAGCAAATAGTATTGCCATAGCCGAATCGCCGCATCATTGACAAAGGAATTAAAGAAGGCTTTAGCGCTCACCATGGTAATAAACTCGGAATCCGGGCATACAGCCAGACTTTATTATGCCGACGCCATCCGCGCCGTTTCCGTCATCGCCATTGTTTTTCTCCATGTTTCCTCGCCTGTTGTGCAAGATTTCGCAGCGTATCGTCTCAGTTGGTGGTGGATCGCCAATGTCGTGTATTCCTGTGCACGGCCGAGCATCGCCCTGTTTGTCATGGTAAGCGGGCTTCTCCTCCTTTCTCCGGAAAAAGAGGAGAGTATAGGACGGTTTTTCCGCAAACGGTTATTAAGAATCGCTGTGCCGTTTCTGGCATGGGGAACCGTGTACTTCTTTTGGAAAACACACGGGGTTATTTCCTTGTCGTCAATTATGGAATTGGTCAAAGAATTTATTGTCGGCCCCGTTTATTATCATCTTTGGTTTATTTACACGATTGCAGGCATTTACCTTGCCGTACCGGTCTTTCGCGTGTATGTGAAACACGCATCCCGATTAAACCAGGCATATCTTCTCGGGCTATGGTTTGCTGGAACAGCACTATACCCTCTGGTTCGTCATTTTACGGGATTTTCCATTGGAATTCCTATAGTGGCCGCAGGCGGTTTTCTGGGTGCTTTTCTGCTTGGAAATTTTCTGCGTGATTATCAAACAGGGAAGAGGACGGCGATTTATTTGGTTCCGGGTATGCTGGCATCCTTGGCCTTTACGGCTTTTTCAACATATTATCTGTCGCTGAGGAATGGCGCCCAGTACGATGGAACTTTTGAGGATTTTCTGAGTCCTAACGTGATTGCCGCCGCTGTGTGCCTGTTCCTGCTTATGAGAGATTTTTCATTTGAAGGATTTAAGAAAAGGCTTCCAGTGATTTACAACCTCGTAAAAATGATAAGCTCGGCAAGTTTCAGCATTTATTTAATGCACATTCTGGTGTTGGAAATACTGAAGGGGCATTTGCCATGGTTTTCACTTGAGGCATCAACGTTTCATCCGCTCGTCGGGATCCCGCTAACAGCAGGGATAACTCTCGCATTATGCCTGATTGCAGTGGTCCTCATGAGAAAAATCCCCCTGATGAAATATATCTTTCCATAGAGGATTGAACTCTTGGGATTATTTTTTCCGGGTGGGATTTAGTCCGATTAAAAACTCCAAACGTATTTCAATGGTGTTGGAAAAAAACGAAAGTTTTTCGTCCGGATTGGCCGCCGCAGGATTAATATCCTTATTGAGGAGTGTCCGGTTACCTTGGCTGAAATAACCGGTGTATCGTCCCACGTACGAGATTGACATTTCCATACCCGACGCACGGGAAAGCGCTTTCTGGGAACATACGCCTATTCTCCATGCCGCTCCGATACCCCTTGCATAAAGATTTTTTATCATTCTGTTGGCGGCTGTAACCACTGAATCGCTGATGCCGGAGGACTTGACTGAGGTCTCCCGGGAGATATAGACAAAAGGCTGGGCGTAAACACCGAGAAGAAACGAGGTCCTGTCCACGTTTTCAAGCTTGAAATATTTTTCATCGATTGCGTGCCGGTAAATTGCTCCAACGGAAAACGAAAAGGAATTCATCGTCTGGTTGTAGTCTATTTTCCCGGAAGCGGTGTCATGCATCAACTCGGCCTGCAGAGTTTTCCCAATATAAAAAAAAGACCCTTCGAACCCCAACGAACTTTTTCTGAAGACAAAAGGAGTAAACGAAAGTGAAATAGGAAAATAAACATTGTAGGCGTTAACCGGTTCTTTTATTGAGAAACCCAGCGTGTCGGGGTTGACAGGAAGAATGTCTTTCGCGGAGTCGGGCAGGTTTTTCTGCCATTCAGACAGGAGATCATATGATCCGAGAGCCCAACCTATGCCGAAGTTAAAACAGGGAGTTTTCAAGAACAGCGACGCTGTATCTTCTGCTTGGATTGGTGTCGTGTTCTGCACCTTGCGGAGTGATGATGTTGTATCGGGTACATTTTTTACCGTGGGGGTGGTGGTTGAATCTTTTTTTGGGATTGCAGATGGCACTTGCAAGGAATCTGGTTTATTTTTCAGCGTGTCCTGGCCAGAGGATCGTCCCGCAAATAAAAAAACAGACAGGCATGCAATTATAAATGCATGGATAAAAAAGTGAACGATGATCCTGGAATAGGAAAATGCCATTGTGTTATGTTTTTTTCTTTTCGACCGGGATTGAACTCAGGTATTCCGGGACAATCTGGCCTGCGGTTTTCCAAACGCTTGTATCATTAACTTTTTTTGCGGCAAGTAGTGCGCATGACAACCCCCGCTGCAGGGGATGATCCTGTACAGAATATGCATCCGGCCTGTCCATGAGAAAATTAAAAACAACGCTTTTAGTATAGCCGAGCGTATCGGTGAGTATGATATCACTGTCGTTAACAACGCTCTTGAATTCATGCGCCGGGATGAGCGCGTCGGGGGAGAGGCGTGTAATTGTACCATCGGCCTTGTTGAAACGGGCCCAGTAGACATGGCCGTTTCGGGCGTCGGATGCACACACAATGTTCCTTCCATCCGAGTGCCAAGAGCCTGCCATGCTTTCAAGAGACGAAACTTGAAGCACATTTGCATCACGGTATAAAAAAAAGCCTTTAAGAAATGAAATGCCTATCCGCAGGCCGGTAAATGAACCGGGCCCTGTGGCAATTCCGGCATGGGTAATATCTTTGGCTTGAACATTGTTCGATTTCAGGAGGTAGTCAATACATTCGGAAATATGCTCGGCATGTGAATTACCCAAATAGCGGGAAACTGCCATGACCGGCTGTACGCCTATCACAAGGCCAATCCCGAGCTCAAGCGACGAAGAGTCAATGCCGAGCACGTATTCCATTATGGGGTGATCGGGTTCTTTAAAGCGACAGTGATTAAAATATCAATAAGTTCTTTATAGGTGCCGCCTGAAGCTTTAAAGGATTTTGGAAGAAGTGAATTTGCAGTAAGGCCGGGCAACGAATTTAGCTCAAGCACATAGAGGATTCCATCATTGGCGAGTATCATATCGGTACGTGACACTCCCCGGCACCCAAGGATCCTGTGGCATTTAAGGGCCAAATCCTGGATCTGACCGAGAAGTTTTTTGCTGCGCGGAGCAGGCACGATTTCTTCCGAGCCGCCATCTTCATATTTTGCTTTGAAACTGAAATAGTTTCCTTTGATGGGCCGGATTTCTATTGGCGGAAGCGCTTTGACAGATCCATCGGGCATTTCCAGAACAGGACAGGTGAACTCTGGACCACAAATCCCTTTTTCAACTAGTATCTCGGGCGAATATTGTTTGTATTCTTCCAGTTTTGTGCCAAGACCTGCGCCACAATCAACACGCGTCATGAGCCTGCTTGAACCGGATTGGGGGCATTTGACGAACATGGGATATCCGAATTTATCGGCCAAAAACAGCCAGGTGATGTCCGGATGATCTTTTCCCGCAACATAGAATGGAGGGGTTTTAACGCCGTTCTGCTCCAGGATAAATTTTGTTGCGATTTTATTCATTGCCACTGCACTTGCGTATACGCTTGAGCCGGTATACGGAATCATCAATGTGTCTAAAAAACCCTGCAATAGCCCGTCTTCGCCGAAGGAGCCATGCACTGCGAGAAAAGCAACATCGCAGCGCTTCCAGATTTCTTCGGAGGCGTAAGGCTTGAATGGGCCTTTAAAGTTTTTGCTTTTATGGGGCTCTACAAAGTCATCAATGGAAGGGACGCGTTTTTTTATATCGCAATAGTAAAACTCCTGGTCAACGGATATCACGACGGCGCGCGCTGAGTATTTCCTGCGATTTATGTTTAACAGCACCTCTCTGCCCGAGAGCAGCGATATCTCATGCTCTGCGGACGGTCCCCCCATAACGACGTTTACGCGGATAGACATAGGTTGGCTTCCTTGATTTTGTTGCTGATGAATTCAACCGCCTGCGTGGCGGCAATGCGGTTTTGCTGGCGCGAATCGCGTTCGCGCACGGTGACGGTATCGTCCTGGATGGACTGGCCGTCTACCGTGATGCAATAAGGCGTTCCTGCTTCGTCCTGGCGCGCGTATCTGCGTCCGATTGCCGAGTTGAGATCAAAGGACGCACGTACGGAATTGTCAAGCAGGTCTTTGTATATTTTTTCCGCCTTTTCCGGCATTCCCTCTTTTTTGACAAGGGGGAGTACGGCGGCCTTGATGGGCGCAAGAGAGGGGTGAAAACGCATGATAACGCGCTGCGCGTCCTCTTTGTCCACATCATAGGCGTCTATGAGAAAAGCCAGCGTGGCGCGGTCGGCCCCGGCCGCCGGTTCAATAACGAATGGGAAAATATGCTGTTTCGATTCTTCGTCGAAATAGGCGAGGCTCTTGCCGCTGAATTCGGAGTGCTTCTTAAGGTCGAAGTCGGTACGGTTTGCTATTCCTTCGAGCTCACTCCATCCAAACGGGAACTGATACTCGACGTCACAGCATGCCTTGGCATAATGGGCCAGCTCGTCCTGCGCATGGTCGCGCAGCCTGAGGTTGTCTTTCTTGATCCCGAGTTTGTGGTACCATGAAAGCCGGGCGTTGCGCCAGTAATCGTACCATTCCGGGTCTGTGCCGGGCATGCAGAAAAATTCCATTTCCATCTGCTCAAACTCGCGCGTGCGATAGGTAAAATTTCCAGGAGTGATTTCATTCCTGAAGGATTTGCCGGTTTGCGCAATCCCGAACGGCGGCTTAAGTCGCGATGCCTGCTGAACATTGAGAAAGTTGACGAAAATGCCCTGCGCGGTTTCGGGCCGCATGTACACAACGGCGGAACTGTCTTCAACCGGACCCATGAACGTTTTGAACATCAGGTTGAATTTTCTCATATCCGTAAGTTCTCCACCGCACTTGGGACACTTTTTAAGGTCGGTGAGGTGGTCTGCACGAAAGCGCTCTTTGCAGGATTTACAATCTACAAGCGGGTCTGTAAAACCGGCAAGATGGCCGGACGCTTCCCATACCTTTGGATGCATGAGGATTGCCGCATCCAGGCCCACGATATCGCGGCGGTTTGTGACCATGGCCTTCCACCATGCCTCTTTTACGTTGCGCTTGAGCTCCACGCCGAGAGGGCCGTAATCCCAGCAGCTTGTAAGGCCGCCGTATATTTCGCTGGATTGAAAAACAAACCCCCTTCTTTTGCAAAGGGAAACAATGGTGGACATTAAATCCGGAGGTTTTGAAGCCATTAAGTCTTTCCTTTAGGCAGAAGCCGTAACTCGTTGTTAATTAGTTAGATACTTTTTAAGGTTGCTTATTAATCTTTCCTTAAGAGGTTTGGAAATATCCACCGTAAAATCCAGGCCGGTTATCATTTCGTAAAGCATGATGTACCGGTGCGAAAGCTCAACAACAAGTTCTTTCGGGGCCGGCGGCAATACCGGGTCGTTGTATGGGTCGCAGTGGTCTTTAAACCACAACCTCAGAAATTCCTTGTCGATATTTTCCGGTTCCTGTTTTTTGGCGATTCTATCCTTGTATGTTTCCTTGAGCCAGTATCTCGATGAATCAGGCGTATGTATTTCGTCAATGAGCAGGATTTCGCCTTTGTCGTCAATGCCGAGTTCGTATTTCGTATCAACGAGTATGAGCCGGTTCTGCGCGGCGATGTCGGTCCCGCGCTTAAAAAGCCCGAAAACGATTTTTTCAAGCTTTTTCCAGACAGAATCCTTGATGAGTCCGCGGGAAACAATTTCCTCTGCGGAAATCGATTCGTCGTGCAGGTCGGATTTCGTGGTCGGCGTGAGAATCGGTTTTTCGAATTTCTGGTTTTTTGTCATGCCGTCAGGCAGCATATTCCCGCAAATGGTGCGTTTGCCCTTTGAATACTGGGTCCAGGCCGAGGTGTCGGTGGACCCGGTAAGATACCCTCGCACCACGAATTCGACGGGAAAAACGCTGCACTTTTTCGCGACAGTCACGTTCGGGTCGGGAGTGTCGAGCACCGCGTTTGCGACGATGTCCCTCGTATTGTCGAACCAGAAGGAACTCACCTGGTTGAGTGCCTGGCCCTTAAAAGGAATGGAAGCGAGAATCCGGTCGAATGCGCTCTGCCGGTCCGTGGTGATGAGAAGAAGTTTGCCGCCAAGGTCATAGATGTCGCGCACCTTGCCTTTTTTCCTGTTGGGTATGTTTAGGAACGAAGTGTCATCGAGACAGTTGGCAAGGTTCTTTTCGATGAATTCTTTTGAAATCATGCATTTTTCCCGTATGCTGATTAAAGAAATCCTTGAAAAACGATGTTCAAAAATAGTTTATGTCTGGAGCGGGGGTAAAGGAAACCGGCATAGCGAAGCATTACTTACATAGGTATGCATTTCTTAATTTATTATTACATCATTCTTACTCTTGTTTTGTTTGCGCAACCCTCAAAATGTATCTTCTTATCTGTTTCTTGATGGAATATCTGCCGCATGTGTTTTGCCTGGTTTTTGCGGACAGAGTATCAGGAATCGGTCCGGAGCTTTTACCATGAAAACCCTCGGCATCTGCTTTGGCGCAACAACCATCCAATATGCTGTTGTCAAGGGTGATACGGGGTTCAAGACTATCGAGCAGTCGGGCCGCATTGCCCATGAGGGAAATCCCGGTCTGGTCCTGCAAAGACTTCTTGCTGGTCTCGATCTGTTTGGAATAGACGGCATAGCAGCTACAGGCCGGAGTTTCCGCAGCAATGTGGCCATTACCGGCATATCCGAGCCCGAGGCGCTGGAAACCGCGCTGTTTGAGGATTTCAAGGACAGCGAATTTCCCAACCTCGTGGTTTCTCTGGGAGGGGAAACCCAGCTTGTTTATAAAATAGGCGAGCGGGGCGGAATCGTCTCGCTCCATTCAGGCAACAAATGCGCTTCGGGGACCGGGGAATTTTTTCTGCAGCAGATCAGGCGCATGGGACTCTCCCTTAAAGATGCGGTCATGCTTGCAGAGCAGGGCGTCCCGCACAAAATCGCGGGGCGTTGCAGTGTTTTCTGCAAGAGCGACTGCACGCATGCGCTTAACAAGGGCGAGCCCATTGCGAACATCGCCGCAGGGCTGTGCACCATGGTCGCGGACAAAATAGCTGACCTCATTAAAGATATGGTCTGCAACAGGGTGATGCTTGTCGGCGGCGGCGCACTCAATACTGCTGTTGTTAAAATTTTGTCCAAACGGTTTTCCTCGCTACAGGTGCCCGACACTGCGGCTTTTTACGAAGCCTACGGTGCGGCGCTATGGGCCATGGTGAACCCGTGCAGGAAAGTGGACGCCGATATTCGCACCCTGGTGCATGGCGCCAGGGTCTCTTTCGGACAGCATGAGCCTTTGTCAAAGGGAGCGCACCTTGTTACCTTTAAGGAAAACTGCGCGGACGATTTCGACCCCGCTGCCGAATATATCTTAGGCCTAGACGTGGGCTCCACAACCACCAAGGCGGTGCTGCTGCGTCGGGACACGAGGAAAATCGCTGCCTCGGTGTACCTGCGCACCAGCGGCAATCCGGTAGAAGCCTCGCGAAAATGCTATGCCGCGATTTACGAACGGATTGGCAGAAAGGAAGTTTCCATCGTCGGGCTCGGCGTAACAGGTTCCGGCCGGCAGATTGCGGGACTGCATGCGCTTACCGCAAACGTCATCAACGAAATAATCGCGCATGCCACGGCCGCTGCGCATTTTGACAAGGATGTGGACACCATATTCGAAATTGGGGGCCAGGACGCCAAATACACCTTCCTCACCGGCGGCGTGCCTTCAGATTATGCCATGAACGAGGCTTGCAGCGCAGGCACGGGCTCGTTTCTCGAAGAATCAGCTCTTGAATCCCTTAACGTGAAAATGGAGGACATTAGTGATTTCGCGATGGCTGCCTTCAACCCACCCAATTTCACCGACCAGTGCGCGGCATTCATCTCCAGCGACATCAAGCTGGCAGGACATGAAGGAATTGACAAAAACAATATCCTCGCCGGCCTCGTGTATTCGATTTGCCTCAATTATCTCAATCGCGTCAAAGGATCCAGGCCCGTTGGAAAGAAAATATTCATGCAGGGCGGCGTCTGCTACAACAAGGCCGTGCCTGTTGCCATGGCGTCTCTGCTAAAATTGCCCATCATTGTTCCGCCCGAACCCGGGCTCATGGGCGCGCTTGGCGTGGCGCTTGAGGTTGACAGCCGCCTTTCCCTCGGGATTACCGCTCCCCAGAAGTTCGACCTTGGGGAGCTTAGCCTCCGTGAAGCGTTAAAAGAGGGGAGTTTCATCTGTGCCGGAGGCAGGGAGAAATGCGACAGAAAATGTGAGATTTCGAGGATCCGCATTAACGGGGCAGTTCATTCCTTTGGAGGAATCTGTAATAAATATTACAACATGAGGATAAAGCAAAAGGTTGAAACGGCCAATCTTGATTTTGTCGCTGTAAGGGAAAAGTTATTATTCGAAACCTGTGGCGTTCCACCTGCAAGCGCAGGCAGGGGATGCCGCACCGTGGGCCTTTGCAGATCGTTTCTTACTCATTCATTATATCCTTTATATTCCCATTTTTTTACCGAAATGGGCTTTTCCGTGGTGCTTTCGGACAAGATTGACCCCAAGGGAATATCGCGCATCGAGTCCGCATATTGCCTTCCTGCGGAAATCACGCATGGAAGTTTTTACAACCTTCTTTTGAAAAATCTAGACTATATATTCCTGCCCCACATTACCCAAATGCCGGTGAAGAACGTTCCAACCTTCAGCAGGCTGTGCGTCTTTGTGCAGGGAGAAGCATATTACCTCAAGACAACCTTTCGAAAAGAAATAGAAGAATCTCCAACCATAATTCTGTCGCCGGTCATCGGCATGGAAACGGGATACAGACAGGCCCAGAAAACGCTCGTTGCAATGGCAGTGAAAATGGGCGTTGCGGAACCAACGGCGCGGAAATCATTTGTAAAGGCTTGCGGAGTGCAGCTGGAGTTTGATAAAAAGCTCAGGGAGGCGGGCAGGGAAGCGCTCGTCTGGCTCGATTCGCATCCGGAAACTTTCGGCGTGGTACTGTTCGGCAGGCCGTATAATGCCTTCACGTCAGACGCGAACATGGGGATACCGCACAAAATCGCGTCCCGGGGCCACTTGCTGATACCTCACGACATGATCCCTTCCGACGGCTACGAGGTGGACGGCAAGATGTTCTGGGCCATGGGCCAGAAGATCATGAAATCGGCGCACATGGTTAAGGGGCATTCCAGGCTGTTCGGATTTTACATCACCAATTTTTCCTGCGGTCCGGATTCGTTTCTTCTTACCTATTTTCGCAATCTCATGGGCGCAAAACCGTCGCTCACCCTTGAACTCGACCAGCACACGGCCGACGCGGGCATAGACACACGCGTGGAGGCCGCGCTGGACATCATGAAAAGTTATTGCAGGATAACGGCCGGTAAGCGGGGCAGGAGGGACTTCGGATTCCATCCCACACTGGTTGAATTCAAAGGAACAGAGCCGGTTGTACACGCATCCGACGGCAGGGTGCGCTCGATTTTACACCATGATGTCGAAGTGCTCCTTCCTTCCATGGGGCGCTTTGGCACCGAAGCGCTGGCCGCGGTGATGCGGAGCATCGGCATTCATGCGAAAGCGCTTCCCGTGGCAGACAAGGAAGTTCTGCTTGAAGGCAGAAAAAACACATCATGCAAGGAGTGCCTGCCCTATATCCTGACCACCGGATCGTTCATGCACTATTGCAAAACACAAAGGCCACCCAATAAAATTTCCCTGTTTTTCATGGCCTCCGGCGGCGGCCCGTGCAGGCTTGGCCAATACTGCACCGCCATGGACCAGATGTTCCGCACAAACGGCATAACAAATGCCGCGACCTTTCCAATGACAAACGAAAACGGCTATGCCGGGCTTGGCACCACGGCGCTGCTTGCCGCTTCACAGGCGATCATGGTGGCCGACGTGTTTTGTGAAATTAGAAGTTTCCTGTCTGTTGCGGCGCGCGACAGGGAATTTGCGCAGCAAACGCTCGAGGAGTGCTGGCGCGGGATTACCGCGTATTTTGAGGGCAAACTCACGGTGAGTTTCTCGGTTTTACTGTCCTTAATAAGCCGCAGGCTCAGGGGGATTCCGCTCACCATGGGTCCGGGGGACGTTCCGGTTGTTTCACTGCTTGGCGAGATTTTCGTGCGCCACGACGAATTTTCCCGAAAAAATATCATCGATTACATCGAGACGCGAGGGTTCATGGTGAAAGTTGCCCCGGTCTCCGAATACCTTGCCTACAGCAATTACATTGTTAACCAGCACCTTGGCGAAAAGGAATTTTCGCTTAAGGAGCAGGTGAAAATGCGGTTGACGAGCGGCGTCCAGGAGTGGTGGGAGAGAAGGATTAAAACCGCCCTGGCAAAAAGCGGCTGTTACAAATTCGAAATGATACGGGTGGAAAAGACCATGGCTTCGGCCCGGCATTTGATGGACGAGAACTTCAGGGGCGAATGCATCCTCACGGTGGGACTCAGCATGCGGGAGATTCTGCATGATTCGTGCGGCGTTATCTCCATCGGTCCGTTTGGCTGCATGCCGTCACGGGTCGCGGAAGCGGTGCTTAAAAAGGAGATGAACGCAAAAGGCAAATTACGGATGCGCACAGCCTTCCGCAACAAGGCCCTGCTTGAAGGGCTCGCAGAATTTCCGTTTTTGGCAATAGAAACCGATGGCAGCCCGTTTCCCCAGCTTGTCGAGGCCAATCTTGAAGCGTTTGTCGTTCAGGCCAGAAGGATGCATGAGAAGATGCAAAAACTTGAGCAGGGGCGCCGGGAGAAAAACATTTTAAAAGCGTATTTGAAAGCCGGATAATCATCGCAAGACAGGCAGAAATCAGTTTGCCTCAGTTGTGTTGACTCCCAGAGCAATTTTCATAACATCGCTGCAATGCTGTAGAAATACATCCGCCAGTTCCGGGTCAAAATGCTTCCCTTTTTCCTTCTTGATGATATCAAAGGCCTGCGAAGCGGGGAATGGCTCCTTGTAAGACCGTTTTGAGGTGAGAACGTCAAAGGTATCTGCCAGCGCAACAATCCTGCCCACGAGCGGAATGGCATCGCGCACAAGCCCGTAGGGATAACCGCTCCCGTCCCATTTTTCGTGGTGAGAAAGGGCGATCTGGCGCGCCGTCTTGAGGATCTGCGATTTTGCGTTGGCAAGAATTTCCGCGCCGATGATGGTGTGGCGTTTCATGATTGCAAATTCTTCGTTTGACAATTTGCCCGGGGACGAAATAATCTGGTCGGGGATGCCTATTTTTCCCACGTCGTGCATGGGGGCGGCATACAGGATGTTAAGGACGTCGCGTTCGCCAAGCCCGTATTTTTCAGCGATAAGCGCGCTGTAGCGGCTCATGCGGACGATGTGCTGGCCCGTGAACTGGTCTTTGTATTCCACGGCAAGCACAAGCCTCTGGACAGTATCGTAATAGGCTTCCTGGAGATCGTCGTTTGCGGACTTGAGCAGGGAAACGCTCCTGCGGAGGTCGGCGGCATACTTTTTAAGCTGGCTGTTTGCGTTGTGCAGCTCTTCCTTCTGCGTTTTGGCTTCTTTGTAAAGTTTGGAGAAGTCGCGTGCATATTTTATTGATTGCGATGAGGCGATTTCGAGCTCTTTTTCCAGCCTCCTTGTTTTTTTTGATTTCAGCAGCACAAATTGTTCCTTTAAATAAGAAGGCCTCGATAGGAAAAAACTGTTATACGCCTTCGCGGCCAAGGGCGATTTCTTCAACACGCTGAAGTAAATCAAGAGGACTGAACGGCTTGATGAAGTAACACGCGGCGCCCGCCTTTATCGCTTCCTGCTGCGCCCATTTATCGCTTGTGCCGGTCAAGATTATCACATTGCAGTGCTTGGTAAGTGGGTTGTTTTTAATTGCTTTAGTCGCTTCGATTCCATTTACCTTTCCCTGCAGCGTCACGTCCATGATGATGAAATCAGGTTTTTCCACCGTGGCAATAGCAATCGCGCGCATGGCGTCCGCAGCCTCGAATACCTTGTATTCGGACATGTCCAAAGTGGCAATAACAAGTTCCCTGATGTCCTTGTTGTCGTCTACGATAAGGATTTTTTTCATTATTGGTTAACGTGGTTTAAACAGCGGCAATTTAAAACCGTTTCATTTAAGGCCAATAAAATCAACAAGATTGATTGTATAATTAAATAAAACCGATGTCAATAGGGAAACGTGAATCCCGCCGCCAGGTGTTTCTCTGGGATATACGTGCTATCGTTTGGTCTTTGGAAAAGTAAAAGGGGCTTTAAATTTTTTGGGAGGCAGGGGAATGTGAAACAGCGTCAGGTGCCAAATCGTTTTCCGTGGCGAATATCTTGATCACCTTGTCAAAGTCAATCACGGATAAAATATCCATAATGTCGCTGTTTGCCTCGATAATGGCAAGCTGGCCGCCCGCGTCCTTGATCATTTCGGAACAGGCGATGAGCACGGCAATGGACTTGGTGTACAGGTAGGACGACTGGGTAAAAGCAATCGCAACCGAACGCGTGCCTTGATCCAGATATTTCTCGATAATGGCCTTGAGCCCGGCCAGGTCGGTCCCAAGTCCGATATCCTCCTTGAACCGGAAAATATGGTATCCGTTTTTCTCGTAAATATCAATTTCCAATTGCAGCACTCCAGGAAATTGCCTCTGCCTGTTTTTTCAATATAAATTACGCAGCTGTTTCCCAATAAAGAATTTATCTGCAATGGCATACCGGCAACGGAAGGCAGGGCCTGCTTTTGTCCCACGGTAATGTTATTTTTTTTATAGGTAAAGTTATCTATTATATTTCTAGCGTTCTTCACAAGCTTATCAATACTATGCGAGCATGACAATGACATCTGAAGAATCCCCCCGCGCACACATTCTCCTCGTTGACGACGAAATGCCGATCTGTATCGCCGTGACGGGGCTCCTTGAAACAATCGGTTTTACCGCAGAGTATGCCTTTAATGCTGACGAGGCGATGCTCTACCTCGAAGACCATCCGGAAACAGACATCGTCCTCCTCGATATCAACCTCGGAATCGGAAGAAGCGGGCTTGATCTGCTTCCGGAGATCAGGGAGCGTTTCAAGTACATTCAGGTGATGATGTTCACCTCGCATGACACGCTGAGCATGGGCCTCGAATGCATGAAAAAAGGCGCGGCGGACTTTTTGACAAAGCCGTTTAACGAAAAGGAATTTCTTAGGAAAGTGCCGGAAGTCATTGCGAAAAAAAACATCGCAAAGCTCAACGAGCTTTATTTCGGCATCCTTATCCATGACCTTAAAAACCCGCTGCAATGTATCATGGGCGCCTGGGAACTCGTGAAGCGGTATCTTCCGCAGACGCTCGCCGAAAACCAGCGGAGAATCATCGCCACCTGCGATGGCGGCGTTTTGCAGATGAAAACCATGATTGAGAACATGCTGAGTGTGTCGAAATTCGAAGCAGGTACGGTTGCGCTTTCCAGGGAAAAGTTTCTGGTCAATACAGAGATAGAGAAGGCGCTTGCTCCCCTTCGGCAGCAAATTTTATCTTCCAACATAAACTTTTCAGTGCAATTCAAGGAAAATTCCCCCCTTTTCCTTAATTCCGACAAGGAGCTTTTTTTAAGGGTCCTCAGCAACATCGTTTCAAATGCCATCCGGTATACGCCTGAGGCAGGTTTGATTGCGGTGTCGTTCGAGGAATTGGACAACGGTGATTTGCAGACAAACATTTGCAATACCGGATCATATATTGAAGAAGAACACCGGAGCATTATTTTTAATAAATTTTCGAGCGTCCGGCTGATGAAACAATCGGCAGGGGTGCAGAATTTCGGCCTCGGGCTTACATTCTGCAAAATGGCGGTTGAGGCCATGGACGGGAAAATTTACGTAGAATCTGATAAAAGCGTGCCGCAGACATCGTTTATTTACACGGTAAAAAACCACGGGGACAACTGATATATGGGGTTCGAACGGGTTTCAACTGAAGCCATCCTTAAAGGCAAGGTACGGAAAGAATTCGCATGGACGATCATTTCTGACTATTCACGGTACGAGGCCATCATGGATAACGTTGACCGCGTGAATGTCATGGAAAAATCCGCCACCGAAGGAAAATCCGAATGGTTCGTCACCGTGGAAGAGGCGCCGCTACGATGGGTGGAACGCGATTATTACGATGTTGATAATTACGAACTCCGTTTTGAATCCATTGACGGCGACTTTGAAAATATCAACGGGAGATGGAAGGTTGAGGATTTTCAGAACGAGGGGATAAAAATCTACTTTTCCATCGATTACAACCTCGGTATCCCCGTCATCGAGGAGGTCCTTGGGCATATCCTCAAGGAAAAGATGAAGACAAACATCGACTCCATGATCCATGCGATAAAGGAAGAATTGACAAAATCGCAGGCCGATGATCGAAAATTCAAGCGCTTCAACATCGGCAAGTACAACAACATCAATCTGAATGCAAAAGACATAAGGGCCTATGTGGTCAATATATCGCAAATGGGCATGATGTTTTATTATGACGGTGAATTCGACGCGGCCAACGTGACGATTAAAATAGGGGACATGGTCATAGAGGCGGAATCGCTGTTCAACGATCTCAAGCATAAAAATTCGAGGCTCATTTTTAAAGAGGCCATAAGCGAGAAACAGATCGAGGAAATGGCAAAACTGCTCTCGACGACTTCAGCCAGGTCCTACGAGCGGCACCTCATAGAAAAACATTTTTCAGTCATGTCGGGCGACAGGGCGTTCCCGGTTTTTCTCATTAATATTTCACCAAAGGGGATGCTTTTTAAATACGAAGATGCCTTTGAATGGCACGGCGGGTCGTTTGAGCTTGCCGGCGTCATGGTTGCCGCACGCGAAATACACCACGAAATGGCGTCAAAAACCGTGCGCATAGAGTTCACGAATACGCTCAGTGATATCGAATACGCCTCTTTGCTGAAAAAGCTGAAAGAATTGGAATTGGGCCTGCAGCAACCGCGTTTTACCCCGTGAAAAGGATTCTGCCGTGGACCCGAACCATAAGGGCTCAGTCGCCTTCATAGGCCATCCGGCCGACATGGGGCTTTACAGGGCCTATATACGCCACCTCAAGCCAAACAAGACCTACAGCGACAAACTCCTGCTCAAGCTCTTCGAATGGGCGCCTTCCTACAAGGTCACGGAGTGGCACGGTCTCACCTTTGACAAAAAAGACTATTTTGACGGGCACCTGATCATGGTCCCGTTTTTGCCTGACATGAAGGACATACGCCTGCGTAAAGTAGTGGAAAAGATAGACCAGGCGCTTTCCATTGCCGCCGATTCCGGCTGCAGCGTGGCCGCCCTGGGCGCATTTACCTCCATTGTCCTGCAGGGACAGGAGCAGGATTTTGCGCAAAAGCACGAGATAAAGCTTACCTCCGGCAATACTTTTACCGCCGCTGTCATCGTGCGCTCGATTGAAAAAACCGCTATGGAATTCGGCGTTGATTTAAGCAAGGCGACCCTTGGCATTGTCGGCGCTTCAGGAGATATAGGAAGCGCATGCGTTTCTTATTTCGCCAACAAGGTGAATAAAATGATCCTTACGGCGCGCAGTATAGGCCCTTTGGAAACGCTGCAACAGACCATCAAAGACACGATGACGTGCGACGTGGAAATTACCACGGACAACAATAAAGCGGTGCAGCAGGCCGATATTGTCATTTTCGTGACAAGCGCCTATGTTCCCATGTATTCGCAGGACGATTTCAGGCCCGGGACCATTGTCTGCGACGCGTCCGCTCCTCAAAATGTGACCGTGACAGACCCCTTGCGTAAAGATGTGTTTGTCTATCACGGCGGCATCGTATCACTGCCGTTTACTCTGGACCCCGGATTTGACATCGGTCTTGCTGCGCCCGATACCTTTTACGGCTGCCAGGTGGAAGGAATACTGCTTGCGCTCGACGACACTCTGCCATTTTCGTGGGGCAGGGGAAATATCATACGGGAAAAAATGGATTTGTTTTTAAAAAAGCTGGACGGATTTTCGAACCTGGGTATTTCTTTTTCTGCCGGAAACCATGTTTATACAAACGAGGAGTTAAACCAGTACAAAAAGTCCTTTTTGGAACTTAACAAAAACAAAGAACTTGCAATAGGTGAGCAACCGTTGCATAATAACATGAAATCCAGAACTCATGAATCAAAAATATTAGGCCGGAGCGTAAATAAAAATTAAAAACCAGCTTGGCTAAAAATCGGTTTTATCCGGGGGATAAAGGACATGACTGAGACTTTAAGAAAAAGAATCTATAGCGCTATACAGAGCGTAGTCAATATTGACCCAGCCATCATTGATCCTGCAAAAAACCTGCGTGAGCAGGTGAACCTCGACTCCATGCAGTTCGTTGCGGTCCTTGCAAAGCTCGAAACGGAATTCAACATCGAACTTCCGATTTCCGCAATGGAGGCAAATACGTTTAACGATTTTTTTGCAGTGCTGGAAGGCGAAATTGAAAAGGCGGAAGTTGTTTCAAAATAATGCCCGCTTGTGCAGAACAAACATTGGTGCGCATTTTACTGATCTGGAAAATTTACTGATGCCGCTTCTCACCGACAGACTCAATTTCGGCAACATCTATTTCAGGGACAAAACCTACACGCCTGACACAGTCAGCCAGAGTATTGACGCTGTTGCCGACTGTCTCAATAAACAGGTCACTTCAAACTCTCCTTTTGTCTATCTTTTTGCCCCTAATCACATCAAGATGGTATATGCACTTTACGGCATCATCAAGTCCGGGCGCATCTGCGTGCTGGTGGACCCGGCCATAGGCAAGCTGGAGCTTGCCGAGATGATGGCAGACACAGTTCCGGGCGCTCTCATTCGCATTGATAAAACAACGGACACGTTTGATTTTGCAAAGGAATTTGAATTCAGGGATTGCAGGGTGGAGGAGAAGCGGTTGGAGGGGCTGGAGGATGTTTGTCTTATCGTATACACGAATGCAAGCGATGGGTATGCGAAAGGGGCAATGCTGACAAGCAAGAATTTACTGGCCAATGCTGAAGCGGGTATATTGGCTAATAAAGTCTCTGCTGGTGCCGTGTCTTGTGCATTAATACCTTTTTGTCATTTGTTTGCCCTGCAAACCGGCATTTTTATTCCGAGTCTTTCGAAGACTTCCATGCTTATTGTGGAATTTGAGGAATTTCTGAAAATAAAATTTATTGCCGATCAAATACTTAAATTGAAAGTATCCCATATTTACAGTATTCCCGCTATTTATTATCATCTAGGGAAATTTTATAAAAGTAAAGGCTTCCCAACAACAATAAGGAGCTGCGTCTGCGGGGGCGTGGTGCTGTCCGAAAAAATATTCAATTATTTTAAAAACAATTTCAATTTAGAAATTCAAATTGGATATGGCCTTACTGAAGCATCGCCAATCTGTGCATTTCATTATCCTGGAGATAAAGTAAAACAGGGATCTATTGGACGGACTTTGCCCTGTTGTGAAATTGCAATTTTTGATTCTGAGGACCATGGCGTGCCAATAGGACAAATCGGTGAAATCTGTATAAAGGGATCAAATGTGATGAAAGGGTACTATAATAATCCGGAAGCTACACAATTGACTCTAAAAAATGGATGGCTGCATTCTGGGGACATGGGCAAAATGGATGATGAAGGATATGTCTATTTCATTGAGTGTAAAAAGCGGATGTTCAATGTCGGCGGAAATAAGGTTTATCCTGCCGAATTGCAAAGATTGCTGAAGATGCATAGAAATGTTGTCATGGTAACTATTGAAAGCGAGCTGGATGAAATATTATATAATATTCTCCGTGTACATGTTCAACTTAGAAACAAAAACGAGGATTCCAAAAAGGAGTACAAAGATTGGTGCGAGGAGAATATTTCAAAAAACAAGTTGCCGCAGAAATTTGAATTTATTTAGATAAGCAGTTAGAAGCTTTCTAAACATTTCCTGTCTAGTTCTATGCCGCATCGAATTATAATAAATCCCCTCTGATATAAAACACTGAAGGTGCATACCTGTTCAGCAGAACGATCAATTTTTCTTTTCTTCATTACCTTAGAGGCAATGAATATTTTTATATTTTGAGATAGGCAGATTCTTTGTGACAATAAAACCAATAAGAGCGGTTGAACAGAAAATAACCCCTTAACAGACGGCTCGAATAATGAAAATAACTGCCGCGCAGGCAATTGTCCGTTGTTTGGAGGAAGAAGGCATAGAGTGTGCCTTTGGAATATCTGGCTCGCATTATCTGGCATTCTTTAATGCTTTGAAAGATTCAAGAATCGAATTCATTTCTGTTAAGCATGAAGGCGCGGCGAGTCTGATGGCATTAAACTATGCAAAGTTTGCCCAAAAGCCTGCCTTAATTCTTGGCACAGCCGGTCCTGGCGCTATGAATCTGCTTGCTGGAATAGCCGAAATGTATAAAGCGAACATCCCGTGCTTTGTGCTTACCCCCATAGTCCCAACGTACTTGTGGGGACGCAATTCTTTTCAGGAAGACTCGGGAATTGGAAATACTTATTCGGTTTCCAGTGTAATGAAAGAGGTTACAAAGAAAACGATTACCGCTGTAGATTCTGAGAATATACCTCTTTACATCCGTGATCTGTGCAGGAATTCTTTGTACGGAAGAAAAGGGCCAGTTCATCTTCTGGTTCCAACCGATCATTTTGAGAAGCGGATTAATTTTTCACGTATTCCTAAAACTGAATATCGTTGCACAGAAAGTGTAAAGGTTGAGACAAAACAAATTTCCAAGATAGTTGAAGAACTAAAGAACTCTGCTAAACCTCTACTGCTGATAGGACAAAGGTGTTGGTATCCTAATATATCCGACAAACTACAAGAGCTTTTTGAAAAATTCGGTATTCCGGTTATTGTCACGGCGAGCGCAAAAGGTCTCATAGATGAGTTTTCTCCCTTTTTCGGCGGGGTGTTGGACTTATACGGTCATAGAAGCGCCGAAGTGCTGATTAAGGAAAGTGACGCAATAGTTGCAATAGGTGAGGATTTTGGTGAGTTCGCCACACTAAAATTTGATCCGGATTTATTTACAGGGAAGAAATTGATTCAAGTCGACGTCGACGGGTACGACATTGGACGTAACTACCCAGTTTTTCTTGCGACAACTGGCGATCTTGGGGAAATCCTATCCAGAATCAACCTTGAAATGGGTAAGGTGATTTCCAAAAAATACTATACCGAAGACGTGAAAGAAAAAATAGCCTTGGAGAACAAGGCGAATATTGCCGAAATGAATGACTCTACCACGCCACTAAAGCCCCAAAGAGTATTCAAGGAAATCTCAGAACTTTTACCTTTGGAATCAATAGTATTTTCCGATATTGGCGCAAACGGCTATTTTTCATTACGAAACTTAAAAACTCGAAAAAATGCATATTCAATTACCATGTGCAACTATACTATGGGCCAGGCAATAGCCGGATGCATTGGTGGAAAAAAGGCCTTACCTTCAAAAATGGTATTCTCGATTTCGGGTGATGGAGCATTCCTGATGCATGGCATGGAAATCGCAACCGCCCAACAATATAAAATACCGATTATATGGGTCATTTTCGTTGAGAACCGCTACAATGTGGTGGAATGGGCACAAAAGCTTATTTATGGCAACCTTGAATATTGCACATCGCTTTACATGCCCGACCTTAAGAAATTTTCCGAAGCATTTGGCGTAAACTATTTCAAGGCGGCTGATGTTACCTCGATCCAACCTTCGTTCGAAGGAGCAATAGCCTTTTATAAAAATGAAAGATCGTCCTCAATTATTGAAATTAATTATGACAAAGATGAGATGCTTCCTCTAAAGCCTAGAACAGTAAAGTTCATTCAGGACATTAAGAACCTGGAAGATTTTAAGCCGACATCGGCGCTTATGAAGGCACTAAATAAAGTATTTCAGGAGAAGGTTTAAATTGTTTGTATATTGGGCTTCTTGGTTTTTAAAACTTATCCTAAAACACCTGGTTTTCTCCTTGACTGAAAACCCTTCACAATAATAGAATTTATTTTACACATGTTAATCGGTTCTCACATGGCCTTTCCTTCAATTCATTTATTCCTTTAAGTAAATATGGAAACACTTCAGCAAAAATTCGACACAATCAATCTTATTTCCTCCAACCACGACAGCGACGTATTTCTGGTAAAAAAAAAGGAAACAGGGGAGCGTTTCCTTCTTAAGTCGTTGACGGAACAAAAAGGAGTTTCGGGCGATGCCATCCAAAGAAAAATACGGTTCAGAAAAGAGGTCGACACCGTATCTTCGCTCGACCACCCGAACATCGCTAGGCCCGCATTGACATTTGCCGACGAGACTACATTTTCAATCTTGTATCCCTATCGTCGCGGGAGTACTCTTGCAAAAATCTGCGAGGTCAAAGGCGCTATTGCGCCTGACGAAACCCTGTTGTATGTCCAGCAGGTTCTGGACGCGCTCGAATATATCCATGCGCGGGGCATCATCCATTGCGATTTGAACCCCAACAATATTTACATCAATGAAGAACGGGGCCTGGAGCTTCTTGATTTCGGTCTTTCCATGCTTGAGGAGGAGGCGCGAAAACTCCCTGAGGGCAGGATAGTGGGAACCATGCCGTATTTATCGCCTGAGCAGATGGGTTTTACGGATTTTAAAATTGATCCTCGGTCAGACCTTTTCTGCGTGGGAACCATGCTCTACAGGATGATATCGGGCAGCCTGCCGTTTCCTGATTATAAAAATTCTCTTGAAGAACTGCTCAAATTTACGCTTAAAACCGAAGTAAAACCCGTTAAAAACATTCCCGCGTATCTTAACACCATTCTTCTGAAATCTTTAAGGCCCTCTCCAGACGATCGGTATCAGACTGCAAGCGGGTTCAAATATGATATAGAACAGGCGATGCTTTGCATCAAGGAGGAAGGAAAACTTACATTTAATCCGGGCGAAAGGGACGCCATAATAGCGGCAGGCCGCTCAAAAATATTTGTCGGCCGCGATACTGAAATTGACGCCCTCAGCCGCGGGCTCGAACAGTTAGGGCTGGGAAACGGTTCCTCGTTTCTGATCTTTGGAAAGTCCGGCGTGGGCAAGACAGAAATTATTGGCCGGTTAATGTTAAGTGTAAATGAAGAAAAAACAATGTTTCTTTCCTCGAAATGCAACAGGTTCAGCTCAACCCAACCTTATTCCGTTGTGCGCCACATCGTGCTTCAACTGCTCTCGAAAATATCCCTTTATGGCCCCCGGGAAAAAGACTTGTTCAAAGGAATATTACAGAAAAATCTTGCCGATTATTCAGGTGTTATCTGCTCGATAATCCCGGAACTGCACGGACATTTCGAAAAAGTGGGGGAGATAGACAAGGTAGAAAAGGAAAAGGAAGCTGAGCGCATCATCCATGTTCTGTCCCTACTAATCTCAGCGATCAGCCTTTTCAAGCAATCAATCGTCTTTTTGGACGATTTCCAATGGATAGACCAGGTCTCTTTTGAGGTGTTTAGAAAATTCCTCCGCACGCAACCCGCATGCATGCTCGTAATTTCTTACCGGACGGAAAAATCGGATACCGATATTTTCTCTTATGGCACAGACCTCAGAAAAATCGGAATAAAAAAACTTCTCAACATCAGACCGTTTTCCAAAACGGAAATAAGAGAGCTTATTTCGTTCCGTATAGGAGATATTCAGGATGTTGGGGACCTTATTGATGTGCTTTGCACTAAAACGGACGGCAATCCGTTCACGGTTTCCGAAGCTGTTCAGTATCTGGTGAATACCTCTATTCTTAAACCTTCTGCTGCGGGATGGGCATACAGCAAAACTGACATCAAATCATTACCTGAAAAATTCGACCCTGTTTCCCTTGTGCTTTCTCGGCTTGAAATATTGAATGAGAACGAAAAACGGTATCTTATGGTTGCGTCGATCATTCAGGGAAAAATCGAAACAGGCATTATGGAGAAAATTGGGGGCTTTAAAAAAGAGGAAGAAAGCAAAATACTCCGAAGGCTTGAAAATCTCGGGTTCATTATTAGAAAATCCGAAAATGCCTTTTACTTCAGGCATGACAAAGTTCAGGAATCTATAGCCCTTCGCTTGCCCAAAGAAGATGCATTTGCTCTCAATGAAAAGATAGCGCTCGTTTATGAAGATAAAATGGCTTCTGACAAGGAATTTATATTCAACGCCGCGGAATATTACCTGAAGAGTAAAAATCTGGTCAAGGCCATAGGGATCTGCTACGAAGCGGCGCGGTACGCGACTGAAAAAGTCACGTTCGACATTGCCACGCGTTATTTCATGAATACCTCCATCATGGCCTCGCAATGCCCAGTACTCCGCCTGCCTATTCCCGTGGACATGATCAAGGTGCAGATGGAGTTCGGCAATGTGCTCATGATGACCGGGAGAAACCAGCAGGCGTTGAATACTTTCCTTAAATTGCTGGAAAAACCGGTAGCGCTTGAAAAATATCAACAGTTGGAAATAAGGTACAGGGTTGGGGCGATTTATCATAACATGGGGGAGTTTGATAGTTCGATAAGGTTTTTCACGGAAACCTTACAACAAATGAACGTCAGGTTACCTAGAAATAAAGCCGTCATAGCTGTTTTTCTTGGATCACAGGCAATTCTACAATTCTTTTATTCGATAGGCTTGAAGCATTTTGTTCCCAAACACAGTAATCAGAATATTCTGCTAAGACTAAGAATATTGAATAAGTTGTCATATTCACTGTATTTTAAAGAATTGCTTTTAGCAATATACGTTCATCTAAAAGCTGTAAATCTTGCAGATGTGTTACCAGACTGCTACGAGAAAGTAGAGGCATACATTTATCATATTGTTGGTTCTTTTCAATTATTGTTAAAAAAACGAGCCTTTGTCTATTATAGAAAATCTGTTAAAATTGCTAATATGATCAGCAGAAAAGACCTCGTGGCATTCGCAGAAAATTTTTGCGGGGTTACCTACGCATATTGGGGTAAATGGAAAAGCGCCTTAGAAATTCTGAATAAATCCATTGAAAAGTACCGTTCTGTGGGGGATTTCTGGGGCCAAATTGTTCCAATAGAGAATCTAGGCTGGGTACAAGAAAAAAGAGGAATGCTGAGAGAAAGCATTGATCTGTTCGACAAAGAAATCGAACTGTGTCAAGAATGCAATGATCTAAGAGGTTACTTGAACGCGATCAGTACCAAAGTCTATCTCCATGAATTGCTAAATATTAAAAACGAGAAAAATTTTATCAACGCTCAAAATGAAAAGACCAAGATTCATGATTCTCTTGTCCAGACAATAGTTAATGGATATCTTTCGAAAACAAGCCTCTTACGTAATCAAATTAACGAATCATATAATTTGAGCACCAATATTGCTAAAACCATCAAGGAAACAAACCTCGCCCAGGAATACATTGCCTCAGCCTATTCCACCCATTGCGAAATCCTCATAGCCGAAAAACGAAACAGGCTAACCAACGAATCAAACAAGCAATTGGACCTGTCAGAAAAAAAACTCCTTAAAGAACTCATTATCAATTGCAGAAAAGCCCTTTTCCAAGGCGTAGTATATCCCGCCCACATGGGCGCCGCCCTCCGATGCCTTGCCTGGTACAACGCCTTTAAAGGCCACCGCCGTATCGCAAAATATCTGTTTGAGAAAGCCATTAAAAAACACCACGTTCTCGATATGCGTTACGAAGAAGGCAAGTCCCTGCGCGATTACGGCCTGTTTCTTGAGGATTGCAACCTTCCCGGCGATGCAAGGGACCGGTTTAACGCCGCCTACAAGCTATTTCACCACTGCGGCGCCGTTCTTGAGACCGAGCGCTTGAAGGAAAAAGCGGACATTGTCATAACAGAATACAGAAAAGACCCTCAACCTAAGGTGACCGAGTATCAAACCCCGGCGTCGGAAATAAGCCATATCCGCCTTGACACGCTGTACGAGGTGAGTTCGTCCATACGCGAAATTGAAGATATAGATTTGCTGCTCAGACAGGTCCTTTCGGCGATGATCAAGGCGACCGGCGCACAATATGGATGCGTGTTTCTAGAGGGAATTAAAGAAAACGATTTTATCAGCAAATCGATAGCAATGAATTTTGACGGTGCAATGGTAAACCCGAAAGACATACATTATTCCGAAAAAATCATTGATGAGACAAAAAAGCAAAAGACAATCATTCTTATCAGGAACACACCCAAGGAAGGCTTGGAAAAAGGGGACACCGACAGGATGCGTTCGGTCCTTTGCGTGCCGCTGTGCCACGGCGACAAATACCTCGGGTGCGTTTACCTTGGCAACGACATGGTGACCGGCCTTTTTTCCGAAAGCGCGAAAAAGGCGGCGCAGATCCTTTCGGCCCAGGCAGATATCCTGCTGCAGAACGCGTATCTCATGGAGGAATCCAATCGTCTCAACAAGACCCTTGAAAAGAAAGTGAAAGAGCAGATCAGGGACATTGAGGAAAAAAACAAGCAGCTGCAGGAATACAACGTGAAGGTGATGGAGTCGGAGCGCATGAAGGGGCTTCTGGGCGGCACGCTTGCCCACGACATCAAGAATTACGCCGCCGGCATTGAAGGCAATGCATCACTGCTCAGCAAGCGGTTTCCAAATGAGGACAAGGTGACCAGGACCGTGCGGATTATTTCGGAGAGCTGCATCGGCATAGCGAGCCTCGCGTCGAATCTTGTTGATATCGGAAAAATGGAAGAGGGCAAGCTCGCAATAAAGATGGAGAGAATTACGAAACAATTGCTTTTTGCCACGGCCGAGCAATTCAAGCAGAATGTCATGTTCGAGGAAAAGAACATCAACCTGTCGTTTGTGGACACGACAAACGACACCTTCGAAATAGAAGCGGATTACTACCTTATCGAGCGCGTTCTGCAGAACCTTTTTTCTAACGCGGCAAAGTATGTGCCGCGCGGCGGCGCAATTACGCTCAGTCTGGAAACAAGAGGGGAGGAAAACATCATTTCCTGCTTCAATTCCGGAGTGCCGATTCCTGATGAGGAAAAAACGGTGATATTCGAAAAATATGCGCGCGTGGAAACCGCTTCCTCCCAGTATTCAAAGGGCCTTGGGCTGTTCTTCTGCAAAATGGTCATGAACGCCCACAGCGGCCGCATCTGGCTCGACACGGATGAAAAAGGTAATTATTTCAAACTTGCGTTCAGAAAAAGGGTCCCCCTGGCTGTTGTTTTCCCTGCAGCGCAAAGTTACATTAACGCTCTTTAATACCTTCAAACGCCGTATCCACTTCCTGCCAGTACTTCTCCATTGTCTTTGCCCTTTGGATTTTTATAAGCGTTTCTTCGCTTTTTTTAAATGAAGATGACATGTAGCACCAAAGTTGTTTGAGCTTGCCGAGCAGGGAAATTTCTTCGCACCCGTTTTCCTGATATCCCTTTACCAGCTCTTCGTGAAAACGGTAGAGGCGTTCCTTGTAACGCATTGAAGGGGTACCTTTTATGGCTTCAGGAAGACCGGGATTCATCAGCACGCCTCTGCCAATCATAAAGTTGCTGACTGATGGAAAACGTCCGGATATTTTTTGAAACGATGCTGTATCAATGATATCCCCGTTGTAAACAATAGTGTGCTTTGACAGGCTGAGGCATTTTTCAAACGTATCGAGGTCAACGGTCCCGCTGTACATCTGGTCCGCGGTGCGGGGATGAATGATGATTTCCTTTATGGGAAAATCGTTAAGGACCGTCAAAACATTGAATATTTCGCCCGGTTCGCTTTTGCCAAGCCGTGTTTTTACCGATATACCACACTTGACATCAGGGACCACCGCGGACAGGAAATCGGAAATCATTTCCGGGAAAGGCAGCAGACCCGCTCCGCGCCTTTTATTGACGACCATGGGGTAGGGGCATCCAAGGTTCCAATTGATGGTGCAATATCCCATGCCGTGCAGCTTATTAGCCATGACGATAAATTCATCCGCGTCTCTTCCGATGATCTGCGGGACAATGTTTTTCAATTTATTGTATTTGGGAAGCACGTCCCGGACGTGGGAATCTTTAATAATCCTGCCTTTTACCGTAGTTATAAAGGGGCACAGGCAGGAATCAATACCCTGAAAATGACGGAAAAGGGCATTTCGAAACACGAAATCCGTATGGCCGAGAATGGGAGCCAGAAAAAGCTTCATGATATTACTGCGGGGGCGTTACTTTTTTAAACCCGAAAAAATAAGCAGTGTAAGCCGCTGCAAATCCGAGAAGCCAGTCAACCGGCTGTATAGCGGCCTTGAGACACATCATGATGGCGGGAATTGCAACCAAGCTGGTATTTTGCAAATGTGAAGATATGATAAAGGCCCCGGTAATGAAATTGCCAACAAGCCACGTCAAGAAGGCTATTCCGCCTCCTATAATTCCAAAAACCGGGGACACGCCTTTTCCGAAATATTGAATCGCAAAGCCGATCCCGAAAGACGCCGCTATTGCCATCCAACCGACTTTATAACCTGTAAATTTTATAAGAAGAGCCCATATGACCAGCGCTGCAATGGCCGCGCCTGCGCCTGCCGCCGCCCCCATAGGAAGGTTTTCCCTTTTTTTAAGGTATTGCCAGTGTTTTGAAAAGTCGCGCGGATCAACTTCAAAAGAGGGCTCTTCGTCGCCGGCCGTTTCATTGTCTTTTTTTTCTTCAAGCATGTTCCGGTTTCTCCAAAAGAAAATCAAATAATGATGCAATCAAAATAGATGCCCGGGAAGAACAAGTCAAACCTTACAAAAAGGACAAGAAAATATAATACATGTGGAGCGCAAAGCTGGTGCGGCCGGGAAAATAAAAAAAGCTACAAAGAGACATAGTAAAAGAGAAACAAAGCTTCGAATACAAAATGTCCCTGTTAGTTTTTCTGTTTATACTTTGTCACTTTGTGTCTTTGTTACTTTGTCTCTTTTTTTTAATGCGCACCCACGAGCACTGCTGTTATTAAAAATTACCCTTAAGGGAACCTCTAAAAATCCTGTAAAATGGTCGATTTCGGTTTGATGTTGACAGATGGTATTATGTTGCAATGTTCAGGAGCCTTTTTGCCTGATACATGCCCAAAACAGCTCTATTTTC
>Ga0182027_10000184_pt1 | contig 103394 bp, 79 predicted proteins | sample 712E1DmetaG_FD_121300 | JGI IMG/M metagenome (GOLD analysis project Ga0182027, IMG submission 121300) | Permafrost microbial communities from Stordalen Mire, Sweden - 712E1D metaG (Illumina Assembly) | ecosystem: Environmental > Terrestrial > Soil > Wetlands > Permafrost | place: Sweden...
TACCTTTTTATCTCGCTGAGTTCTCTTATAAATTCAATAATCGTCATTTGAAAAGTAATTCATTCGAGAAATTGCTTGAAAATGCGGTTAAAGAAGATACTTTGTTCGTAAATTATAAACCAATTAAAAAAGACACCAAAGCCCTTGTATATTCTAAGTAGCCAAATTATACTACTGTCTTAATCGGGATAGGTGCGAAATCTTATCTCTATGGAAAATGCAATTTGTCCAAAAACAGAAAAGTGCCCTATTTTTAATGGAATTCTAAAAGGGACGGAATTTACAGAGACTTATAAAAATCTTTACTGCCTTGCCGGCGAAGAAGGCAGAAATAAATGCAGGCGTTTTCAGGTAGCGGGGAAATGTGGTTCATGCCCTCCTGATGTATTGCCTAATTCAACAAAAAAAGTTGAACAGATTATTTCAGCAATGAAAGCCCAGGGCTTATGCAATTAAGAGGCTAAGTCCTGATAATCTGAATCTCGCCGCCGAGACCAAGTTTAAGTATTGATGAGGGCTTAGTCCGGGATTGATCATGACGTCTCCATTCAACGATATAGTCGACCCCATTGCAAATAAATTCAGAAATTTCATCGAAAATAGCCGGAGATCTTTCACCACTGATATTTGCTGAAGTCGAAACAATGGGTTTTTTAAATTGCGATATTAACTTCTGACAAAATTCATCTTTTGCAATCCGTATTCCTATACTTCCATCCTCTGCTATCAGGTTCACAGCAATGTTCCTTGCCCCCGGATAAATGATGGTAGTCGGAGTATCAACCGTTTCAAGAAGCTGCCATGCTATTTCGGGCACTTCCTTAATGTATTGATTTAATCGAGTTTCAAGATCAAGCAATACAATCATAGCTTTTGAGTCCTGTCGGTTCTTTAGACGATATATCCGATCCACAGCATCTTCATTTGTAGCATCGCACCCAATACCCCAGACTGTATCGGTCGGGTATAATATTACCCCGCCTGAGCGAAGGGTTTGTAATGCTTCCTTGATATCATCCGCCATGATCATCATACCAGGTAATTTTGCAATTTTATATCCTGCCCGCATTTAAAATGGCCTTCAGGGCATTTCTTTTTGCCATGCAAACTGCAAGGACGGCAATTCAATTTATAATCAATCTGGGCAATTGTTGATGCGTCCGATAAGGGCCCAAAGCCAAATTCAGGGATGGTAGAACAAAAAAAGGCAGTAACAGGTGCATTGATGCTGGAGGCCAGATGAAGTGGTGCCGAATCGTTTACATAATTCATTTTTGCATCCTTCATAAGTGCAACCGACTGAAGAGTTGTCAATTCTCCGCAGAGATTTGCATTATCTTCCTTCCCGATTCCCTTAATTATCTTATCACAAAAAACTTTATCACCGGCAGCACCCAGAAAAATCAGTTTATAGTTTGAAGAAATTTGTTTTCCCAGATCAATCCATTGATTGAAGGGAAGTCGTTTTGTGAACCACACAGATGCCGGAGCAAAACATACATACGGTGTTTTTTTATAAACTTTCACCTTATCAAAATCATACTGTGACGGAAATAAAACAGGCCTCTGAAAATCCCCATTGGTAATATCTTTGATTAAATCAATATTACGTTCTGCCTCATGCATCCCCTCTTTAATTTGATGCGCTACTTTGGTATCAAAAAGAAAAGAGAGGGGATTTTTTGAGAAACCTATCGTTGTCTTGGCGTTGGAAAGAATCGTAAACAGACCTGTAGTGAAAAAACGCTGAAGGTTTATAACGTATTCATACCTAACCTTCCTGACATCACGAAGAATATCAAGTAAATTCGCATACTTGTTACTTTTCTTATTCCAAACATAAATTTTATTAAGATAGGGATGCCCATTCAATAAATCTTCATTCCCCTTGCGCAACAAAAAATCAATACGTGCACCGGGATATTGTTTATGCAGTTTCTCAATGACCGGTGTAGCAAGAATTACATCACCTATGAAAGCTGTCTGTATAATCAGAAATTTTGGCATTCAACTTAATTTCAAGTGTTAAAAGGAAGGTTCAGATCTGCTAAAAATTCTGAAGTTAATACACCTTTTGCAATCTCCCTGACTTCACCTGTCATGCGTATATTCCAGTCATTATCAATTTGTATTTTCAACATTCCGCCTTTCATCCGAATCGTAACATTGCCATCAATCAGGCCTTTCTTCATCAGTACACAAGCCACGGCGCATGATGAACTTCCGGAAGCAAGTGTAAATCCGGCGCCCCTCTCCCAAATGAGAATTTGTGCCTCATTTCTTGTAATTACTTTTGCAAATTGAACATTGATCCTGTTCGGAAACAGAAAATGATTTTCCAACAACGGACCGTATTTTTTTATTTCTTTTTCTATAAGTTCATTTTTAATGACAACACAATGCGGGTTTCCAACGGAAACGCAATTGACTTCAAAATCGGAATCGCCGGCAGTAATTAGTTCACTGATAAATACTTCTTTTTGAGAGCTAACCGGTATGTCTTTGCTTTTAAAAATGGCCTTCCCCATATCAACTGATATCATTTTGGCTTTGCCATTCTCTGTTTCAATGATTTCGGCCTTTACAATACCACCCAATGTTTCAACAGTAAAAATTTTGTTATCTGTAAAATGATAATCGAAAAGATATTTGCAAAAAATTCGTAAGCCATTTCCGCTTTTTTCTGCTTCAGAAGCGTCGGGATTGAATATTTTCAAACCAAAATCCGCTTTCTTCGAAATGAATTTTAATAAAACGCCATCTGAGCCAATACCAAAATTAACATTACATAGCCTGCGAATGGCAGGTTTTGTGAGTTCAAAACCGATGTTTTCCCAATCAAGAACAATATATTCATTTCCCAGTCCGTGCGATTTTACAAAGGAGTTTCTTTCCATGTTATCTTTTTCAATAGTAAATATGAATTAATCAGTGAATAATAAAAAGCTTGAGTTAAAAATTGTTTGTCTAAAGTCCGAAATCGGAAGTTAGTATCTTGATTTTCTCTACTAAATTCTAACTAATTGCAACTGTCACCTTTTTTTAAACAAAATTCCGAACCAGATCTTCCAAAGTATCTCTCCTTCGTATGAGCCGCGGATTCCCATTTTGGTCAATTAAAACCTCTGCTGGTCTAAGCCGGTTATTGTAATTTGAACTCATTGAGAAACCATAAGCCCCGCTATCCAAAACTCCAATAACATCTTTTTCAAAAATTTCAGGCAATTTACGATCCTTGGCAATAATATCGCCAGTCTCGCAAATATTTCCAACAATCCGAACCATTTCTTCTTTTGTTGAAACAATGTCATCGTTTCTGTAGATTTCAATGTCATGATGTGAATCATACATAACCGGACGCACCAAAACATTGAATCCTATATCGGTCCCGATATATTTTGTATCATAGTTCGTCTTAACTGCATTTACTCTGCCCAATAATATACTGCTTTCTGCAACAATGTATCTTCCGGGTTCAATTTTAAATTCTACTTCCTTGCCATATTCTTTTACCCAGTTATTGATAACATCCGATAATTTAAGACCTAACACTTTCAAATCAAGTCTCGACTGGTTCTCCTGTTTCTTATAGGGTATTCCAAATCCGCCCCCCAAATCAATAAATTCGAGATCATCAAATTCCTTTGCTTGCCTGAGAATTGTTTCAGCACTTTTGATATAAGTGTCACCGTCCATAAATAATGAGCCAATATGCTGGTTAATCCCTATGAGTTTTAGCTTATACTTTTTCAGAATTGCCTTAACCTCAGGAATATACCTTATCTCGATCCCAAATTTTGTTTTTGCACCTCCGGTTATAACTTTTTCATGATGCCCTGCCCCTACTCCCGGATTTAGCCTGAATGCAACTTCGCCCCCGGGATTCATTTTTCCGTACATTTCGAGTTGGGAAACTGAGTCAACCGAAATTTTCACACCTGAATGAATAGCGTACTTAAATTCATCTTCACTTACATTATTGCTAATGTAAAATATTTCACCAGGTTTAAATCCTGCTTTAATATTTACAAAAATTTCGCCTGGCGACATTGCGTCAACCTTTAGACCTTCATCTTTAATAATCTTCAGTATCTCCAGATTACTATTTGCTTTGGGGGAAAAATTTACAAGAAAGTTTTTATACGGAACCAGCGACTTTAAATCACGGCACCTTTTCCTTAAAATATTTTCATTATACACATACAAAGGAGTCCCAAAATTTTCAGCTAAAAAAATCGGATCTGTTTCTCCAAAAAAGTTTTTTTCACTGCTTACCTTAGAATAAATATAATTCATTGCTTTTCCCGGTTAGATATGTTATTTATCTTTGCGCCAAAATTATAAAAATGGCTCAGATAAATGAAAATTATTTAAAATTACAAGCAGGATATCTTTTCCCTGAAATTGGCAGACGTGTTTCTGAATTCCAGAAAAATCATCCGGAGGCAAAAATTATCCGAATGGGAATAGGTGATGTGACTCTGCCATTGGCTCCCAGCGTTATTAAGGCATTTCATGAAGCAGTTGAAGAAATGTCAAAAATTGAAACTTTCAAAGGATATGAGCCTGATGGTCTGGGATATAAATTTTTGCGTGAAGCCATTGCTATCAATGAATATAAAAATAAAGGAGTCGATATAAGTGCTGATGAGATTTTCATTTCGGATGGATCAAAATGTGATACCGGAAATATTCTGGAAATTTTCGGACACGAAAATATAATTGCTATGCAGGACCCTGTTTATCCAGTTTATGTTGATACCAGTGTGATGGGCGGTCGGACCGGAACTTTGCAGAAGAATGGATACTATGACGGACTTGTCTATATGCCATGCAATGCAGAAAACGGTTTTATTCCGCAATTACCTAAAGAAAAAGTGGATATAATTTTTCTTTGTTTCCCCAACAATCCTACCGGTACAACTGCCAGTAAAGCTGTTTTAAAAAGCTGGGTAGACTATGCTATTAAGAATAAATCCATTATACTTTTTGACGCGGCTTATGAAGCCTATATCTCGGAAAAAGATATTCCCCATTCTATTTTCGAAATTGAAGGAGCTAAAAATGTTGCCATTGAATTCAGAAGTTTTTCCAAAACTGCCGGCTTTACGGGTACCCGATGTGCTTATATGGTAATTCCTAAAAATCTTGTAGGATCTACTTCTGACGGTGATACAAAACCACTTCATTCCCTTTGGCTTAGGAGGCATACCACCAAATTTAACGGAGTATCTTACCCTGTCCAGAAGGCTGCTGCAGCAATCTTTACAGAAGAAGGAAAAAAGGAAACCAGGGCAGTGATTGACTACTACATGGGGAATGCCAAAATAATGCGTGAAAGTTTACACAATTTGGGATTCAAAGTATTTGGAGGAATCAATGCCCCATATGTTTGGGCAAATTCAGGAAAAGGAATGACTTCATGGGAATTGTTTGATAAAATCCTGAATGAGGCTAATGTTGTAGGAACTCCTGGTTCAGGCTTCGGACCGTCGGGCGAAGGATACTTCAGATTTTCCGCTTTTGCTGCAAGAGAAAATGTTTTGGAGGCTATGGATAGATTAAAGAAATTGAAGTTCTAGACTATTTTTCTTTTTTCAAAAGTTGAGCTTCTCTGCTAAATTATTCATCAGTGCAGATTTGATTTTATTGTTTCCCTAATGAACTGCTGATTTTTTATATTACACTTGAAAATTCCAGAGTATTGAAGGCGTTTTTAAAATAAGCCCCCTATATCTCTCTAACACCAAAACATCCAATTGCAAAATTATTTTTTTGCTGTTTTTGACTCTTTTCTTTGATTTTTTTTCAAAGTTGAAAAAAGTTGATATAACTTTATCTTTATTTAATCTAAATTAAAATAACTATGAAAACATTAAAGTTATGTTTTGTAATTATGTGTTTAGCCATAGTAAGTAACCTATCGGCCCAAACAGCAAAACCTGCAGAAACTACTTCAAAATATTTCGTGCAGGTTCCGCATACTCCTGATCAGTGTATGAATATGATGACCAACATGAAAGACAAAGGAGACGCCTATCTTTCAAAATTCAGCTTTGGTTGTATGTCTGGCGATCACACTGCTTATGCCTTCCTCGACGGTAAATCGGAGGATGATGTTCGGCAAATGCTTCCTAAAGACCAGCAAGCCGGTGCTAAAATCGTAAAAGTTGACAAATTTACTGCAGCACAAATTGAAAAAATGCATAAGGACCATATGCAAAAAAATTGATATAACAGATACACCTAAAACTATCCAGGTAATTTGAAGAGACTGTTTTAAACCCGCAGTCTCTTTTTCATTTAAAAGGACTGGCATATTTTTTCTGCCAGTGTGTCAGTTTCCTGGGATGGTAAAATATTTGAAAGGGTCAAACTATGGAAAATGAAATTTTATTTTTAAAAGAAACAATTTATAATGATGCGCTTTTATTGGATTCATATTCACAGACTGTAATTGGTGTTGTTGGAACGGTAGCCGAATCGGTAGTTCATATAGAGGTCACAAAAAAAGTCGCTGCCAGAAGAACGAATCAGGCAGGTTTGGAAACTGCCTTTGGTTCCGGTTTTATAATCTCTTCCGATGGTTATATTGTCACCAACAACCATGTCATTGAAAATTCCGAAAGCGTTAAAGTTTCATTTGCTGATGGCAGGAAGGTGCCTGCAGAAATTAAGGGCACCGATCCATCGACAGATATAGGAATATTGAAAATTTATGAAACCGGATTAAAGGCACTTTCATTTGCCGATTCTGATAAATTACATCCGGGCCAGATTGCGATTGCTATTGGCAATCCAATGGGTCTGCAACACACAGTTACAACTGGTGTTGTAAGTGCATTGGGTAGAACACTGCGTGCAAACAATGGACGATTAATTGATGATGTCATCCAAACCGATGCTGCACTGAACCCGGGAAACAGTGGCGGACCCCTGGTAAATTCACAAGGCCTTGTAATTGGTGTTAATACAGCAGTAATTATGATGGCCCAGGGTTTGTGTTTTGCAGTTTCTTCCAATCTTGTCGCCTATATAGCCGGACAGTTGGTTATGAAGGGAAAAGTAAAAAGGGCTCAACTTGGAATAGCCGGACAGTTAGTAAGCCTGACAAACAGGATGATTGCCGCCAACCGGTTGGAAACAAAAACCGGGGTTTATGTTTTTGAAGTTATAAATAATCAGTCTTTCTATAACAATGAAATTCATGTTGGGGATATCATTGTCGAATTTGAAAATAAACCAATATCAAGTGTTGATGATCTTCATCGGTGCCTGAACGAAAAGTCAATTGGGCAGAAAGTTCAATTGGGAGTTTTGCGAGGCGGCAGAAGGGAAAATATTACTGTTAATCCTATTGAGTTGAATTAATACCTGCTGAATTAATTTACTATCCACAAAACATAATTCTTCCGGAAACCCGTCTAATCCAATTCTACCTTTTTCTTCTTTAGTTTCTCAGACATTAAAAGGTTCTGTTCTGTCTTTGTAAAAACATAATGGCCCAAAACGAGAATATCCATGTCGGTTCTCATAAAGCATAGATATGCTTCTTCAGGTGTGCAAACAATAGGCTCTCCGCGAACATTGAAACTTGTATTGACAACAATCCCATAGCCGGTAATATTTTTGAAGGCTTTAATCAAATGATGAAATTCAGGATTCGTTTTTTTACTCACAGTTTGGATCCGGGCTGAAAAGTCGATATGGGTTATCGCAGGTAATTCGGACCGCTTAATATAAAGTCTTTCATACAATTCAAGATCATCATAATTTGCAGGCAAGGAACAGCGAAGCTTTTCCCTAACAGGTACAACAAGCAACATATAGGGTGAAATGCCTTCTATTGTAAAATGTTCGGTAGCATCCTCCTCCAGGACAGCAGGTGCAAAAGGTCTAAAACCTTCCCTGTATTTTATTTTGAGGTTAAGTTTCTTTTGCATGGCAGGATCGCGAGGATCGCCAATTATACTGCGGTTCCCTAAAGCACGCGGACCATATTCCATCCTTCCCTGGAACCATCCTACAACATTTGACTTCGACATATACATTGCAGTATCTGAACATAATTTTTCAAAGTCGGTATATTTAATATAAGGAGCTGAATATTTAATTGCTACTTTTTCTATCTCTTTCTCTCCATAAGATGGCCCAAGGTAGGCACCTTTCATACTGTCCTCTTTACTATTAGGCTTTCGTTCTCTTTCCTGATGTATATAATAAGCTGCGAGGGCGGCACCCAATGCTCCTCCGGCATCTCCCGCTGCCGGTTGTACCCATACGTTTTCAAATATATTTTCATTCACAATTTTACCGTTTGCCACACAATTTAAAGCTACCCCACCCGCCAGTACAAGGTTTTTGGATCCTGTCAATTTCTTTGCTGTCCGAACCATAAGGATCATAATTTCTTCAGTAATTTGCTGAATGGCAAGAGCTAAATTCATATGGTGCTGTTCGATCCTGGATTCTTCTTTCCTGGGTCCAAAGCCTAAAAGCTTAAGCCAGCGCTTATTATTGGCCATTTTCAGTCCGGTTGCATAATCGAAGTACTTCATATTTAACAGGATAGAGCCGTCTTCGCGTAAACTGACAAGTTCCTGAAGGATTATTTCTTTGAATTCTTCAACCTGTTTTGAATGAGGAATTCCATACGGTGCAAGTCCCATCAGCTTATATTCGCCACTATTAACCCTAAATCCTAAATAATAAGTAAATGCGGAATACAAAAGTCCAACCGAATGAGGAAAGTCCAATTCACGCAGTATTGAAATTGAATTGTCTTTCCCATAACAAATTGTTGAAGTTGCCCATTCCCCAACCCCATCTACAGTGAGTATAGCAGCATCTTGAAACGGAGATGGAAAAAATGCACTTGCTGCATGCGACAAATGATGTTCAGGATAAAGGATTTTACCTTTATAATTGATCCCTGCTTTCTTAAGTTTGTCACGGATTACTTTTTGAAGAAATAGTTTTTCCTTAATCCAAACAGGCATTGCGGACCAAAAGCTCACCAATCCTTTAGGTACAAAGGCATGATAAGTTTCCAGCAATCGCTCAAATTTTATAAATGGCTTATCGTAAAAAGCCAGGAAACTTATCTGTCCTCCCTCTATTCCTGCTTCATCCAATACATAATTAACTGCATGCACCGGAAAACCACTGTCATGTTTCTTTCGGGAAAATCGCTCTTCCTGAGCAGCGGCAATGATTTCACCGTCTTTTATAATAGCCGCAGCACTATCGTGATAAAAGGCAGATATTCCTAAAATATATTGTGACATACGGTCTAGAAAAGTGTATAGATAAACGGTGCAATTGCAGATCCTGCTGAAAGAACAATCAATATCCCAAAAATAATTAAAATAACTATTAATGGAATTAACCAGTACTTTTTACGGGTCTTTAAAAAACTCCAGAGATCTTTAAGAAATTCAATCATGGTATTTCGTTTAATTCGGGTTTAATATTTTTTTAATAGTAGTTAGAATTTAGTAGTGATCTGTGATCTGATTGGAGTTAGGTATTAGGTATTGGCTGTTAGCCATCACTTCATTCCTAAAACCCAACACCCAATACCCAACAACCCTTTTTATACTTCTCATTATTCACTGATCGCTATTGACTGTTGACTGTTAATAGGGTGCTTCCAGATCATTTTTCGAGAATTGTTTTTCACGTATCCGGAAAACTGACCCTGTGGATTTGTTAAAATTCTTAAGTTGCAGACTGTCTTTACCGAAAATCTGCCTGACAAAACCTACGGGACATACAACCAGAATATAAATTACGCTCAAGAGAATTTTTGATACAATCGTCCCTAACAGTTCCGTAAGGGAATACCATAAAACTGCCCATGGATAAATTATGGAAGGCTTCAGCATCGACAAAAGTATCACCACAACAGCTATGGAAATTGACAAATTGATTCCCCTCCATTTAAAAAGAATGAGACATAGTAAAATCAGCGCCAGACTGGAATCAGTTAATTGTTTGGGATCAAATTTTGTTTTAATATGCCTGTTCATTTCATTATTTTGGTTGTAAATATAGTTTTCGAATCGGACAATTACTAAAATCGTTCTTTGCAATTATAAATAATAAATCCCGTTTGCTTTAAAAATGGATTGAATAAATTGATGCCTGAGAAGAATATTAAGTACAAATCTTTAAATTTGGTAAACTAACTTGAAGCAATTATTATAAAGCCCAAATCATGACAATATATTCCAAAATTCCTATATTCATAGCACTTGCATTTCTGATTCCCTTAAAAATATTTTCTCAAAAATTACCTGTAGGATATATTGAACAATATTCAGAGAAGTGTATAAATCAAACTTTTTTCAAAACATTCCTGCCTGAGGAACTGTCTGAGTGGAAATTTATTTCTGTCCCCAAAGGAACCATCCTCTCTATTACAGTTAAGGACAGCCTTTCTGATCACATATTTCCTGAGACAAAAGGCATAATTAACAATTTGATCTTTGGCGATTGTATCATCGAATTTGAGTTTAAATTGAACAAAAAAACTTTGGGAAATGATGGCTTCTGCTTTCTTGGTCCGGTAAAATCGCTGAATACGTATTATGCTTTCCTGTTTACTTCCGATTCGGTTTCATTTTCATTTATTAATAATGGAAAAGTTATTCCTATTGAGAAACAGGTTGCTTTTAATATAACAGACAACTGGAATAAAGTCAGAATCGAAAGGCATATTCTGAATCGGAGTTCATCAATTATTATCAATAGCGACTATGCCCATAAAATTATTTTTACAGATCTGAACCTAGTCATGGGATTTGTCGGCTTTGGCTCAAATCAAGCATCTTGTTTTCTGAGAAACGTTAAAATTTGGGCGCCCACAAGCATTGACTCAATTTTTGCCTGGCATTAAATCATTGTTCATAAATGATTTGGACAGATGAACAAATTAAAATAGTTTTATCACGTTTATAAAAAGTTTGACCCTGCATGAAAAAAATCATCCCCTCATCTTTATTTATCATTCTAATTATAATTCTTACGGGGGTTAAAAATGAACGTGCACTTTCGAAGGAAAAGACATCTTCGAAAAACGGTTCTATATTTGAGCTTTATCAGGATATTCAGGGAAACGAATTTTCTTTTGAATCATTTGAAGATGCATATTCCGGTTACACCATATTAGACAAAGAAAGGCTGCTGGAAAATGATACAATCCTTACGATTATTGATTACAGCAGGCCATCAAATGAGGAACGACTTTTTATTATTGACATGAAAAATTGCAGGGTTCAGGCTAAATCACTTGTTGCCCATGGTCAGGCAACAGGAGAAATATTGCCAGAAAGATTCTCAAATAACCCCCATTCTCATCAAAGCTGCCTGGGGTTTTTCATTACCGATGAAGTGTATCTCGGCAAAAACGGGTATTCACTAAAATTGAAGGGAATTGAAAAAAATATCAATGATAATGCTGAAAAACGATCCATTGTTTTTCATGGAGCAGATTATGTAAGCTACAATTATTTAAATGAATATGGACGTTTGGGCAGAAGTTTTGGCTGTCCTGCCTTACCTCCCGACAAAAACCGCACTATAATTGATCTTATCAAAAATAAATCTTGCGTATTTATTTATTATCCTGCCAATGATTACTTAACAAAATCAACATTGATAATTAACGGAGGGTTCCTGAGAACAACTTCTGAATAGCTGCATTATCGAAAGCATAAATATCATCATGAAAATTGATTTCGCCTAAGCTATCGGTAGTACATGTATAATACCCAATGTTAATAGGTATTGGTTCACCGAGTTTAATTTCGAAGGTTTCTTTGCTGCTGATTATTTTTCCCAAATCAATTGAAGTTCCCGTTGAATTTATGCCTTCCAAAATAATCTGAGTTGCAAGCTTTTCCGGATATTGAACACGAATACAACCATGAGAATATGCCCTGCTCTTGTCATTGAATAATTTTTTTGAAGGTGTATCATGCAAATAAACGCTATACTGATTAGGGAAAAGAAATTTCAATGCACCCAAAGCGTTGTTGTCACAATTTTGCTGACGGATATAATAATTGAATTGATGATTGTCCAGATTGTTCCAATTAATTTTGGCGGCATCGACTGGCTTGCCTTTACTATCCATCAATGAATAATCGTGTTTTGATAAATACATCGAATCTGCCAGCATTTTTGGTAATATTTCATTGATAGTAATACTTCTCGGCACGTTCCAGCAAGGGTTAAATATAATCCTATCCATTCGGCTGGTGAGTAATGGTGTTGGTGTTAATAACTTACCTACAACTACATTATAAATAGTTATATGACCATTAATGCCGGTGTAATATAATTTGAATTCAGGGATATTTACAAGGATACTATAATCGTTAGCCAGATTATTTTTTCTCAGGCGATCTAAATTTAATGCAATCAACATAAATATATCCTCAGTACTCTTACAAAGTTTTTCAAGAGTTTTGTCATCCTTTTTCCCCGTCTGTTTGAGATTGTAGACCTTTTGCAATTTCATCAATGCGATTTCAATTGCATGTTGATTTTTTATAGAATCTGCACTTAAAAAGTTCTCATTTACTAAAGTCCGGTTTACCAGACTATCACTTTTTTGAAATTGCTTAATGGTAAAATGGGAAGTATCCAGTATTACCTTATGTACAAAGATTTGTAAGGCATTTTGAAGGGAAACATATTGTTTTGAATGGGGTTGAACTGCCAGAAATCCTTCTGTAATTTTCTTATTTCTCAATGTATAATTTAGATAATCTGCAAGCCCGTTGCTATAATCATTTATTGCTATTAAGCTATCGCTTGGATTTAGGCCCATCGCTAAATTAATTAGTAATCGGAAAGCGGATTGGGTCGCTTTAATTTCAAACTCGGCTCTTATTAAAGAATGCCGTTTTTCAATTTTTGAGGTTTTCATCTGAAATTCAAGACTATCCAATTCACGGGCAGAATAGTCCGCTGCAAGAAGCCCATAGTTATTTGCTGATTTTATCAATTTAATCAGTTCCCGATATTGCAAATTGGCTTCAGTGTTGACTGTCCACCCTGGCATAAATTGCCGGTCAGAATAAAACTGATATACAAGCTTATTTATAAGTTTTGATACCCCTTCATCAGGGCGGGTTACCAGAATATCTGTTTTCAAACTTTGACTAAGCGCAATTCCATTATCTTCAAATGTAGAAGATCCATTTTTATATCCTGATGTTTTCAAACCGCCGAAAAGTAATATTGCAATCAGGGCCAATGAAAATTTTAAAAAAAACAGCAGGGAAAAATGATATTTTTTGAACTTATTGGAGAATCCCTCAACCTCATTTTCCAACTTCACAATGAATGTCTTCATTACTTCGAAACTTTACTCGAATATACGGCAAAACAAAGTTTCACTAGAAATGAATTACATCAAGAAGCATGCTTTGTTGATAGACCTGATTGTATCATAGACTAATAAAAAAAAATCATAACTTATTGAATTTCAATGAATTATGATACAACCTAGGCGCACCAATACAGGTATAACTAATAAATATATAGGAAAGTTGGATTACTAGAATGCTTTATTCAAATCGCTTAATTTCTTCCAAATTTCAGCGAGTTCATTAGGATTAACCTCTTCAATTATAATCCTGTTTTTCTTTTCAGTCTTTAAACTGTGCTTTTGCTTGATTGTTTTCAACACACTGTTTTTTAAAGTATTAATGCAAAGATACTAATTGCGATTGTATCTAGCAAGCATGAATTTATAATTTAAGTTAAATTTTTTAATTTTATTGCCTATTCAGGCACATAGAAACTCATTACCCTTGTTGAAAATAAAATTACAGTACCATCATTTGTCCAACTCCATACCGCCCAGTAATAATTCCCTTTGCTGAGAGGCAATATTTTACTGCTATATTTGATACTATCATTAATAACGTTCCGTCCTTCGGAATATTTTACACGACCATACTTCTTTTCTGTATTCATCCCTGTATGCCATTGCCATACAATATCGTGCGAATTATTGACCATATTTCCAACAACCATTGGCTTTGTCGTGAAAATTGCAACTGTTGTTGCATTTAGTGGAATGCTATCCCATTCCAATTGCGGTGCATTATTAAGAGTATCCGGAATTCCGGTAAAGTAGATTGTATCACCCTGTACTTTATAAGTATTCCCTAAACTATCGTTATAGGAATACATCGGAACATTTAAAGGCAGGCTGTTTGGAAACAGCAGGTCAATATTGTGTAAGCTTGTTGATTCTTTTTCACAGGAATAAAACCCCGCGATTAAGATGAAATATTTTAATCTTGTCAACATAATATACGTATCCTAAAATAATACTTGTAATCCAATGTTTAATATAAACTCATGAAATTCATTATTGGTTAGTTTTCTGAAAGCATTTCCATTCAGATTAAAACTATAATTTACAACGTCTAAATCGTAGCTAACATACCTTAATTCAAGCTTTAATGCTTTATTTAAATCAAGAAGCACTCGTGTACCAATAAATGGTTGAAACCCTATTTCATTCTGACTAAATTCGTATGCAACTGTACATCCGGCGTAAGTAGCAAAATACCTTCTATCCGGACTCAATATCCATAGGAGTGCAGAGGGACCTATGTAATAAGAAATATAAGTAGTGTCTGCATTTGCAAGATTAAGTCCAGGAATTGTATTTTGTACTTCGGAGGTTATTTTTGAAACTATCAAATTGGCCTCCAGTCCTATAGCAATTCTTTTGAAGTTTGAAATTTTTGCAGTACGGTAATATGAAAGTCCAACAAACCAATCACCCAGACCCGTTGTATATGGAAATCCAAAATTCAGATTTATGTCATTTAAATAGCACCTGGTCAGTTTTGAGGCATATTTCATCTTCAAATCCAATATTTCGCCCGAATAATCACCAATAGTCATTCCAAGCCTCATAGGTTTCATCCCATCTTTCTCAAATGTAAGATAAATGCTATCGAGAGGATTATCGGCTACTAATTCTTGCTTGAACATCCCCAAAAACAAACAATTCCAATATTTTTCATTGTCGGTGTAGCAATCCAGTGTAACTGTTTTTAACTCTTCCTTGTTATGCCATATATCTACATTTACCCCAGATAATGGCAAAGATCCACCATAAACCCTTCCTCTCAATAAGATTTTAATCCGCGGAATTAAATTAATATAATCAACAACAGTAATTTTATTATTCCAGACAAATGAAGTATCATAATCATGGAATTCAGAATTTCTTACCATCAATTTTAATCTTTTCCCAAAATATTCAGATGAGATGCTGGTACGAAATAATCCAACTGACGTTATTAGGCTATCTATAATTTTTCCTTCGACCTGAATACAGATTACTGCCTTATCAATAGGTTCGTGATAAATACTTGTGACATAACCCCCGAGAATAATATAACCTGTGTCTTTTTTTAATGCCTGTACGTATTTTTCAATCTCTGCATGAGAGATAGCAATATAAGAAACGGTAGTATCTGATTTGGTTAATTTATTATTTGACCGTGTCTCATCAGTTTGTGAAAAACTATTGAAAGAAAGTAATAAGATAATAAATAGCTGGAAAAATATTCTTATCATTTGAATTTTAGATCGAATAATTAAATATACCTTTTTTTTTCTAATAATTGCATCCATTAACTACCTTTCTATTGAATTGGTTTAAATCTAATTATCCAACATCTTTGTTCTGATTAAAATAATCTCTACATTCGAATTGAAGAATGGATGAAAAATACGGATGAATAGATTTCTTCATACTCTGAAGAGTATACCAGGGATTATTATTTTGATGTTCACACTTGGCATTGCATTGCTGCTGACGGGTATTTATTTTGTCAGCTACGTTACAAATATTCCCCAAAATATAAAGTTAATCCTCTTATCAGATATAAATCCCTCCTTATTATTACCCATCTACTTTATTGCCTTTTCATTTTTTATTGTTGTACTCATTACATTGGTTTATTTTATAAACAGAAGAAAGTTCCAGCAACAGATTGCTGAAATTAACAATACGGTTATGGCAATAAGTCAGAAAGATTTTGACCATAAACTAGATGTTAATTATGGAGGCGAAATTGGTTTGCTTGCAAACTCAATTAACAGGATGAGTATTCAATTAAAGGAGATTTACGATGACCTGGAATTAAAAGTGATAAAACGCACTTCCGAAATCTCGATGCGAAACGCAGAATTGCGCACTAAACAGCACGAAATTCTGCAACAAAACCATGAGTTGAAATCGGCATATGATGCCCTTAAAGATAGTCGTGAAAAATATGAGAAATTAATAGAACAATTGGAGGAAGAATATATTTTTTACAGTCAATCGATAAAAGGAGAATTACTTTATGTCAGTACTTCTGTAAAAAAAATCCTGGGATTTGATGTGAAGGAATATCGTAAACTTTCCGAAAAAATCTACACAGAGAATCCTGTAAATATTATGGCAAGAGAGAGATCTCAAAATTTACGAAATGGAATTGCCCAACCAAAATATCTTAAAGAGGTTTTCGATGCAAGCCATCATCCCAAAATATTTGAAGTTACTGAAGTCCCCGTTTTTAATGATGACGGACAACTGGTATCTGTTGAAGGTGTTGCCCACGATATCACTGAAAGAGAGCAGGCGGAAGAATTAATAATAGAACAGGAAGAGAAATACAGGATGCTTTTTGCATATGCATCCGATTTTATTTTTCTCTATGAAATCGACAAAGAAAATGCAAAATCAGGTTTTATCGTTGAAGCCAATAATTATATGATCAAGCAACTTGGCTATACTGCCGATGAGCTTAGAGGGAAAAGTCCTGCTGATTTATGTGCTGCTAAATTTTTGGAAGATGAAATAAATGACAATGCAGAATATCTGGCGAATGATATAAAATATGAAAGAATATGGGAATCAAAGGATGGTAATACTTTGAATGTCGAAATTAGTTCGCATGCTTTTAAGATAAGAAATAAACATGTAGCCATAGCTGTAGCTAGAGATATATCAGAACGTAAAAGAGCCGTTGAAGAAATCAGGTTTGTAAACGAAGAACTTACAAATCAGAAAGAAAACCTTGAAGCCCTTGTCGATAACCTCACACAAACCCAGGAGCAGCTTGTCCAATCAGAAAAAATGGCTGCCCTCGGCCAACTCATTGCCGGAATTGCTCATGAAATTAATACTCCTCTAGGCGCGATAAAAGCTTCTATTGGAAACCTCAGCGATTCTCTCGAAAGTGCCCTTGGCGAACTTCCATCTCTGTTGCAAGAACAGTCATTGGAGAACCTGCAACTTTTTAGCCTGCTTTTTAAACTTGCACACAAAAAAGCACCTGAGTTATCATCGCGTGAAAAACGTCAATTGAAAAAGGATCTGATCAGTTCCCTGAAAGATAAAAAAATCGAACAGACTGAAGTCATTGCCGATATTCTTGTTTTCTTAAACATTTTTGAAATCGATGAAACCCTGACAGAATATTTGCATCGCCCGGATGCAATTAAAATTATCCGTTCTGTACGTAATTTCATTTCCCTGTTAAAAAATAGTGCTACCATCAATATCGCAGTTGAGAAAGCAACCAAAGTTGTATTTGCATTAAAGAAGTATGCCCATCGAGATTCCGGAGGTGAAAAAGTTCCAACCGATATAATTGACGGAATTGAAACTGTACTCACTCTTTATCACAATCAATTAAAACAGGGCATAGAGATAATCAGGGATTATGAAAATCTGCCATTAATCCCATGTTACCAGGATGAAATTAGCCAGGTGTGGACCAACCTTGTTCAGAACGCTATACAAGCAATGAATTTAGAAGGAATTCTTACAATTACCGCTAAATACTTAGATAATTCTATAATGGTAAGTTTTAAGGACACAGGTACAGGCATTGAACCGGATATTATTGATAAGATATTTGAACCTTTCTTTACAACTAAAAAACAAGGTGAAGGCAGTGGACTTGGTTTGGATATCGTTAAAAAAATTATAGAAAAACACGATGGTTCCATTCAAGTGGAAAGTATTCTCGGCAAAGGGGCCCAATTTATTATAAACATCCCGGTTAATTAATATAGTATGGGTAAAAAAGCAATTATTTGTGTCGATGATGAAAGTATAATTCTTGAAAGTCTTCACGAACAGCTTGAAAAATGTTTCGGTGACGCTTATATATACGAAACTGCAGAGAGTGCAGAAGAAGCTATTGAAATAATCGATGAATTGGATGAAGATGACATAGAAATTGCTATTATTGTATCAGATTGGTTAATGCCAGGTATGAAAGGTGATAAATTTTTATTGCACGTTGATCTTAAGTATCCCAGAGTAGTAAAAGTTCTTTTAACCGGACAAGCTGATCAGGAATCTATTGATAATCTTAAAGAATTGGCAGATCTTTTTACACTGGTACCTAAACCATGGAATAAAGATGAATTAGTTAACATTATAAAATCGGAGTTAAATATTAATGGGTGAAAGAGTTATTTTATGTATCGATGATGAACCGATAGTCTTAGATTCATTGAAAGAACAGATACAACAAGGGTTCAAAGGAGATTTTCTTATTGAAACTGCTGAAAGTGGCGATGAAGCCCTTGAAATATTTGCAGAACTAACTGAAAATGGGACTGAAATACCCATCATTATCGCCGATTTTATTATGCCCGGGATGAAAGGAGATGCCCTTCTTTCAAAAATTCATGGATTAAAGCCAAAATCAAAAAAAATACTTCTTACTGGTCAGGCAAGCATTGAAGGCGTTAGTAATGCTGTTAACAGAGCCAATTTATACCGTTTTATTTCAAAACCCTGGGAAAAGGACGACTTAATTCTCACTCTTAAAGAAGCACTTAAAAGTTTTGAGCAGGACAAAACAATCCTCCGTCAGAATGAAGAACTGCTTGAATTGAATGCAAATCTGGAAATTAAGGTCGAACAAAGAACCAAAGAATTGTATGAATTAAATGCCACAAAAGATAAATTCTTCTCAATCATAGCGCACGATCTGAAGAACCCTTTTAATACCCTTATGGGTTTTACGGAACTGATGCTGGACAACCTGAACGATTTTTCAAGCGAAAAACTCCACGAAATTATCGAAATACTTCATGTGACATCCAAACAGAGTTATGCCCTTCTTGAAAATTTGCTTGAATGGGCACGAACTCAGACAGGAAGAATGGACATGAAGCCTGAAAATATTGATATCTTCAATCTTTTTGAAGAAAATCTGAGCCTTCTTAAAAACCAGGCTGCAAAGAAAAAAATTATTCTGGAAAGCAATGTACCTGTCAAAACATTTGCTTATGCCGATCAAAATATGATAAATACCGTCATTCGAAATCTTATTTCAAATGCGATAAAATATACCCATGAAATTGGACGAATAAGTTGTAATTGTATTGTAATTGATAAAAAACTGCAAATTGAAATTACTGACACCGGTATTGGTATTAAGCCTCAGAATCTTGATAAACTATTTAGGATAGATTTGAATTATTCGACACATGGCACAGCTGATGAAGGCGGTACTGGCCTGGGGCTTATCCTTTGCAAAGAGTTTATAAACAGAAATGAAGGAGAAATATGGGTTGAAAGTACTTTTGGCGAAGGAAGTACATTTAAATTTACACTTCCACTTCAACCCAATGAATCGTTATCCACTCTTAATCCGTCTTAATTACAGCATTATTATATAACGCAATGCTGACTTACTAATTCGTTTCTATGATCTGGTTAATAATGCGAATTAAAAGTCGAAAATTAGAAGCCCGGAGGCTGGCATGTTTATAGAAGGTCGATTGTTCCTAAGATCTAGTAATAAGTAATTTAAATGATCATCATTACTTTTCTTTGACTCTTAATTCGCATTAATAGCTGGTTTGAAGAGTTAATAAATATAATCGAATCAGTAATGTAAGGATATTCATTGATTGTGCTACTATTCTTGCAGATCATCTAATAATGCTTGATGACATCTCTGTGATAATTTATCTCGATTCCTCTGTTTCATTCAGCAATGAGCACAAAAAACTTCTCAAAAATTTACTCTCTGAAAATAAAATCAACAGTAAGGTTGAGGTCGTTAAATCAGCTGACTTTGACGATAAACAACATTCGAATAGCACAATTTCCTCATCCGATTCGGCATTGATTGATTTATGTTCAAATCCAATTATGGATATTCCACGGCAGATTATTGAAAGAAAATATAAAGCAAACCTTTTCAACTTGTACTTGGAACTTCAAAAAATCCTGAAAAATAAATGTTGATTGTAATCACTATTCCCGGAATTTTTTAACTGACACTATCTACATCTTTGATTTTTTTATCCTAATGCTTTGCGCCGGAACCGGGTCGTATCCAGAAGTTCCCCATGGGTGGCATCTTAGAATACGATGAACTGCAAGATAGCTTCCTTTAATGATACCATGAACTTTCAAAGCTTCGATCGCATACTCCGAACAAGTCGGGATATGCCTGCAACTTGCCGGGGTAAGAGGACTAATCAAATATTGATAGGCCCGGATCGGCAGTATCAGAAATTTGACGAAAACCTTTCTTGTTAAATTCAGAATTTTACCCGCCATCATATTCGACAAAATTTCGTTCGGTTTCATAAAGGACAATTTTCAATCCAAAGGATGGTTCGATTTCTTTTCGAAGAATATTCCATATAACAACTGAAATATTTTCAGCTGTAGGATTAAGACTTCCAAATTCTTCGACGTCTAGATTCAAATTTTTATGATCGAAAACTTCCAGGATATTTTTAGCAATAATTTCTTTCAATTGCCCTAAATCAATAACATAACCAGTTTGAGGATTAATTTCCCCGGTTACTTTAACAATCAGATCGTAATTATGACCATGATAATTAGGATTACAGCATTTTCCAAAAACCTTAATATTTTGGCTTTCGTCCCACAGTTCATTATACAATCTGTGTGCTGCATTGAAATGGGCCTTTCTGCAAACTGTAACTTTCATCGGGTGTTTATTTATTCCTGTTAATTTAACATCAAATTAAGAATTATTGTTTAGAAGTAAGAAATGCCCATCAAAAATTAAAATTATTGATATTTTGCATAAGTCTCTGTGTTTCTTAGTGTTTTCGTGGCAAAAAAATTTCAGCCACTAACCTGCCCGCCGGCAGGCGGGGACACAAAATCACTAAATTTCACAAAAATATTTCTGAAAAACATTGATATATAGATATATTTCAAAATTTATTGTGGCAATTTTCCAACTTTTAATTCGTATAAGTATTTAGTATTGATGAAAATTATAATATTTATATTGACACTGCTAATTCTAACTACTATATTCTATATTCTGACTACTGCAAATATCAACTCAGAGAAAAACAAAAACTCAACAGAATGACGCAATATATTTTTGTATACGGGACTTTGCGATTGAAAAGCTTACGAAGAGAATTGCTTGGACACGAGACTTTATCACTACCAGGCAGGCTAAATGGTTTTTCTACTGGATCAGTCATCCTGGACGGTATTGAGTATCCTATAATAACAGAAAACCCTGACAGCAAGGAGACCATCAATGGCGAATATTTTGCAGTTGATGAACAAGATCTGGAAAAAATAGATGCCTATGAATCTTATGCTTACCGCAGAAATAAAGTTGAATTGGAAAATGGTATTGTTGCCTGGGTTTATATTAAATAAAAAATTTCTGATTTTTGATAATATGGAAACTTCTTATAGCTCAAGTTCGCAGCTTATAGGATAGTGATCAGAATAGTCAACATAGTGTGTCTGATAATTGGCGGATTTAATTTCCTTAGCATGAAAAATAAAATCAATTCTGAACGAAGGGAAACTTCCTCTGTAAGTATCACCAAATCCTGTCCCCGACTCCATAAATGCATCATCCAAATCGCCTCTTGCTTTATGATAAGTATATGAAACAGGCGTATCATTAAAATCGCCGCAAATAACCACAGGATAAGGTGATTTTTTAACAAGTTTATCAAGTTGATCTACCTGATGGGCCCTTTTATTATAGGCTTTCATTAATCTGCCTGAAATATTTTTTGCTTCTATAAAAGTTTTTGAATTAAACTCGAGTGACAAACTATCAATAAAACAATAATCTTTATAGTCAAACTTAATTGACTCCAGATGCACATTGAATAGTCGAATGGTATCCCTTTCAATTATAATGTCAGAATATATGCATACATTATAGGAATTCCCGAACTTTAGCACCCCTTTATTTACAATCGGGTATTTGCTGTATGTCGCTATTCCATAGTTTATTAAATTCTTCCCCCTGACCATATAATGCACATGCGCATAAGGCAAATGCGCCAGTTTCCCTTCAAGATTCTGTAGGCTTTGACCAGGTCGGTTTTCGCGGGTTAAAAACTCCTGAAAACAAACAATATCACATTTTTCTTTGATGACATAGTTAAGAATGTCATCCCGTTTTGACCCCCCTTTTTCCCAATTATATAAATTAAATATTCTGACATTATAGGAAAGTAATTTAATCTCTTTATGCCCTATCAAGGATTTTTGGAGAATTTTAACTTGCAGGAATCTTCCAATGTTTCCCATACCTATAATAATTACAATGCATGGGATTATAACATAAAATTTTCTTTGCCAAATCCAAAGTATGATAAAGAAAATATTTATAATAAGAATTATTGGGTATGCCAATCCAAAAAAAGCCGGTCCCCAGAAACTGGCCGGACTAATATAATTAGCAAGGTGTGCAATGAGGAGCGCAACCGCTGCAACAACATTGACCCATAATAGTATTTGTCTGACTTTTGTTCCCAAAGCTTAATAGTTGTAAACCTAACTTTTACTACTCATTTTAAATAACGTTTCTTTTTCTCTTTTAGTAAGACTATCGTATCCCGATTTAGCGATTTTATCCAAAATTTTGTCAATTTCTCTTTGTTGCTGTAATTTCGATTTATTATACTCCAAATCATCTGTTCTTGTGGCTGCTTTATGGTATGTAACCTTTAAATGCCGCTTTTTCTTAAATAACCGGGATATGTTATCAAGGAAATTCCCAAAATATCGGCCAATGTCTTTTCCTTGTTTCAGTTGCATCGCAAAGAAATACCCATACAATGCGCCTCCCAAATGTGCAATATGTCCTCCGGCATTTTCTGAAGCTATTTGTAATAAATCAGTAACAATGAATAGTAAAGCAATATATTTTATTTTTACAGGACCTATTAAAGGAATATAAACTTCAAAATTTGGAGCATAAAATGAAACGGCAATCACAATAGCAGTGACCGCTGCAGAGGCACCAAGTGCCTGCGCTATACTTACTTCACTGGCTAAGCCTGGAAAAATATTATATGCCAAAATGTATAGCAGTCCTCCTGCAAACCCACCCAGCAAATAGGTATTTATTAGCTGTTTTTCATTCAGATAATGCAGAAAAATCCTTCCAAACCAAAAAAGCCAGAGCATGTTAAAAAGAATGTGCAAAAATTCAAAGTGAAGAAACATATATGTGATAAGCGTCCATGGCCTCAAAAGTAGTTTTGCAGAATCAGCGGGGAGCATCAGATAGGTTAGAATATTATTTTGAAAGTATACATTCTTTTCCTGAAGCAGCCCTAACGAAGGACTGATTAAAAAGAAAACTACATATATTAATTTAACAACAACAAAGACCCCAAGATTGATATAAATCAATTTTACGAGGGACGTGCCATTCTTAAAAGAATCTTTTATTTCGTCGGTGATCGTTGACATATTCTAATTTTCAATACGTTTAAATACAAAGTTAGTGAAGTTAATAAACAGGAAATTGATTTTTTTTCCAATATCGAACCAGGAAAAAACCAACAATTGCTCCACCAAGATGGGCATAATGAGCAATATTATCTCCTTTGAATTGAGCCACTCCTAAGAAAAGTTCTAAAACTGCATAGCCCGGGATTAAATATTTAGCTTTTATGGGTACCGGGAAAAATATCAACATCAACTCAACATTTGGAAACAACATACCAAAAGCAATAAGCACACCAAATACGGCACCCGACGCACCTATCATTGGGTTATTTATTAGCCAGATAACCAGAGAGTTTAAGATTTGCATGGCCTGATTGGAATATTCGAGGCTGTTTGGATTTTCCTTCCAGGCTTGAATTATTGAGGTCGCTTGATCGGTCAAAATATAGTTGTATTTGTGCATAATTGCCCAACAACCTTCAGGTGTCGGGGCATTGCTTAAGGTCATCACCGAATTTTGCAGTGCCTGTAATTGAAAATTTGTAATTGCCAGCTGCAACAGAGCAGCCCCAATCCCTGACATCATATACAGTAAAAAAAACTTTTTGCTACCTATAACCGTTTCGATGACACGCCCAAACATAAATACTCCAAACATGTTGAAGAAAATATGGCCAAGACTTCCATGCATAAACATGTGCGTGATTATCTGATAAGGATTAAAATAGGGTGATTTAAAATTGTAAAGAGCAAGATGTTCAGTAATGTCAATTCGCATGCTCTTGAGTCCCAGATCCAATAGATAAACAGCAACATTTATAATCAGAATATTTTTGGTTACCGGTGGTATTGATGCTAAGAACCCTCCCCTATTAATGCCATTCATATAATTTTGTTTTTTTAATAATTACAACTTTAATTTAAGAGCCGAAATTTATAAAACTCACTGCAATTTTTTTTGTTTGCTCTGCGCCAGTTAATCTGCAAATTATCTGGCATAAGGTCCCACAGATTCAATGAAGCGACTTTTCAAATTCATCGTATTTCATGATACTGATAATTTTTTTACCATTGGGTGAATAATTCGGACCTTCACAAGCAAAAAGCTCATCGACAAGCTGCTGCATTTCAGCTTGATTAAGGGCTCTTCCATAATTAATGGAAGCAGCTTTTGCCAATGAGGCAGCGATTGATTTTGTAATTGAAGTTCCAACTTTGTTCTCAGTGTCCTTGAACTCTTCCAGCAATTGTTCGATTAAATCTTTCGGGTTGGGACAATCCATTCCTGATGGACAACTATTTACAACGACCGTATTCGATCCCAAATCGCTGATATCGAAACCCAATGAAGATAGTTCATCTTTGATTTCCCTAATTAACAAGTAATGCGTTGTATCGAGGTCAATTTTTACAGGATACAATTCACGCTGAGCAACACTTTGATTATGTGCTACACTTCTGATAAATTGTTCATATAAAATTCTTTCATGAGCTCTTTTCTGGTCGATTATCATAAGCCCCGATTTCACAGGAGTTAATATGTATTTGTTTCTAAGTTGAAGATATTCCGAATTCAGACTAACATTAGTGGTCTGATCTTCATCATTAAAAAATCCCTGGGTTTCTTCATTATACTTTTTGGGAAAACTATCTTCATTTTCAAAAAGCTTCTCCCAACCTTCTGGTACCTGCAGATCCTTTCGACTGTTTGATCTGCCTTGAAAGGTATGTTTCTCTTCAAATGGATTAAAGAAATGATTGACTTCAATTTCTGGTGTTTTAATTTGAGTGCCTTTCGCAAGAAAAGGAATATCGATTACTCCCTCTGTCTCAAAGTCAATGGATGGAACTGCGCTTGATCTACCCAAAGCTTCTTTTACAGAAGCCTGAAGTATTAAAAAAATAGCTTGCTCATTTTCAAATTTAATTTCAGTTTTTGTAGGATGAATATTGATATCAATGGTCTTTGGATCAATATCCAAAAAAATAAAATAACTTGGAATGGCTTCCATGGGAAGTATTTTCTCATATGCCTTCATTACTGCTCTGTGAAAGTAAGGATGACGCATGTAGCGGTGGTTTACGAAAAAAAACTGTTCCCCTGTTGTTTTTCTGGCCATTTCTGGTTTTCCAACAAAACCATTGACTGTCAACATACTGGTTACTGAATGCAGATTATTAAGGTTCGAGTTGATGCTTTTTCCGAAAACATGAACAATCCGCTGCCTTAAATTACTTTTTGGAAGCCTGTATACGTCCGTATCGTTGTGAATTAAACTAAATGATGCTTCGGGATGTGTAAGGGCAACTCTTTGAAATTCGGTGATAATATGCTTCAATTCGGTGGAATTGCTTTTTAAGAATTTTCGTCTGGCTGGAACATTGAAAAATAAATTCTTAATCATGAAATTACATCCCGACGGACAACTGACTTGCAATTGACTTTCAATCTCAGAGCCACTTGTAACAATTTCACAACCAATTTCCTGACCTGGTTGTCTGGTTTTGAGGGTAACCTGAGCGACTGCTGCTATTGAAGCCAGGGCTTCACCCCTGAATCCTTTTGTTCTGATCGCAAACAGATCGTCGGCAGTTTTGATTTTTGAGGTTGCGTGTCTTTCAAAGGAAAGTCGGGCATCCGTGTCAGACATTCCAATTCCATTATCAATTACCTGTATAAGAGTTCTGCCCGCATCCTTTATGATGACTATTATTTCATCAGAACCTGCATCAACCGAATTCTCAACAAGTTCTTTAACAACCGAAGCCGGACGCTGAATTACTTCTCCTGCTGCAATCTGGTTTGCTACCGAATCTGGTAGTAGTTGTATAATGTCTGACATGCTTTGAAATTGCCTGGATTACAGAATCATATTGATTTTAATTGCAGTATGGAAAGATAACCCATATGGAATTATTCCAAGTTTGACAATCAAATGCAAAGTTAAATTATTCTGTGGTTTCGCCTTTATTAAAAATGAAAGCATAACAATCTTTACTTTTACCTCATAAATTTTCGCCTATTCCACCAAAATTAAAATCAAGAAGTAGGAAATACAGACCAGAATCATAGTAATTTTACTAAGCGCTAAGTGTATTGATCGTCTTAGCAATATTTCTGATTCCCGATGAGTTTATAAAATAGCTGACTAAAGTATTGGCTTTAACTTGACATCCGCAAATTCTATTGCATTATGAATTAAAGAATATTTTGCCAACTTTGACATCGGCTTTATTTTCTATAATTAATTATAAAGATATATTGATTTAACATTATACACATTGTCTGATTTTTCTAATAAATATTAATTGATTAATCTGTTCTAACCCATGAGTAATTTTAAAAAAGATTTTCTGGAAGCCAAGGAAGAACTGGAAAAATTTATTGCAAACGAGACAAACTTTATATCACTGGAAACAGCCGGAAATTTATTGGTTTCAGCTTTAAAAACAGGTCATAAAATTATCGCCTGCGGAAATGGAGGCTCAATGAGTGATGCGATGCATTTTGCTGAAGAGCTGACAGGCAGATTCAGGGGCGACCGGAAGGCTCTAGCCGCTATTGCTATTTCTGACCCGGCACATCTAAGCTGTGTTAGCAATGATTACGGATACGACCAGGTCTTTTCAAGATATATTGAAGCGCTTGGAAACAAAGGCGACGTGTTGCTTGTTATTAGTACCAGTGGAAATAGTATGAATGTTGTAAATGCCACCATGGCTGCAAAATTAATTGGTATGAATGTGATTGCACTCACCGGCAAAAATGGTGGTAAGCTTGCAGGTCTATCTGACTGCGAAATTAGGGTACCCTATATGGGTTATTCTGAAAGAATTCAGGAAATCCATATTAAAATTATCCACTCCCTTATCAATTATGTTGAGATGAACCTCTGAAATTGAAATGTATGTCGATCAAGTCTGTCACTTTAAACAGCCTTTTGATAATGATCCTGATTTGCTCTGTCACATGCATCGATAAGAGCGTGTATAATGTCAATAAAAACGTGTATTTTAATCCTTCCTATTCATTACCAATTGGTCCAACCCAGATTATCGCCAGGAACATATTTAATTCAACTAATTTTCATCTTGTCGATACGACAGGCATAACAGATTCTGTTGGATATTTTTGGTATGACAGCAACTTTTATGACGCCAGGCCCGGGTATTTTGATACCATGGTAGTGAAAAAATATGATTTCAGTACTTTGAGCAGTAAATTAAAGGTTGCCAAATCACTCATGATCCGATTGAATGTTATCAATGGATTTCCCGCTGATATTTTCGTACAATTATACTTTGATAATGAAGGCAATCAGGTTATCGATTCTCTTTTCAATTCGGGGGCACTAAAAATAGCTTCTGCTGCAGTCAACACACTGAGTGTTGTTACAAATCCGTTTATTCTGAATAATTATGATACATACCTCGATAGAAGCGAAATTGACCATTTAATTCTTGCACGTGATTTAAGATTATTTATCCGGATTGAGACAAAAAATGAGGGGATCCCTTACATTAAATTTTACCCGGATTACAAAATTGATTTAGATCTTGCATTAAGAATTGAATTGGAAATGAATTTAGGTGATATCTAATACGCCTTAAATTTAAATGAAAAAGATTCTCTTTCTGCTCGTTATTTCGATATCTCAAGTTTTGTCAGGTCAACAGGACCAACAATTGTTTTTAATGCACTATCTGGGGGAGTGTAATTTTCTGAATCCTGCAGTTCAATCTGATTGCAAATGGTTCATTGGAATTCCGGTACTATCGTCAGCCCATGTCAATTATGCCAATTCTGCATTTTCATACAAACAACTTATTAAACCTTCCGGGAATAGCACATACGTTGCAGATATTGATGGCGTTGTAAATAATTTGGGACGACGGAGCATTATTGATTTTGAATTGCATACAACACTGCTGGCCCTTGGCTATAAAAGAAATCAATACTATTTTGCTTTTTCTATTATTGATAAATTAAACCTCCCGGCTACATTTCCAAAAGATGCAGTATCCCTGATCTGGAAAGGAAATACCCAGTTTGAAGGAACCGAAGCAAGCCTAAAAGGAAGCGGTATCTATTTTACATATTATCGTGAATACGCTTTTGGAATATCAAAAAAAGATTTAACAGGAAATTTTAAAGGTATTAAAGGAAAATTGTTATTCGGTAAACTGAATCTCTCCGTGCCGAATTCCAGCGCTTCGCTATATACCGATCCCAGTACATTTGATCTAACCTTTAAAGGACCTGTAAATGTTAATATGTCGGCCCCTATCATTATAAATCAAATAAATGGAAGGGTCAATTCATTTTCTTATGATCAAAATGTCAGTCTCACTCAGCTACTTCTCAACCGCAAAAACTGGGGTATTGCATTCGATATGGGTTTTATAAAGCAGTATAATAAGAAGATAATTATTTCGGGAAGTATTTTGGACTTAGGATTTATCCGATGGCGATCAAATTTAAACAACATAAATACCAATGGACAATTTTTTTACCAGGGACCTCTTGCTGATTCGATACAATCAGCGAATTATGTTCGTGATTTGGTGGCAGCCTTGCAGGATTCTATGCATATTGAAGTTACCAATAAAGCTTACACCACTTATCTGCCAACTAAATTTTATTTAGGAGCTACCTATGCGGTTCTAACTAAAGTCAAAGCAGGCCTTCTGTTCTCATCTGTACTTTATGAAACCAAACTAGTAACAGCAGCAACAGTTTCAGGCGACTATAACCCCTATAGACATTTTCACATAGTGTTAAGTTATTCTCTAATGTACAGGAGCTATACTAATATTGGCCTTGGCTTTTCCTTGGGAAGAGGCCCTGTTCAATTCTATGCAGTATCCGATAATATTGCAGGAATAATTTGGCCTTTATCCGCAAGAAATATAAATTTGAGGTTTGGATTGAACATCAATTTGGGATGTAACGTTAAGAGCAATAATGAGAGTACTCGATGGCCGGCAGAATCGCCCGGGACTTGTCCATGTTACCGTCAGGATGAGATTCGGGATCAACAAAAAGCCGGCTGGAACAATAATTAAATACGTTAAATGTAAGGTATCATGCTTGTTAAAACATTTGCCAGCGCTGTATTCGGTATCGATGCAGAAATTATTACCATTGAAGTTTCTATAAGTAAAGGCATCAATTTTCATTTGGTGGGATTGCCTGATAATGCAGTCAAAGAAAGCAAACAACGCGTTGAGACTGCAATAAAATCACTTGGTTATAAATGGCCAGGCAAAAAAATTGTAATAAATATGGCCCCAGCCGATGTCCGTAAAGAAGGTTCTGCCTATGATGTCCCCCTGGCTATTGGAATCCTTGCAGCATCTGACCAGGTTGAAGCCGACCGGCTCAACAAATATCTTATTATGGGAGAGTTATCATTGGATGGAACCATCCACCCAATTAAAGGAGTTTTACCCATTGCTATTGAAGCGCTTAAGAATGGCTTCCAAGGATTTATCCTGCCAAAAGAAAATGCCCGTGAAGCAGCGGTGGTAGAAAATCTCGAGGTTCATGGTGTTGAATCACTTCCTGAAGTCATTGATTTCTTCAATAATAAAAAAGAATTGGAAACCACAAGCGTCGACACTCAAAATGAGTTATTTTCCAATATCAATAATTTTGAAGTTGATATTGCAGACGTTAAGGGACAGGAAAATGTAAAACGCGCACTTGAAATTGCAGCAGCCGGTGGACATAATATTATAATGATCGGCCCGCCCGGAGCTGGTAAAACAATGCTGGCCAAACGTTTGGGAACCATTATACCCCCGCTCAATTTGCAGGAGGCTTTGGAAACAACAAAAATTCATTCGGTTGCGGGATTGCTTAATAAAGAAAGTTCTTTACTTACACATCGACCCTTCAGGGCGCCTCACCATACAACATCCGATATAGCCCTCGTTGGCGGAGGATCATATCCTCAACCTGGCGAAATTTCACTTGCCCATAATGGAGTCCTTTTTTTAGATGAACTTCCTGAATTTAAACGCAATGTTCTTGAAGTTTTGAGGCAACCTCTCGAAGACAGAAAAATTACCATTTCACGTTCCAAATATACTATTGAGTATCCTGCAAGTTTTATGCTTGTGGCCTCCATGAATCCCTGTCCTTGCGGCTTTTATAACCATCCTGAAAAGGATTGTGTTTGTACAGCCGGGGTAGTTCAAAAATATCTTAACAGAGTCTCAGGGCCTTTGCTTGATAGAATTGATATTCATATTGAAGTTGTTCCTGTCCCATTCAGCAAACTTTCTGAGAGCAGGGTCTCGGAAAAAAGTTGTGATGTTCGTATGCGGGTTACTAAGGCACGTATAGTCCAGGAAGAACGTTTTAAAGAATATCAAAGTATTCATTGTAACGCACAAATGAGTACTTCCCAACTACATCAATACTGTAGGATTGATCCGGACGGAGAAATCCTTTTAAAAAATGCAATGGAAAAACTGGGCCTGTCAGCACGTGCCTATGACCGTATTTTGAAAGTTTCTCGGACGATTGCTGACCTGGAATCCTGTCCGGATATTCAACCCGTCCACCTGGCGGAAGCGATTCAATACCGGAGCCTCGACAGGGATAACTGGGCAGGGTAAAGCTTTGTGTTTAAATCTTTTGCGCTGTCATCTGACTTATCCCTGATTTAAACTCAGTTCTTGAAATATTTTTAAATCCTGCCCCGTTTAGCATTTCTGTAACCTCCTGCTCAGTAAAGCAATCTCCTGCTTCTGTTCCAACGAGCATATTTATGGCAAAAATGGCTCCTGCGGTGGGTTGTGTCCTGTCATTGTTCATTATCCAATCCTGAATTAAAATTCTGCCATTCTGATTCAAAGAGTCAAAACATTTTTTTATTAAATTCTCATTTACCTCAATCGAATTGCTATGAATAATTGCTGACAAAAACACTAAATCAAATCCTTTCGGTAAATCATCCGCCGTATAATCACCTGCACAAGTCCTGATTTTATCTGAAAACCCTTCCTTCTCAATAAATTTTTTTGTTATGGGTATTACATTGGGTAAGTCAAAAATAGTGGCTTCAATTTCGGGTTTTTTAGATACAAATTCCATGGTATATGCACCGGAACCCCCACCAATGTCTAATATAGATTTTATTCCCTGCAAATCAATATTTGCTAACTGCTGCGGAGCCTGTTTTTTGGCTCTATCGTGCATTGCATTTATAAAGGGGAAAAGCCATTCTTCTCCTCTTTCATTAATTTCTGTGGAATTGGCTGAATTACCCGTTTTGACAACTTGGGTAAGATTGCTCCAGGTATTCCACAGATGGTTTGTGTGCATCAGACCGCCTATATAATCTGAACTCTTTTTTGACAGAAAAGTATAGCTCTCTATGGTATTAAAGAATAAATGGTTTTGTTTTGTGATAAAACCTAAAGATACCAGAGCATTCAGCAGACGTTCACAGGCATGTTCATCTAAGTGCATTTTTTTTGCAATTTGATTGCTGGTTGTACCCGATTCATCAATATTTGTGAATATGTCAAGTTCAAAACCTGTCAACAATATCCTGCTTTTCTGAAAAGAAACAGCAACTTCTCTAATTGCATCCGGATTCATGCTTTAAAAATTTAATGGAATTAATCATGTTAGTAACAAAGTTATCTATTTGGTTTCGAATCAACAGAGTAAGTTTATAAATTCCTTCCCGGATGGTACAATTTCTATTTAATATCAATAAATCCAGTCGGTTCTAAATAAGATACTCGGAAACAGGTCTATGCAATTTATTCTATTGCTGCACATGCAACCAAATTTCCTGAATTTTCGTATCATAGTCGATATTATAAATTGAGTAAATTTTTGTATCTTTTGATATTAACCTTTCAATCATTAAATTAGTATCCAATTGTAATCACCAGAGATTTTAATATACCTTCATTATCATGAAACCACTAATGAAACTCTTAATCGGTCTTCTACTTATAGCAGTGCCTTTCGTTGGTTTTTCACAAAGCGCCAAAGAGTCTTTCAAAGCCGGTGAATCTTTTGTTGAAGCCGGAAATCACAAAGATGCCGTCGACCAGTTTACAAAAGCGATCAATGTTAATCCTGATTATACACAGGCATATATAGCCCGCGCCCAGTCGTATAAGGCATTAAACGAACTCGAAAAATCAGCAGAAGATTATAATCGGGCCCTGGTTTTTAAAAATGAGGATGCAGAGCTGTATTTCAGTGCATCCGAAGTAAATTTCCTACTGAAGAGCTATCCTGAGGCCCTTAACCTGATCAACAAAAGTATTACACTCAGTCCTAAATATGAGGAAGCATACAGATTGATGTCTCAAATACAATTAGCAACAGAAGATTATTCAAATGCATTGCTGTCAAGTGAGAAAGCTCTTAAATTGAAAGAAAATCCGGAAAACTATTTCAACCACGGACAGATTTCTGAAAAAATGAAGAATTACAATCAGGCTGAAATAGATTATGACAAAGCCATAAACAAGAATAAAAAATACATTGAAGCTTATCTGGCCCAGGCAAATTTGAGGATTTTGATTAATAAACCGGACCTGGCAATGGAAAATTGTACAGCAGCGTTTAAACTCGACCCGAACAGCCGGGAAGCCTACCTGACACGCAGCCGGATTTATGTAAAGCAAACTGAATATGCAAAAGCGATTGATGATGTTTCAAAACTATTGTCAAACTCTCCTAATGATAAAGAATTATTTCTTATCCGGGGAAAATACTATCAGGAATTTACCCAGAATCAGAATGCAATAAATGATTTTACAAAAGCAATTCTCATTGATGGCAAGTATTCCGAAGCTATTTTCAAACGAGCATATTCATATGAACAAGTTGGCGATTTCAAATCGGCTATCAAAGATTATGAGACACTTGCAGCGCTTTCAGCAAATGATATGATAGCAAAACAGCACCTTGACGAAGCAAAAAAAAGGCTTTTCGAATTAAACCGGGAATCCCACCCTCCTGTTATTTACCTTGCTGATCCTAAGGTTTATTCTGATACTATATTAAAAATAGCAAAAAATAAATCCCAAATCTCCGTTAGGGGCAAAGTGTCCGATGAAAGCGAGATAGCATCTGTAAAAATTAACGACAAAAAAGCCACACTTTTCAAAAACGGCACTGTATATGAATTTACTGATATTTTGGATGTTTCGGACACCAGCCAAATCACTATTGAGGCAAAAGATGTGTATGAAAATACTCAAAAAATGAGTTATAAAATCGAGAGGACTGAAATAGATCCTCCACATGTATCCATTATTGCCCCTTATGCTTCAGACAACGGTGAAATTTATCTTGACAATGACGGCTCTAATTTATATGTAGAAGGTAATATATTTGATGAAAGCCTGATTAAGTCAATTCTTATTGACGGCGTTTCAGCTAGCTTTAAACTGGATGAACTGAATCCCAGATTCTCCGCAAATATCAATGTTTCCAATAAAAATAAGTTTACCGTAACTTCTTCTGATATCTATGGCAATGATACAACCCAGACCTTTGTATTAAACCGCGATGGCGTTTCTCTTGTCGGGGCAAATCCAATGGGACGTACCTGGATTATTTTTATCGAAAATTCGAATTATGAAACTTTCCCTAGTCTTGATGGACCGTCAAAGGATGTAACATTGATGAGATCGGTGTTGGCAGGTTACGATGTTCAGAATGTGATCCATAAGAAAGATATGACCAAAAAAGAAATGGAAAAGTTCTTTTCCATAGAGCTTCGTGATTTGCTGCAAAGTAATAAAGTAAACGCCTTGTTGCTCTGGTACGCTGGTCATGGTAAATTCATTAACGAAACCGGCTATTGGATACCTGTTGATGCCAAACGTGACGATGAATTCACATATTATAACCTGAATGAATTAAGGGCTTCCCTGCAATCTTATACCAACAACATAACTCATACGTTGGTTATTACGGATGCCTGCGAATCGGGCCCTACTTTTTATCAGGCAATGCGCAGCACTCCAAAAGTAAGGGATTGTAACGACTGGCAGGCAGTTCGATTTAAATCATCACAGGTTTTTTCCTCGGCAGGATATGAGCTTGCTGTGGATAATTCCCAGTTTACAAAAACTTTTGCCAATGCATTGGCAAATAATCCAAATTCCTGTCTTCCCATTGAATCGATTGTAAACAAAGTGACCTCGGCAGTTTCTCAAAATAACCAGCAAAAACCAAAATTTGGCAAAATTGTCGGTCTGGTTGATGAGGATGGCACTTTCTTTTTTGTATCAAAAAAATAGGAAGCGGTCTGATTTAGAAAATCGTATCATATCTTCATATAAGACTCAATTAATTAACTTGGTAAATAAATATAAGCCGATACCTGATGCACACCGGTAATTCAAACCTTACTCCTAAGTTCTTTAGATTTTCTGCTCTTTTGTTTATATTCATTCTTTTCCGTTCAGGGATTCTTTTTTCCCAGACTTATTTTTTTGATAATTACAGTTCTTCTGAAGGCCTTGAATCTAAAGTATTTAGCATTTTGCAAGATGACTGGCAATTTGTTTGGATGGGAACAAAAACCGGAGTTATCAAGTTTGATGGCGTTAATTTTTTCCGATATACAAATGAGAATGGCCTGGCTCAAGGAGCTGTAAGAGTATTGTTTTCAGATCACAATAAAAATATCTGGATGGGTCATGAAGGTGGCGGTATAAGTCGCTGGAACGGGAAAATATTTGAAAAAATTGAATTTCGCGATACACTGATAAATTCGAATATTACCTCCATCATCCAGGATAGTGATAATCAGATATGGATTACAACAGCGCAGGATGGAGCCTTATTAATAAAAAATCCGAATGCACCACCTTCAGAAATGATCTATGAGCACTATCTCAAAGGTAAAAAGCTCAGCGATCAGGTATTCTGTAGCTTCGCCGCAAAGGATGGTACGCTGTATTTTATCACCAATATTGGTATTAAAAAATACAATAAACAGACTGACAATTTCGAATCTTTTCTTCCCGATGGTTTGTCTACATATTTCAATATTACCACCATGTTTGAAGACAGTCGGGGTAATTTATGGTTTGGAACGTATAATGGAGGATTGTATGAACTATTAAGTTCTACCAATAAAGTGCTGATATATGATACTCATAATGGACTTGCTGCAAACTGGATAAGCTATATTACCGAAGATAGTAAGGGAAATATATGGATAGGACATTGGAGTCGCGATAATAGCAATGGAGGTATTTCATGTATCGGTCCCGATCATAAAATTAAGGTCTATAATACTATGAATGGACTTCATGATAATAAAATATGGTGCATAAAGGAAGATACCGAAGGAAATATGCTCATTGGTACAACTGAACATGGTCTGGATATATTTAAAGGAGACCAGTTTGTCACTTTCTCCACCAAAGATGGATTGATAAATAATCAGGTTAATGCCATAGTTCAAGATACCAAAGATCAGATATGGTTTGGAACTTCCGCAGGCGTTTCAATCTATAATAATAAGGATGACAAACGGATATTCAAAAATTATAACCAGACTACTCATTTTATAAGTAATCTGATTCAATCTATTAAAGAAGATCCGGATCATAATATATGGATAGGGACTCAGGATCAGGGAGTCATGGTGTATAATATTATTCAGAATCGATTTATCGCCCAACCAGATATTAATGCATACCTTCCAAACATGTCAAAAGCTGTCCAGGCATTGGAAATTAGTCCGGATGGTCATCTTTGGATAGGAACCCTGGAAGGATTGATTGAGTGGGACATTAGAAAGAATGAATATATTAAGACATTTTCACAGATTGATAGTCTGGCCGGAAATGATATCAGTGCACTTTTTATAGATTCCAAAAATAATTTATGGGTCGGTTCTAAAGATAAAGGATTAGCGATTCAAAAGGAAGGCGTATTTAAACTGGTTCCAAAAATTAACAATGTTACTCCCAATTGTATCACCGAAGATTATAATGGCAAGATCTGGATTGGGACCAATACAAAAGGCGTTTTGGTTCTAGATAACGATTCGATTAAACAATTCAGTGAAGCAAATGGATTATTGGCAAATCTTATCAATTTAATAATATGCGATAAGAATAATAATGTTTACGTAGGTACCAATCGTGGTCTAAACATGATAGATCAAATTCAACACAGGATAATTACCTATACAAAAAAATCAGGGTTCGTTGGAATTGAGACCATGGTTAATGCCAGCTTCATCGATAGACAGGGTAATCTTTGGTTTGGCACCTCAAACGGAGTAACACGTTATACTCCGGGAATTGAAGAAAAGAAAGTCCGGGAGCCGGTTGTTCACATTATGGAAATGTTGGTGAAAGGAAACAAAATTGAAATGAAAGATGGCCTGACCCTGGCAAGTTATAACAATGATATTGCCTTCAGATATAGTTGCATAAGCCTCACAAATCCGGAAGGAGTTTTGTACCAAATTAAGTTGGACGGACTTCATGATTCATGGCAGGACGTGAAAGATCAGAATTATTTCCAGTTCAATAAACTTTCTCCCGGACGATATGTTTTTAATGTGAGAACTAGGAACAACTATGGTATATGGTCAAATAAACCATCACAATATAATTTCAAAATTCTTGCCCCATTCTATAAAAGAGGATTTTTTATTCTCATTGTAATTATTTTAATCCTTTCGGGCATAATTTTATATATTAAAATCAGGGAACAAACCCTGGTTCGGGAAAAAAGAATCCTTGAGGCCCGCGTAAATGAAAGGACTTTGGCACTTTCGAAAGTGAACCTTGAATTATCGTCCAAGAATAAAGACATCATGGATAGTATTACCTATGCCAAGCGGATTCAGCTCGCTATATTGCCTCCCGACATACCTTTTGACAATACTTTTATACTCTTTAAACCCAAAGACATAGTAAGCGGCGATTTTTACTGGTTTAATTCCGCCGGTGGCAAAGAATTTCTTGCTGCTGTTGATTGCACAGGACACGGTGTGCCCGGGGCATTTATGTCCTTTATAGGTTTTACTTCACTGAATAAAATAATTGTTGAACAGGGTATTTACCAGCCTGCCGCAATTCTCAACCATCTAAACGAAGAAGTTGCAGTAACACTCCATCAAAAAGGTGAAGATATCGTTAAAGACGGCATGGACATAGCTCTTGCATGTTATTCCCGAGAAACAAATGAACTTGAATATGCAGGGGCTTTCAATCCACTCATCATTGCACGGCGCGGTGAAATAATTGAAGCTAAGGCTGACCGTTTCGCAATTGGTCATAGTACTACAAAAAAGAATGATTTTACAAATCACACAATCAAGCTTGAACATGGCGATACGGTATATTTATTTTCTGATGGCTATGCCGATCAGTTCGGCGGTCCCGATTGTAAAAAATTTAAGACGGCCAATCTGAAAGAATTGCTTGCTTCAATTCACGAAAAACCCATGGATATGCAACGGGATATATTAGAACAGAGATTTAATGAATGGAAGGCAGACGATGAGCAAATAGATGATGTATTGATTATTGGAAGAAAATTTAACCTTGAGTAATGATAAGTTTTAAATCCGATTACCCAAACTTCATTCAATCAAGAATCTAATCCAGCGAGTATTGCTTCCTGATTATATTCTTTCCATCGCCATTGAATTGCTTAAGATTAAACGATTTCCCATCCAGTTCGCCATATGTGAAGCTGTATATCCAGTCTCCCAGGTTTATAAGCCTCGTTTTATCTCCCAATTTAATATCGGCAGGTATATGCCTGTGCCCAAAAATAAAGAAATCAAAATATTCTTTTCCCAATTCCGATTTAGCAAAAACAATTTGCAATTCACCTTGTTCTCCGGTAAATTCCTCAGCTACTATCCCTTTTGAATACCGGCTTTTTTTCGACCATGATTTACCAAGCCACATCGCAAAATTGGGATGCAGACGTGAAAATATCCATTGCAGGGTTTTGCTTCGGAAAGTCCTTTTTAATAATTTATATCCATAATCACCGGGTCCCAATCCATCGCCGTGAGCTATGAAAAACTTTAACCCGTTCAATTCTTTTTTTAAAGGCTTATGATGTATCTCCGCATCAAACTCGGTTTTAAAATATCCATATGCCCAAATATCGTGGTTGCCGGAAAAGAAATAAATTTTTGTTCCTGCGTCTGAAATTTCAGATAATTTCCCCAAGAAGCGAGTAAACCCTTTAGGAACTAAATGCTTGTATTCGTGCCAGAAATCAAAAATATCCCCCACAAGATAAATTTCGAGAGCATCATTTTTAATCCTGTCGAGCCAGGAAACAAGCATTTTCTCGCGTTCCAGGCTCTTATCGGCAGGATACAAGCCCAAATGAACATCGGATATAAAGTATATTTTCGTCTTTGCCACAGTTACAGATTTCTACTTGAGGATTTTCTCCAATTTTGAATCAAGTTCTTCAGGCGAAATATTCTTAGCCAGGATATCTGTTTGATCCTTATTTAATAAATAATTCATTGGCAGTTTATTTACATTATAAAACTGACGGGTTTTTGAATATGGAAAAGCCGTATCACAAACACTTGGCCATCTAATTTCATTGGAAATAAGGGATTGCTTCCAATCAGTTATGGATTTATCAATTGATACCTGGTAAATTTCAAATCCTTTTCCTTTGTATTTATGATACACTTTTTTTAGTCCTTCAAGGTTGCTGATACTTTCTGCCTGATTAACCGACCAAAATGTCAAAAAGACAATTTTACCCCGCAAGGAATAAAGAGATACCGGATTTCCTTTCCTGTCTTCTAAATTCAATTCGGGTACATGATTATCCGCTTTTTTAACCAATTGCATCAATCTTTCACTCTCATATTTTGAAAGTATCATGTTACGATCATCTCTTAATGCATTGACTAAGGCCACTTTTGGAAAGTACTTCATAAGTGTATCGGAAACAAGTTTGTAATATTGAATGTCTCTTGTACTATTAAAGACATAATCACCAGAAAAATATTGCTGATAAATTGCTTCAACATTTGTCAGTGATTTTAAATTTCCCAGAATATATTTTATGGAAAATTTTCGATGACGTTCCATTATTTGAGCAAACAATCTGGATAAACTATCAGTTTTGGATTTGTTGCCGGCAACAATTTTAAGGGAATCATAGGTCGATTCAATTTTAATAAGTTTACTGTTTACCAGCCTCAATGAATCATCTAGTGAGATTAATCGTTTTGTTTCTGTAAATCCATCGATCGATTTTGTCTCAAAAAATTTATTGTAATCTGCATATATCTTAATCTTTTCACCAGGGAAAAGCAATAATGTAAAAGCTTTGCCATCCTTTAGCCGAATCTGGTAAAACCCGGGATTTATTAAAGGAATTGTGAAATTAAACTTCCCTTTTACTTCCAATATTGCAGAATCAAGAGTTAGTAATCCTGCCTTTTTAATCTCATCAAAATAAACGATCTCCTTGCCTGCGTTTTCAATTTTCCCCTGAATTATTCCCTTTCCCTGCCTTGAACATGCAAAAAAAATAGTTATCGCAAAAAGTACAACAAATTTTCTCATCTTAATCTGCCTTTAATATTTAATGTTACTCTATTTATAAGTTCATTTGAAAATAAATCTTTTGCAATTATTGTTCCTTGGCTATTTGTCAATATTACGGAAGGAATGCGTCTTACTGAATATATCGCAGCAATTTCGGAATCCCAGTATTTATAATCGCATAAAACAGGTTCTTTAAGACTATCCATAGTAAGAAATGAATTTAATTTTTCTTTGGAAGGATCCAATGAAATGGTTATTATAGATAATTCCTTAGCCCCAAATACTTTGTAAAGACTATCCACTGTTTTAAGTTCTTCAACCGAATAAGGGTTCCAGGAAGCCCAAAAATAAAGTAGATATGCTTTCCCTGAATTTGGATCTATATTTATCGTGTCGTTCGACACTGTTATACCGGAATAATGAGGTATTGGCCTTCCTTCTACGACTGTATTCTCCAGGTATTTTTTTTGGATTATTTGATCTTTTATTTCGGCCACTTCGCGGTCCAGAGCTTTTACCGGCTCAGAACCAGGATAAATTTTAACCAGGTTAGAATCAACAAAATTAAACACATTCAGATCTTCATATTTGTTGAATAAAGGTTGCGATTTTTTCCCGAAATTCTGATACAAAGCAAGGATATCAGCCAGTGAATTTGGATTTTTATAAATAAAATCAATAGTAAATTGTTTATGTTTCTTAAGAAGTTTGGCATAAGCAGTATCCACTCGTCTCCTTGAGAGGCTATCTCTAAAGTTTTTTTCAAATTCTTTAGATAATTCATCAATCTGTCTGAGCACAAAATTCTGTTTGTCTACCAGTTCTTTTACAAGTTTTGAATCGTTTGATCCTTCAACATAATAGGATATTTCGGGCGTAGAATTGTCAATATCAATTTTTAACTTATCCTTCGGATTTATGACGAGAAAAATTGACTGACTGTTAAAAAACTTCAGCATATAAATAGAAGGTTGTTCGACCAATCCTTTTAATATAAAGGTGTTACCCTTGGCTAGTTTAACTGAATCAACCAATTTAGCTGTCTTTTGTAAAAGGACGTATAACCTTACCGGGGTTTGATCTGGTACCCTGAAATGTCCTTCGACTTTAAAATTGTAATCTTTCTTGCATCCAATTAATAAAACGGATAGAACAAAAAGCAGTCGGGTAATGTTTTTAATATATTGACAGGAGCCCATTTTTTATTTTATTTTCAAGTAAATTTGCATTCCTAAAGCAATGCAAAGCTATGATTCTGATTAGAATTATTTATAATGTGTCATGAATAATTGTAAAAACAAATTGAGCTGATAAAAGATTGTGGAATTTAACATTTTTATTTTATGAGACAATGATATTAAAATTAACACCCTGTAGTATCTGAAATTATCAAAAATCATTAATTGAAAACTTTCATTTTGCAATTATAAATGTAGTATGAATATATGGTTAGGATCAGTGCAAGGGCCAGAAGGAGAAAAATACACATTTAAAAAAACATTGAAATCAAATAATTTGGTAACTTATACATAGAATTTAAACAAACCCTAAATGAGCTATCTGAAATTTGAAAAAACCGAACTTATTAACCTTGAATATTCACTACGTCGTGAAAGTTTAAGAAGCAATCGTGCAGGTTCATATGCTTCTACTACAATAACCGGATGCAATACCAGAAAATATCATGGATTGCTTGTAAGTCCTATGGAACACCTGGATGGAGATAAGCATGTTTTAATTTCGAGTCTTGATTGTACGGTAATTCAAAATGGAAGTGAATTTAACCTCGGCATACACAAATATCAGGGCGATACCTATCATCCAAAAGGTCATAAATATATTCAGGATTTTATTGCCGATAAGGTTTTACAAACAATTTACAGAGTTGGTGGCGTTAGAATTTTAAGAGAAAGCGTTCTGGTTGAAAAGGAACAACAGGTTTTGGTAAATTATACAATCCTTGAAGCAGATAAACCAACAAGACTAAAATTCACTCCTTTTCTTGCATTTAGGAATATGCACCATCTGAGTAAAGCAAATTTGCATGCGCAAACTAAAGTTAAATTCATTAAAAATGGTGTGAAAGCAAAACTTTATGATGGCTATCCTTTTCTACACATGCAATTTTCGAAAAAATCAGAATTTATTTCAATGCCCGATTGGTATTACAATATTGAATATCTTGAAGAGCAGCGAAGGGGTTATGATTACAAAGAAGATCTTTTTGTCCCCGGTTACTTTGAATTAATTGCCGAAAAAGATGAGACCATAATTTTTTCTGCCAGTACAAGTGAAATTAATCCGGAAACTCTGAAGAGGAAATACCTGACTGAAACTAATAAACGGATTACACGCGATAGTTTTAGAAACTGTCTTAGGAACAGCGCAGAACAATTCTTCGTTAAAAAGGAAAAGAAAATCGAAGTAACGGCTGGGTTTCCCTGGTTTGGGAGCTGGGGCAGGGATACATTTATTTCCCTTCCCGGACTGACTCTTACTATGAATGACACTAAAACTTTTAAGGCCGTTATTGATACAATGGTTAGCAGACTGCATAAGGGATTGTTCCCAAATTTATATTCCGGTGAGGATTCATCTTATACTTCAGTTGATGCTTCTATGTGGTTTTTCTGGGCATTACAACAATATTGTATTAAAACAAAAGATTACTTTTCCATTTGGAAAAATTATAGTGAAGAAATAAAGTCGATCCTTAAACATTACAAAGAAGGGACTTTGCACAATATCCATATGCTGGCAAATGGTTTGATTTTTGAAGGGGAACCTGGTATTGCCCTTACATGGATGGATGCTATGGTAGATGGGAAGGCCGTTACTCCAAGGATTGGTTGCCCGGTTGAGGTGAATGCATTGTGGTACAACGCCATATTATTTAGTCTGGAACTTGCCGAAAAAGCCGGGGATACTGCCTTTGTTAAAAAATGGAAACCTCTCCCCGAAAAAATTAAAGCTTCATTTCTACAGGAATTTTGGGATGACTCAAAAGGCTATCTGGCCGATTGTGTTAACGAAAATCTCAAAGACTGGACGTTACGGCCAAACCAGGTAATTGCAACGGCTCTCGTATATTCTCCCCTAACTGTCGATATGAAAAAATCGATTCTTGAATTGGTTAAACACGATTTATTGACCCCCCGGGGATTACGATCACTTGCCCCCAACCATCCAGATTATCAAGGGATATACGAAGGCAATCAGGAACAGCGTGATAAATCTTACCACCAAGGGACAGTTTGGCCATGGTTGATCGAACATTTTTGTGAAGGAAACGTTCTTCTTTATAAGAAATCTGCTATTCCTCTGCTTCAAAAAATCATTAAAGATTTTGAGCCTACTATGACAGAACATGGTATCGGTTCAATATCTGAAATTTATAATGGTGACCCTCCGCATCTGCCGCAAGGAGCTATATCTCAGGCTTGGAGTGTAGCAGCCCTTTTAAGGGTCCTTGAAAAACTGGAGCTATTAGAGTCTATATAAATTAAATAATCAGTTTACCCAGCGCTATATTATGAAAGTATTAATGTTTGGATGGGAGTTTCCTCCTCATATTTCCGGTGGTTTGGGAACAGCGTGCTATGGCTTAACAAAAGGCATGAGTGCACAAGGAGACGTTGAAATTATATTTGTTGTGCCAAAAGCTTTCGGTGATGAAGATCAGCAGACTGTTCAAATTGTGGGGGCAAATAATGTTTATCTGGGAGAGAGTTTGGTAAATTATGAGAAATTATTAAAAAAAATAAGTTTTATTCAGATAGGAAGTAACATTGTCGCTTATACTTCACCGGAAGAATATGAAAAATTGGTTAATTCAGATAAATTTAAAAACAAAAAGTATGTAAATACGCTTCTTGGAGGCAAGTTTAACTTTTCAGGCGGATATGGAACAGATCTCTTTCAAGAGATCTCAAATTATGCGATCGTTGCTTCACAAGTCTCAAATCAGTTTAGTTTTGATATTATTCATGCCCATGATTGGCTAACCTATCCAGCGGGGATTGCAGCAAAGGAAATTTCAGGAAAACCACTTGTAATTCATGTACATGCAACTGATTTTGACCGCAGCGGAGGAAATGTAAATCCCGGCGTCTATGAGATCGAAAAAAGAGGGATGGATAAGGCTGATAAAATCATAACAGTAAGCAATCTTACCCGAAACACGGTTATTAATAATTATGGAATTAATCCCGATAAAGTGGTTACTGTTTACAATGCAGTTGAGCCTATTGAATACAGAACTCCAATCGATGAACTCTCCAATACAGATGACCGAATAGTAACTTTTCTTGGCAGGGTGACCCTTCAAAAAGGTCCCGAATATTTTATTGAGGCAGCCCATAGGGTACTTCAGAAAATGACTAATGTCCGGTTTGTTATGGCCGGAAGTGGCGAATTGCTTTATCGGTCAATCAACAGGGTTGCTGCCCTGCGAATGGGGGACCGCTTTCATTTCACAGGATTTCTCAAAGGTGATGAAGTTCAGAAATTATTTGCACTGAGTGATGTATATGTTATGCCATCTGTGTCTGAACCATTTGGCATTTCACCCCTTGAAGCAATGCAATCCAATGTGCCGGTTATAATTTCACGACAATCTGGCGTTTCTGAAATCCTTCAAAATGCAATAAAAATAGATTTCTGGGATATCGATGCAATGGCCGATGCTATTTATGGCATACTAAGTTACCGGGGTCTTAACAAATTATTTAGAAAACATGGAAAATCCGAAGTAAGCAATTTAAAATGGGAAAACACCGCATCAAAAGTGCGTGAAATATATAATACGCTTACTTAATAATTTTCAAAAACATAAAATAATTGAGCATCCTATGAAAACGATCTGCCTGTATTTCCAAGTACATCAACCCATGAGATTTAGACGTTACCGCTTTTTTGATATTGGCAATAATTCTTATTATTATGATGATTATTTAAATGAGTCGATTATGCGAAAAATTGCTGATAAATGTTATTTGCCAGCCAATAAGATTCTAAAATCATTAATAAAAGAATATGGCGTACAATTTAAAGTAACCTTTTCTATCAGCGGAATTGCCCTTGATCAATTCCAATTGTATGCCCCGGATGTACTCGATAGTTTTCGCGAACTTGCGAATACTGGTTCGATTGATTTTCTGGCAGAAACCTATGCCCATTCATTATCATCTCTCAAGGATGAGGAAGAATTTATCAGGCAGGTAACTTTGCACCGCCAGAAAATAAAAGAATATTTTAATATTGAACCAACGGTTTTTCGAAATACAGAGCTTATTTATTCAAATGAAATCGGCGCTAAAGTAGCCAATATGGGTTTTAAGGCAATGATTACGGAAGGGGCAAAGCACGTCCTGGGATGGAAAAGTCCAAATTACGTCTATTATAATACTCTCAATCCAAAACTGAAAATACTGCTGAAGAATTTCAAATTAAGCGATGATATTGCTTTTCGATTTTCAAATAAGGGCTGGTCGGAATTTCCATTAACTGCTGAAAAATATGTAGGCTGGCTCTCCGCCCTCGACCCGAAAGAGGAAACAATAAACCTATTTATGAATTATGAAACATTTGGGGAACATCAAAAAGTAAATTCCGGTATTTTTGAATTCCTGAAAAAATTACCCGTTCAGGTATTCAAAAAAACTAAAATGACGTTTGCCACTCTCGGAGAAGTAGCTGAAAATCTTCAACCTGTCGCTGCAGTTAATATTGCATATCCCATTTCATGGGCAGATGAAGAACGTGACGTTACCGCATGGCTTGGTAACGAAATGCAGGACGATGCATTTAACAGACTGTATTCACTTACAGAAAAAATAAATAAATGTACTGACAATAAAATCCTGACTGATTGGAAATACCTTCAGACAAGCGATCATTTTTACTATATGAGTACCAAAGTACTGAGTGATGGAGAAGTACATTCGTACTTCAATCCTTTTGAATCGCCTTATGATGCATATATCAATTATATGAATATTTTAAGTGATTTTATCATAAGGCTTAATGCTGCGGTACCAGAGAATGTAAAAGATAAAGAAATTGCCACGCTGGCAGCAATTATATTTGAAAAAAATCTTGAACTTGAAAAATATGAGAAAGAAATATTGTCTTTGCAGGAAGCCAAACCCAAATCAATTAACAGTATAAAAAAAGTCAAAGCCAATAGTATTAAGAAAGAATCATCAGTCAAAAGGGCCTCTATAAAGGCAACCCCTGCTGATAAAAAGAAGAACAATTTGACGGCGGTTTCATCTACCTCAGAAAAGAAAAAAACGGCCAAAAAATGAGTGTAACTTAAGCAGATCCATTCATAAATTTAAATAATCAATTAAGATATGACGATGAGTACTCGGAAGTCTGACTATTTGTTTGAAGTAAGTTGGGAAGTTTGCAACAAGGTGGGGGGTATACATACGGTGATATCCACAAAATCGGTTTCCTTAGTCAAAGAATATAAAAACAACTATATTGTAATCGGACCCGATCTGGTTCATGATTCGGGTACAAATCCTGAATTTATTCCGGACCCTCAATTACATGCTGAATGGCGTCAACACGCTGAAATTGAAGGGATCCGTATCAAAGTTGGGCGTTGGAATATAGCCAGCAAACCAATCGCAATATTGGTCGACTTTTCAGGATTTATAAGTGAAAAGGACCTGATTTTCAGTAAACTTTGGGAGGATTATAAGCTTGATTCCATTTCGGGTCAATGGGATTATACCGAACCAGCTCTTTTTGGTTATGCGGTTGGAAAAGTAATCGAGAGTTTTGTGAAATTCAATCTTTCAACCTATGATAAAGTTGTTGCTCAGTTCCATGAATGGATGACAGGAATTGGCATTCTTTATATTAAAAAAGCCCTCCCCCAGGTTGCGACAGTATTTATTACCCATGCAACTGTTTTGGGTCGGAATATTGCGGCAAATAACCGCCCATTGTACAGCGAATTGGAAAATTACAATCCCGATGAAATTGCGAGGGAATATAATCTTGTTTCAAAACAATCACTTGAAAAACTGGCGGCCAACGAAGCAGATTCTTTCACAACAGTGAGTGAAATCACGGCCCTGGAATGTAAACAATTTTTAGGCAGGGCCGTTGATGTAGTTACTCCTAATGGTTTTGAAGAATCTATTATACCTTCAGAACCAATATTTGATGAGAAACGGATTCAGGCAAGATCAAAACTGCTTAAAGTAGCTTCAACATTACTTTCTACGGTTCTTCCTGAAGATACATTCATTATTTCAACTAGTGGCCGATATGAATTCCGAAACAAAGGAATCGATTTATTCATTGAAACCATAAGCCAACTTAGAAATAAAAACCTTGACAAGCCAGTCCTGGCTTTTCTTTTCATTCCTGCGAGTCACTATGGTCCTAGAAAAGATCTTGTAGCCGCTCTTTCACAAGGGATTATGTTAAATTCGAAATCACAAATGCTGACCCATCAACTTCACGATGCAGAATTGGATCCTATTCTGCAGCGTATAAAAAAATTAGGCCTTGTGAATTCTAAAGATGAAAAAGTCAACATAATTTATGTGCCTTCTTATTTGAATGGTAATGACGGTGTTTTCGATTTACCATATTATGATTTGCTGATGGCTAGTGATCAGACTGTTTTTACATCATATTATGAGCCATGGGGGTACACTCCTTTAGAGAGTCTTGCATTTGGTGTTCCGACAATTACTACTACTCTTTCTGGTTTTGGACGATGGGTAAAGGATGAATGTAAAAATATATGCCAGGCAATTACAATTCTAGAGAGAACAGATACAAATGATAAAGAAATCATTTTGCAGATTGCGGATGCCATCCTAAAAAATTATGCTCTCAATTCTAAGGACATACTAAAGCTAAAGGATAATGCAGTCAATCTTTCACAGAGTACATTCTGGAAATCTTTAATTATATATTATGATCAGGCCATTGCCATAGCTCTTCAAAAAGTTGCCGGCAGATCAAACGAATTTGTTGAGATTGAAGAAAGACCGACTGAACAAATTCATGAACAAATTGTCACTTTTACCAATGAGCCTCATTGGAATAGAATAATAGTAAAATCAAAACTTCCTCAGGGATTGGAAAAACTCAGTGAAATTTCTGATAATATCTGGTGGACCTGGGATGATGATGCCCATGAACTTTTTGAAACAATCAATCCGACTGATTGGCGAGCAAGTGATTTTAATCCCTCTATTCTTTTTGAGCAAGTCCCCTATAAAAGGTTGGAAGAATTAAGTAAGGATAAAAAATATTTATCAAAACTCGATGAAGTATACGATCGATTTTTAGTCTATATGGAAGGGGCAAAAGATCTGACCTCTCCCAAAATTGCATATTTCAGCATGGAATTTGGGTTCCATGATTCACTGAAACTTTATTCAGGAGGTTTAGGAATACTTGCCGGCGACTATATGAAGGAAGCCAGTGACTCAAAAATCAATCTTGTTGGTGTTAGTATATTATACAGGTATGGCTATTTTAACCAAATGTTGACTACAACCGGCGAACAGCAGGCAATTCTAGATTACCAGCATTTTTCAAAGATCCCTGTATTCCCCGTCAGAAATGACGATGATAGTTTTAAAACCGTCCAGATACTTTTACCTGGTCGCATCATGTATGCCCGTATCTGGAAGTTGATGGTCGGCCGGATCGCTTTATACCTGTTGGATACCGATTTTGAAGACAATATGCCTGAAGATCGGGTAGTATCTCATCAACTTTATGGCGGCGATAAAGAAAACCGCTTAAAACAAGAACTTCTATTGGGGGTAGGCGGAATACGCGCTTTGGAAGAATTGGGTATTAAACCTGATTTGTATCATAGCAATGAAGGACATAGTGCTTTTATTGGCCTTGAGCGTATTCGTGATTTCATGAGGGAAAAACAATTGGCTTTTGCTGAGGCCACAGAAATAGTGCGGGCATCTACTCTTTTTACTACTCATACCCCTGTTCCTGCCGGTCATGATCATTTTGATGAAGATATGTTGCGCAAATACCTTGGTCATTATCCCGCACGATTGCGAATCAGCTGGGAGCAATTTATGGCCTTTGGACGTGCCAACCCAAATGACTGGAATGAAAAGTTCAATATGAGTTATCTGGCTGCTCATATGGCCCAGGAAGTGAATGGTGTTTCAATGCTTCACGGTGAGGTTACACGTGATATGTTTGCCAGTCTCTGGCCCGGTTTTCTGCCGGAAGAATTGCATATTGGATATGTTACAAACGGAGTTCATTGGTCAACATGGACCGCAAGGGAATGGAAAGCAGTATTCAATAAACTTTTCAACGGTAATTTTGTCGACAATCAGATGAATCCGGAATACTGGCAAAAAGTAAACGATCTTAACGATAAACTAATATGGGATATAAAGCAAAAACTGCGGACTAAACTTATCACTTCCATTAAAGAACGTTTTAAAGAGAACTGGATCAAACGACATGAAGACCCCAAGCAAATTGTTGCAGTAAATAATACCCTTTCTGATAAAGCTTTGACAATCGTTTTTGCAAGAAGATTTGCTACCTATAAACGGGCTCATTTATTGTTCCGCAATCCCGAACGACTGGCAAAATTACTTAATAACCCGGCTATGCCTTTGCAATTGATTTTTGCGGGCAAAGCTCATCCGGCAGATAAGGCCGGTCAGGAATTGATCAAAATGATTGTCGATATGTCAAAAAGGCCTGAGTTTCTTGGAAAAATACTTTTTCTTCAGAATTATAGTATAGGCCTTGCTAAATTGCTGGTCTCCGGAGCAGATGTCTGGCTGAATACCCCGACACGTCCTTTGGAAGCATCAGGTACCAGTGGTGAAAAAGCAGTTATGAATGGTACTCTTCATTTCAGTGTTCTGGATGGATGGTGGGTTGAAGGTTATCAGCCGGATGCTGGATGGGCACTTACCAATGAGAAAACATATGAAAATCAACAATTTCAGGATGATCTCGATGCCGAAATTATTTATAGCCTTTTTGAACATGAAGTGATCCCTACTTTTTATAACCGCAACAGTGAAGGAGTTTCAGAAGAATGGGTAAGGTATATTAAAAATACTTTTACCGGTATCTCTCCAAAATTTACTACACGACGAATGATCAATGACTATGTAAATAAATATTACACGAAAGAATATGAGCGAACTCTTAAAATAAGGGCCAATGATTACGAATTGGCAAAACGCATCGCTTTATGGAAAAAACGGATGACCAGGGCCTGGGAAAATATCGAAATTCTGGATGTGAAACTTTTTGAACGAAGCACGGAGACAATTGAGACTGGTACAGAATATTTCGGCCAGGTAGTTCTTGATCTAAATGGAATTAGCCCGGAACAGGTTGGTGTAGAATTGGTAATTACCGAAAATATGCATGATATTATTAATATTATGCAATTTAATCTGACAATTTCGGAAGGAAGTAAGGCCACTTTTGAAACCAAAGTTCTAAATGACCGCTCCGGAACATTTAATTATGGTATCCGGATTTTCCCCGTTAATGAGTTTTTACCTCATCGTCAGGATTTTGGAATATTGAGGTGGATATAAATAAAAAATGGCAAATTATATTTTGCTAGTAATTCCAAAACTTCCAAATGCTGCACATAACCCGTCACCTTAATAAATTTAAAATGCTGAATAAATGATTGTTTGGCAAGGTATTTAAAAGAAAAAACCTTATTTTAGTTATTAAAGCTTAGTAGAGAAGCTACCACTTTTTACTCTATCTTATTACCTTAGTAATTGATCAATTGAAATAAAAATAAGGTAATAAGGTTGCGAGAGGTTGGTAGTCGTTTTCTACGAAGGTTTATTCATAAAATAAGGTCCTTCACCTGAAAATTATTCTGAGATTGATGGCTATGCTATGCTGTGAGAAGGATTAGCAGGTTTTTATTGCTGTAGATTAAAGTAATGATGCCCCAAAATGGTTTTTGTTTTTAATCCCTTTGGGGATTAAATATAGGTAGGAAATCATCTGAAGACTGAAGGTTCCGTCCCGTTATGGGACGGAATAAAGAAGCAAATTTTATTCACTACCTGTATTTTGTGCCTGACGGTATATTTTCTTTTTAATTTCTACATTACTTTAGAGATAATAGTCATAAAATTAGTCCGGCATCATATAAAAATATTTACGAAAATCAAGCAATCCTATATATGCATTGATCCGATCAACCCTGAAAAATAAACCAATGCCCACCAGATATAAGCGAATCTTGAGTAAAGGTGAAGTGGTTTTGAAATCTGAACCCCAATTCCAAATTTCGACTTAGTATTCCACAAAAGGATATTATCAATGAGCATCCCTCCTAATGCGGTAAAGCCAATAATTCCATGAATGGTAAAGGGACCGTTTGAGGATCCGATTATCATACACGATGTTCCTGCAATATCTAACAGGAGTCCTACACCAAGAAAACTAAGAACTTTCCATATCAATGTCCTCTTCTTTTGTTCTGTAAAAATTCCGATTGAATAAGAAATGAGAGAAAGAGTAACAATAATGGATCCAGTTATTAAAATAGGGCTCATAGTTGAAATTTTTTTAGGTTTAGCGTATCAACATCTTTAGATGTCAATTGTTTGGTTTAATACAAATATTGTAACTTCATTCTATATTACAAAATTTAAATTAAGATTATATTTATATCCGTTATGATACCTTAAATTTAATTGCAGCACGTAACATTCCTGGGAAAGCAGGAACGGCGAAGCCCTCGACGAAGTCAATCCAGTGTAAAATTTACTGGATTCCGCATCAAGTGCGGAATGTCATTAAATTGAACATTTAATTTTGGTAAGATTACGGATATTCATTTAAGATTAATTAGGTTGAATAGGATATAGACCGTAAGAATTATAGAATAATAGAAATACATTGATATATTTCACAATATAGTTCTAAACATGCTTTATTACAAAATTTCTATTTACTGAGGTAAAATTTATTTAGCCTAAAGTCTAAAAACCTAAATTTTTAAATTAATGAAAAAAGCATTCGTACATTTTGCAGAGGGTTTTGAAGAAATCGAGGCCCTGACAGTTGTAGATGTTTTAAGAAGGGCCGATATCCCTGTTTTGATGGTTTCAGTGACCAATAAGATGCTCGTGACCGGATCTCATGGAATACCGGTTCAAACCGACGTCCTGTTTGAGAATGCAAATTATGCAGAAGCCGAAATACTCATTCTGCCCGGTGGAATGCCGGGAAGCAAAAATCTGAATTCTCATTCCGGCTTGAAGGAGAAACTGATGGAATTTAACGATAAAGGGCTAAAATTGGCTGCAGTTTGCGCTGCACCCATGGTATTTGGACAGTTGAATATCCTGAATGGCAAAAAAGCAGTCTGCTTTCCCGGTTATGAAAACGATTTACTAGGAGCAACCGTCCTCTATGACCCTGCAATTAAATCAGGAAATGTAATTACGGGTCGTGGCGTTGGCGCAGCTCTTAATTTTGCATTGGAAATTGTTTTGGACCTGAAAGGACAAGAAACAGCCGACAAACTCGCCAAGGCAATGCTCGTAGAGACATGGTAAAAAGGCTCTAGACTATTAGGATTTTAGGCTATAGGCAGAGATTCTTGAATTTATATTGACTAAAGGTCATCAGTCTTCAGTCTAAACAACCTGAATAATTCTATGCTTATTTGTTTTTATAAAAGCGTAAATTATAAATCCTATTCCTATTAAAACAAACGGGATACTCAATAACTGACCCATATCAAATTTCATCTGGTCTTCAAACGGGACTTGCTTTCCCTTTATAAATTCTAAAAAAAAACGAGCAATAAAAATCATTGATATTACCAGCCCAAAGAAAAATCCATTTTGTAGTTTCTCTCTTTTCAGCATATAAAGGCAAAGCATAATCCCAAAAATAAATAAATAGGAGATGGCTTCATATAATTGGGCAGGATGTCTGGGCAGATTGTCTTCACGCACAAATATAAAGGCCCATGGAACATTTGAAGGAATACCGATGATCTCTGAATTCATCAAATTGGCTAGTCGTATAAAACACGCACCCAGGGGAGCAACCACAGCAATTAAATCAAGAGTTTTGATGATTGGCTCTTTAGTCTTTTTTGAATATAAAATTAAGGCTATTATTAATCCCAGAGTGCCACCATGACTTGCCAGTCCCTGATATCCTGAAAATGTATATCCCCCTCCGGATTTGGGTTGAATTGGCAGGAACATTTCCAAGGGATGACTCAGATAATAAGAGGGTTCATAAAACAGACAATGGCCTAATCTGGCTCCGGCGAAAATCCCAATCAGGGCGTAAATGGATAACTTTTCCAATTTTTCCGGTGCAATTTTTTCGTTTTTAAAAATCCTTCCAAGGATATAAATACATAGGACTAATCCTCCGACAAACAAAATACCATAATATCTAAGTGAAATCCCAAAGATTTTGCAAATCTCAGGATCCACATTCCAATGGATATAATATAAATTTGGGTTCATATTATACTAATTCAGATGATAGGTTAACGGCCATAACTATTTAAAAGCCTTTGTGTCTCTTAGTGATTTTGAGCTTTTGTGGCATAAAGCGAATACCGCCACTAAATCACAAAAGCATGAAATTTCACAAAAATTTTTAATAAACAAGAATGATTTAAGAATTAATCGTTGTCTTGATGAAATATTATATTCCAAAAAATTATAATCCAATTAGTGAATTGTCCCTTGCAGATATTTCTTTGTGAGTTCATGCTGGGGGGAATTGAAAATTACTTCGGCAGGGCCCTGTTCGACTACTTCTCCCATATACATGTAAATAACATGATCGGCAATGCGTTTTGCCTGTCTTAGGATATGTGTCACCATCACAATAGAATAATTGTTTTTTAATTCATTGAATTTATCCTCAATAGCCTGGGTTGATAATGGATCAAGCGCAGATGTTGGCTCATCGGCAAGTATTAATTCCGGATCGACAGCCAAACCTCTTGCCAGACAAAGTCTTTGTTGTTGGCCAATTGATAAGCCGGAGGCAGGATCCTTTAAACGACCTTTTACTTCATCCCATAGATTTACAATCCGAAGATAATGTTCCACGCGTTTATTCATTGCCCTTCGATTTTGACGCCCGCTGATCTGAAGTCCGAATGAAATATTTTTATAAATACTCATAGGTAAAGGAAACGGTCTCTGTGAAAGCAAGCCCATTTTCTTTCTAAGTTCTGTAAGATTATTGTTAGTGTGAAGAATATCTTCGCCATGAAAAAGCACTTCGCCTTCTTTTCTAACATCGGGTACCAGATCAATAAGTCGATTGAATGTTTTTAGCAAGGTCGTTTTACCGCACCCCGATGGTCCGATAATGACAGTGAGCTTCCTTCTGGGAATTTCAACATTTACGTTTTTCAGTATCTGTTGCTTGCCAATAAATATATTTAAATCGTGAGTACTCAGTACGCTCATGGTTACAATCTCTATTTTAAAGTATGTCTGTTAAACCTTTTTGAAATAAGACGTGCAAGTATACTAATTATCAAAACAATAAAAGTCAGGATCACCGCTGCTGCATATGCTCTTGTTTTCACCTCCGGTATAGGCGATGAAAGCTGAAAAAATATAGCCAATGGCAACGTCGCAGCGGGTTGAGCCAACGAAGTGGGAATCCGATCCGTAAAACCGGTTGTAAATATTACAGCAGCTGCATCACCAATAGCTCTCCCAAAAGAAAGTAATATTGCTGTTATTGCTGCCGGAAGACATTGTTTCAGGTAGATCCGGAAAGCAATGATTATATTATTGGCACCCAGTGATAATGATGATTCCAATAATCCGCGCGGAACAGTTTTAAGTCCTTCATCAATAGCCCTTATCAGAATTGGCAAGATAAAAAACCCAACAACAATGATACCTGCAATTAAAGAAACCTTAATTCCCATCCAGATCATAATCATGAAGCCAAAGGCACCGTAAACTATGGAAGGAACACCCCAAAGCAAGTCAAGAAGAAAGCGTATGCCATGAACTAGCTTTTGATGCTTTACAAGATTTATATTTAAGTATAGGGATACAGGAATTCCGATTATTGAGGCAAACAGAGTTGCCCCAATTGCCAGGTAAAGTGATCCAATGATTGCATTTGCTATTCCCCCTTCTTTACCAAAGTAAAATCCTCCGCCAGGTACTTTTACTATCATGTCCCACGACACTGCCGGAAGTCCCTTTATCAGGATGCTGAAAATAATTAAACCTAGTGCAAGAACAATCAAAGTCGATGAAAATATCATCAAGATTCTGAAGAAGTTTTGTTCTATATATCTTATATCTCTCTGTGCCATATTACATTACTGATTTTTCATAGCGTGCAATGGCCACGCGTGAAAAAAAGTTAAACATCAATACTATAATGAACAAAATAAATGCTGAAAACATAAGTGCCGAATCATACATCGGAATTGACAGCATTTCACCGTAATTATTGGCAATAAGTGCCGGCAATGGATATGCAGGTTGAAAAATACCTTTAGGCATTATGGGAACATTACCGGCCAACATTAATACCGCAATTGTCTCACCAAATGCCCGTGAAACTCCAAGTGAAACCGCTGAAATAATTCCCGGACGGGCTTGTTTGATCAGTACTTTTCGAATTGCCTGCCAAGATGTTGTACCTAGTGAGAGGGCAGCTTCATGCAATTCATGCGGTATTGTTTTAAAGACTTCGATCAGCATATTTAGAATGAATGGTATTATCATGATTGCCAATACCAGTGAAGCTGAAAGAATATTATATCCGCTGGTGGCTGCTCCAAAAAGAGGGGCAATATACCGTGATACTAATGGCACTATCATTAAAATACCCCATACTCCATATATTACAGAAGGAATCCCTGCAAGAATATCAATCACCGGGCGCATTATATTCAATACATACTTAGGGGCAAAATAAACCATATGAATGGCAGACAGAATGCAAATTGGAGCCGCCAAAAGAATTGAAATCAGTGTAATAATAAGTGAACTCGCTATAAACGGGGCAAACCCAAATTGGCCTTTCATTGGGTGCCAATCAGAGGATGTAAGGAGTCTGAATAGATTGTGTGTGCCAAGCAGGCTTGTAGATTTCCAACATAAACCAGCAGCCATTGCAAATGGCAATACTATTACGATTATCAATGAAAATAACATGCCTTTACTGACGAAAAAATTAATACCCCTATTTAGTTTAGTTTTGAATGCCACTTTGCTTTTTAAATGACGGTACTTTATTATCTTATCTTATTAAGCTCTGGTTGTAATATTTCATCCGTTAATTTAACATACCCTGCCTCCTCAATATATTGTTGTCCTGAAGTTAAGACCCAATTGAGAAAATTCAGAACTGCCTTGTTCTTAGGTTTGCCATTGGTGACAAAATAAAGATTGCGTGCGGGCGGAGAAGGATATTTATTTTCTTTAATAGCATCCGCCAATCGATCGACCGAACTATAAAAATTTTCATTGGAATCAATTCGCCCATTCTCGTTAAAATCAATGGGTAAAATTTCTATCCCCGGATTTTTTTTGCCTGTTTGATTGTCGTACACATATACAATATTATTATACCCCAGTCCCAATTTATCATTCTTCACTGCATCCGCAATTCCCGGATCGCCAAATACACCCGTTCCTTTTAAATCTTCCTGGTTTTTTCCAAAGAATGAAGCCCACATAGTAGCAGCACCGCATGCATCCGACCGTGTAAATAAATGAATTTCTTCAGACTTTAAATTAGGACTTCCCGCCACAGGCCATTGAGTAATTTCGCCGGTAATAAAAATTTTAGCAAGACTCATGCTGTCAATACCACGCTCAAGGATTTCCTTTGCATACGGATTGGCAGAATTAAAAACCGGAACAACAGCATCTTTTGCAACAGCGATTTTAAATGCTCCCTTTTCAATTTCAGGGGACTCAACTTCTCTTGAAAGCATGGCAATATCAACCATATCACTCAATACATCTGTCATCCCTTTACCAGCACCTCCCGCGGAAATATCAATTTGTACTGTAGGATGTTCTTTCATATAAATTTCTGACCATTTAACTGTAAGAGGATAAAGGGCAAATGCTCCGGATATTGAAATTTTCTGTTTCCTGGAACCGTTATTGCCGCATGAACTTAACAGCAGGGTGGCCAATAGAAAAAACAGGAATGCAATTTTATTTTTCTTCATTTTTTCCAAGTTTTGGTTGGACTATAAATTGCAATGAATGTTTGGGCAAACTTTTCTATAAATCTTATAACCATATAAATTAATAAATATTACTTGATTCACAGCAGATAATCAAACCGTTTTTGGTTGTGCCAAAGTTATGCAATAATTAATTGGGATTAAGAAGTAGAAATACTGAGCAGGAATGAGCTTAAATACCTATTTGTAAAAGTTTCTTAAACCCGGATTAAGCATTAGGAATGGAATGAATTAATGCTTAGTGCGTTAGGTTGTGCGTCAGTATCCGGGTTAACCCCGCTGAAACGAAGTGAAAGCGGCCTGGAGGACGAATTATGCATTCTTTAATGCGTAATTCGGGTTAATCTAAAATTAAAGCAGGTTGCCTTTTTGGACAGCCTTTTACACTTGCATTATTCATTAACAATGCCAGTCGGTTTTTTTCTGGATCAAAATCTTTAATTATTCCTGTTTATCAGGCCCATTCTTCGCTTAGCAATTCCCCCTGAACACTGGAAATGATCAGTTTAACAGGTACCTTCCTTACTGCTTTTTGCAAAGCCTCCTCAACTATTGACATTAGCCCACCGCAACAGGGTACTTCCATAATAATAACCGTTATTGTATTAACGAGCGACTTATCAATCAATGCCTGAATTTTTTCTAAGTAAATATGCTTATTTGAATCGAGCTTTGGACATGCAATGATTAGTGATTTGCCGTGAAGGAAAGCAGAATGAAAATTCCCCATTGCAAAAGCAGTGCAATCGGCTGCAATTAAAATATCTGCCTTTTGAAAGTATGATGCCGCCGGATTGATTAAATGCAATTGAACAGGCCAGTGTGTTAATTCAGAAGGTGATTCCAATGAATTCGGGGCTAAAAACTTTTCTTGCTTTTGGGCGAAATGAATTTCACTTGAGCCCGGGCATTGATGACCATCGTTTTCCATAATTACTGAATATTTTAAATGATTATTCTCGAATTCCGAAAGAATTTCATCCACATTGAACTGGATTGTAATCCTGTTCACTTTTAGATATTCCAATCCCTGGTTCAGATAGGTAAGCTCATTGTGTTCCTTTAAATGGATGAGATGGGCAAGAACAGTATTTTTGCCTTTCACAACCATCATTTCAATGGTTTTGACTTCATCATAGTCCTCTGCTTCACGTCTCTCAATTGAAATAGCGTCGACCGGACAATGTCCAACGCATGCACCCAATCCATCACAAAACAAATCGCTGATCAAACGGGCCTTGCCATCTATAATTTGTAAAGCTCCCTCATGACAATTTGGAATGCAAGCGCCACAACCATTGCAAATATTTTCGTCTATTTTAACTACTTCCCTTATCATTTTTTATTTCAAAAGTACATTATAGATTTATAGATTTTTGTAACATATGTTACATTTAAACCATGTTTTTTAAGGAGACCTATAGGAATATTGTAATTTTACTTTTACAGGATTAAACATTCATGAATTTTCATACAATGAATTTTGAAAGCGGGATCATTGAAAAATTGAGAGATTGCTATTTTTTTAAGAATCTTCCTGCCGGAGAAATTGAAAGAATCCTTAATAATAAACACATCAGGATTCGGAATTTTCTTATTGAGCAATTCGCTGTTCAGGCAGGAGACCCTTGCAATGAGCTTCCTATTCTGATTTCAGGAAGTGTTCGCGGTGAAATGACGGATTATTCAGGCAGGGTAATAAAGATTGAGGATATAAAAGCTCCTGCTGTTTTGGCTTCCGCATTTGTATTTGGCTATGAGACTAAATTTCCGGTAGATATTATTGCCAACCAACCATCTTCCATCTTTTTTGTTCCGAAAGAATCCCTGCTAAAGATTTTTCAGGAGAACCCTCAGATTATGCTGAATTTTCTCAATGATATATCAAACCGGTCACAGTTCCTTGCAAGGAAAATTAGATTTCTGGCCTTTAAAACCATTCGTGAAAAACTAGCTCATTACCTGACCGAATTGTCAGTAAGTCAAAATACCAATACTATCCTGATTCCCGTCACACAAGCAAAGCTGGCTGATTTTTTTGGCATCACCCGTCCCTCATTGGGCAGGGCTATCGCTGAACTAGGAAGTGAAGGTATCATTTTGGCAGATCGTAATCACATTCAAATACTTAATAAACAAAAGCTTATTGAATTGTCTATCCGATAAAATTGGGATAAGAATTAATTAATACAAATCTGCTTATTAAGAGCCTTTAAACATTAAAAAATAAGTAAATTTAGAACTATGCGTTGCGACTGGGGAAATAAAGATTCTTTACTCATTGAATATCATGATACCGAATGGGGTGTTCCTATGCATGATGATATAATATTGTTTGAGTTTCTGGTCCTTGACATGTTTCAGGCCGGGTTAAGCTGGCTGACAATTTTGAAAAAGAGAGAGAATTTTCGAAATGCTCTGGATAATTTCAATATAGAAAAAATTGCATCTTACGATAGTAAAAAATTGGAAGAATTACTTTCCAATCCCGGAATTATCAGAAACAAGATGAAGATTGCAGCCGTTGTGAATAATGCCCGGCTAGTGCTTGAAATACAGAACGAATTCAAAAGTTTCGATTCCTATATCTGGAGTTTTACCGATGGGAAACCCATTGTCAATAAATTCCAAACAATGTCAGATATACCTGCTACATCTTCCTTTTCAGATGAGATGAGCCGTGACATGAAAAAAAGAGGATTTAAATTTGTCGGTTCAACCATCTGTTATGCGTTTATGCAATCCATCGGAATGATCAATGATCACATTGTATCCTGCTTCAGGTATGAGAACGTCAGAAAATTGTAAATTTTCTTTTAATTAAAAGTCATCCTTATCTATGACTTTTATTGTCAATCCATGTTAGAGTAATTAGGATTGAAGATGTCCTAATATCTTACAAACCTCAGTGTATAATTTATATTACTATCCGATTGAATATTGAAATTATATACGCCCGGTTGAAGCTGGCTCCCCATATCTAGAGTCATGGAATGTTCACCGGGATCGCCCTTCAAATTATAGATGATTAAGAGTCTTCCTGATAAATCAAATATTCGAAGATTCAGATTGGTTTCTGTTTTTGAAATAGTATACTGTAAATTAACAGACCCATGCGCCGGATTGGGAAATATTGTGTATTCTGTATTGATCTTATCTTGCCGCACTGAAACCGGGGGAATCGTTATTGGAGCTTTATAAAGACCGTAAACATTCAATTTATTAGAGAATGTTGCCAGATAAACTTTCCCATCGGCCGTTATGGGAGTGTTGAATTTTGCAAAAATTCCGACAATATTGTTAGCCAGACCACTATCGCTGCTCCATATTAACTTTCGGACATCACGGGCATCATATGCTTCCAATGTGCCGGGCCGCAATGCGTGATTTGCATCGCCCGAAGTAGGATGGCTTGCCCAAAGAATCCCTGTTCCCGCAGTTGTATAATTACTGGATACAGAAAGCATGGCCCCGGGCAAATCAATATTCAGCGGATGAGTTCCATGAATCGTTTTTGACAGATCAAATTGATTTGCGTTCCGGTTAAAATTAAATTGAAGGAGTGAATCTCCCGAACCCCATACATAAACACATTCCGTATCAGCAATAGAATAATATCTGTAATAAACCGCCGTTCCATGTATAAATCCCACTTGTTGATTTTGATTGTTGGGTATTTCAATCTGTTGTAACACAGAATCGTTATTTACACTGTACCTCCCCATGTGGTTATCATTCAGGAGAAATAAAACCCCGGCTTTGGAACCTGATAGGGACAACGATGAATTGGGGATTAACAACGGTCCATCTATACCATAATCCAAATCGCTTTGCTCCAGCGTTAAATAATTATTTGGAGTAAAAAAATCGACAATTTTCATTGAATCACCGGAGGGAATCATTTTTAAGATGCTCTCACCACGGTTTCTTAGGTTATTCTCATCTCCGTTTGCTCCTACTGTTCCATTACCCGTGATAACATAAATATATCCACTATCATCCACACAAGGACCCATACCACTCATCCAGATACCGCCTTCAATTCCATCGGGAGTATCGTTATAAATATATTTTTTGTGTAAGCTAGCTGTATCAAAACCTATAATCCACCCATGATATGGTTCCCAATCGCAATGGGAAGCCCAGCATACATAAACCACACCATTCAACAATAACAGTCCCGCACGTTGGTTTTCCTTCTGTTCTTCAAAAACAACCGAATCATTCACACTTCCTTCTCCTGAACCTTTGACTTTTGCAACAATAAAAACGGGACTGCCGGGTTTTTCAGCACCAGTTTTAATATTAATAGAATGAAGATATTGTTCAAAATGACTTCCCGATGTTGTAATATCACGAGAAACTACAAACATAGTGGATGTATTGGTATCAATAACCGGAGTACCCACAATTCCCATATTGCCACTAAAATCAAAATACGAACCACCACAGGCAAATGTCATGTCTGTATTTTTAATGACCCTTGTATTTGCAGGGGTCATATTTACATGCCAGAGTGGATCCATTGCTGCTGAATCATCTGCATTAAAGGCATATACTGAATTGTTTACAGTTGCAATGAAAACAACATTTTGTCTGCTCCCATTGATCAATAAATTTGAAACGAGCAAAGGTTGTGCATAAATCTGGTCATCCACAGGCCTTGAAAAAAGTAACCCAAAATTTAGCGGATTGACATTTTTCGTGTTCAGTGTCGTGTCTGTGTCATTCCATCCCAGGCGTCTGTTGTTGTAACGTTCAGTAAGAACAGATGTACTCTGGGCGTTTAATGAAATAAGGCCTAAAATAAAAAAGAAAACAGTAAATAATTTTAAATAAAGTTCAGGTAGTTTCATAATTCCTCCATTTGCATGCATAATTAACATGCTACAAATCTTTTGGTTCAAACATCTATGAATTAGAATTATTGAAAACTAACCTAAAGAATTATTGTAAAAATCCAAATGGTATTTACAAACTTCGTATCGTTGTCCGTATACCTTCATCCAGATCCACAGGTTGAAAGCCGAACTTTTTTTCAAACTTACTGCTGTTGAAAAAATAATCCCGGTTATACTGGTATGTCATTTCTTTCAATTCTTTCATGATGGGCACAAAGAGACCTATCACGCCCATAAACCAGACAGGCATTACCATTAGTCTTGGCCTGGTATGCATCTCTTCTGCGATCCGCGTTACCCATTGTTTTCCGGTAAGTCGGGAACTATCAGTCGGAAGATGCCACACCTGGTTATAAGCATCTGTTGTATTACCCAGAATTGCCGTAGCTTTTGCAGCATCGGGGGTGAAAGTAAAGTTGTGAATTTTGTCAGCTTTTGCCAGCCAATTTGCAGCTTTCCCGTTTTTAAAGTTTTCAAATACAGTGAGTACCAGTGCACTTTTATCATTATCCGGGCCATAAAAATCAGCCGACCGGGCAATGAGGGCAGTTAATTCTCCATTTCCAAATTCATCGGTTATCATTTTAGCGACCATCGCTCTGACTTCCCCCTTTTTACTGCTTGGATTGACGGGTGTATCTTCGGTCATATTCCCAAGATAATTGCGGTCGTACATATAGACATTGTCGAAAAACACTAGTTTCGACTTATGGGTTTTACAGGCATCAATAACATCGCGCATGAATGAAGGCCATCTCTCACGCCAAACTTTTATGTTATAATCAAAACCAATGGTTACATATACTATTTTCGAACCTTCAACGGCTTTAAATACCTCATCGCGAATGGAAAGATCGGCCGACATCAGTTCATCAGTTTCATTAACCTTTTTAGGATTGCGGCTTACGATCCGTATCCTTTTGGTATATTGTTTCAGGGCTTTTGCCAGTTCTCTTCCAACGGCACCGCCTCCGCCTAGTATTGTTTGCATTTTGATGTAGTTTAAAATTTCAGTTATCGTTTTTAGAACGTGTATAAAAAACAAATATTATCAGGAAAAAGTTGAAAGAATGAAAAATTATAATTCGGTTTCCCCTACAACAAATTCAAAATGAAACTTATTAAGAAACGCCAGCCAAAAAAGAAAGACTTTGATATTTCAAATCAAAATTTGAAATATCAAAGTCCTTGCAATTTCAACTTTTTAAGCAAAAAGTTTATTCTTTCACGAATTGCTTTATAACAGTATTATTATTTACATCCCGGATAATGATAAAATACAATCCGGCTTTTAAATCTGCTATATTGATAACGTTGTTCATGTTATTTAAATTTTTCACCATCTGTCCCAATGGATTCAGAATGGTTGCATTTTCGACTGGCGTTAAAGATACAATGCTGATTTGATTCTGAGCCGGGTTAGGATATATCTCTATATCAATGGCCGTTAGTGGGTTAATTGCGTTCACTTTTGCAGAATCAAGGTCAAGGAGTACCATATTATCAATCACGATATCATATCCAGCAAGGTGATTGTTAGTTCCTATTTTAACGCCATAAGTATATGTAGTATCCGATGTGGCTAAAAATGTCTGCCCCGCTTTGATTTTTCCCGGGCAAACCCAGGTACCAAAAGTAATATCAGCATTTCCATATGGACCGCAACTCCCCCATGTATTAAACTGAATACGACAACTGGGCTCGTCCAGATAGTCAGCTCCGGCTAAAGGAACAGCAACATTAAGATACCATTGAGCCCAAAATGCAGAAGGCGAAATATTCCCCAGATCGCGGAAAGCAGCATCTAAAAAATAGTGATGGCCTTTTTTTAATTGAATGGGCTGCCAGATCATTACATTGGTACTGCTACCAGCAACGCCAATACAAGAAACTTCCATAGCTCCTCCACTGCCATATGTCGGAATAAAGCTGGTTTCATTAAACTTAACTATTGCCAGCTCTGCAGGGGTTAACTGGGTAACATTCCATAAAGTAGAATCTTCCATTGTACTGCCGACCGCTACATTACCTGAAGTACTAATAATCTGTACATTTGCTGGTGTAGTTGTAGCGATAACAGAATCGAATGCAGACTTATTTCCTGAAAAATCAACAGCCCTCACTTTAAAATTATAATCCGTCTCTGGTGTCAGATATCCGATACTATAATTTGGGAAAATAGTAGAATCGATGATGGCGCTGTCATTAAATACTTCATAATGGTTAACCGCATAATTATCCATTGAGGGTGTCCACTGTAAAGCTACTGACGAGGAAGATGTTTTGGCTGAAAGGGCTGTCGGGACTGTTGGTGCCTGATTATCAACCGGAGCATTGTATTTATATACCCGAACATAATCTACTGTCATACTATCCGGAAACTGAGAATAATCAATTCCATTAATACCTCCCCAGCTACCACCAATGGCAAGGTTTAATAATAAAAAGTTCCTCTGGTCGTAGGGCCATTTGGTCCAACCCAAATGTTCGTTTGGTGCCGTAAGGTATAAGACGCTGTCGATATAAAAGTTCAATTCAGAAGGGCTCCATTCGAGCGTATAATTATGAAATGCTATTGTGCAATCAGTAATGGTTTTAATAGCTGTTTTTTGGTTTTTATGATCAACATTATAAGCATTGCTATGTGCTGAGCCATGTATTTTATTAGGATCGTATCCAACTTCTTCCATAATATCGATCTCTCCGCTACTGGGCCAGCCCCCATATACCCAGTCTGAAGGGAGCATCCAGATGGCAGGCCATGTACCATTTTTATTTACAGGTAATTTTGCGTTCACTTCAATCCGGCCATACAACCAATCTTCTTTGCCATAAGTGCTTAACCTGGCAGAAGAAATGGGATATCCCTGGTAATTGTCATTTCTAGCCTGAATAACAAGATAGCCATTCTCAACCCTTGCATTTTCAAGTCTTCTATAGGTGTAGTTTTGTGCTTCCTGGTTATAAGTCCCCGGAGGAACAGCGTCATATCCCCATTTTGTAGAATCGGGTAATATTGTTCCGGGAGTATTGAACTCATCGGACCAGATTAATGAGTCTGAAAAACCCTGTGAAAAGGAAGCAGTCTTAAAAGCCACCATCACTATAGCCAATGCGAATAACCTTTTATACTGATTAATTGTCTTCATAGTAGTAGAAATTAAAGAAACAATCTGAAAAAGCTTTTGTCTATACAATTATAGATAAAAATAATCCAAATTATAATTGATTGATACTATTTCATTATTGCTCTGTTTTATCCAGACTGAAAATGAATACTGTTTTAATTCAGTGTTTTCGAGAAAATAATAAAAAACGCTAAAGTGTTTTGTTTTTCAAATTTACAGACTGAAGGCATTATCCCAATTAGGTGGGGTTGACAGATCATTTGATTCGAAATTAATTGCAAGTCCCTGATAGCCGACAAGCAGATTTATTTTGCTCAGTCAGGTATGCCTATGGTCATAGGGTTTCCAATTTTGACTGGAATTTATTTCAAGTCTTAGTAACATAGAATTTACTGAAATTAAAATAGCTATACCACTCAATTGAATTCCAATGAGTATTGCGAATTAAGGGTTGAAATTTTTAATCATTATCTTATATATAGTATAGTAACCGAATATCGAAACCACATTCGGCCGGACAGATTTCAATTAACATAAATAACTTAATAACAATAAATTAACCCCGGCCAAGGATGATCCATTTGTTTCGGCTAAATTCGTTCAATATACTCCAACCTAATATCGCCAAGGCTGCTGGCCTTTCCAGTTAACAGATGATTTCTAAAAATAATATTTCAAATATTAGGATTTTAAAATAATAATTTAGACATTTGGCTAAATATTTAAATGAGATGAATACACTATCTTTTATTTTTGTTTTTAATTTCTTGCTGACGGGCTTATTTGCACAAAATGAAAATGATCCTGTTTTTTCAGAATCCGAGTTGGTATTAAAAACTTCAACCGGTGATATTTATGGAACCTTAACGATTCCGAATAATACAAAAACATCTCCAATAGTACTTATTATTGCTGGTTCGGGTCCAACCGACAGGGATGGAAATTCCCCCTTAGGTGTTCAGGCAAATACATATAAAATGTTTTCAGTAGGTTTTGCTAAAAATGGTATTTCAACCTTAAGATTTGATAAACGAGGAATTGGCAAAAGCGCAACAGCTATGATAAGTGAAAGCGATATAAGATTTGAAACTTTTATAAACGATGTTGTTGCCTGGATCTCATTATTAAAATCGGATAATCGATTTTCAGAAATTATTGTTTTAGGCCACAGTGAGGGTTCATTGATAGGTATGATAGCTGCTGAACAGAATAATATTACAGCTTTTATTTCTGTTGCCGGAGCTGGCAAACCGATAGATAAAATATTACAAGAACAGTTAAAAGATAAGTTGCCGCCGCAATTAATGGATGAATCAAATAAAATTCTTGACAGCCTGAAAATTGGAAAAACAGTTGCAAATGTAAATCCCAGTTTAGTTGCATTATATCGCCCTAGTGTTCAGCCATATGTGATCTCGTGGATAAAATATGACCCTGCACAGGAAATAAGTAAATTAAAAGTTCCGGTCTTTATAATTCAAGGCTCGACTGATTTACAGGTAAGTGTTGATGATGCTAAACTGATTTCTGCATCAAAACCGGATGCAAAACTTTTAATAATAGACAATATGAACCACGTATTAAAAGAATCTGATTCCGATATGCAAAAAAATATGGCAACCTATATGAATCCTGATTTACCATTAAAATCGGGATTAGTGGACAGTATAGTTAATTTCATAAAGACTAAAAAATAAAAACCGGGCCTGACATCGGATCCTATTTGATGCGGGTTTCAAAAGGCTTGACAAGTTCAACTCCCGCTTACGAGTTTTGCAACACGGACACATTCGTTATCTTGCAAACCCTTGCTGCACAAAGCCTAGAACTATTAACATTCCTGATTAAGAAACAGATAGACACTTTGAATATAAAATTAAAAAAAGTAATATGAAATTTGAAATGATTTATCTATGGGGCATTGTCCCTTTGCTTCTTATCGAAGTTGGATTGGTTCTTTATTGTCTTTTAGACTGGTTAAAAAGAGAAAAATTCAGATGGATTGGGAAATGGGGCTGGCTTGCTTTATTTGTTTTAGTATCGTTTTTCGGAGCTGTTTTGTATATCGTTTTAATTAAAAATCATGACGATAATTAGTTCAGTTGGCCTAAAAAAGAAATACCCGGGAGAATCGAAGGATGCCCTTTCCGGGTTGAACTTGTCCGTTGAGGAGAAAACAGTCTTTGGTTTTTTGGGGCCAAATGGCGCAGGTAAAACCACCACGATAAAGATATTGACAGGGATGATGAACCCTTCGGGAGGGAAAGCAATAGTAGCTGATGAGGAAGTTAAATTAAATTCAGTCCGCCTTAGGAAGAAAATCGGTTACCTGGGGCAGGAACCCAAGATGTACGGATGGATGAAAGGTTTGGAGTTGCTTGTTTTTGTTGGAAAGGTCTTTGGATATTCAACCACAGAAAGCAAAAAAAAGGCAATTGAAATGTTAGATATGGCAGGTTTAAGAGATGCTGCAAATAAGAAAATTTCAGCATACTCTGGCGGGATGCTCCAAAGATTAGGCATTGCACAAGCCCTGATGGGAAAGCCGGAAATATTATTTTTGGATGAACCAACTTCATCCCTTGATCCAATTGGCAGAAAAGAAGTATTGGAATTTATCCAAGATCTGAAATACGATATGACTATTTTCATGTCAACCCATATCCTTTCGGATGTAGAAAGAATATGTGATACAGTTGCCATCATTGATAAAGGGCAACTATTGGTGCAGGACAAAATGCAGGAATTGAGAAAGCGTTTTGCTTCCAAACAAATCGAAATTGTGTTTGAGACACATGATGTCTTTCAATCATTTATTAATGCTGCAAAAAATATGTATTGGGACATTACTTTGAATGAGGAATTAAGGAGAGTGACCATCAATTCATTAGATATTGACCGGGTCAAACATCAAAGTTTAGAGCTAATTTCAACAAATCATTTTTCAATTGATAAGTTTGAAATGAAAGATGCCGGGCTTGAAGACGTTTTTGTGAAATTAGTAAGACAAATATAAAATGAAAACCAATCTGTTTATATTACTAATACATAAGGAACTGAAAGAGCAATGGTGCTCGGAACGGTTGCTGATTTTACTAGCCGTTTTTTTGTTTTTTGGAATTGCGTCTCCGCTTACAGCAAAATTTTTACCTGCAATGCTTCCTTCGCTAATGAAAGGGCAGAATATTGTAATTCACATTCAAGAAGGAACATGGAAAGATGCTGTTGCGCAGTTTGTGAAAAATATTTCTCAAATGGGCGTTTTTATTATTATCCTGCTAAGTATGGGCACAATTGCAAGAGAAAAGGAAAATGGCTCCGCTTCTTTCTTACTGGTAAAACCTGTTTCAAGGACCTGGTATATTTTAAGTAAATTTTCAACGCAGTTTTTGTTGCTATTGGTTTCAATGGTTGTTGGATTTTTTATCGAAGCATTATATACACAAATCTTTTTCGGCACTTTTCCAATCATTTTGCTTTCTAATAGTGCCTTGGTTTTACTGCTCTATTTAATTGTAATTCAGTTTATCACGATATTTTTCAGTGCGATGATGAAAAGCCAAATTCCTGCAGGGATTCTCGCATTTGCAACTACCTTACTTTTAAGTGCAATTTCAATACTTGGTAAACCAGGGATGTATTCCCCTGCTCATCTCATTGAAGAGTCTCACTCAATAATTAATGGAGTCGTAATCAACTGGCAGCCTTTTGCTGGTTCATTTGTGGTGATAATTTGCTGCATTGGTTTTGCGATAGGGATTTTTAGAAATTGGGAAAGTTAAACCAAGCTAAATTGATGCCTTGAAGCTTAGTACAATACTTAGTCAAGAAAATCCGTTGCAATTGTTTGAATTACAGCGGATTTATTATTTGCTTAGTAGTCCGTAGGGGAATCGAACCCCTGTTACCAGGATGAAAACCTGGCGTCCTAGCCCCTAGACGAACGGACCATTCTTCTTACCCATATTTTGGGTGTGCAAATGTACTATAATTTTAATTCGAGACAAAAATATTGCGGGTTTTTTTAAGTCCATTGAATATCCAACTGAGTGACAGCATCACCCTTGGCCATGGATTTTGTAAATTCGATCCTGACACTTTTTGCGCCCGATATTTCCAGGGCTTTATAAAGCCATCCTGCAATACGATGTTCTATAACATCATCGTTTTCGGTCATATTGCTAATTTGCAAGGTAACTTCATTATCTTTTTTATTCTTAACCGTCAATTGACCGGGCCTGTAATAGGTCGCAAATATTTTGGGAGTGCTATTTAAAATATGAGAAGGTGAAGAGGTTTTTATAAGAGCATTGTAAATACCCGATAAGGCCTTTTGTGCACTATACTTCCCTGATTCCAGCGCTGCAACATTGAAATTCCCACTATAAAATAATTCTCCTATTATACGGGTTGGCGATATTCCCCCCTCACGCAATTGATACCACTTCGATGAATCAATTTTCCCGGAAAATATTCGCTTTGATCCTAAAGGCAAAGCCTCAAGCCAATCATTGAATTTATCGCTGTAATTGGTTTTAACAAAATCCCGAATAGCCTTCACCGCAGTCCCCTTAATCTCCATCTTACACTTTTTGAACTAATTTAAAATTACTAAAGTTGTTATCGTTTTAACTGGTCAATCCTATCAAGACATTAAAAAAATGCCAAACCATTTAGGCTTTAGATTGACTTGATACAGGGGTGGATTCTTCCAAAAATTGCATACGCACTTCAAAATTATCCCTTGATAGAGATATATTGAAATATAGGATTGGACTGCAAAGTTAAATAAAATAAGGCAGCTTTCGGATTAAATAAACTTTAACTTAAATTAATTCAAGGTAAGCGAATGGTTTTAATATGCTGGTATTTAGGCTGTCCGTTTTTAGATTAAAGGCTTTTAAACTGAATGAAGATTTTCTAACAGGTGTATTTGTCGAATGGCCTTAACCTATCTTATTAAGATCAATACCTGCAAAATTCCCTGAACTCATTAGTAGTAATACGGAATTTTTCATCTTAAGTCCGGAAAAAAACTTTTCAAGGTCTTCTTTCTTTGAAAAGACCTTTAGTTTTTCGGAATGAAAACTGTCATAAATAAATTCCATTGATAGGTTTGGAAGCCTCTTATGGAGCAATACTTCCTCGTTATAAAAAACGATCGGCTCATCCGCTAAGTCAAGAGTTCCTTTATATTGTGGAATAAATTCTTTATTCAGACTGCTGAAAGTATGAAGTTCAAAAACAGCTGTCAGCTTTTTATCAGGAAATTGCTCCTTAACCGCCTGAATTGTAGCTTTTACTTTTGAGGGTGAATGAGCAAAATCAAGGTAAATAACCTCATCATCGGTTTTTTTCAAAACCTGGAGCCTTTTGGAAGTTCCTGAAAAGGTAGATATGGCAGCATAAAACTTCGGATCTGAAATTCCCAATTGACCACAAACCATTCTCGCACCATTGATATTTTGAAGGTTATGCCTGCCGAATATCAGCAAGGGTGTTTTAACATTGTCTTTTCCTAAAAGAAAGGTCTTGCCTTGAATGACAATATGTTCATGCTCCTTATAGGGAAAGCGCCGAACTTTTAAAGAAGCTTCGTTAGCAACAGTGACTACATTCTCATCTCCGGAAAAATAGACTATACTTCCGTTTTCCTCAATCAATCGGGCAAGGATTCTGAATTGTTCAACATAACCATCAAATGTCGGAAATACGTTTATATGGTCCCAGGATATTCCGCTGATTAATGCAATATTCGGTTTGTAATGAATGAATTTCGGACGCAGGTCCAAGGGTGAGGACAGGTATTCATCCCCCTCAAAAATGGCGATATTGCTGCTATCATTGAGTGAGACCATCGTATCAAAACCATCAATTTGCGAGCCAACCATGAAATCGAAAGATTTTTTGCAGGTTGTCAGTACATGAATGATCATGGCAGTGATAGTGGTTTTACCATGACTACCGGCAATTACTACCCGTTTTTTATTTTTTGTCTGTTCGTATAAATACTCCGGATAGGAATAGATCTTTATCCCTAGTTCCTGAGCTTTTAATAGCTCAGGATTATCAGAACGAGCATGCATCCCGAGTATTATGCCATCCAGATCATTTGTAATTCGAGATGGGTCCCAACCTACTTTCTCAGGCAGCAAACCTTTTGATTCCAAATGTGATTTTGCGGGCTCAAATATTTCGTCATCCGATCCGGTTATCAAATAGCCTTTATTTTTTAAGGCAATTGCAAGATTGTGCATCGCGGCTCCCCCGATGGCTATGAAATGGATCCTTTTCATTTGGTGATTTGAAGTTTTGTTACCAAATTCTTTCAGTTAATTTAATATCTCTATGATATATTCTGTTTCAAAGCTCACTCCTGCTTCGAGAAAAAGAATGCCCTCTTTGGTTTCAAGCTTGCCTTCTGTATTCCAGCTGTCTGCAATTCCAAACCAGGGTTCAATACATACAAACCGCGCCTTCGGTTTAGCCCAAATTCCTAAATAGGGAAAGCTCTCAAAGTTTACGCGGATTCTAGGTCCCCAGCTATTGTTAATAAGAGTAATATTAGAAGAATTTAATCTTTTAAAAACCAATGCTCCCTCATCAAAGGTATGATTGTTCAGGTATATTTTTTTCCCTTCTTCAATAATTGACCTTGTTTCGGAACCAATCAGGCCATTTTTCAAAGGTCCATAGCAAAAAGCGGTTTCTTCTTTATCAAATTCAAGAAAATAATCGTTGTACTTCTTATGATCCATCAATGGGCAATTAAAAGCCGGATGGCCTCCAAGGGAGAAAAACATTTCTTCATCGCCCAAATTACAAACACTTTGAAAAACCTTGATTTTGTTGTTTTCCAATATATAATGAATTGTAAATTTAAATCGGAATGGATAAATTTTTAACGTTTCATCTGAATATTCTAATGAGAATGTCAGACTGCTTTGCGTCTGATTTTCAAGGATAAGGTTTTCATTGCCCCTGATAAATCCATGTCTCGGAAGTGAATATTGTTTCCCATCGTAAATGTAACTATCATCCTTTAAACAGCCAATGATTGGAAACAATACAGGTGATGTGCTTTCCCAAATTGCAGGATCAGGCTCCCACATATATTCTTCACCGGTTAATACAGACTTGATACTGAATAATTCAGCTCCTTTCTGGTTAACAGAAACCTGCAAAAAATCATTTTTAATCGTGTGTATCATAAAATTTTAATATCTAAAATTAATAATTCTACGAGAATCTGCGCCAACAAAAAAACAATACATTTTATGTTTCTCGCAGATTTGCGCTGAAAATTAACGCAGATTTACGTTGATTTAATAAAATGAAATACTATTCTTGAAAACCAAATATCTTTGGAAAAAAAGTAGTAATGAATCTTTATAAGATCGAAACCGGCAATTTCAAACTCGATGGCGGAGCTATGTTTGGCGTAGTTCCCAAAACACTGTGGAACCAGGTCTATCCTGCCGACGAAAACAACCTCTGCAATCTTTCCATGCGTTGTCTTTTAATCGAAACCGATGAAAAAAAAATACTGATTGATGCCGGTATTGGAAATAAACAAGATGATAAATTCCTAAGCCATTATTATCTGAACGGTGATTTTAGCATGGAAAAATCACTGTCGGCAAATGGATTTAAGCCTGAGGATATAACTGATGTAGTTTTAACACATCTTCATTTCGACCACTGCGGCGGTGCTGTTTCTAAAGACTATCTGAACAATCTCTATCTCACTTTTCCAAATGCAGAATACTGGATAAGCGATGCACAATATAAATGGGCGATAAATCCAAACCAGCGGGAAAAAGCATCCTATTTTCAGGAAAACATTCAACCAATAATCGAAAGAGGTAAGATCCATTTTGTTGAAAAAGAAACCAGACTTTGCAATGAGGTCCAATTACGGCTGTTTAACGGACATACCGATGGCCTGATCATACCTTTCATAACATATAAGAATAAAACCCTTGTGTTTACGGCAGATTTATTGCCCACTGCAGCGCATATTCCTGCTTCCTGGGTTTGCGGATACGATACACGACCCTTGATTTCGATGGAGGAACGAAATTCTTTCTTATCAGAGACTGTAAAAAACAACTATGTGTTATTTTTCGAGCACGATATTTACCGGGAATGCTGCACTCTTAAAGAAACTGAAAAAGGTATCCGGATGGATAAAAGTTTTACTTTGTCAGAGTTTTTATCTCTTTAAAATTTTCTAATAAAGACTAATTGTGATCTTCACAATTAATTAATTAATGTATAATGGACTTAAGTTCTTTAAAAGAAATGCATTTTCAGGCTTAGACTCCCAATTAAGAATTAATTTTTTGTGCGCTTTAATGTATTAGTCTCGCCGTTGACAGGGTAGTGGCAAAAAAAGAAACCGCCACAAAAACACAAAATCACCAAGAAATACTAAAATCATGATGATAATTTTAGCTTTTGATTTTTTTATATAATCATTTCTATATCACCGTCGTTCAGTTAATAGATTTACCCCCATCCAACCCCATTCCAATCGGGGTAAGGCCAAGTCCCTCCCAATTTGGGGAGGGATTTAGGGAGAGGTAAAAAACAGATGGAAAGACTTAACTAAACGACACGGAATCCAATATTATCATAACGGCCTTAAAAAAGCTCAAAGCAAAAGGGAGCGGACTTGCATATCCACTCCCTTTCATTCCCTTGATTACCAGATTTGAAAAGCTATTTTTATCCGCATTTGGATGATCCACAATTAGTACACAATAAGCAACCTTCCTGATATACGAGTCCATCCGAACCACAATCCTGACATTTGGCGCCCTTTTTAACTTTAGTACCATCCGGAATATATCGTTTCAGTGTACGTTCCACTCCATTTCTCCATGTATTGATATTATCGCTGTCGAGGCGTAAGGAAGATATGAGTCTGACAACATCGGCTATGGGCATACCATGGCGAAGTACACTTGAAATCAGTTTTGCATAATTCCAGTATTCTTTGTCAAACATGTGGGACAATCCACCCAGTGTGTTTTTATAGCCATATTTATCAATATATTGAAAATCATAACGGGATATACCACTTTCATCGCGATTTTTAATGATAAGGCCTTTACTGATCGATTTTGGTATAGGAAACATTTCCTCATCAGCCAAACCAGTAAAAATTTCATAAGGTCTGCCGTCTTTTAATCCGACGAAAGCTATCCATTTTTCATCGTTGTTATTAAACCGAATAATTTCTCCATCCAAAACTTTGGGCCGTTTAAACGCCGATTCATCAAGTATAAATTGGGGAGTATCTTTCTTCTTATCATTTGCCAAAAGTACTCCGGCTCTACAACCATCACGATAAACTGTTACTCCTTTGCAGCCACTTTCCCAAGCTTTAACATAGAGTTTTCCGACCAGTTCTTCCGTTGCATCGGCAGGCAAATTGATAGTAACACTTATGGAATGGTCAACCCATTTTTGAATTTCACCCTGCATCTTTACTTTGCTTAACCAATCCACATCGTTGGAAGTTGCTTTATAATAGGGTGACTTCTCAACCAGTTCGTTTAGTTTATCATCGTCATAATCCTTTACCTGAATAGGATCATATCCATTCACTTCAAGCCAGGTAACAAATTTATGATGGAATACATTATACTCTTCCCAGGTATCCCCGATTTCGTCGATAAAGGCTATTCTTGAACTGTTATCGTTTGGATTTACTTTTCTGCGTCGTTTGTAAACAGGAAGAAAGACCGGTTCAATTCCGGAAGTAGTTTGCGTCATTAAACTGGTTGTGCCAGTCGGAGCAATGGTTAGAAGCGCAATATTACGACGGCCGTATTTGAGCATATCTTTGTAAAAACTTTCATCTTCATTACGCAGGCGTTGGATAAACGGGTTGTTTTTTTCAAGATGTGAATCGTAGATGGCGAATGCTCCCCTGTCTTTTGCGCAATAAACTGAAGATCTGTAAGCTTCAAGGGCCGTAGTTTTATGAATTTCAATGGCAAAATCAGTAGCGTCATCACTGCCATATCTTAGTCCGAGAGCTGCGAGCATATCTCCTTCCGCAGTAATGCCAATACCTGTACGTCGACCTTCTTCCGTTTTTGTCCGTATGTTTTCCCAAAGTTTTCTTTCGGTTCTCTTGATCTCCATATCTTCGGGGTCGTCCGTTATTTTTCCAAGTATGGCGTCAATCTTTTCCAGTTCGAGGTCAATAATGTCGTCCATTAAGCGCTGGGCAATATGAACATGTTTCTTATATAGATCAAAGTCGAAACGAGCATTTGCGGAAAATGGCTCTTCTACATAATTATAAAGGTTAATAGCCAATAACCTGCAAGAATCATAAGGACACAAAGGAATTTCGCCGCAGGGATTTGTAGAAACAGTTTTATATCCTAATTCGGAATAACAATCGGGAACTGATTCATTTATTATTGTATCCCAGAATAGAATGCCCGGTTCTGCAGATTTCCATGCGTTATGAACAATCTTTTCCCACAATTTGGATGCATCAATTTCTTTAGTCACGGTTGGTTTATCCGAGTCTACCGGAAATTTTTGCAAATAAGGTGTCCCTGATATAATGGACTTCATGAAATCATGATCAATCCGTACCGAAACATTGGCGCCTGTGACTTTCCCGGGAGTAAGTTTTGCATCGATAAAAGTTTCTGCATCCGGATGTTTTATGGAAATACTGAGCATGAGTGCTCCCCTTCGTCCATCTTGTGCAACTTCACGGGTGGAATTGGAATATCGTTCCATAAAAGGCACAACTCCGGTGGATGTAAGGGCGCTATTAAGCACAGGACTCCCTTTGGGTCTTATATGAGAAAGGTCGTGTCCTACACCACCGCGACGTTTCATCAGCTGAACCTGTTCCTGGTCAATTTTCATAACTGCACCGTAAGAATCAGAAGGGCCATTGTTGCCGATTACAAAACAATTTGACAGTGATGCTATCTGGAAGTCGTTACCAATACCAGTCATCGGACCTCCCTGCGGAACAATATATTTAAATTCTTTCAGAACTTCATAGATCTCATTTTCGCTCAGCGGATTTGGATACTTTTTTTCTATGCGGTAGAGTTCGCTGGCAATACGACGATGCAGATCATCGGGTGTTTTTTCATAGAGGTTGCCATAAGAGTCTTTAAGGGCATACTTGCTCAACCAGACAGTAGCTGCAAGTTCATCGCCATTAAAATATTCAATCGAACTTTGTAACGCCTCCTCGTGGGTGTAAGTGATTTTTTCGGCTTCTTTTTCCACTTTATTGCTTCCCATTTTTTGCATCTCTTTGTCTGCTGTCGTCAATACTTTAATGTTGGTCCCGTCGGCTTGCATAGTATCTTTCTTTATAAGGTATTGTTTACTTGAAATTTCCTGCCTGAAAATATCTCAAAGTTGGTACATGCAATTTATTACAAGAAACAATTTTTCACACCCAAGGTTTCGTTGTAATTCTTAACAATTTTTTTAAGTTATTAACTTTCCGTAATAAGCTATTGACAGGATGTACGTTAATATTTATTCCATCAGGGTAGCGTAACAATATCCAACCATTTCCAATTAAATTTTTAATAATTTTATGCAAATAATATTAACAACAAAGTTCAGAATTTTGATTTACGAAGTTGTAAAATTGGATGATTTTTTGTATTTAAGAGAAATCGTTTTTTATCCCTATAAAATAAAGTTTTGTTCCGTTAGAACAAATTATCTATCTTCGCATACTTTTTAGAATTTGTTGCCCGGATGGCGGAATAGGTAGACGCGCTGGTCTCAAAAACCTGTGAGCTTTTGCTCATGCCGGTTCGATTCCGGCTCCGGGTACAGATAACACCTTGGGAAGCCAAGGTTTTTTTCTGGCGGCAAAAACATCATAAGAAGCTGTTCTTTTACGATTTAGCTATTTTGAAGCGGTTAATTTATTCCCTCATTTTCAGCAAATACAACTATATTTACCGAATTGTTTAGGTTAATGGTTTAAGCGATCAATCAATCAATGAATAAATACGACATTCAAAAACCATATGGTAATCGTCAGGACCAATTTGACAGAAGGTATCTTGAAATGGCCGGCATCTGGGCAAAAAACTCATACTGCATTCGCCGTCAGGTTGGAGCTTTGATCATAAAAGACCGAATGATAATCTCGGATGGATATAATGGCACCCCCGAAGGTTTTGAAAATGTCTGTGAAGATGAAGACAACAAAACCAAACCATATGTGTTACATGCTGAGGCTAACGCAATAACAAAAGTTGCAAAAAGCAACAATAGTAGCGATGGGGCCACATTATATATTACAACATCACCTTGTATGGAATGCGCAAAATTAATTATTCAATCCGGAATCCGTCGTGTTGTTTATTCCGACAAATATCATAAAACGGAGGGGTTGGATTTGCTTGAGCGCGCAAATATTGAAGTAGTTTTTATCGAAATCTAATAAGTTTTTAATGGAAAAAAAATATTCTTTGCGAACGATTCTGACACCCTTTCTAATTGCAGTTGCTATTGTTGTTGGAATTCTCATTGGAAAGTACTTTAAAAATTCTGAAAAAGAAAACATATTTTATATCTATCCTCGCGCCGATAAATTGAATAATGTAATCAATTATATAGAAGGTAAATATGTGGACTCAATCGACAGGGATAAGTTAATCGAGACTGCAATCCCAAAAATTGTTTCGGAATTGGATCCGCATTCTGAATATATTCCTGCTAGTGAACTTAAAGCAGTGAATGAACCCCTGGAAGGCAATTTTAGTGGTATTGGTGTCCAATTTAATATGTTGAACGATACGCTTGTAGTGCTAAAAACCATTACCAACGGACCTTCTGAAAAAGTAGGGGTATTGGCAGGCGATAGGATATTGGTTGTGAACAGAGACACAGTTGCCGGTAAAAAAATGCCAAGCGATTCAATCGTTAGCAGGCTTAAAGGTCCCAGAGGAACTGAAGTTACTATTGGGGTATTGCGTAAAAGTGTAAAAGATCTTCTAAACTTTAACATCATTCGGGATAATATACCTCTTTACAGTCTGGATGCAGCTTATATAATCAGGCCAGGTATCGGTTACATAAAATTGAATAAATTCTCACGTACTACTTTTGAAGAATTTTCAAATGGTGTAATTAAGCTCACACAACAAGGTATGACTAAGCTTATTCTTGACTTACGTGGAAATGGGGGAGGTTATCTGGATGCTGCCGTACATATCGCCGATCAGTTCCTTGAGCAGGGAAAACTCATTGTTTATACTGTTGGACGGGCAGATCCAAGACATGAATATCGTGCCTCCAAAGGAGGCCTTTGCCAGCAAGTTGAGCTGGAGGTTCTAATTGATGAGGGTACTGCCTCAGCAAGTGAAATTTTTGCAGGCGCTATGCAGGATAATGACCGCGGTAATATCATAGGCCGTCGTTCATTTGGAAAAGGACTTGTACAGGATCAACATGTTTTTTCGGACGGTTCGGCCCTTAGACTTACAATAGCACGTTATTATACTCCCACCGGACGTTGTATTCAGAAACCCTATAAAAAGGGAGATGAAGAGGACTACTATATGGAACTCTCAAATCGATATTTGCACGGAGAAATGAATCAAAGAGACAGTATAAAATTTAATGATTCCCTGAAATACACAACACCGGGAGGCAAAATAGTTTATGGTGGAGGCGGTATTATGCCCGATATTTTTGTGCCCATTGATACGGCAGGAATTACAAAATATCTTATCAATGTAAGAAATCATGGATTGATTTATCGTTTTGCACTTGAATATACTGAAAACAATCGTAATGAACTTAAAAAACTCACCAATGTGGCAACATTTGAAACTTTCCTTGAGAAGAAAAAAGTTTTTACCCAATTCATAGGCTTTGCAACAAAGAATGGTGTGGCTGCCAAACCAAAGGAAATTGAAATTTCAGGGGAAATCCTGAAAACCCAGTTGTATGCCTCAATAATTCGGAACATTCTGGACAACGAAGGTTTTTATCCCGCTATAGAGCCTATTGACAATACTTTGCTTAAAGCAATTGATGTCCTGACTAACAACACGCCTCTAGTGAAAACCGGGATAGAGGGAAAATAATTAAATAATTCCCCCTTCTCCAAGGGGGATTTAGGGGGATTGAAAAGCTAAAAAGTTCATGAATATTTAAATTTATACATTTCTCAAACCAATCCCCCCTGCCCCCCTTTACTAAGGGGGAATCGAATAGTATGCCTCCACCATGGAGAAGAGGAACAAAGCGGGATTAGAAACCGATTCTTCTTATTCTCATTCAAAATTTCAGAAATGTATTTTCCAATACAGAACGAATCCACTACAAGGAATTCTTTTCATATTGGATATGATTTCATTTTCGATTACTTTTGCCCACCTGACAGCTAACAAAATGCAATTTAATTATGAATCAGGAAGACATTCTAAAGAGGATCATTGCACATTGTAAAGAATATGGTTTTATTTTTCAGTCAAGTGAAATATACGATGGATTAAGTGCGGTTTACGATTATGGCCAGAATGGTGTTGAACTAAAAAACAACATCAAACAATACTGGTGGGATTCAATGACAAAGCTGAATGATAACATTGTCGGTTTGGATGCCGCTATTTTTATGCACCCAAAGATTTGGGAGGCTTCGGGTCACGTTGGTGCATTCAATGATCCTCTCATCGATAATAAAGATTCCAAAAAGCGATATCGTGCCGATGTACTTATTGAAGAATACTTAGAAAAGATTGAAGGTAAAATTCAAAAGGAAATTGAAAAAGCTGCTACACGTTTTGGAGATAGTTTTGATGAACAAAAATTCAGAGAGACAAACCAAAGAGTAATTGAAAATCAGATTAAAATTGATGCCACCAAAGCACGCTTCGTCAAGGCCCTCACAGATGGCGATCTTGCAGAAGTTAAGCAAATCATCATCGATGCTGAAATTGTTTGCCCGGTTTCCGGAACAAAAAACTGGACCGACGTACGCCAGTTTAACCTGATGTTTAGCACTCAACTTGGCTCAGTCAGTGAAGATGCAAATACCATATACCTTCGTCCGGAAACTGCCCAGGGGATTTTCGTAAATTTTCTGAATGTCCAGAAAACAGGCCGGATGAAAATTCCTTTTGGCATTGCACAAATCGGGAAGGCTTTCCGGAATGAAATCGTCGCCCGTCAGTTTATCTTTCGCATGCGCGAATTTGAACAGATGGAAATGCAATTTTTCATTGCTCCGGGCACGGAAATGGAATGGTATAATTTCTGGAAAGAAAAACGAATGAAATGGCACAAGGCCCTTGGAATGGGTGATGATAAATATCGCTTTCACAACCACGATAAGCTCGCCCATTATGCCAATGCTGCAGCTGATATTGAATTTAAATTCCCTATGGGCTTTCGCGAAGTAGAAGGTATCCATTCCCGCACCGATTTTGACCTTGGCAATCATGAGAAATTCTCGGGCAGAAAGATCCAGTATTTTGATACGGAAGCAAACAAAAACTATACTCCATATGTTGTTGAAACTTCTATCGGCCTCGACCGAATGTTTTTATCGGTAATTTCTAATGCTTATCGCGAAGAGGTCGTTGAATCGACCGGTGAAGAGCGGGTTGTTTTAAAGATCCCTCCTATTCTTGCTCCTGTGAAACTAGCAGTTTTCCCATTGATAAAGAAAGATGGACTGCCTGAAAAGGCAAGGGAAATCATGGACAAACTTAAATTCGATTTTAATTGCCAGTATGAAGAAAAAGATACCATTGGCCGCAGATATCGCCGGCAGGATGCCATAGGGACACCGTTTTGCATTACCATCGACCATCCCACTTTGCAGGATAATACCGTCACAATCCGTTATCGCGATACAATGCTCCAGGAAAGAGTCCCGGTTGAAAGACTTGAGGAGATCATGAAGGAAAAAGTAAGTATGAAGAATTTATTACTAACCTTATAACCATTAATTCTAAACCCATGGATCCCAAATCGATCGTGCAAAAATCATTTCCTTATCTGGCAGCAATTGTAATATTTCTTGCAATAGCCTTTTTTTATTGCAGTCCGGTATTTGAAGGCAAAGTGGTTCATCAGACCGATGTTACACAGGCAGTGGGAATGCAAAAAGAAATGCAGGATTACCATGAAAAAACAGGCAGCTATACGCTCTGGACAAACTCTATGTTCGGAGGAATGCCCACGTATCAGGTTGGTAAAGCTGGGGTACCCGATTATAATATCTTTACTTTTTTTGATGAAGTGATCCGTTTTAACCTGCCCCAATTTAGTGTGGATATCATTTTTCTTTATTTCGTAGGCTTTTTTATTCTCCTGCTCGCCTTTGGTATAAGTCCATGGCTGTCAATTGTTGGTGCAATTGCCTTTGGTTTCTCGTCTTATAATATTATATATATTGTTGCCGGTCATGTCAACCAGGCATTGGTCATTGGCACCATGCCGATAATCATTGGTGGATTCTACCTAGTTTATAACAAGAAGTACATCCTGGGGTCCATTGTTTCAATTCTTGGTTTGGGGGTTAATATCAGGTTTAACCATCCTCAAATGACCTACTATTTAATTCTTCTGCTCTTTACATTTTTTATAGTGAAACTGGTATATGCCATTAAAGAGAAGGAAATCAAAGCTTTTCTCATTGCAACATTAATTTTGGGTGGTTCTTATTTCCTTGCCCTCATTCCGAATATCGGTGATCTATATTCAACATACCAATACAGCAAGGATACTATCCGGGGTAAATCTGAACTTACCAGCGATATGAATAATAAATCATCCGGACTGGATAAGGATTATGCTTTCTCCTGGAGTTACGATAAGATGGAAACTTTTACCCTCATTATTCCAAATTTTAAAGGTGGTGGATCGAGTAAGCTATCCGAAAACTCTGCATTCTATAAAGCTCTGACTTCAAACGGAGTGCCATCCAATGTTGCCAAACAATATGCCAGTCAGGCACCAACTTATTGGGGAGAGCAGGCTTTTACCTATGGACCATTTTATTTTGGCGCTGTCATTTGCTTCTTTTTTATTTTGGCAATCTATATAATTGATAAAAAATTAAAATGGTGGATTGTATCAATTACCGTCTTGTCAATATTATTATCCTGGGGTAGCCATTTCGAATGGTTCTCTGATTTGTTTTACTATTATGTTCCCCTATACAATAAATTCAGGGCAGTATCTTCAATACTTGTCCTGGCATCCATCGTTTTCCCATTAATGGCAATGTTGGGGATAAAAGAAATATACTCTGCCAAAATCCCTAAAAAACAATTGCTGAAATATATTAAAAACGCATTTTTTATTACGGGTGGCATTACAGCTTTCTTTCTCATACTTGGGGGTAGTATCTTCGACTTTTCAACGCCAAACGATGCAACCTACAAGACTTCCGAATACCCAGGTTGGTTCCTGGCTGCCATCCTGGACGACCGTAAAAATCTTTTCAGAATGGATGCACTCCGTTCTCTCATATTTATTGCACTAAGTGCCGGAGTTGTGTGGTTGTATATTAAAGAACATTTAAAAGCAAAATATTTTATAATCGTTCTGGCAGCACTCATACTTATTGACATGTGGGGGGTTGACAAAAGGTATCTGAACAACGATGATTTTGCCAGCAGAAAACGTGCTCGTGAAATTGCACCTACAAATGCCGACCTGCAGATCCTCCAGGATAAAGACCCCGATTACAGGGTTTTCAACCTTACTGCTAATCCATTTACAGAGACCCATACATCTTATTTTCATAAGTCACTCGGCGGATACCACGGAGCAAAATTGCGCCGTTACAATGAATTGATTGAACATTGTTTGTCAAAACAAAACATGGATGTAATTAACATGTTGAATACAAAATATTTTATAACTCCGGGGAAAAATAATGAGCCTGTTGCTCAACAAAATCCGGGAGCAATGGGAAATGCATGGTTTGTAAGTAAATTGAAGGTTGTTAATAATGCCGATGAAGAAATTGCGGCCCTTGACCACTTTGGGCCTTCGCATACAGCCATTATTGATAAAAGATTTGTTGAGAAGTTGCCTCCATTATCAACTCTGGAAATGGATAGTGTACCCCAATCTTCAGAAATCCGGTTAACCAATTACAAACCGAATGATTTAAGTTACAAATCCTCCTCCGCCCATGATTTATTTGCAGTATTTTCAGAGATCTATTATAACGACACCAAAGGCTGGAATGCGTATCTCGATGGGAAAAAAGTATCCCATGTACGTGTGAACTATGTTTTGAGGGGTATGGCAGTTCCTTCCGGACAGCATTTCATTGAATTCAAATTTGAACCAAAAGCCTTTTATACCGGCCAGAGGGTATCTCTGATAAGTTCGGTAATTGTAGGTGTGGTATTGGTGTTATTGATAGGCTTTTCAATCTATAAGCAATCAAAAACGCTTGTTACGTAATAAAAAAAAGATAAACCTGCCGGCAATGGGGATATGATACCAGAGGGTTCTTACAAGGCCGAAATATTCCCGCATTATCTGAAATCGTTCATGTAAGGAAGGCAGTATGGTTCTTTTTGATTGTCCTCCATCGAGAAAACGAGAAAGAACGAGGTGAGTATTTGTTATGGATTTTGCTCTTACGAGGCATCTCATTATCCAGTCAATATCCGACGAATATTTGTATTTCAGATTAAAGTGATTGGCAATGGTTTTTTTTGGGATGAACGACTGGTGAGATACGGCCATTCCGATTTTAAAATCCTTCCAGGTTAGTTTTTCAGGAATTGGTTGTCTTCGCATCCCAATTTCGCTGCCATCATTATCAATGATTAAGGTATCTCCATAATAGATATCCGAAAACTTATTTACTTCCTTTGAAAATATTTTAGAAGTGATATCCTGATCAAATAACTGATCTCCTGCATTAATAAACCAAAGATATTCGCCCGTGGCCAGATTAATCCCCTTGTTCATTGCATGATAAAGTCCGGTATCCGGCTCGCTGATCCACCGACCGATCTTTAATTCGTATTTCTTAATGATGTCAATGGTACCATCAGTCGATGCTCCATCGATAATGATATATTCTATATTCGGATAGGTCTGATCTAAAATGCTCTTTATCGTTTTTTCAATAAATGCTGACCCGTTATAAACAACAGTAATAATGCTGATGAGTGGCAAAGTTTGTTTTAGATCAGTGTTATTCATGAAAAATAAATCTAAACGATTTATATTAATGCTTTTGTTTGCTGTTAAAGTTCTTTATTGCAATGCTATATGCATTCTCAAAATTTTTAATAACAACATCCCAGGTAAATCTTTTAATCTGCAAATTGCTGTTTTCAATATTCTTTCTTTTAAGCTCTATACTATTAAGCATTTCCATGATTTTCGACTCCATTTCTTCAATGGATTTTGGATCGAATGTAAACCGATCATCACCAATGGTTTCAGGTAAAGAAGTTGTACGGGAACAAATTACAGGACTTCCTATGCTCATTGCTTCAAATAATGGGAAAGAACCCGCCTCATAAATTGTAGGAATTACAACCAGAGCAGTGTATCGATAAAGACTGTAAAGTTCCTGAATACTTATAAAACCTAAGAATGAAACCTGATCCTGCAGGTTATTATCTTCAATAAATATTTCCAATTCATTATAATAACTGCTTTTACGTCCGGAACAAACCAAATAAACTTTTGTATTATATTGCTCCCTGATTTGTAAAATTGCTTTCAAAAGCCCTAAATGATTTTTATGTTTCCAGGTCTGTGCAGGATAAAAAATAAAATCTTCGGGAATTTTAAATCTGGACAATAATTCGTTTTTATCGATCACGGTGAGACCTTCGAATCTGTTCTCAGCCCCCAAAGAAGTAGATGTAATATTTTCAGCTGGAATATTGTAAAACTTTATAATATCATTCTTTACATGATTGAAAGAAACAATGATCTGATCACATTCCCTGGCCGACTTTTTAAAATGGAGATTGCGCAGATAGATTTCCATTTTGGTGAAATTTTCAGGAAAATATTCTTGCTGCAAATCATGCATACTTATAAGACTTGGAATTGACCAATTGTAGATTGGCATATTTTGCAACGGAAAATGGATCACATCCAATTTAAGATCGTAAATCCGGGGCTTGATATTACCAAGGTACATTGTTATCCTGCTAATAAAAGGAATGCCGTTGATAACCTTCTCAGAAATAATCCGGGTATATCGGTTGTAAAAAAGAGTTTTAAATAAGAATTGTTTTCTGCTGGTAATGAAGACTTCAAAATTTTTATGGTTGGTAAGCTCGTTAAAAAATGTAGAATACAATTTTGGGCTTGTAATTACTACTATCGTATGAGATGAATTCTCAACAAGAGCCTTGACCAGCTTTTCAACATATTGCTGAATTCCACCATATTTTCCTTCCGGGAAATCCGCATAAATGCCTATTCTCATCTTTTTTTAATTTATTTTCCTTACAGGATTTCCCACGTAGGTTCCCGGTTCGGTAATTTCACAAATTACGACCGATCCTGCCCCGATAGTAACATTATCACAAATTGAAATTTTATCCCTGATAACAGAATTTGCCCCGATAAAAACATTATTGCCTATCTGCACTCGTCCGCATACAACAGAACCGGGTGCAATATGGATATTATCTTTTAATACAACCTCGTGTTCTATTATTGCATGGGTATTAATAATATTATTGTTGCCAATGACAGTTTCCGGGCCCAGATATGCGCAGTTGAAAATTTGGTTATTCTCACCCTCAAAAATTTGGCTATTGTATATCAGGGCATCCTTTGCGATACAATTACCTATTTTACAGCCATTATCCTTCAGTTTGTTATATTCTGAAGTTCTGATCAATGCATCTCCGAAAGAAATCAAATGAATGTCATCTTCATTATATTCAAGTGAATTAAGCACAGGAACTCCGAAAATAGTTTCATCATCAGACAGGGTTTTGTCGATACAAAACAATTTCTCCGAAAAGTTTTGCCTTCTGAATATACCTATGATAGTCCGGGTATTGCCCCCGGCTCCGTGAATGATAATTCTAGAGGCACTTTTTAATGCATTCGCATATGTATTTGATATCATCTTCTTTCAATAAAGTAGAGCTCGGTAAATTCAATCCTTGTTGGGCGAGTTGCAAAGAAATATTACAATCATCTTTTTTGTGATTGGCATAGGGCGGCATTTCGGTCATAAGATAAAAGAATGGCCTGCTATCTATGCCCATTTCTGTAAGCCGTTTGGCAAATTCATCACGTAGTACGCGCGAATGATCTTTTAAAACAATTGAATACATCCAGTAAGTATTGATACACCCGTGAGATTCATCAGGTAAAATCAATTTATCCACACTACCAAGGTATTTGTTGTATAGCTTTGCATTCGATCTCTTAGCATCCACCAGTTCATTAATTCTTTCCATCTGTGCATGACCAATAGCGGCCTGTACATTTGTCATCCGGTAATTATAACCAACAATCTCAAACCAGTAGCGTTTTGTAAAACTCATCCCCTGCCCTTTGAGCAAACGTATTTTACCTGCCAGTGCATCATCGTCGGTCAAAACCATGCCACCTTCACCAGTGGTTATTGTTTTGTTACCATAAAAACTATAGGTTGAGATAATCCCAAAAGATCCTGCATTTCTTCCTTTATATTTACTTCCTATAGCTTCCGCAGCATCTTCAATCAGCCATAGATTGTGCCTTTTGCAAATGTCTGACAAAGCGTCCATATCGCAGGGATTTCCGTATAGATGAACAGGAATGATCGCCCTGGTTTTTTTTGTTATGAGTTTTTCAATACTTGCCGGGTCAATATTCCATGATATGGGGTTGGAATCTGCAAAAACGGGCGTTGCTCCGACATAAGTAACTGCATTTGCTGTAGCAATGTATGTAAGGTTAGGCACTATTACTTCATCGCCTTCACTAATTCCAAGAGCCATAAGGGCAAGGTGCAAGGCAACCGTACCATTATTAACCGCAACAGCGTGTTTGGTTCCTATATATTCTGCAAACTCTTTTTCAAACAAGTCAATATATTTGCCATTGGATGAAATCCAGGTTGAACTTACGGCTTCACTAACGTATTTGAGTTCATTGCCATTTAGGTTTGTTTCGCTTACAGGATAAGTTTTATGTGGCATCTTGCAGACTGGTTTTATTTTAAAGGCGTTAATTTTGACAAAGCGAAAATAAAATCATTTTTTATTAAACTCTTCGGATTGTTGAAATTTCTTTTCAGCAACTTATCCATAACTGCGGTATACAAGTAGGGCAATTTTACAGGATTCATCCCAAACTTTTTATGAGTAAAAAGGTGAAGATTTTTGCCATTAGAATATAAACGACAACCAAGTTTCGAGGCCAGGTAAGACAAAGACTTTTCCGAATAAAATGATATATGTTGACCGGCATCCGGTGAAAAGTACCACCAGTCATCAACAGATCCAATGGAAAATTTGGGTAATAATTCCGTAGAGAAAAGGAGAGATTTACCTTTTTTCATCATTTCTGTTATTTCATCTATAGGGTGAACCAGATGTTCAAAAACTTCAAATGAGGTGATCAGCTCAAAATCATCCGAACTAATCAGGTCGGCTGCATTAAAACTCCTGGAAAAGAGATTTTCCGAGTATTTATCATGCCAATAAAAATCGAAGCCTATATCACGCATCAGACGAACAAAAAGTCCATATCCTCCACCATAATCCAGAAATTTGCCCTTCTTATTAAAAAAGTACCGAATAATCTTTCCGACGATGGAACTATTTACAAGATTTCTGGTAACTATACCCGTATCGGCCGAAGATATTGCAGATTCGTAAGCCTCAGCAAGCCAGTATGGGTTTTCAGTCTGGATAAATCTGCAGTGTGAACATTGGCAATAAGTAACAGTATATTTATGCAGTACTTGCGCTTTAAATAGTTCAATTGATTCCGATCCGCAAATTTTACAAACCATTTTATCTCAGGTTATAAGTTTTTCCGTATAATCTCATCCAACAGACCAACCCTGTTTTCTATGCTGTGATCTTTCATGCACCTTTTTTGTCCGGCTGCCGCAATTTCCTTAATTTTTTCCGGATTGGCAAGCAGCCATTTTGTCTTTTCGATACATTCAGAAGCATTCCGGTATGTTACAATCTCTATATCGGGTTCAAAAAGATCCCGGATGTTTTTTTTATAGTCTGTGAGTAATAAAGATCCCGCACCGGTTACTTCAAACATGCGAATATTTGCTGCAAAATCGCCCGCGATGCCTCCATGTATATTGAATGCAATTTTGGCTTTGGATAGTGCCTGTAACATCTCCAAACCAAAGAGTTGTGTATTGTTTATATGGTCAATTAATTTTTGAGAATACCGGGCTTTTTTGGGCATCTCATTGAGTGGTAAAGCTTTATTAATTAACGGGATATTTTGTCCGATTTTATTTAATCCTGCTTTTTTTAAAGTCAGAGCAATTAGGTAATCGATTTGTCTAAGACGCAATAACAGGTTCGATTCCCTTTTAAGATTTGAATATATTGTCGGATCAATCCCTTCATTTATCAGCCTCTCAAGAACATTGATGCGTAAGTTATGCAAATCGTTTCCCTGCATTAAAGACCCGATAAATAAGAAATCGGTAGGTGGAAAATTGTTGGGCTGGTTTATTTTATCAATAAGGGTTGATTCAAAAGCATGCGGAAAGAGATAACATTTAATTCCTTTTCTTTCTAAAATGGATGAAAACAAAGGAGAACAGGTTAAAACATAATCGTATAATTTGAAGAATTCCATATTTGCCAGGGAAAATGACGAACAGCAGTAGCCAATTATTTGCTTAAGTCCCGGAAGTTCTTTCCTTATCATCTGAATCTGAGAAGGAAGCAGTGCATTAAAATCGTGAACCATGATAACATCCGGTTTAATTATCCGAAGTTGGTTCATTAAAAGGTCACCGTCACAATTTACTTTGTGCTTCTTTGCCCAGGCTCGTTGGAGTGGCTCAGAGTTAAGAACAATCTCATATGCTTCAATCCCATGCTGTTCAAGATAAATCTGGAAATAATTCGCCCAGCCGAAACCCTGACTCATAAAATGAGAATATTGAATATCATAATCCTCATTGATCATATTCCCGTTTCTGGAAAAGTAATAATTGAGTAACTCTTTGTAATAGATCGAAATTTTTAAAAATCTGTACTTCATCTTAAAATAGATATTGGCTTGAGGGAAATTAGTTTCATATCTCTTCTTTCACTTGAGATTTCTTTAAATTTTGATAATAGATTAACAACTTAATTATTCTGGTTCCAAGCGCAAAATCAATTCTTTGCCAAGAATGTTCTGAGGTTTTTCTTTGTTGATAGCAAGTATTAATTTTTCATAAAAGGCAGTGATACCTTTATATTTGTATTCATCAAAAAAGCAATTGTGCCATAACAAGGTAAAAATGCCATTAAATTTTTTAATCTCTGATATTAATTGTAAAACGCTTTCTTGAGACTCCTCAAAAGATAGATTTCTGTATCCGAATAATGTGACATCCATAATATTTAAAGGGAATTCCCATACATTCGACACTCTTTCTTCATCAAAGAGATATAGTCTAAAAGGCAGGCAATAGGAATTACGAAACCCTTCGTGTTCGGCAAAACAAAGAGTTGTGTCGTACTTAATACCACATTTTTCCTGAATAAGTATAGTTTGAGGATTATGAAATTGAAGGAAGTGTTGCCGGCATCCAACAATGTTTTGATGTGAGACCAGTTTTAGTTCATCCAATGGTTGTTTCAAACTCTCATAACGCAAGCCTGAATTCATTGTTCCATGAATACCTATTTCGCACCCTTCCAATACTAAATCATTAATGAGTTTTGTAATGCGCTTTCCCCGAATAGAATACCTTGCATCCAGCTTTCTTTCATTTTTCAGAAAATAAAATACGGATCTGAAATGATTATTCTTTTCCAATTTTCGCAGATAATTGAAATTCCAAAATGGATTTTTTTTGCTAAAAATGTTAATGAAGTGATAAAAAGAAACGATAAAAACTTTAAGAGTAGTTGCTTTGTCATAAGTAGGTTTTGCCAAACCCATTAATTGTTTAAACAGATAACCAACATTGAAATAATTGTAAGCATCAACCCTGTCGACATCATGGGTTAACATAAAACCAAAACTCTCGAACATTTTTTTTCGCTGAAATGGTATTTTTTCAATTGAACTGAATTGTTCTATGCCTTTGATAATCTGTTCAAAATAATAATTTACTATTGGTTTATCAAGAATATTTAATTTATGCTGAATAGAGACTTTAAATGAATAACGGCCATAAGAGTCCTTTTCTTTAGAATTAAATTCCTGGTAACCAGAAAGCAAATAAAATGCAGATTTTAAAATATCATCAGTAAAGATTAAATTATTATTCATGATTTTGAAAAAATTGTTCTCTGTAGATACCGGGAAAAGTATAGGAATTTCTTCTATCCATTTTATGTTAGAGATTTGCAACTCACTTTCCGACAACTGAAAGATAATTTTGTTGCTATAATTTTTTATTTCTGAATCATCCTTTACAAAGACAAACCGTTCTTTAATTTCTTCTTGAACGTCTAGCGATTGGTTCAGATGAAATAGAATATAGTCGATATGTTTTTTGGTCAAATAACCTTTCATTGCATGAGATTATATTTATTGTTGCCGTTCATTTTTAATAAGTTGCGCAGAGGTTGAAAAATAAAAATAGACAAGAGAGATTTAAACATTTTCAAGATAAGGATTAAGTCTTTTGTCTTATACCCTTTAACGATCTGGCTACTGATAATATTTAATTTACTGGTATATTCCTGAAACATTTCTTTATTGTCAAGAATAGCCTGTAACAAGGTTGAATTATGGACAATGTTATAACATAATTTAAGTTCTTTCTTCAGATGGGCATCGTTGCCTGATATGGATGGTTTATTATATTTTGCAGCTAATCCGTCAGCTTCAAGATTCTGTTTATTACTACAACGGGCATTAAAAGTTTCAATGACATCAATTTTCTCCAATATCTTTTCATTTAACTTATGACCTTTCAAAGGGTGCGGTAAAACCGCAAGACCCCCTTGAATATGGATTTCATCTATGAGTTTTTCCGCATCGTTTTCCTTGATTTCTTTTTTTAAAAAAAGGCCAATAATATCCCCACAGTTCGAATTGTATTCAGCTCCTATAATAACCTTCAAATCAGGACATTTTAAATGGGCATAATTGGCAGCCTCCAAACTTCCATTCATTGTGTCGTGATCGGTAATAGCAACTATATCGATATTATTTTTTATAGCAAAATCGATAATATATTGTGGCTTTATCGCACAATCGAAAGAATGATTCGTATGGATATGAAAAAGTAATTTCATTATTTTTTAATATAGCTCTTGATCGTATCTTTAATAAAATATAGAAAATAAATGAATTGCACAATTGTGGGCTTAATATCTGAAATCCAGACATCAGAACGTGAGTTGAAACGTATCCAGTCATAAATTACGGTAAAAATATCCGACGGTTTTTGAAACAGACGGTAAAGTTCTCCATGGGGAGCTGCTATCCATAAGAAGATACGTTTCCTGTTATATTTATCACAATAATCAAGTATTTTCCCTTTGGCCATTTCGCAAAGAAAAAGGGCAAAATTCATTCCGGAGCTTAAGGAGAGTTCGAGCGAGCCCCAAAATTTTGGGTTAATCTCTATCAGCTTATATTCACCGTCTTTATCATCTTTTTTAAACTCTACCATAACCTGACCGTGCCATTGAAGACTATCCATTACTTTTCTACCAGCCTCCAACAACTTAATATCATAATAACTTCTTGCACAAGTGCTTACTCCCCCTAATATGGGGTTTTCCCTAATACGTTCATGCATAAATACTTTTTTACATACACCATTCTGATAGATTGCAAAAAAGCCATATCCTTTGCCAAATATCCGTTCCTGAATTAAAGGGAAACATTTTTGAAATGTTTCCGGTTCAGATTTTTCTAAGGTGTTTAATTCCCTGACTAATTGTGCCCGATCGCGCACATAAATAGTTGGGAATTTTGTGAATCCCTCGTTTGAACTTTTAATAATGACCGGGTAAGTTAATTTTTCCGATAAAGTAACAGCCTCTTCAATATTGTTAGGATAAATGGTCTTGGGATGCCTGATGTCATTCATTTCAGCATACTTGAAAGTCAATACTTTTTCTAAAGCTATGCGGATTGTATTATACGGGCACAATTCAATTTTTACGAACTGATGAAGTTCTGTCAGATGCCTGGATAGGATCTCAATGGCCTTTGTCCCAACAGGTATTAAAATCTCGTATTTTTGCTTTTGGACTAAATTGAGAATAAAATTAAAATATGCAAATTCATTATGAACATCAGGACAAATAATCAATTTGTTACAATATCTTGAATAGGCAGGGGCAGATTTTTTATGGTGTAAAATATCAATGTGGTAGCCTTCCTTACCTAAATATCTGATTATGGCTAGAGTATTTTTATGAGACCCGTCAGTCAATAAAACCTTCATTGCTTTATATTGATAAATTTGATGCTATAAGCTGGCTCAATTTTTTAATTGGTGTGGTATATTTTTTGATTCTTCAATTAATTTAACTTTTACTTATTAATATGAATTAAGAGTCAAAATTTAAAGCCCGTAGGGCTTTTATAACAATTATCTATCAATTTGAATGTTATAAGAAATAAATCTTATATTTTAACTCTTAATTCGCATTATTAATGAACTCATAGAAATGTATGTTTTTGGTAAATATAATGTATTTCAAATACTGCTAAAAATACTAAAGAACATCGATAAACATTATGAATCAATTGTTAATAGTTGTTCTCATTATCTCTCAGACAGACAATGTATTTCATAATGGATAATATGAATATTCTAAAAAAAATTCTGATTATGATTGGCAAATTCGAAACTGTATGTATTGGAAGATGATAAAACAAAATCTGTTAATGTCACACCATCGGCTGCAAGTGAGCACTTATTCAATGCTGAATGAATACCCAAACTGGTTTTGTGTCGATGCACAATATGGCAACTTATAAGAGAATAATTTCAGACTATTTGTCCCCGTATTATTTTATGTAATTCAGTATTTTCTTAAATAAAAAATTAACCGTTGCATTTAAATCATCAGATATTTTTAAACCGAGCACTATGCTGATAAATAACACGGAAATAAATATACTTCGTATGATTCCATCAATATAGGGGTTCATAAATTTAAACCATATGGAATTTACAACCAATAGACCAGCTAATATAATTACTGCAACAATCGTTTGACGACTAAAAGGCTGTATTTTCATCTTTAGCCATACAAACCAAACTAATATCGCATTATACAAGAATAGAGAAACAGCCGTAGCCATTGCAGCTCCGGTTATCCCAAATAAAGGAATGAATATTAAATTATTCAGAATGGCAAGGCCAGAAAGAAAGAAAATAAAATATAAAGTGTAATAATAATATTTTGAATAACTTAATAATGAAGCGTTAATTCCGGTAACAGCATCAAATACTTTACTTAAACCTATCAAAAAAACTACATATTTCCCTTTTGAATAAATCTCACCATGAGGCATAATTTTGAAAATATTGTCAACATTTGCCCAAATCAAAACGAATAAAAAACCTCCAATAAGTAATTGGTTGATGGATACTTTCTTATATAAACGTTCTACCAGATCCATATCCTTCTTTTTAAGTGCTTCGACCGCTATGGGTGTGCTTATCTGAAATACAGATCGTGAAGGCATTTCAATAAAGCTACTGATAAAATATGCAATTGTAAAAATACCTGTATCAGAAAGGCTAATTTTCATACTAATCATATAAATATCAATTTTGCTCGCAATACTTGAACCTGAACCAGCAACAATCATATACAGCATAAAAAGACCCATCTCCTTTAACAGTGGCTTTTTAAGAAACTTAAATTGAGGTTTTAATGATATCGAATTTAACTGATTAATATAGAAGAAGTTTACTGCCATTGCAAACCCATATATGCAAACCAAAAGCAGGATAAAATTATTCAGGTTGATAATCTTAAGGAAAAATGCTATAATAATTACAATTGTTAATATTCTAACTACTATTTCCCTAATTATTTTTGGAATAACTATTCTATGCAAGATTGAAGCAAAGGATTCATAAATTGTTATATACATCCAAAAAAAAGTAATAGGAATAACGTACAATAAATAATCTGTGAAAAGTTTAGAGTTTTTTGCAAATAAAGAAATTATACCATTTTTAAATAAGAAAAATGTACATAGAAATAAAAGGAACCCTACCAAGGGAATAAATGTTATTATAAAGAAAAAACCATTGTGATGATTATCTTGATTTTTAAAGGAAGGAAAATATCGGATAGCTATATTGCTCATACCGAGCTGCGCAAAGGATGAAAAAAACAGACCAGCTTCAAGAAGAACTCGTGTCAGTCCAATTTGCTCTGATGTAAGGCAATATGGATATAAAAAAATCACAGTTGCAGCTCCCAGGACTGCCCCAACATAACTTACGATAGTTGCTTTAAAGCTCTGCCTAATAATAATGCCCATTTAATTAATCGTCTTTAATAAATTTGAAGGCAAAAAGCTGAGAGAATTTAATTTAGCTTTCTCATCAAGTTCTTCAAGAATTTCTCTTTTTTCAGCAATTTTCATTAAGATAGATTTCAGTTCGTCATATGAATTGTAAGTCAAGGCTGAAGACTTCATTTCATCCATTATAGGATATTGAGAAGGCACGATACCTGGCTTAGCGCTCCGGATCATCGCATATACAATCCCACTTTCTTTGGTTCTCCCATATGAACTAAATTTATTTAGTATTACATTTAAATTCCCCATTATCAAATTAGATTTTGATAAATAATTATCATAGACATCCAGCGGTATGTAATCGGAATAATAGTAAACCTTCATTCCCCTGTTTATAAGCTTATCAATTCTGTTTTTAATAAGGATTCCATCCGGAGTTAGTTTTAAAATGCCGAGTAGATCCAATTCATATAGATTTTTAAATGTAGCAATTTCTTCTTCAAAAATAGTCAGCACTGAATTATAGTCCCTTCGTGTATTATCGACTGATCCGGGAATGCAGATCCTGATTTTCTTATTATTATGTGATGAATCAATAATATCAGTTTTATACACTGAAAAAGGTATTACAACAATGGAATCATTATTTATATATCTAGCCAACTCTGCTCTGATATTATTATTTAACACTACAAATTTCCCATTGTTTGACAGAATTTTCTTAACAAGTCTATTTCGCCAAAAAGGATATATTAAATAGGTTTTAAATCGATATATACAATTCTTCCAGCTTATGTCGAATCGGAACATATAAAACTGTTTTTTTAATTTTATATCGAACCAAAAATCAATATTATGAATTACTATCCGAAGTGGCTGTTTAAATTTAAAATAGTAGATATTCGAAAAGTTTTTTTCTAGTGTCGTAATATAAAGAAGATCCAATGGGAATGAGTCAATCAGAAAAATGAATTTATTTACGGAAATATTATCTTCTTTAACAATGACCGTCAACCTATTTTGCATTTCTGCTTTAAGGCCGGTGAAGTTTTTTTCTGCATGTTTTTTAACGAATATAAATACCTCATTTTCAGGTGCCGATAAATATATCCTGGCGATAGAATCAACTAAAGTGAGATGACCAACAGGCATAATTTCAACAATACCTATTCTCATCTAAAATTTTGATTAATATATATACAATCCCATTCGACCAATGGTCCGTTACTTCTTGTAGAAGGTAATATATCATAGAAACAGAACCCGACATTTCTCAAATAGTCATCAATTTCGAAATATTTTGGACTGTCTTTATAACCTTCATGATTATTCATTTCCAAAGTAATTAGATAAGTTTTTTTAAGGGTTTCTGTACCTCCTTTTAAAACCTCCAATTCATATCCCTGAACATCTATTTTTAATATTAAAACAATTTTATTTTTTGGTATTTCATTATCGAGAGTACTGATTTGAATTCTTTCGGTTCTTTCAAATTCCAGAGCTTTTGAAAAGACAAGATTTGAAAGATCAGGATTTAGGTTAAATAATGAAGATGAACTTACTCTTTTTGCAATGTTTATCTCAGTTTCTTGTACAAAATTTCCCAAAGCTTTGTTTATTGGAAAGGCATTTTGCTTAAGTCTTAGTCTTTCTTGGAGATGATGAAAACTTTCCTTAATTGGTTCAAAAATATAGATATTTGTGTTCGGAAAAGCTTTTAAATAAATCTCTGCGGTAATACCATTGGAACCTCCAACATCTGCAATAATAATTTCTTCTTCTTTAAAGGAATATTTTTTTGCGATTTTTATCGATTTTTCAATATGCAGATATCCTTCATAATATCCATTTTCGACATAATCTGATACTTCGTCCTTAAGGGCAATCGAAAATAAATATTTCTGAGAATCCTTGTTTTTTTTTATAAAAAAACAAAATAATTTAATTAAGAATTTGGTCAAAGCGGTCAATATCTTCATTATGCTCCCGGAATAAAAAGGTTATTCTTTTTCGTTAAAAATAATAATTACATCATCCTTTACTTCAAAATGATAATGACTTAGAAACTTATCCAACAGGTCTTTTAGTTCTTCCATGGTTGGATAATCTCGCTTACCAATAAATAAACGAGCATCGTCAATTAAAATAACATGGTTTTTGACCGGATGATTAAAAATAGTCGTCAATTCTCTAATTATAGGCGTTTCTGAGCTAGCTTTAGCCGTAATACCTCCGGAATAATGCCCATCAAGCCAGAATATACATGGTAGATTAATATCCCGTATAAGAATAGGAAGTACTTCGGCGCTATTTCCCAACAAGATCTCAACATTCGGATGAAGTTTAAAAAGATTTTTTGCCCTTTTATAAAGTATTTCACTCAATTCAATTGAATATAATTTATTAAATTCATTTATCAATGAATTTATCATGATACCTAAAAAAGTACCCGTTTCAATAAACACCTTTATATTAAAACGTTTCGAGTATTCTTTAATAATATTCTGCTTTATAAAATGTGGAACAGGCGTTGAATTTGGATCTTTCTTTCTTGCGATTGCGAATTGTTTTTCACAACTATAAAAATCTCTGATAGTTTTAGAAATTTTTAAATTATTTCTCGTTTGAGTTGGTAAAAGTTTAGTTAAAACAAAATCAATAATTGCCATAAAATTAAATATTTAGCTAATAAATCATAGACTATCGATCGCAATAAAATAAAATTGTGTTAATTAAATTATGTTAGTAAAATAGTATCATTCAATAAATATTCAGGCCTGCAAAAGTATAAAATCTTGTAAACATACAGTAAAAATTATAACTCAACAAGGCTAATAGTTTATATTCCTTTTTGATCTGGGATTCTCAATAATAGAATTTCACTAGTCCAATAATGGTATTGAATAAAAAGTTATGATTAAATTAATTCCAAGCGCCGAAGCCTAATATCTCTCCAGCCAACGATATCGTCTTACGCTGTCACCAAGTTTAATTGCCATAAACACCTCATGCGATCCGTAGGTAAGTTTTGATATCTCATTGTATCCATAATCAAAGGAGTAACCAAAGTAAAGACGATTCATTTTTAATCCAAGCAACAGTACAAATTCTCCGGATGTTCTAACGGAAAGTCCTGCCCAATATTCTCTTTTATACACTACCCTGCCGGTAAAGTCGGCACTAAATAAAAGCTTTTCATTTCCCTTTACGATGGCGGATGGTTCAACTTCCCAATTCGGGTTGCTTTTTAAGACAAATCGATATACTCCATATAAAAGATATTGTCTGATTTGCTGGATGTCTTTTGAATCTATCGAGGTTTCTCCCAATTTAATAGGCGACTGAAATAATTGCGAAACGGAAAATCCCAATTGGGTCTTTAATGTATATAAGCTAGCACCAACTGCCGCATCCGGAATGTAGGTAGATTTTCCCAGAACTCCATAAAGCCTGTCTCCGTTAGGATCTTTTAATTCTGCCAATTTATCATCAATCTTGAATTGAGTGGCAATACCTGATAAGCCAAATGACAATTGTTTATTTTCGAGAAAGATATGATAGGCATAGGATAATTGCAAACTGGTTCGATCGATAGCGCCATTCTTATCATTTATGAAAGCAGCTCCAAGTCCAACCCTTCCGCCGGAACCCTTCTTTAATTTTCCATCTTTAATAGAAAATGGTGATTTTAATAGCCTTGTTGATACAGAGGCTGAATAAGTTTGAGGGGAATTTTGAAGTCCTACCCATTGTTTTCTTCCTGAAACATTAATGCTTGTCATTCCGTCATAACCGGCAACAGAAGGGTTTATCAGAAATTCATTTAAAATATACTGACTGTATACAGGACCCTGAGCCCAGCCCTGCAGAATACAGCAAAAAAATAATATTATGGATGAAAGTACTTTGCCCATGATTGTTTTGGCTTATTCAACCAATAAAGAATGATATAAAATTAGTTAACAGATTATTTTTATTTGCTTCCATTTTAGAATAGTATAAAAACCGGAAATAAACATTATCGAATAATTGTTATAATTCCATTTAAAACTACTCCCGACCCATTGTTTACGTATATAATATAATAGTATGAGTCAACCGGTAACTTGGACCCGATATTGCTAAGCCCTTTCCAGGCTTCCGAACTTGGATATCCCTTCTGAGAAACCCATATTTTTTGACCAACCCTATTGAAAACTTCAATGACTAAATCAGGATAAAGAGCAGGAATATCGTCTGCATCGTCAATCGGAGGTGGAACTGTTATTTCCCAGATATCATTATGCCCGTCACCATCGGGAGTAAAAGCTGTTGGAATATCAAGACATGCAGCTAATAAGTTCTTAAGGGTGATAACCCTTCCCGCACTACAACCAACTATATCTGTAACCTCAATTTTATAATCTCCTGCTGCGACACCAGATAATTCATTTCCTTGTACTCCTTCTATGGGCCAGTTATAAATAAAGGAGCCAGATCCACCACTGGCATTTGTCCTGATAATTCCATCTTTGGTAAATTCGCAAACGGGTCGTTTTGTATCAAATGTATCGATAACAATCTGATCTGGCTGAGTAATTATTATTGTTGAATCAATTTGACAGTTATTCCCATCTTCAATCAATAATGAATTGATTCCCGCCTTCAGATTATCAATCATCCCTGCATTCACGAGATTTTCGTTCCAGAAATAACTGATGTTGCCACTACCACCTCTTGCTTCCAAATTTACACTAGCGTCAGTGGAATCGAAGCATCGTGCATCCGTTATAGTAAGCATTGCTTCAAGAGCAGGAGGCTGTGTTAAATCTACGGAATCGAAGGCTGTACATTGATTAACGTCTGTCAATCTGACTTTGTGCCAGCCGGTATCAACATTTTGCAATACAGCCGGACCAGGTAAACTATCCCAGAAGTAAGAGATAGGCTCTGTTCCGCTTTGAATGGTTACACCCAGCTTACCATTTGCGCTACCGGCACATTTAATTGAATCTATTACAATGATGTTTGCCTGCATTGAGCTTACTGCCGAAATGGTGGCATTATTATTAGCGGTACAACTATTTTTATCGCTTACTGTAAGATTATAAATTCCGGCTTCCAAATTTTTAATTGTGTCTCCGGTTCCTCCATTACTCCATGAGAAATGGTAGGTATCATTATCATATGGAACTCCACCACTTACCCCTGCCGCAATCCACCCGGGAGCGGAACAAACCTTATCCTTTAGTGTCAGGGTAACTGACAATTTAGTTGGCTGATTGAGATAATATTGGGTTGTATCTTTGCAATTCTGCTTATCTGAAACAATTAAATAATAATTTGTATTACCAGCCAAATTACTTATAATGGTATCTGGAGGCGTTATTCTATTCCCGCCATCATTTCTCCACAGATAAGTATAAGGTCCAACGCCCCCGGAAGCATGGATGAGTATTGAACCATTCATGCTGTCAAAACATTGTACGGCCCAGCCATTGAAATCCGAAATCACGCCCTGAACCTTAATATCGGAAGGCTGGGTTAAACTTACTGTATCAGACTGTTTACACAAGGCTTTATCTGTAACGGTCACAATATAATTGCCGGCACCTAAATTTAGTGCACTGGAATCTGTTAATCCCGGATCATGGCTCCATGAATATATATAAGGAGGAACACCACCGGCAGTCGTCATGGTTATGCTGCCTGTTTTTGCCCCAAAACATCGTACCTCATTGGAATCGTATTCACTTAGTAATAATTCAAGGGGTTCCTTTAGCACAATATTGGCAGAGTCATAACAATACCCATCATTCACAATAGACCAGTAACTGCCTGCCGGAATATTTTTCAATTTCGACTGAGTTGCCGGTAGTAATCCCGTTGAATCTTTCCAATTATAATATCTGTCTAATCTACCACCTATGACAGTATTGATGTCAATCTCTCCTTCAGATGATCCATGGCATGGTTCATTGTATAACCCATTATAAATGAGTTTAGAGATATTCACTATCTTCAATGAATCTGGCTGGAGAAGCTCAATCGTGGCAGACGAGAAACAATTGTCCTGGTCATAAGAATGAACCTGGAATTTCCCTGCCGGTAAGTTCTTAAATATAACGGTAGATGCACTGTCAAAATATTGATTGATGGTGTCGTTTATCAGGTCCATCAAATAATAATTGAAGCTTCCAACATGTACATCCAAAGAAGCATTGATCTGACCATTGCTCTCCCCATTACAACGAATTGAATAATCTCCGAAAGTGTTGATTGTAGCCAGCGAAAGAATATGTGCATTAATCTGATCAACCACTGTACTGCCTCTTAAAACACAATTGTTTGAATCATTGATAGTAAAACTAAAATATCCGAATGCAACATTGTGAATAGTGTCCCCATAATAGGGCAATGCTCCCGGATATCCACCCCCTGCAGTATCCCATCTGACAGTGTATCCTTCCACTATTCCTGAAACATCAAAATAAGTTCCTCCACTTGGCTGAATATAATATATGCCGCTTTCTCCCAAACAAACAACGGCTTTCTTCTCTTTAAATTGATAACCCAAAGCAGTAGGTTCAATTAAGGTTATGGTTGTGTCGGCTCTACATCCGGACCAATCTTTAACTGTTAATGTATAATTTCCGGCGCTGAGTGAATTTATGCTTGTAGCATGATCAATTGAATCTCCGTTTACGAAATATCTTAAATCAGTCTTTGTATAATTACTGTAGGCAGTAATTCCGCCATATGGAAACATATAGATTGCTCCTGACTTATCATTATGACAGCGTAAATTATAACCTTTTACAAAAGTACCCGCAGTATCCTGCATTACCAGGCGCGGAGTAATCTGCAAATAAATCGATTGCGGGATTCCTGAACATTTTGCGTTTCCGAACTTATCTATTAAATAGGGTTCAACCCAAAGTGTTACACCCTGCGGTACCGATGAATGATTTATAAAAGAATCATTTATTATATCGTTTTTTTGATAGCCAAAAGTATCGGTTTTATAAGTAAAGGTCAGATCTGCAGGAGAATCCGGAATGTAAGTATACCTGAATCGAACACCTTTTGTCGGTATGCTAACTGAATGAAGAACTATATCGGTTCTTAAATTTGTGCAAAACGTATCTTTTAAGTTGACTAAACTTACTTTAGCTGTAGGTTCAACATACACCTGAACTGTGTCAGCTTTACCGGGACATTTCTCAGTCTCGTCAAAGGCCTGTCTTGTATAAGGAGTTATAATAAACAAGACCCTTTTTGCACTATCTGTAAAATTATTTATTAAATCGGCTATCACTGTCCCATTTGGCAGCCCTGCTCCTGTTCCCGGAATAACTGTTACACCCGATGGAACAATTGTTTTATAGCGAATTTGTACCGGACGAGTTGGTGAAGATGGACTTGTAAGACTAATGTTAACATTTGTCCCATTGCAAATTGTGTCAATTTGGGGTGTTGCAATTATAACTGGGGTAGGTTCTACCCAAACATCTATAGATATTTGATTGCCGGAACATGCGTTATTTCCGTTATAGTTTATTGTCCATGGTGTAATGATGTAAGTTACCTTCTGTGCCACCGTGTCCAAATTATGGAGCGTTTGCAATATAGAGGTGCCAATATTCTGACCATTACCACTACTATTTGTGGCCCCTGATACTTTTGCATTATTTAAATATATCCATGTGAATCGTATGCCCCTTGTGGCCACACTGCTACTGGTAACAGGAATATTTGTTGTCGCTCCATCGCATACCGTATCACCTCTGACTGACAAGGTAACCACTGGTTCTACCCAAATTATTTGATTTTTATCAGTTCTGTTTCCACTATTATCAATAAGTGACCATGTACGTGTTATGTAGCCTGCCAGATTACAACTAACCAAATTGGTAATATCGTCAATATAGGTTGCATTTAATCCTACGCTGCAATTATCGCTTTCGTCAGTTACATCACCTGTAATTGCTGGATTAATATTATAAGTACAATCGAGATTTCTACAAATGGTATCATTGATGGGCACAGTGAAAGTCGGGTTCTCATTATCATTGACTGTTACTACAATACTGCAACTGCTTACACTATTTCCCGCTGCATCCTGGGCTATATAATTAATTGTGGTGGTCCCTACATTGAATGCTGTCGAGCCCACA